>OBEQ012055374.1_pt1 | contig 79782 bp, 58 predicted proteins | sample 1670901 | NCBI WGS metagenome assembly OBEQ01 (sample SAMEA104232315, study PRJEB22302) | groundwater metagenome | biome: forest; feature: aquifer; material: groundwater | place: USA | collected 2011-08-07 | depth 5.4 m | reverse complement strand
AATGTTTTTCCAAATCATGTCGAACATCTTCACTTAAACGTGCAGGCCGTCCAGGCTGGGGCTGGGGAATTAAGCTCTTTAAACCGCCTGCGTTTACATCGTGAATCCAGCGGTTCAGACTCATCCTTGTCGGCCCTAATAGTATGGCCAGCAAAGGCAATCCTTATGAAAATGCTTTTGCTGAAACTTTCTTTAAAACCTTAAAATACGAGGAGGTGTATCTCTGGGATTAGCAGACTATCGACGATGTCAAACTACGGATTCCTTTTTTTATTCAACAGGTCTATAATAAAAAACGTTTACATTCGGCTTTGGATTATTGTTCCCCTGATGAATTCGAATCCAACTTCATTCAACCTAATTCTTGTCTGATTGTAACTTCCTCTGTCTAACCCTAGGGGTCCACTCCATAAAGCAACAAATCTTTTCTTTTGATTTTACTACTCATGAATTTTCCCTACAGCCTTGTGATCGCTGTTACCACCACGCCCTGAATCTGAAAATCTTTTGTCAAAACAATGGGCTGATGCTGTTTATTTTTTGACCTTGGTTTTAAAACAAAAGTCTCGCCGCCTATACGAAATTCTTTAATAGTTGCCTCATCATCTATGAGCGCCACAACCATGTCACCGTCTTTAGCGGTTGTCTGCTGACGAACTAAAACCAAATCGCCATCATCAATTCCCTTTTGATCCATGGAGTCGCCTTTGGCTTTAAGCAAAAAATACCTGTAAGGTGGTTTGGCTAATTTGGTGCTAACTGGAATCTTGGCCTGAATATTTTCTTCTGCAAGTATTGGGGCCCCGCAAGAGACAATGCCTACTAAAGGAACGTCGACTGTTTGGGCGCGGGTGGTGTCATCACCTAAACTTTTAACAAATTGAAGGCCGCCATCTTTTTTGCGACGCAGAACACCTTTTTTGATCAATTTATCAACGATTAAAGACGCAGACCGCGGAGATTGGTAACCAAGAGATGACATCAACTCTCGCATGGAAGGAATACGACCAACATGCATGAGGGAATTACGAATTTCGCGTATGGCTTCTAATTCTTTATTGGTTACTGCTGTTGGCATGTATACAGTATTATACGAGTAAGATAATCTTTCAATGATTTTTTAAAAAGTTTTAAAACAACGGGCCCGCCCCGATTGTTTTCTCGATTGGGCGGGCCCGTGTCGTCGTGCTACTCCTTCCATATTTCGGCTGAAAGATTCTACATATCTTTCCCAATCGCCACCTTAATAACTTTCTTCACATCATCCATCTCGAAAGGTTTTTTTAAACAGGTCACAGCACCCAAATCTTTGGCTTTCGAGCGCTTCTCCTCGACGGAATAACCGCTCATCATCACAATAGGTAGTTTGGGAGTAATGGCCTTGATATCCTGCAAGATCGAAACTCCATCTTTATCCGGCATGACAATATCAATAAAGGCAATATCAAATTCTTTATTTTTAACGGCAGCAATCGCCGCTGCCGCATTATCCACAACCGTGATATCATAACCACTATACCCTAATGTGAAATCAAAAAGATCACCAATAATTTTCTTGTCATCCACAACCAGAACCTTAACTTTTTCCATGGATCATGACTCCTTGTTAAAAAAGAAATTTTTATGTTTGTCATTCATGGATTTAAGCATCTGCGTCCGGGAGTCATTATACATCATGGCAATTTTCTTTTCACGCTAATTTTATCCGCCTTTACGAAGACGCGGCCCACACACAAGCAGCACAGGGCAGTGTAATAATAAACGTCGCTCCCTCCCCGGGATGACTGAGGACATCGATTGTGCCTTCATGTTCGGCAACCAAATCCTTACAAAGCGCCAGACCGATTCCGGTTCCTGTTGTTTTGGTTGAAAAAAACGGTTCAAAAATCTGTTTTTGGTCTGCTGCGGATAATCCCGGGCCGGTATCTTTAAAGGTAAGGATAACCTGATTTTTGCTTTTATTGGATTCCGAGGTGATTTTGATATATCTCTGGTCCCCCCGCGGTAAAAGACTTAAAGCTTGAATCGCATTAATCACGACATTCATAAAAACCTGCTGCAGATGAACACTGTCCGCATGCACCAACGGTAGATTCGATTCTAAACCCAAATCCCAGTTAACCCGGCGGATACGTAACTCATCGGTCAGCAAATTGACCGCCCGATTGATACAGGTGTTCACATCAATATTTTCCTTTTTAATCTCCCGATGACGGATAAGTTCCATTAAATCCGCAAGCATTTCTTTCAGATATTGCGACTGTTCTTCCATCAGACAAATCGGTTTATAAAACGGCTCTTCTTTATTCATCTCTTTTTTGATGAATTTAACAAACCCATGAATGGCGGTAATCGGCTGGCTGATCTGATGCAAAATACCAGCACTGAGACTCGCCACCGCAGATATCTTTCCGGTTTCAAAAAGTTTTAACTGAGTTGCCCGCAATTCCCCGATGATCTGAGAAATTTCTACAGCTTTATCGGTGATCTCGTTCTCCAGTTTATGCAATCGCTGTTCAGTTGTCGTGATATGTTCTCGAACAGCAAATGCCGTCGTCGCTCCAAGAACTCCTAAAATAGCAATATATCCAAACGGAAATACATTCACATAACCGGCAAATAAATCATTATAAGCCAGACAAGAGGTCAGAAAAATCATCAAAAAGAATCGAATCTTTCTTTTCTCTCGGGTATCGGTCGTGTGCGTCAATTGATAAATAAGATTGAGGAAACCCAAAATATAACACCCCAAGATAAAATTGGTCCCCATCGAAATAAGCGGACCACCCCAAGTCGTTATACTTCTTTTAATCGGGTAAAATCCAAAAGTATATTTTGCCATGGCGTTTAGATCATACGTCTCCCAGATAAAGGCGATCAAAGAAAGGAAATAAACACTGACAATTAAAATTTGTTGTTTCTTTTGCCGGTTGGCCAAGACTGCGGAGACATTAAACAACGAAACGGGGGTAAAAAAAATTCCCAAATACAAAATATGCGCCCAGAAATAGGAGATACGAACCGAAACGGAGCTAAGCATAAAACTTAAGCCCAGCAGCCATAACACCATGATCAAAAAAACAACGGCGAGTGAGCGATTGAGATCAGATTTTTTTTCTAAATGAAATAAATTGTGAGAACACAATACCGCAAAAAAGGCCACGACCAAAGGAGCACTGCAGAAAGGATTGAAAGTATAATTCGTTAGATGGAATATATGGAAGAAATCTCTCATAAAAAATTATTTTAGCATTTGTTTTGATTTCAACGTAACATGTTTTCTGAATTTTTTTCCTTAGCTTATCGATCAAGATCGATTTTGTATGCGGCCTGATCTCCTATGTGCAGTCCCAAAGTATCGGCATAACCACTGTTGACTTCCAACACATACATGGCCTCTTGATGAGGGGTATAAACTGGACACGGGTCCTCATGACAAGGGGGGACATTTTTTTTGATATAAACTACCCGGCGAGCATAATCCATCCAGATCATATCTAAAGGAATTTTGGTATCTTTCATCCAAAAACTATGGCGGGCTAAACCAGAAAAAATAAAAAGCATTCCGGCGTTCGGCGAAAGAAATTCTCTAAACTGTAATCCACGCATAAGTTCTTTTTGTTTTTGTACCACCTCCACCTGAACACACCCTTTCGGGAAACATACCTGATCCGTGTTTGTTTCCGAATGACTAATTTCACACAACAAAGACAAATTAATCAACGCAACCAAGATTAACGCAAGGTATGATTTTCTTTCTATGCGGGCGGCTATGGGAAGCGTTTTGTGCGAGTTCCACAGCCCTGCGCCTTCCACAAAGTTATTAGAGAAGACGGGGGAGCGAGGACTGTCTGCCCGCCCCGGCTTTCGTGACATGCGGGCCGGGGAGCACAAAACGCTTCCCATAGCCGCCCGGTTCGAAGAAGTAAAAAATTTCCATAGCATCAAACTTATTTTTCGGACCACTTGTATTCTCCTCTTCAAGGACTTTCGAATTTCATTCCCCGGTTAAATTCAAATAATCTTTAAATTCCATCTGACCGGAAATTTCTTTATTCACCGCAGCAATTCTTTGCGCAATGTAAGGATGAGTGCGCCAGTAGCTGTAGGGCTTAAGCGGTTCCTTGTCTTCTTTTGCTTTGAGATTTTTTAGAAAACCGGCCATGGCCCGAGGATCATAGCCGGCTTTTTGTGCATATTTAATGCCGAGCTTATCCGCCGCGAATTCATCCTCTTGAGAAAATTCTAAAAAAATCGAAAGGAATGCCGTATCTAAACCCTGCACCAGCTGCCCGTTTCTCGTCTGAATGGCCGCGAGCTTAAGCAAAGTATAGCCATACATACTCTGTAATTTCTTAATGGAATGTTTCGCGGCGATATGCCCCAGCTCATGACCGATGACACAGGCCAATTGATTGTCATCATCCACCGCGTCGATCAAGGCCTTATAAACATAGATGTATCCGCCGGGAAGACTCACGGCGTTTAAGTCTTTTTCATCGATCACTTTGATGGTGTAGACCAATTCTCGACGATCGCAGACCTTCACGAGCCGATTAAGAATTCTTTGCACGCGTTCATTCACATCCACATCCGTATTGATTTTAAAATTTTTATCGAATTGCTGGCTAAGAGAGGCGCCGATCGCGATTTCTTTTTCCGTGCCATACATCAGAGTTTCCTGCTGGTTTGTGGCCAGATTATATTCGGTTGCGCAGCTAGTTAAACCCACCACCAAACAAAGCATCAAAACCGAAACCCCGAATTGCTTCAACAGCGAACAAAGTTTAGATAAAGGAAGCCCGATCACATTGAAATAGCACCCATCGATGCGACGGATAAAAATACTTCCCCGGCCTTCGATATCAAACCCGCCGGCCTTGTCCAGCGGCGAGACATGAGCATGGTACCGATCAATCTCTTCGTCGGTTAAAGGACTCATATAGATTTTTGTTTTCTCGTAATCGATCATTTTTTTTTGTGTCTGGGCGTCAATGAGCGCCACACCGGTATAGACCCAACAAGGATGATGGAAAAGCATTTTCAAATTTTTTTTGGCTTCTTTTAAATCACGCGGTTTACCAACGATCTTTTTTTGTCCCAGATAAACCAGGCTGTCCGCTCCGATGACGATCCCTCCCTTTTTTCTTAAAGCGACCTCTTGGGCTTTTAAGAAAGCATTCTTCATAACCAAATCAGCGCAGGTGGTTTGGATCTTTTGAATTTCCGTCGCACGACTGGGACAAACGGAAAATTTTATTCCTAAATGTTTAAGGAGTTTTTTTCTTTGAGCAGATGCGGATGCGAGGATAATTTTTTTCATAACGGAAAATCAGACAAATTAAAAATTGAAACAAGTTCACAGCTATGCCGTGCAAGAATTTCTGCGGCGCCTTCTTTTCGATCAACGATACAAACCGCTTTAAGTGGTTTTATCCCCATTTTGTTTAAAACTTCGATCGATTCCACAAAAGATTTTCCGGTTGTGGCCACATCATCGATTAAAACAACCCGTGCGTCGGGCGAAAGCAGCGGGCCTTCGATCTGCTGCTGTTTTCCGTAAGATTTAGGGGCTTTGCGGATGATAAAGGTATTGACGGGTTTTCCCGCCTGGAAACTTAACACACCGAATGCGCCGAGCAGGGGATCAGCGCCGAGCGTCGGGCCGCCGATTGCCTCGACTCGATCATCTTTGAGGATATCTAAAATAATCTTCGCGCACAGATAACATCCTTCGGCGCTCAGCGTCACCCGTCGAGCATCAATATAAAAGTCACTTGACTTTCCGGAAGAAAGGGTGATCTTTTCTTTAAAGAATGCGTTTTTGCGTAAAATTTCTAAAAGCCTTTTTCGGTCTGGATCAAGATGGTTCAGGGGATTCATCTTTCCTTTGCCTTCGGTTGAGCGTGTTTGATTTTGGGATTTATTATACGTGAGGGATATTTCACTGACAAGGTGATTTATACGATGTTATGAAAGTCGTCAACGATCACTTATTTGACACCCGGGATTGAGCATGATACTCTATTATCCTTAATTGATCTTTTCCTTGACCTTGCCAAATCTCCAGTCTCTAATCCCGGTTGCTTACATGAACACACTCATCGATTCCAACCACAGCGAAAATTTGATTCCTAAAAGACAAACGTCTTCTCTTATTGAATTTCTGCAAACTAATGGGACATTTGCTCGACTTATTGACCTTCTCTCTACCAAACAGAATGACAAATCGCCAGATGCCATCGGGAGACGAGGCTGGAAATTTGTCATTGGTAAGGAAAAGGTCAATAAGAAGAGTTCCATTAATTTTGCGAAATTCAATAAGTTCATCCTCGAAGGATTAAGCGATCTTATTTATCCGCATAACTGTATTCTCTGTCATAGATTGCTTCTTATCCATAATCCCCAAATTTTTTTGTGTGCCAGCTGTCTTAGTACAATCGAACATAACTTTCCTCCCTTCTGCCCGAAATGTTCCAAACATCTCATCAATACCGAGCAGCCACTTTGTTCGGATTGCCTTAAAAGAGAATATCATTTTGATTATGCCTACAGTGCTTGTTTTTATAATGACACGCTAAGACGCTTGATTCATTTATTTAAATACGCCAATAAAACTTCTCTTCGCCATCATCTGGGAAACTTGATCCTGTCTTTTTTAAGAACCTACCACATTAATTTAGGTAAATTTGATGTCCTTATCCCCATTCCCTTACATCCCATCAGGTTTCGAGAACGAGGATACAACCAATCCCATCTCCTCGCCCAGGAAATCGCCCGACACTGGAAAATCCCACTTTCCAGTGATAATCTCATCCGCATTCGTCATACCAAAAATCAGGCCTTAGTCGGACTAAAGAATCGCTGGACAAACATACAGGGTGCCTTTAGAATAAAACATTCTTCGCAATTTTTAGAGAAATCGGTCCTGCTCGTGGATGATTTATTGACAACAGGCACAACTGTTTCAGAGGCAGCCCGGATGTTGAAAGAGGCTGGCGCGAAGAAAGTGGACGTCCTCACTCTCTCAATTGGCGCAGTGAAGTTTAAAGACAATTCAATATAAAGAAAATTTTCTTCATCAACGGACAGTAATAAATTCATCATGAAGATCATCAGAACCTATATCTTAAGAGAATGCACCCTTCCTTTTTTTCTGTCCCTGGGGGTTTTGACATGCGTTTTTCTTCTCGGTAATCTCATACAACTGGCCAACATGGTGATTAATAAAGGAGTAAGCTTGACCATTATTTCGAAAGTTTTTCTTTTTTATATTCCCGTCCTTTTGGGTTACACGTTACCGATTGCCTGTCTGACAACGGTCCTATTAACCTTCAGCCGTCTTTCGGCAGATAACGAAATTCTGGCCATCCGAGCCTGCGGTATCTATTTAAAAAATATTTTATTTCCTCTGGTGGTCCTCGGAATTATCTTAAGCCTCTTTTCTATTCTTTTAAACGAACGCATGATTCCCTACGCTCATTACCAGCAGCGCAAACTCCTGCGCGATCTCGGAAGCCAGAACCCTACCGCCGTCTTAGAGGCCGGAACATTCATCAATGCCTTTAAAGATCAAATCCTTTTTATTTACCATATTGAAGGAAACAAAATGTACAATATCCGCATCTACCAGCCTCAAGGGGAAGGCAAACAAACCAGAACCATTATTTCCAAGGAAGGGGAATTCACCCCTGTTCCGGGAGAGAACAAAATTAAACTCAAACTCATCAACGGAACTTCCGACGAGCCGGATTTTAAAAACCCCGGCCGTTTTTATAAACTCAACTTCAAAAATTATTTTATGACGCTCGACCTTTCCAAGAACGACAAAGACACCGACAAAAAACCCAAAAGCATGACCCTCAAAGAAATCAATGCCAAAATCCACGAACTGGAAAAACTTTTGGTGGATGTGGCACCGCTACGCACAGAATATTACCGCAAAATCTCCTGGTCTTTCTCCATCCTGATTTTTATTCTGTTAGGATTCCCTTTGGCTGTCATCACGCACCGACGGGAAAGGGCGGCGAATGTCGTTTTAGCCATGGTGTGTGCTGCCTTTTATTACCTCTTATCCTTAGCCTGTGAAGCTTTAAGCATGCAAAATATCACGCCGATCGCGCCTACGATGTGGGCCCCCAACATTCTAACGACCGCGGTCGCCGCCTTCTTAAACTATAAATTATGCGTATCTTAGATAATTATATCCTGCGCTCTACTATCTCGATCTTTGTTTGGACGATCCTCATTTTTTCTTTTCTCTACATCTTAATCGATGCGGCGAGCAATCTGGATGAAATCATTAACCAGAAGGTCACGCTCAAAATTTTATTCCGCTACTACTCTTCTTTTTTTCCCATCATCCTCACCCAGACCTCCTCGATTGCCTGTTTGATTGCGACCCTTTTTACCTTCAGCCGCATGAACAACAACAACGAAATTATTGCCTTGCGCTCCAGCGGGTTTAACTTCTGGCGTATCACCCGGCCCGCCATTTGTTTTGGGATCCTGATCTCCACTTTTATATTTTGGCTCAATGAACAGTTTGTCCCGACGGCAACCATCTCCTCCGAACAAATCCGGGATGACAATATCATCCTCAAAGCCGATACCGCAAAAAAAAAACAGGCTATCATTAAAAATTTGACTTTTTACGGACTGAAGAACCGTCTTTACTTTATTGATTCATTCAATCCCAACACCTATGAGCTGGAAGGCATCACGATCATCGGGCAGGATAACAATCAAAATATTACGGAAAAAATCAACGCCTTAAGCGGCAAATGGATCAGTATTGCCTGGAAATTTTTCCAATGTCAAATAAGCACCTTTGATCCCCAGAACATCAATACTATCAAAGAAATCAAATATTATCCGGAAAAACTCATGGACATCAAAGAAACGCCCAAAGATTTCTTAAGGCAGCGTCTTAATGTCACCTCGATGAATATCCGGCAGCTTAACGAGTATATCGTCCGGTTCTCGAACAGCGGCGCCTCGAAAGCGCTGCGCAACCTCAGCGTGGATCTTCATCAAAAGATCGCCTTCCCTTTTGCCAATATGGCGGTGATTCTCGTCGGAATGCCGTTAGCTCTGCTGACGGGCCGGCGAAAGGCGTTTACCTTCACCTCCCTCGGCATCGCCATTGCGATTGGATTTTTCTTTTATGTGATCAATGCGGTGGGACTCGCCCTGGGAAAAGGAGGGTTCTTTCCCCCCATGGCCTCAGCCTGGCTGGCGCCTTTGATCTTTTTTATGCTCGCGATGTATTTGATTGAGAGAAAATTTTAGTTCAATCCTTATAAACCCGCGGCAAATGATTGCCCAAACTGCAGACAATCTCATAGCTGATTGTGCCGGCATGCCGGGCAAGCTCATCCGCGGAAATTGAATTTCCTTTTTGCTCTCCTAAGATCACCGCAACTGTTCCCACCTTAACGGATTTCACTTTGGAAACATCCACCATGATCTGATCCATCGTCACTCGTCCTAGAACTGGGCACCGTTTGCCTTCAATCAAAACAAAGGCCTTATTGGAAAGGCATCTTAAGTATCCGTCTTTATAACCGATCGCCAAAGTGGCAACCGACATATCACGGGGAGCAATAAAGGTATGGCCATAACTGATGCCGCGTCCACGGCTGACCTTTTTTAAAAACACGATCCTCGATTTCACACTCAAAGCAGGCCTTAATTTGATCTTATGTTTTAGACGGGGACTCGGGAGGAGACCATAAAGCATCAAACCCGGACGGGTAAGATTAAGAATCGGTGTTTTATAACTCACTAAACCCATGCTGTTGGCGGCATGGATAAAAGGAACAATGACACCATTTTTATCGAGCCGGGAAACGAGTTCATACAAATGCTTCATCTGTCTTTTAGTAAATTCACGATCCGTATCGGCAACCGGAAAATGTGTATATATCCCCTTAATGGATAAATTCGACAAACGATTCACCCGATGGATAAAATCCCCGGCCTCCTCGTGCCATACCCCCAAACGGCCCATACCGGTGTCCACATCAATATGAATATCGATGCGCCGGCCGCCGCGGGACTTCGCGTAACGATGCAAAGAACAGGCCAGCTCCATCGTGCAGATCGTCGGAATTAAATTGTAATCAAAGATCTGCCTGGCATGAAAAGGGAGAGTGCTTTCAAATAAAAGAATGGGTTTGGTAATCCCGTTCTTTCTTAAAAGTATTCCCTCCGCAATATCGGAAACACCAAAAAAATGCGCGCCTAACCTATCCAAAAGTTCAGCCACCTTGACCAGGCCATGACCGTAAGCATCGCCTTTGACGACACACAAGATTCCGGCAGGCCTTTGCGTCAGACGCTTAAGTTGATGGAAATTATACCGGATGGCTTTTAGATCGACCTCAGCCCACGTCGAGAGATGGGATTTGAAGACCTGTTGGGAGTTGATTGAAGACATAAATTGAATTCTATTTGATCTATTTTAAAACACCTACGTCCTTAGCCGCCACCTGACAATCTTCGGGATATAAATACAGCGGAACAATTTTATCGATGGAATCGTATTCTTTCTTAAGAAATCTCCGATAAGCCCGTCTGGCCAAATGATCAGCCCGAGGATACCAATCCTTTTCTTTCGCCAGTAAATCATCGATCGATTCGATCTTCGACGCCCATTTTGTTTTGAATCTCGCCAGGATCTTTTCTCGATAAAGACTGATGCCGTCTCCGATAAAAAATGTCGGTTCCTTGATTTTGTTTAAACAATCGTCTATGCCTGAAAGGGAATAATCGCCCAGGGGCACCGGATCAACTCCGGATCTTCGGTAAGAGCACGTATAAAGCAGATTCCGTCGGGCATCGCACAGACAACAGATCTGATCCGCTATTCCCACAGGCACATTCATCGCCAGGATATCGAGACTGGGAATCCCCACAACGGGCTTGCCGGTGGCTGCCCCAAAAGCCTTCACCGTCGATAAACCCACCCGCAGGCTCGTAAACGATCCCGGGCCGAGGCCAATGGCAAAGCCGTCGAGATCAGCAAGAGCGGTGTCTGTTCTTTTTAAAATTATTTTGATGGCCGGGATAATCGACGAAGAAAGAACTTTCTTCAACTTGAAATTCCGGAAAGCCAGAATCTTTTCATCCATACTCACGGCGAGGCTAAAATTTTTCGTCGAGGTTTCTAAAGAGAAAATTTTCATGTTTTAAAGATGCCGCGGGGTTTTCGCCCCGCTGTCTTTATTGAGCTTTTCCTTTCCAACTCTAAAACTCTCGCCAGCGTCGATTCTGCCAGCGAGAGTTTTAGAGTTCTGTTTACTAGAAGGAAGCTCAATAAGGGTTCTGCGGGGCGAAAACCCCGATCGTCTCAAATCTTCATATCGTTTTCCTTGGCCCAAAATTTTTATCAAACGCTGATCTTGCCCCGAATAGTGAAATTCAACGCTTAAATATTCTTCGGGCATTAAATTTTTAAGTTTTTGCGCCCATTCCACCACAGCGATTCCATTGCCGTAAAAATATTCTTCATAACCCAACCCCAGAATCTCCCGCCGGTCCTCTAGACGATAAAGATCAAAATGATAAAGCGGAATTTTTCCTTCATAAATATTGAACAAAACAAATGTCGGGCTATTGACTTGATTCGGATCGACCTTTAAACCCTGCGCGATGCCTTTAACGAGGGTTGTCTTGCCGCCTCCCATATCTCCGAACAGACAAATAATGTCACCGGGGGCTGCGTGGGAAGCGATTTTAGTTCCCAGTTTGATCGTCTCTTGCGGACTGTGAGAGATGATTTCGATTGTTTTCATTTTAAAAATGAGTAAATCCTGGGGGAGAGATGATTTGCTTGCTGGCATCTTTATTGACTAGGACCAATCCATTTTTAGATTCCACAACCTCTCCAATATGATAAAAAAGAAACTGCTTTTGTTTCATCTGAAGTAATGTGCGCCCATCGTTTTGGGGGAGAGTAAAAAGCAATTCGAAATCCTCGCCGTCGCTTAAGGCCTCTTTTAACGTTGCGTTTTTGGTTCTAGGAACTTTTTCTTCGTAAAGGCAGGCTCCCACCTGACTCCTGTTAAGAATGTGTCCTAAGTCCGCTAACAACCCATCGGAAATATCAATCATCGCCGTCGGTTTAAAGTGCCTCACTAAGAATTGTGCCTGGGATATGCGGGGCGTAAATGACAAATGTTTTCCGGTCTCAAACGATTTCCCTAACGGGCCAGTCACAAAAATCATATCGCCACAACGGGCACCGGTACGCGTCACGAATTTATTTCTTTTCACCCATCCCAGCAACGCCATACTTATAACAATCTTTTCACTTTTAACCGTATCTCCTCCGACGATCGCCACCGAAAACCGTTTTGCCAGATTATTCATCCCCCGATAAATTTCTTTGACAAAACGAATTTCCAGATCAGACGGGACCCCCAGGGAAACGACCGCAGCCGCTGGAACCCCTCCCATCGCGGCAATATCACTGATATTACAAGCCAAAGATTTTTGGCCAATCAAGTACGGCTTCATCCAACGGGTGAAATGAACATCCTCCACCATCATATCGGTTGTGAAAAGCTGATACGAATCTCGTCTATATTTTACAAAATCCAAAACTGCGGCATCATCACCAATCCCACGGATGACTTCTTTCGAACAATAAACACCCCTTTGAATAAGGTTAATCAAACCAAATTCGCCGAGTTCAGATACTTTTTTTCTCATTTAAATGTCTGCTTAATATTTTTCACAAACGGCGGGACAATAATGCCACGTTCTGTGATGATGGCGCTGATCAAATGATGATCCGTCACATCAAAAGCCGGATTATAAACCCTCACTTTGTCGGGAGCGGTCCTTTGCTTAGAAAAATGCACAACTTCGTCGGGATTTCTTTCTTCGATAGGAATTTTTTTCCCGTTTTTAATATTTAAATCAAAGGTGGAAAACGGGGCCGCGATATAGAAAGGAATTTTGTGATACTTGGCCAATACCGCCAAATTATACGTTCCGATTTTATTGGCGGTATCACCGTTAGCGGCGATGCGATCCGCGCCGGCAAAAACCATGTCGATTTTCTTCTGTTGCATAAGAGTGGCAGCCATGTTGTCGCAGATCAAAGTCGTATCAATCTTCTCGCGTAAGAGTTCCCACGTCGTCAGCCGTGCTCCTTGTAAAAGCGGACGCGTCTCACAGCTAAAGACCTTGAACTTCTTTCCGGCTTTTTTAGCACTGTACATAACGCCCAACGCTGTTCCATAATCGACGGTGGCCAGCGCCCCGGCATTGCAGATCGTCAAAAGGTTCGAATGATCTTTAATAAGCCCGGCGCCATAATCGCCCATCTGCCGGCAGACACGTTTATCGTGATGGAAGATTGCCAACGCTTTTTCTTTCAGAATTTTTTTTAATTCCACAACCGAACTCTGCGGATGCGAGACGAGGACCTGTTTCATCTCTTTTAGCGCATGGAAAAGATTGACGGCCGTCGGGCGGGAAGTGCCGATATAGTCGCAGACCTTAGATAGGTGTTCTGCAAAAAATTTTCGGTTACTTCCTTTAAATTCTTTCAGTCCCAATAAAACCCCAAAGGCGGCCGCCACCCCCAACGCCGGGGCGCCCCGTACACTTAAATTGCGGATCGCCGTCCAAAGTGTTTTTAGGTCTTTGCAATAAATGTATTCAAATGTATCGGGAAGTTTCCGCTGGTCAATGATGCGCACCGCATCTTTCACCCACTTAATTGTTTCAATAGCCATGAAATTCCCTTCATTATTTTGTTATCGCATCAATAAAAGTGTCGACAACGGTATGCAAACAATCCGCGGATCATCACATGCACCGTCTTCCGTCAACGTCACTAAAATCCCCACAGGAGCATGGTAATGAGATTTTTCGATAAAAGAGCGAAGGCCGTACGTATCTTTATAATCGATATGCTGCCTATACTTTATTTCGACAGGCATCCTTTGTTCTCCAATGGTTAGAACAAAATCAACTTCTGGTTCTGTATCTCGCTCCGGAAAATATGCCACATCCAAACCTATTATCGATTTAAAGAAATATCCGATGACACTGTCTGCAACTCTTCCGGCAAGGTCTGAAAGATGAGGGAATTCTAGTAAACTTTCTTGAGTCAAAGGAACCACTTCCTGCAACCAGGCCGCGCGCAATGCGTGATCACACAGAGCAAGTTTTGGAGCTCCCCTACCTTTCTTTAGACGCAGCTCCAATGGCTCAATAAGTCGTAAAAGCAATGTCCCATCTAAAAATTTTAAATAATTTAAAATCCGCTGCCATCCCAGATTGGCATCCATGACTGTCTTTAATTCATTTACATAAAGAGTCTTCGCTGGCGCCTGCCCAATATACCGACATGCCAATCGGAAAACTTCCTGCTCATCTCTTCTTTGACCTCGTTCACCCATTCTCAAATCATGTTGGATGGCCCGTTTGATTACAGTTTCATTCAACTGATCCGCAACTTCCGTCCAGGGATGATCAAAACCAACATGGCAAATAGGGTAAGCTCCCCTTTCCGAGAATGCGCTAAAAGCTTTATCGCGGATATTCTTATGCTGTTCACCAAATGTTTTTAGTTCTATCCAGAACTCTTTTTTCTTGAAAGGTGACAATCCATTGTGAGGGAGAAATGGCTGCAATTTTCCAAAATTTCTTAGCTCGGCAATCTCCCTCAAAAATAACGGCCCCATCTCCAGAGATTGAATACGACCGGCTAAACTATCTTTTCCCGTTTCAATCCGCAAAGCAGAACTGCCCGTAACCAATACTCGCACTTTATGAATATCGACAAGATATTTCAACTGCGGCGCCCACTGAGATAAATTCTGGACTTCATCCAAAAAGATATAAGCAGGTTCATTATCCGAGGCCGCTTGGTTAAGTGTTTTACCTAAAATATTTTCTGCAAACCAGCGGCTAAACTCCAAGATTGGCTCCTTATTTTCTTTTTTAAATTTCATCAAATAAGGTAACTCATCAAACTGAACACGAAAAATACGTTTTCCAGAAACTCCCTCATCTAAAAGAGCGTGAATAATCTGAACTAATAACGTCGTTTTACCAATCTGACGAGGCCCTCTTAAGACAACGGCCGGAGATAATCCTTTTTTCAATCGACTAAGAACCGGATCAAATGCCCATCGACGCATAAGAGGAACACCAACTACTCGCTGACCCTGCCACCATGGATTGGCATCACGCAGATTATCTTCCAATTCATACGGCAGATGCCGAAAAAGATATTTCTCTTTCATTTTATTTCTATCCTCGGGAAAAGCGCCGGATGAGATTGAAGCTGTGTGGCGGGTTTTAATTCTCCCCAATTGGCTTTTGAACCCACAGCGCCGAGAACTTCTAAAACTGCCCTAGACTTCTGGGGCATAACGGGGATAAGCAATACGGCAGAAAGCCGAAGCGCTTCGGTTGAGACATAAAGAATAGTTCCCGCTCTTTGTAAATTCTCTTTTACCACCTTCCACGGGGCCTGCTTCTCTAAATAGGTATTGACCCTGCGGATAAAAATCATAACTTCTTCAATCGCTTCATGGACGCATAATTCTTTAATGAGCTTTTGAACATTACCATCCAATACTTCTCCCATGATCTTAATCTGTTCATCTTCCGATGACAAAGCACACGGCTCCGGCACGATACCGCCAAAATTTTGGGCAATCAAACCGCTCACCCGGTTTAAAAGGTTTCCAAAATCATTGGCCAGGTCGCTATTGTAGCGTTTGATGAAGGATTCCAGCGTGAAGTTGGCATCTTGTCCCAACACCATTTCTCTCATCAGATAATACCGCAGAGGATCAACGCCGTATTGTTCAATCAAATCCAGCGGATTGACCACATTCCCCAAAGATTTACTCATCTTGGTTTCACCCGTTAACCACCAGCCGTGGGCAAAAATCGTTTTGGGTAAGGGCAGGCCCAATGAGAAAAGCATCGTCGGCCAGTAGACCGCGTGGGTGGTTAGAATATCTTTTCCGAGCAAATGAATGTCGGCGGGCCACCACTTAAGGAAATTTTTTTCATGCGCGGTAAAGCCCGGCACACTGACATAATTCAAAAGCGCATCAAACCAAACATAGGTCACATAATCACCGTCAAATGGAAGATCAATCCCCCAGCTCATCCGTGATTTAGGACGAGAAATACACAGGTCCCCCAAAGGCTGACGCAAGAAACCCAAGATTTCGTTTCGGTGATGAGGGGGAAGAATAAATTCCGGATGCTGTTCAATGTAAATAATCAGCCTTTCCTGGTACTTTCCCATCCGGAAAAACCAATTGCGCTCTTTTAATTTTTTTACTTCGCGGAATTGTCCCGACTCTTTTTCTCTCTCGGTGATGAATCGTTCCTCGGCGATGGAATACCAACCCTCGTATTCATCCGCATAAATATCCCCGAGCTCATAGACCTTTTGTAAAACATTTTGCACCACCTGCACATGCCGGACTTCGGTAGTGCGGATAAAATCATCGTATTGGATATGGAGTTTTTCCCACAGTTGAATGAAACGGGGAGCTAAATCATCACAGTGCGCCTGCGGGGATAACGCTCTTTTCTGGGCGGCCTGCTGAACTTTTTGGCCGTGCTCATCCAATCCGGTTAAGAAAAAAACTTCTTCACCCGTCGCACGATGAAACCGCGCGAGCACATCAGCCAAAATTGTTGTATAAGCATGCCCGATATGGGGTTTGTCGTTGACGTAGTAGATGGGGGTCGTGATGTAGAATTCTTTTCGAGTTTCCATAGCATAGTCAAATCCCAATTTCCAAACCACAAATCACAAATGGTTCGACTGCGCTCACCATCCTTCGAACCATCCTGAGCCTGTCGAAGGACAAATTACAAATTCCAAATTCCAATAACCAAAATAAAGATTAGGTCATTGGAATTTTGAAATTGTATATTGTTTGTAATTTGGAATTTGTTTATTGGAATTTATGTGTGAAGTTACACTAATTTTCATGATTCTTCGTAAAAAAAACTTTCGTGATCCTTCCTTCGCCTAAATCGGCATTCACAAAACGTTTTAAAATATTCACAGCAATAACGGTTCCTTTACCGTCGGGGGTTGTGATTTGATCTCCGGTTCTGGGCAAAGACTTGGCGTATTCTTTATAAACCGAATATTCATAGGCCATGCAGCATTTGATCCGGCCGCATACACCGGAAATTTTGGTGGGATTAAGAGGAAGCCCTTGTTCTTTAGACATCTTGATGGAAAGCGGGTGAAAACTCTTCATATAGGAAGAACAGCACAACTCCCTTCCACAAACTCCATAACCGCCGATGATTTTGGCTTTATCCCGGACACCGATTTGCTTAAGCTCAATTCTTACCCGAAAAATCCGGGCTAAATCTTTCACCAGATTTCGGAAATCCACCCGGCCTTCGGAGGCAAAAAAGAAGATGATTTTACTTCCATCAAAAGAATATTCCGCCTTTACGATACGCATATCGAGTTTGCGCTCATGGATCTTTCGTTCGCATTGACTGACGGCATCACCCGCTTTGAGGCGATTGTTCTCGATTTGTTTTTGATCTCCTTCGGTTGTGACCCGTAAAATTTTTCCGGCCATATTCTCGGATTTCGTTTTACAAACCGCATGCACATCGGAAACAACCCTCCCGAACTCTGCCCCGCGGTCCATTTCCAGAATGACATAATCCCCTCGATTGCAAGGGACATCGTTGATATCATAGAAAAGCACCGCACGGTGCTCGCCCAGTTGAACTTCGATTATCTTCGCCATAATCTCTCCTTAATTAAACTCAGGGCAATCTTCACGTTGAGATTCTCTTCTAAAAGTCCGGTTGCCTTGACGATTTGGGCAATGATTTCGTTGATTTGTGCAAACGTGTACTGGGATTCGTATTTTCTTAAATCTTTAAGACGGTCTAAATTGATCAACCGTGATTCATCGCCGCCTGTCTTCAGCAATAGTAAATCCCTAAACCACATCAAAAGGATATTCAAAACCTCCCTGATCTTTTCTTTGTCAGTAAAAATTTTTTTTAGATAATCTTCGCTGTTTCTCGAAAAGATCAAAAGATCAATCGCCTGATTCTTACAAGCAAAAAAATTTTTATCTGCCAAATGCCGGGCGCGGCCCCGGCATCCTTCCGAGAAATACGCCAGAAAATGCGACGCTGATTCCGCTATAGCATAGTCTTTTCTTAGCTCATCCGCAAGTCTTGCGTTCGACGATGGGAAAAAGGTGACAGCGTGACAACGGGAACGGATAGTGTCCAAATTTTTTTCGACAACAGCGGTCGTCAGGAGCAAAAGACTGTTTTGCGAAGGTTCCTCCAGTGTTTTTAAAAGGGCATTCGCCCCTTCCAACGTGAGGGTCTCGACATTCTTAATAATGAACACCTTAATTTTTCCCTCAAAGGGACGCAGTTGAATCTGTTCAATAAGGCCTCGGATCTGTTCGATTTTGATCGTCTCGGTTTCCTTGGAATCGATTGTATGGATATCCGGATGATTGCCGTGACTAATCTTCAAACATGACGGGCATTCAGCGCAGAAAATATTGTGACGCGGGTTCTCACAGTTGAGGAATTTAGCAACTCCCAAAGCTGTCTCGCTTTTGCCGATATTCATCGGGCCGATAAAAAGATAAGCATGGCCGAGACGGTTGTTGCTCTTAAGGAGAGCGAAACGTTTAATGACCTGCTCATTCACTTGAGATTGTTCGGTGATCATACTTTTACCCATATTGAATTTCGCAAAATTAATGGAACTCTTCCTAAGTCGAGTAAATGTTCCATTAATTTGCAGAAATTCAATATGCTATCGTCGGTCAACGCCAGATAGTTGCAGGGGCACAAAAAAGTAGTTTTGCGCTAAACTTCATAGACCCACCAACCGATCGACACACCGTCGGACTTCCTCTTGAACGTCTTCTTTGCTGCGGTCTAACCCCAGAGTGTTCCCCACTTTAATCAGTTTGATCCGATGAGGTTCCTGATGAGCCAGTTCAAGATAACCACGACGAACCTTCGCATGATATTGTAGAGATCTTTGTTCGATACGATCTTTGACCTTGCCTTTTCGTAACAGTCCTCTTTTGATTTCGATATCAAAAAGAAACGTCAAATCCGGCTTGACGCCTTGCGTCACGACCTTCCCGATGTTTTTGATGAAATCAATATCTACCCCGCAGCCAAATCCCTGATAAACGACTGTTGAATCCAGAAATCGATCGCACAAAACGATTGTGCCTTTTTTTAACGCCGGGACAATAACCTCCGAGACCAGTTGCGCGCGCGCTGCCAGGTAAAGGAGCGTCTCGCAGATGTCGTTCATCTGTTTGTTTTCCACATCCAAAAGAACCTTGCGGATCGCCTCACTGATCCTCACTCCGCCGGGCTCGCGCAGATACATGACCCGTTTCTTTTTAGAAACAAAATATCGATAGAGTAAGCTCGCCTGCGTGCTTTTGCCAGATCCTTCCGCACCTTCAAATGTAATGAGTTTGCCTTTGGAAATATTCATTAATCCTTTACCCCGCTTAATAACTCTTGAAGCATACGGATATTCTTTTTCAATTCCTCATCGCCAGGGATAAAACGAAGCCCTGTTTCCCAGATATGCCTGGCCTCGTCATATTTTTGTAACTCAACCAAGATCACACCATAGAGCAAATAAGCCTCCTTCGAGTATGGATAAATTCTTAAACAACTATCTAAAACACTCAAAGCTAAGGCCCGATTGCCCATGGTCTTAAACGCCACGCTTAATGCTAAAAAACTATCTGGGGCAAGATTTTCTTTAACAATAGTATTGATCATCTCGAAAGATTTATCGAAATTTTTTTCTTGATTATACAATACAGCCAACTTAACTAAAATATTTCTGCGCTCGCGGTGCTGTCGGTTAATTTCCAAAATTTTCTGCAGAACTTGTATAGCGTCACTTGTTTTATTGACGATGATATAAACATCCGCGAGGTTAAGCAATGCCGTAATATCAAATGGATCGATGGCAATGGCCTTACGAAACATTTCCTGCGCTTTATTGAGATCTTTTTCACGGAAATAAATTGTTCCTAAACTATTATAGGCATGTTCATAACCGGGTTGAATCTGTAAACATTTCTGTAAATATTTCTTAGCGTTATCCAGCTGATTTAGTTGTATATAAACTTCTCCCATATCGTGATAGAGAGCGGCAGTATCTAAATAAACCAAGGCCTTGTTAAGATAGAATAAAGCTTTCTCGTATTCACCATCCTGCGCATAGGCCTTACCCAGCGCCCTTAACGCATAGGCGTTATGCGGCACTACATTCGACCAATATTGCGCATAGCTTTTTTCATTTTTCCAGACGAGGTTATAGGATTTTGTCCATTGAGTCCAAGAGGCCAGCAAAAGAATGCATACCGTTGCCCATGCCCATCGAGGGATATGAGCCTTAACATCCTTTAAGACAATGGCCAGTAACAAAAAAAATCCTCCTTGAGTAAAAAAAAACCAGTGCGGTTCAATAACAAACCCTAAGGGATCGTAGTAAAGGAAACACAGTACACTAATAGGAACTAACCCCAGCAAAAACCAAAAAAACGCAAAAAATTTGATGTCCTTACAACGGTATCTTAAAGTCCCCCCAAAAAAGACAGCCGCCAATAAAAATCCTATCATAGCGGTTAGCTCCCCGGCATGCTCCCCCGCTTTCATATTCCACATTAACACAATATCCGTCGGAATGACTAATTTGCTGAAATACCACCCGAGTAACTGTACCATCGATGCCAGATATTCTCTTATCCCTACCTGGCTTTCTGTCATATGTTTTAAAAGAACATGAGCGGCTCTATTAGAAAAACTAAATTTAAATAAGCTATACCCAATGGCTACCAGAATGTAAGGCAAAGCGATTCGGGCCGAATCCTGAAAATTAAATTTTTTAACTAAGTACGCGATCATAAAAATAAAAATTGGCAAAGATATTGTTATTTCCTGCGTCAACAGAGATAGTACAAAGCAGATCAGACTCAAACCGTAATAGCAGACTCTCTTTCCTAGAATATGCTGCTGTGCCCAGAGGAGAAACATAATACCGGTTAATTGCGAGAATATCCCAAAAAGCAGGACCTCATGAGCAGCAACAAAATTAACGGAAATAGAATTGATCGGATGGACCATATAAAGAAGCGCGGTAAAAAAAGCGAGGGCATCATCTTTTGTCAGGAGGATAACCAATAGGAACAAAAGGAAACAATCGAGTACAAAAAGAACAATGTTGAACAAGTGATAATAAAAAGCATTGCCTTTGAAAAAATGATATAGGATCATTCGAACAAGCGAAGAAACTGGCCGGTGATGCAGTTCAATACTTTCGCCGGAGGGAAGATCAATATTTCTTAAAACATACCCGAGATGCTTAAAATCATGCAGAATACTTTTCTGGAGAATCTCTGTATTGTCGTCTAAAAGAAATCCGTTATGTAGGCTGCTGCCGTAGAGGAAAAAACATATCAGCGTCATAAAAAAGAATACCCAGCCGTATTTTTTTGTGCCTAAGATTTCCATAATTTACTTGGATTTCTGTGCGCCTTCAAGTCTTTTCTACTTGATCACAAACGGCATATCGATTGTCAGCAGCATCTTCCATCAAATCACTTAAACCCGACGCCAGGTCTGCCCTTCCCGTCCATCCTCAACGGTAATTCCCTTTTGACGAAGCAGTTCTCTTAGCTCATCGGATCGTTTGAAATTTTTCTGGGATCGCGCGAGTTGGCGTTCTTCTAAAAGATGTTCTTCCGCGCCGGTCAATTCCACGGCCTTTTCTTTTAAGAACAATCCCAAGACATGCTTCGCGAAGGATTCGATTGTGTCCACCGCACAATAAATAATTCCAAAATAATTTTTATCCTGCTTCTCTTCTTCAATAAATTTGTTCGTGGCGTTGATTAAATCAAATAAACTCGCCAGGGCCTCCGGCGTATTGAAATCATCGTCCATCGCTTCAATGAAACGGTTTTTTTGTTTTTGGATGAAATCCGTCTGGATGGAAAGGTGCACGGATTTGTCTTTCAAAATTTCATAAGTCTTCCAAAAAAGAACATCAAATTTCTGCAGGGCCCTATGGGCTTCTGCGATTTTCTCCTCGGTAAAATCAATGGAGCTGGCATAGTGAGAGAAGAGGAAAAATATTTTTAGATCATCCGCACTGTGTCTGTTTAAGGCATCTTCAATAGTAATAAAATTCCCCAAAGACTTGGCCATCTTTTGAGCGTTGATCGTCAAAAGTCCGTGATGAATCCAGTAACGGGCGAAGGGTTTGTGGGTGAGCGCTTGCGACTGCGCGATTTCGTTTTCATGATGGGGAAAAATCAGATCGCGTCCGCCGGCGTGGATGTCGAGCGTTTCGCATTGCAGATGCTTCATGCTCATGCAGGAGCATTCAATGTGCCAGCCGGGACGCCCGCGGCCCCACGGACTTTCCCAGCTTGGTTCGCTTTCTTTAGATTTTTACCAGAGGGCAAAGTCCAAAGGATCTTTTTTTCGCAAGTCTTTTTCGATGCGAACGGCCTCCATCATTTTTTCTATGCTTTGACCGGAGAGCTGGCCATATCCGTCGAACTTCCTGACCTGGAAATACACATCACCATCGAGCGCATAGGCATAGCCTTGCGCGATCAAACCTTCGATGTGTTTGATCATCCCATCGATGTTATCGGTGGCGCGCGGCTCGATGTCCGCGGGATCGATCCCTAAATTTTTTAAATCTTGATAGTAGCTCGTAACATTTTCTTTCGCCAATTCATCGCTGCTTTTTTTCAATTCATTGGCTTTGTTAATAATCTTATCATCCACGTCGGTAATGTTGCGCACGAAACGCACATCATAACCGCGAAATTTCAAATACCGACGGATCACATCAAAGACATACAAACTGCGCGCATGACCGATATGACAGCGGTCGTAGACGGTGACTCCACAAGTGTACATCTTGACGATCTTTCCATTCGGATCAATCGGCGTGAATTCTTCTTTCCTTTTGGTGAGGGAATTGTAAAGAAGGAGTGGCATATTAGCTCGTAGCTCGTAGCTCGTAGCTGATAGCCCTAGGAGCTATGAGCTACGACCTAAGAGCTAACTTTTTTCTTTGAGTTTTTCTTCCAAAGTTTTTATCCGCCGAAGCAGCTCCACCATATTCTGCATCACCGGATCATTCACATGGACATGATCTAGCTGCAGATCGATTTTCTTTCCGTCTTGCCGGGTGATTCGTCCGGGAACGCCCACAACCGTTGCGTTCGCCGGAACATCCTTTAAGATCACGGCATTGGCGCCAATATAAGAATTATCACCGATCTGGATATTTCCTAAAATCTTCGCGCCGGTTCCGACGACCACATTGTTTCCCAATGTGGGATGGCGTTTGCCGGTTTCTTTGCCCGTCCCGCCGAGCGTAACACCTTGAAAGAGTGTGACATCATTTCCGATAATTGCGGTTTCACCAATCACCACCCCCATGCCGTGGTCGATAAAAAGTCCGTCGCCGATTTGGGCGCCAGGATGGATTTCGATACCAGTTAAAAACCGCGCGAACTGCGAAAGAGCTCGAGGGAAAAACGGAATCTTCAAATTCCACAAAAAATGCGCCACGCGATGAGAAACAATCGCATGAAATCCGGGATACAAAAGCGTGATCTCCAGCAGACCTCTGGCGGCCGGATCACGCTCCTGAGTGGCTTTGATTTCTTTAGAAAAAACAACCGCGCAGAAGCCGATCCAAGCCAATATCGAAATTAAAAAGCTAAAAAGAATATACATGTTTAAACCCTGATTCGTCGCTCGGGCCTCGTGGTTCGTCGCTCGTCGATGAATCTACACAGATCACTAAATGGAAAGGATGAGCCCGAAAGAGATAATCATTGTACTCAAAATACCAAAACTTTTCTACTTTTTAAATGCGAGTTTGTTGTTCTTTCGTACATAGAAATTTCGCTCTACTGTCAACGAACGACGAATCACTAGCGACGAGCGACGAGTAATACAACCGCATACGCCGCAATCGCCTCGTGCGTTGAACCAAACCCGATACCTTCTTGGGTTGTGGCCTTGATATTCACACCATGGGAATCGATCTGCAAAGTCTTGCTGATCGTTGCTTTCATTTTCAGTTTATAAGCTTTGAGATTCGGTTCCTCAGCGAGGATCATCGTGTCGATATTCCCGATAGCAAAACCTTCCCTCTCAACAATCGCCTTCACCTTCTCTAATAATATGAGACTGGAAATTCCTTTGTACTTTGGATCCGTATTCGGAAAATGCTCTCCGATGTCACCTTTGCCCAAAGCCCCTAAGAGCGCATCGCAGATCGCATGCACCACCACATCCGCATCAGAGTGCCCATCGAGGCCTTTGGGGTGCGGAATTTCCACCCCACCCAAAAATAATCTCCGCCCTTTTACCAAACGGTGAATGTCGTAGCCGAGGCCGGTTTTGTAATTTGCATTTTTCATTGTAGTGTCCAAGCTTTGGGAGCCCTGTGAAGGTGCATAATAGCTATCACCACAATTTGCTTTTCTCTTAAAAAATAGACAACACCATAAGGGAATCGATTCGTTCGGCAGCGACGGGTGTTCGGCGAAAGAATATGCCAGGCCAGAGGATATTGACTGATACGCTTTAAGGTACGCTTAACTTCCAAAGCAAACTCAAAACCCAGACCTTCGCTCTGCAGATTATAATAATCAACAGCCGCTTTAAATTCTTCAATAGCGGGATCAAGAAAGATAATCTTTGCCATTATTTTTTCCGTTGAATATCATGAAAGACCTGTTTGGCGGATTTAGTTTTGATACGGCCTGAAGAAAACGCGCTCACCCTCGCCTCGGATTCTTCCACCCACAATGCATCAATTTCCCTGCGTTCAGAAAAATCAAAGCTGGCCAAAATACTTTCAACCAATTCAGCCCGGTCAATAGCCGGAAGACTGATAGCTTTTTTAAGAATCTGTTTGACATTTGTGGTCATAGTTCACATCCTCTCATAGATTGTTTCGACAAACTGCTTATGAAGTTTAACCGCCTCAACCTCTGGGTGTTGAAGTGGTTCGTTAGTTTGTATTCTAAACGATTCTTTCTGAAAACCTCGTCATTCAAACGAAAAAACAATATCTCCCCGCCCATCGGAATTACCTGAACTATAAGCGCGAGGATCGATATTGATTTTTCCGTTTTGATCTTCACGATCAGGGCCTAAACTATAAAGCAAATATCCTTTATCGGTTTTCTTGTATTTGATCGGTTGGAAATTATTGAAAGGATCTCCTGGAATCTCGGATAAGTATTTCGGACTTAAAGCTGATAAATCTTCGGGGAGCTTATTATTATCCAACTGATACAATTTCAAAGCAACCGCCAGTTCCAGCATATCGATTCTGGAAAGTTCAAAATAATAATAAGCAATATTTTTATTTTTCTTTAGGGAGGTACCCTGGTACGCTAAAAAATTCGCAGCCAAAGAAGCATCTCCGAGGGAAGCATTCACTAAATCCTCAATAGACTGTGGTGTAGTCCTTCCCGACGCAATTTTCTTGTCCATCTGGACTTCTATTTCCTTAACCTTGTTCTCATAAATCTCTGGATTATTTTTTATGAATGCTTCGATTTGATATTGGAAGAACTCATTGTATCGGGCTTCAAAATTTCTATAAAACTCCGACCAGAAATCGGCATTGTAATTTTTCTCTTTTCTGGCCTTGTCTTCCTCTTCTTTAATTTTTTTAAGAATGTGTTCCTTTTCACCTTTGATGATATGGGACATATCTTGATTAGCGAGGATATTCAATTGTTCCAATGAGCTCTGATAGAATTGCCGGTTCATTGAATTCGTGGCAATCACCTTTGTCATTACCGGCATAAAAATATCAAAACAGGTATTCCGGATAATATTCGCATATACACCGAATTTCTCCTGCGATAAACGATTGATGAATTTTAGGGCTGTCAATAAATTCTCCTCGACATTGGCAGACTGACCATTCGCCATATACTGATAACTCTGAGCAAGGATTAAGCCAAACAACTCCATATCGTCAAAATAAACCGGCTCTCCCATCTCCTCATTCATTTTCCCCAAAATAATATCGTCACTCTTTTGTCGAAAAGCTTTTTTAAATAAACTTATTGCTTCCTGATTGTCGGAAAGTGCGGCTTGGATCTTTTCATCTATAACTCCATTGCCTGCATGAATAAGATCAATGGATGAGCTGGATAGCTTCGGACTGTTTTTAGCCTGCTGATAAAGCTCATTCGCCGAGGAGGAATCCTCTTTCTGAGTTAATGCCGGAGCCGGCAGACCAACTCCTTCCCCATTAATCTTCTCAATCTCATCCAGCCAATACGTCACGGATACACCCTGAACATCCACCTTGATTTCTTTATCTTTTTTATCAACGATCTTCGCCTCAATCGTTTTTCCGGATTTAAGCAAAATCGTGTCGGCAAAACAGTTTGACGTTATCAAAACAAAAAATAACCATAACCATCTTTTCATTGAGTTCTCCTTTTTGATCGTTTCTCTCGAGAATTGAGAAACATCTTGGCGACGGCCAAATCCTCCGGTGTGGTGATTTTTATATTTTGATAATCACCCATCACCATCTTGACCTTGACTCCCATTCTTTCCACCAGCACGGCATCGTCGGTGGGATTTTTTTCTAACCTGAGTTCATGGGCTTTGAGGAGGATTGCTTTCTTGAAAACTTGCGGGGTTTGAGTTTCCCAGAGCGTTTCGCGCGCGATAGTTTCTTGAACGTAGTAATTGTTCGGATCGACTTTTTTGATCGTAGGCTTGACCGGCACGCCCACCACAACCGCCATCTCTTTCTTCATGAATGAAACCGCCTGCGAAATCAACTTAGGCGTTACGAATGGCCTCGCTGCGTCGTGAATCACCACGATTTCCGTGTCGCAATCGAGGGCGGCCAAACCCTTCTTCACCGATTCATAGCGGGTTTGGCCGCCGGCGACAATCCGCTTAACCTTTTTCAGTCTGAATTGCCTGACGAGGAGCTCAAAAGCCCTCAAATATTTTTCCTGCCCCACAACAATCACACTGTCGATTGTGGGACATTTTTCCATGGCCTTAAGAGCATAGATAAAAAGAGGCCGGTTATCAAGGAGAACAAAAGGTTTGGGGGACTTTGTCTTTAATCTTATTCCGGATCCGGCGCAGGCGAGGATGGCTTGAGTTTTCATACAATTCAATAACCAATCACCAAGATACAAGAAACAAACAAATTCCAATCCATGAATGACCAATATTCAATCGAGTTTGGTGATTGGAATTTGAAGATTGAATATTATTTGATGATTGTATCTTGGTCATTGGTTATTCTTTTACAATTTTCGCAAAAATCATCCGCCCGGCCTGCGTTTGTAAAACCGAGCTGACACTCACCTTGACCTTCTGACCAATCAGTTTCCTGGCATCGCTCACCACAATCATCGTCCCGTCGTCTAAAAATGCCACCGCCTGCTCGGCTTCTTTACCTTCTTTGAGCAATCGGACTTCCATCACCTCTCCGGGGAAAACAACCGCCTTAACCGCATTGACCAGTTCATTGATATTTAGAATTTCCACCCCCTGAATCGAGGCAATCCGGTTTAAATTAAAATCAACGGTACAAATCCGGGCCTCCATGATCTTGGCCAAGCGAACCAATTTAATATCCACATCTTGATCGCCCGCCATATCTTCTTCTTGAATCCGGATATCCATCGCCGGGTCTTTTTGCAGGGAACGTAAAATCTCCATTCCCCGGCGGCCGCGCTGGCGTTTGATCGCATCATCCGAATCCGATATCCGCTGCAATTCATTCAAAACAAATCTCGGAACAACCAATCGCCCCGTTAAAAAATTGGTTTTATAAATATCCGCAATCCGCCCGTCGATGATGGCGCTTGTGTCCAAGAGGATCACCCCATCGCGTAAATCCTGACGTTTGAAGCGAACGTAAGGGATAATGATATTGAATTCATCTTTTCCCCGCAAGGCCATGACCGCCCCAAGATAGGAAAAGATAAGGGTAAAGACAACGCGTAAAACCGATTGTAAAAATTCCCCCAAAGGCAATAATGCCAAAATATCGGAAACAAGTTTGGCCATGAACACACCCAGCAGCAACCCGAAAACCATACTGGAGAGACCTCGGACCGAAACTCGACGGAGACTTGCCTCAATCCCGATCAAAAAGAACGCACACAGAACTCCTATGCCAACACCCCAGATAGGCTGCTGATACATCGCGCCAATTTGATAACCGACGATACCACTGATAATCAGGAAGAAAGTTCGGATGAATAAAAGGGTCATGAGAGCTCCTTGTTAAAAATACAATTAACAAACCACAAATTACAAATTAATTCACAATTTCTAAATCACAAAACCAAACACTTTGGTTTTTGTTATTGTAATTTTGGTATTGTTTGTGATTTGGAATTTGTTTATTCAAATATACTCCAACGCCTGCCTGACGGATTCAACACCCATGATTTCCATCTTGCTCTTTTTAACATGGCCGCCGGTATTCTGTAAATTATTCATGGGAAGAACACAGCGTTTAAATCCCAGCCTCTCGACTTCATTAATCCGGGAAGCAATCTGACTCACACTTCTCACCTCGGCCGAAAGACCCACTTCCCCAAAGACAACGGTATCGAAAGGAATGACTTTATCCAGATAGGCGGAGGCGACCGCCAATACAACCGCCAGATCCGCAGCCGGATCCATCACTTTAACTCCTCCGACGATATTCAGAAAAATATCCTGATCTTGTAGATTTAAACCGATTCGTTTTTCCAGAACCGCAACCAAAAGCGCCAATCGATTGGCATCAAAACCTTGCGCCTTCTGACGAACCATTCCAAATGCCGAACGGCTGACCAATCCTTGCACCTCAACCAAAAAAGGGCGTGTGCCTTCCATAATACACACCACAACTGATCCCGAAGAATTCTTAGGACGTTGCGATAAAAAAATCTCCGATGGGTTCGTTACTTCCATCAATCCCGTCGATACCATCTCAAAAACACCGATCTCATTGGTTGCACCGAATCGATTTTTGGTCGCCCGCAAAATTCGATACGTCGAATAACGCTCCCCCTCAAAATACAAAACCGTATCCACAATATGTTCCAAGACACGAGGCCCGGCGAGCATTCCTTCTTTTGTCACATGACCGATAATGAAAAGTGCCACACCTAAAGATTTCACCAAATGCGTCAGCAATGAAGAACATTCCCGCACCTGGGCGACCGACCCGGGAGAGGAATTCATCTCGGGTTGATAAACCACTTGAATCGAATCCAAAACCACAACCTGCGGCTTCATCTTCTTGATGTATTCGATCGTGACATTCAAATCGACCTGATTCACGATATATAAAGAAGAAATGTCTTTCGTTGTTAGACGGTCCGCGCGCATCTTGGTCTGTTGGACTGATTCCTCGCCGCTAACATAAAGAATTTTAAAACCTTGTTCACTCAAAGCGCAACTGACCTGTAAAGATAAGGTGGATTTTCCGATGCCAGGATCTCCGCCGATTAATGTTACGGAACCGGCAACGATTCCTCCCCCCAGGACACGGTCGAACTCTTCGATATTTGTTCTAAAACGATTTTCGTTATCGGAGGAAACTTCCATCAACAAAACCGGGTCTTCCTTGTACACGATTCTACTTTTGCTCTCGGTTAAGGCAACAGCAGCATTCTCTTCAACGTAAGAATTCCAGCTCTCACACGCCGGGCATCGCCCAATCCATCGAGGAGATTGCGCGCCGCAGTTTTGGCAAACGTAGAGGGTTTTGATTTTCATGGTAATAAAATTTACAATAAACAATTTACAAAACACAAACAATTTCCAATATCAAATAAACAATGACCGAAACAGTAAGTTTGATAAATTTTGAGTTTGTTCATTTGGTTTTGTGATTTGTGCATTGAGATTTGTTTATTAATATTTCACTTACTTTCCTTCCCCACCTTCGGCCGATACAGCAGCTTCCACGGATTCGCTTTTAAGTCGCTGGTTAGATCCTGCAGATCGTCATAAATGCTTTCATCGAAGAATAATTTCCCGACGGTGCCTTTGCCGTCACGGACATTGGTGACAATCTGGCTGACTCCCTCGAGTGTAGTTTCTAAGGCTTTCTGATTCTTCTCATTATTCACCACACTGTTAAACCCGTCGACACTCTTGTCAACTTTCTGCGCGAGCTGGGTGACCATCTCCGATATTTTTTCCATGGCAATCGGATCTTTTCCGGTCAGCACACTGGCTTCTTTGAAAAATTCCAAACTCACACCCGGAACAATTTCTATATATTTCTCTCCCAGCAAACCTAATTGGTTGATGGTCACAACCGAGTCTAGAGGAATCGCTGTTCCGGCCTTTAACCAAATATTGATTTTCACCTTTGTTTTACCTTCCTTTTTGTCATAAAAAACACTGAGATTCTTCACCAAACCGCAGTCAACCCCGGCGAAACGAACCGGCGCTGCTTTTTTAAGCCCATTGGCGAAGCCGAAGGTTACTTGCATGTTTTCACCCTTTTGAAAGTCAGAGAAATTACTGACCGAAAAAATAAAAACTGTCAGCAAGACAAAAGCCGCCAAAACAAATGCGCCAACTTTCAGTTCAAGGTTCGATTCTCTAGGCATAATGGTCTCTCCTTGTCTTACCAGTTACGTAAGACGTGAGACGCTAGAGGTAAGACGTCACGTCTGGCATCCTGCGTCTTACGTCTCACGTAGATTACGCTCAATATTACTTTACATGTCCAAAAACCAGGTTCTCATCGTCGGTAATCGGCCCGCGAGATTCTCCCTTGATGAATTGTTTAACAACCGGATGAGTGGAACTTTTGATCTCCTGGGGCGTTCCATCCGCAATCACATGACCGTGATAAAACATCGCAATAGAGTCTGCCACCTTGTAGGCCGCGTTCATATCATGGGTGACGACAATGGAGGTGACTTTCAATTTGTCACGCAATTCGACAATCAAATTGTTGATGGCATCCGCCGTAATCGGGTCGACCTCGGAGGTGGGTTCATCGTAAAGAATGATCTGCGGTTCCATGCACAGAACCCGGGCGAGGCTGACACGTTTTTTCATCCCGCCGCTTAACTTCGAGGGCGGCATATTTTCAATTCCTTTTAAACCCACGAGTGCCAGGGCATCCACGACTTTATCATCGATGGTTTTTTTATCCAAATTCATAAATTCATGGAGAACAAAAGCGACATTCTCACCCACCGTCATGGAGTCAAATAACGCCCCGCCCTGAAAGACCATACCGATTTCCATGCGGATTTTATTATATTCTTTCTCGCGAAGAGTGGTCATCTCGACGTCATTGATCTTAATCGATCCGCTGTCGGGTTTCATCAATCCGATGATACTTTTTAACAAAACACTTTTTCCCACACCCGAGCGGCCGATAATAACCTTGGTCTCGGCGGTCTTAACCGTCAAGTCAAGATTGTTTAAAACAACCGCTTTCTCAAAACTCTTCGATAAATTTTTGATTTCGATCATGGGTTCAATCAGGATCTGGTTACCGAGAAATCAATCGTATCGAGTACAGAAGTGCTGATCCGTTTACTCACATCCAATATTTCGATAGAAACAATCCGCCCGTCGGAGGAGTAATCAAAAATTATTCCCTCTCTGTCTTGACTATCAGCAATAGTCACTCCGGGAAGGAACTCAATATTCATTAAATCGTGTTTAGGATCGAATTGAACTTTCATGCTTCACCTGGAATTTCGCGTTGGTTGATTTTCTTTAAGGCTAACGGAATTATTTCTATTTCGTGTTCTTCTGCCACTTTTTTTCTCTTAAAGCAATCGTTCCATTACGATGGATCACGGCGTCGCAGTAAACCGAATACTCGCCCTCAAACCAAGAATATCGAATAGAATCATCTGCGGAACTGATCAAAACTCGAATTCCATCTTTTTTGTTTAATAATATTTTATCCAAAAACTTTTGGCTTTCTTTTCGCCTTTGCTCATCTTTCTGTGTCGTCAAATCTGATTTTCGATCCTCATTATCCCACGAAGCCAAACCAAAAACCTTCGCAAAAAAAAGCGCATACTCTATTTCTTCTTTCGGAGGAATTTCAAGATTTTCTTTTAAAGCGAGATCGTTGAAATTTTCAAGAATCAAAGAGGAAGAAACTTTGAGCGCTCCATCGCTTAACAAATATCCTTTATCCTTTTCATCCACCGCCACAAAAGGACGATGATACCAGCGAGGATCAGACACCGAAGTCAAATGAAAGATCACACTATGTTTCCAGAACGGCTGTTCAAAAACTTCCCACTTAGCGCCGGGCGCTGGAAAGACCTGGCTGGCGATTTGCTTTTTCTCATCAAGCGTGGTGGCGGATGTGCCTTCGATATTCAGAAACAATACAACCAATGTGAACAATGCAAGTATTATTGTCTTGTAAAAAATTTTCATTTTATTCCATAACATGAAACCCTATTTCTTTTTTGGGTTTTTCCGAAGGATTTAGAAGTTCCCGCAAAGCCTCAAAGACGACAGCAAAATTCTTGTCATATTTTTGCTCCATCTCATCAATTCGTCTCTGTAAATCTTTATGAGAAAGTATCATCTCCCGGATTTTAGCGAAGGCCCGCATAATTTCGATATTGACATGGATTGCTCGCTTGCTGTTTAAACCCAAGAATTTCAGATGACGCTTGTTATATTAACTTGTAGGGAAAACTGAAATTCGGGTTTAACCCCGCTGTACAGAAAAAATCTCGGAGAGATTTTTTCTAGCGGCCCTCCGGGCAAAAATTGCAATTGGTTCAATTGCAATTTTTGGGTTAAAACACTGGATAACATAGCGACACCTTGTTCTGTAAAAACATAAGGAAGTTTTCGCCGTCCGCCTCTGCCTTTGCTTGATTGTTTGTTTTGTTTGTTTTGTTTGTTTGATATTGCAAATTGCAATATCAAAGATTCGGCTTCTTCTTTGGTGAGCTGAAACATAAAGTCCGATGGAAAACGGTCTATATTCCGTTTCACGGCAAGGTTAAGCAATCCAGTGAGGACGCCATACAATTGAGCAAGATCGCTATCAAGCATTACCTTTTTCTGTCGAAAAAAAAGGATTTTCTCCGATATTTCATCGGGAGACACTGGTTTCTTTACAAAAATGCTTATAGATTTTTCTTTTTTCATTGTATTCAAGAATTAAAAATAAAATAAAACATAGTCGTGAACAGGCAATCCGTCACGATGATCATAATAAAACTTCGCACGACCGAGACGGTCGTGGACTTTCCCACCCCTTCGGCCCCGCCTTTCACGGTTAAACCCTGATGGCACCCCACAACCGCAATGATCATCCCAAAAAATATCGTTTTGGTCAAACCCGTCACGATATCTTTCAAGGCGAGCGACTCATGCACCATATTGACGTACATCGATGGGGTAATGGACAATTTAAAAACACAGATCACAAATCCGCCTAAGATCCCGATCAAATCAGAAAAGATCGTCAAGATAGGAAGCATGACAATCAACGCCAGAAACCGCGGGACGACCAGATATTGGACGGGATTGACCGCAAACGCCCGCAGCGCATCCACCTGTTCGGTCACGGTCATCGAGCCGATTTCGGCGGTAATGCCCGCGCCGATTCGTCCGGCGACAATCAGTGCCGTTAAAACCGGGGCCATTTCGCGCGTCATCGATACCGCCACCACATTCGGGATATAAATCTCCGCCGAGAGCTTCACCATCTGATAAGCCATCTGCAGCGCAATGATCATCCCAACGAAGAAAGCCACCAAAGCGGAAATCAAAAAACTTCCTGGACCGATTCTTTTCGCCTGACTCAAAAAACGTTTACCCTTAAAAGGTGGGGTAAAGGACCACACCATCGTCTGCCACCATAGCATCGACAATTCACCAAGATAATTGATGAATTGGACGACGAGACTGCCGGAATGGGTAAGGATGTTGGACATTGAGAATGAATCTCCAATAACCAAACCACAAATCACAAACAAATTACAATTTCCAAATCACAACACCAAAATATTTTGGTATTTGCACATTGTAGATTGTTTGTGATTTGGAATTTGTGATTTGGTCATTATTGATTTTTATTTTTTAAAACTTAATCTTCTGCTCCACCCCCAGCACATCAGATTCTTCTTTCAAAGGATTCTCCTGACTATTTTTTTTCTGGAGGAAATATTTAAACTCCGAGGTGGACACATCCTTGTCTTTACGTTTGATGGTCCATTCCCATTCGGAGTCGCCTTTGCTAATCAGCGGGGATTTTGTTAAAGCCTCTATTTCTTTACGAAAATATTCGCGATGGGAGAGGTCAAAATTCCCGTTGACATTAAAACTGACTCCATCCGCTTTCGTCACAGTTGAATTCATCAGTTTCAAAACCGGATACTGCCCCTGTAAATTCAAAACGATTGAGTCGTATTCTAATTCTTCGACCGCTCCGTTGTAAGTGGCAAGATTTCCCTTGACGATCAAATGTCCCGGGACCCCAGCTATTTGAATCGAACCAAAGACATTCCCTTGGGCTCGGATATCCGGATTATCCACCCACACCGACAAAAAATCTGACATCGGGATACCCTCAAGCTGCAAGGAAATATTGATTTTGTAAGGATAAAAAAGTTCAATAGATCCCTGAAAATTAATACCATCCATCGAAGCGGCCGGCAAATATAAAATGTGATTTTTAATTTCAAACTGCCCGGATAATTCACTGATGGGTTTGTGGTTGAATAAAGAATAGTGACTGATAATACTTCCTTTAAGGAATGTTTTATCTGGCGCAGTCTCGACTGACTCGATGGAACTTTCTAATTGGGTGGAGATCTCAAATAGAGAGGTTTTAAGATCGTCTAAATTGAGTTTCAACTGATAATGATCATCCGAGATAGTCAAGAGCTGAACTGATACCGAACTTTTTTCCTTTTCTCCCAGGACCAGACTCATGTTGTTGCGCCGGAAATCAATTTGACCACTGAAGGGACAAACCTCGAGGGCGTGGGCGGGGTTTATCAGGAATGGCAAGCCTCCATTTAAATCACAAATAACAACTGACAAACCACAAACAATTTTCAATACCCAAATCCCAATACCCAAAACTTTCCTACGGCAGGTTTTGGTTTTTGGGTATTGAAAATTTGACATTGTTTGTAAATTGTAAATTGTTTATTGGGATTATACAAATACCAAAAGATCGTTTTTACGTCCTACCTTAACTTGACTCCCCTCTTTAAACCGACCGGAGATGATTTCTTCGGCGAGAGGATCTTCCAACAGACGCTGAATCGTTCGTTTCAATGGCCGAGCACCAAAAACAGGATCAAATCCTTTTTCGATGAGAAGATCAAGGGCTTCTTGAGAAAGAGAAATCTCAATCTGCTGTTCCTTAAGGCGCTGGGCGACCTCGGCAATTTCCAGTTCAACGATCTGATAAAAAGTTTCTTTTGTGAGCGACTGAAAGACAATATTATCGTCGATACGATTTAAGAACTCGGGTTTGAAGGTCCGTTTGACTTCCTCGAGAAGTCGATCTTTCATTACATTGTAGGAGGAATCTTCTTTCTGAGAAACGAACCCCAGAGAACCTTGTTTTCTGAGCATATCCGCGCCCACATTGGAGGTCATCAAAATGATGGTATTCCGAAAATCTACTTTGCGTCCTAAACTGTCGGTTAAACGACCTTCTTCGAAAACCTGCAGCAAAATATTGAAAATATCCGGATGAGCTTTTTCGATTTCATCTAAGAGCACAACCGAATACGGACGCCGTCTGACGCGCTCGGTCAATTGTCCGCCTTCCTCGTAACCGACATAACCGGGCGGCGCACCGATCAAACGCGAGACATTGAATTTATCCATATACTCGGACATGTCGATTTGAATGAGCGCATTTTCATCGCCGAACATAAATTCCGAAAGAGCTTTTGCCAGCAGGGTCTTTCCGACACCGGTCGGTCCCAAAAAGATGAAAGAACCAATCGGCCGACGAGGATTCTTGATGCCGGCGCGCGAACGGCGCACCGACCGGGCGATCGCACTGATCGCTTCCTCCTGTCCGATCACTACCTTCTTCAAATAATCTTCCATCTTTAAAAGCTTTTCGCTTTCTTTTTGTTCCAGACGAATAAGGGGAATCTTGGTCCACTGCGAAATCACCTTGGCGATCTCTTCTTCACCCAGAGTCAAGGTGATGTTGTCTCTTTTTTGCGTCCAGTCGCTACGCATGCGCTCGAGCTGATCGCGGGTTTCGCGTTCCTGATCACGCATTTTGGCAGCACGCTCAAAATCCTGACTCTTGATAAAGGCCTCTTTTTCTTTTTTCAATTGATCAATCTTCAATTCGAGATCCTTGATCTCCGGCGGAATCACCATCGCCTGAAGACGCGCCCGGGAGCCCGCCTCATCTAAAATATCAACAGCTTTATCCGGTAAGAATCGTCCGGAAATATACCGATCGGAAAGTTTGACCGCGGCTTCGAGCGCCTCGTCAGAATATTTGACGCGATGATGCGCTTCGTACTTATCGCGTAAACCTTTTAAAATTTGAATCGCCTCATCTACCGATGGCGGATCAACCATAATGGTTTGGAAACGCCGTTCCAGTGCGGCATCTTTTTCAATGTGTTTGCGGTATTCATCGAGGGTGGTCGCGCCAATACATTGAATTTCTCCCCGGGCTAAAGCGGGCTTCAAGATATTCGCGGCATCGATCGCTCCTTCGGCCGCACCAGCGCCGACGAGTGTGTGCAGCTCATCGATAAAAAGGATTATCTTCCCCGAACGTTTAAGTTCATCCATGATCGCTTTGATCCGTTCTTCAAACTGCCCGCGGTATTTGGTGCCGGCAATCATTAAAGCGAGATCCAATACCACAATATTTTTATCGCGCAAGACCTCCGGCACGTCCCCCGTGACAATGAGCTGGGCTAATCCCTCCACAATAGCGGTTTTTCCGACCCCGGCTTCTCCGAGGAGAACCGGATTGTTTTTGGTACGCCGTGCCAAAATCTGCACGATGCGTTCGATTTCATTCTGCCGCCCGATAACCGGATCAAGTTTTCCTTCTTTGGCGAGTTTGTTAAGACTTCGTCCATAGGCGTCGATCGCGGGAGTTTTTCCGCTTTTAACCGGTTCTTGCGTTCCGAATCCGGGAATGCCGGAACCCAAAAGATCCATCACCTCATTACGCACTTTTCCTAAATCCAATCCTAAATTTAAAAGCACGCGATACGCCATGCCTTCGCCTTCTTTGACCAATCCCAGCAACAAATGTTCAGTGCCGATGTAATTATGCCCGAGGGCGCGGGCTTCTTCCGCCGACAACTCCAACGCTTTTTTGGAACGCGGAGTAAACGGAATGTCACCGAGAACTTGGGTTTGCGGTCCGGGCTGCACGAGTTTTTCCACCTCAATACGAATCGTTTCTAAATCCAATCCCAATTTTTGTAAAACCGCGGCCGCCACCCCTTCGCCTTCTCGAATGAGACCTAAAAGAAGATGTTCGGTGCCGATATAATCATGATTGAATCGCCGGGCTTCTTCTTTGGCGAAGACAATCACTTTTCGAGCTCTTTCTGTGAATCGATTAAACATCTATTTACCCTCCTAATTTCGTAAACTACACATTCTATACACGAGTCATAGGTTATCACCGACGGCTACACTTCTTAAGTGATAACCTATAGTATAAACTTGACAATACCAAATAAACAATGACCGAAACAGGAAGTCCGATAAATTTTGAGTTTGTTCATTTGGTTTTGTGATTTGTTTGTGATTTGTAATTTGTGTATTGTCCATTTGTTGCGGCTTTGCTGCGCTATGATACACGATTAATTCCGGTGACTCGTCGCTCGTCGACCGTGACTCATCGAAGATGCAAGCACGAGCGACGGGTCACGAGTCACAAGCGACTTATTGTCCCCCCAACTTTTCCCGAATCAACGCCGCGCGTCGGGCGTCACGTTCGGCAGAAGTTAATTTTTTCCCTTCGATTTTTTGCAAATGTGCCGGCTGAATCATAATAAACAGTTCGTTGATCGCCATCCGGCCGACATTTTTGATCATCCCGATGTCAATCCCGAGTCTCACCATCGAGAGCAGTTCCACTGTTTCTTGACTCGAAATGATATGTGCATTTTTTAAAATCCCCAGCGACCGGTAAATTTTATCTTCCAGCATCGGGCGGTTTTGCAGGAGCAAGGCCTGCCGGGCCTGCTCTTCTTGCTCGATCACCTGACGAATCAAACCGTTGATGTTTTGCAGAATATCCTCTTCGCTGTGGCCGAGCGATACCTGATTGGAGATTTGAAAAAAATTGCCGGTCGCTTGCGTCCCTTCTCCATAAAAACCACGGGAGGCAAAGCTCAATTTGGCGATCGCCGCTAAAACTTTATTGACTTGCTTAGTCATAACCAAAGCGGGCAAATGCAGCATGACGGAGCCGCGCATAGCGGTGCCCGTATTCGTCGGGCAGGCCGTTAAGTAACCCCAGTCCGGCAAGAAAGCAAAATCCAGACATTGACTCATCACATCATCAATTGTATTAATGATCTTCCACGTTCCATCCAGATTAAAACCGGATTGCATCGCCTGAGTGCGCAAATGATCTTCTTCATTGACCATGACCGATAAGACTTCTTCTTTGGAAACAATCAAGGCTTTCCCATCGGTGCTGGAGGCATGTTCGTGGCTCATCAGATGCCGTTCGACTAGAAACTGTTTATCGACGTTATCCAGTTCATTTAATTTCAGAAACATCGAATCTTTAAACATATTGATCTGACTAAAGGCCGTCTCGATTGTGCTTAAAATCTCATTGAGGTTTTTTTTCGTCGATTTATTGGGGAAAGGCATTTTCGCGAGGTTACGGGCGAGTCGGATCCGTGAGGACATGACAATATTGGCGTTAGGTCCCGTGCCTTTGAGCCATTCTCCGGTATGGTGGATGAGGTCGTCGAGTTTCATATCTTTTATTTTTTCTCTTCTAACTCATGAATCTTATCGCGCAGCTGGGCGGCTTTTTCAAAATTCTCCGCCCGGATCGCCTGCTGCAATTGCTCTTTTAAATCATCCAAACTATCTTTTTTATTTTTAATCAACGGCACCTGACTTTTCAGAGGGGATTTTCCCAGATGACTGTTGGAACCGTGGATCTTTCTTAAAAGTATTCCCAGATGCTCTTTAAAGGAGTTATAACATTCGCTGCAGCCCAGCCGCCCGAATTTTCTGAAATCTTCGTAACCGAGACCGCAGTTGGCGCATTTGGTTTTGATCTTTTCTACATCCTTAGCCTGCTTGCCGAAATCCGCCAGACCGGCCAATAAATCCGCCAGACCAAACTGCTGTTCCATCTGCACGTTTTTCTCCCGGGCGCAGTCTTCGCATAGATGCATCTCCGACATTTGCTCGTCGACGATTTCGGTTAAATGCACGGTCGCTTTCTTTTTGGCGCAGATATCACATTGCATGGTCATCTCGTTTTTATTTTTTTTCACTTAAGGTCACACGTTGGAGATTCGTGGAAATTCTACCTGTGACCTTGTGACGTGTGACTTTGTGACCCATCAAAATTTAACGCCCTCTTTTCTCATCGCTACCTGAAAAAATTTCGTCAGCCTTAGATTAAACGTCCCGCAATGGAATCAAATAATTGTTTACCGTGAATAACAGCAACAATGAGAATATGCGCACGTTCGATTTTATACACTAGACGATAACTATAAACTAACCGTTCCCTAATTTTCGAATCATTAAACTCGGGAACGATACGGCCCATTTGAGAAAATTTGCCCACACTGCGTGAGAAATCAATAATTTTAGTAACCGTAGCCCGAGCATAAAATTGTGAGTCACGTGCAATATACTCAGCAATGGATTCCACATCCTCAATAGCCTCGGGCGACCATTTTACTTTGCGATCCATTTTCCTAACCGCTTTTCAACTTCCTGTTGAGAAATGCCGCCTTCTTGCTTTGCCCTGTGAAGACCTCTATTAATTTTCTCAATCACATATAAATGATATTGAATATCCTCAAGCGTACAGTTATCGGGTAACTTTTGGAGCAAAGACCTCACTTCCTGTTTAGCCGTATTCATAAAAGCAGTCTCCCTTCAATGCCATTTGGCATGATCTCTTCTTAAATATCTAAATTGACTAAAATCTCACGCCCTCTTTCCTCGTTGCTACCTGAAAAAGTTTCATCAGCTTAAGCGTAAGTTTTCCCGGATGCCCATCGCCAATCGTGCGGCCATCCACTTTCACAACGGGAATAATTTCTGCCGCGGTGCCGGTCAAAAAACACTCCTCCGCCACATACACCTCATGGCGGGTGATCATGCGTTCTTCGGTTTTGATTTTATTTTTAACGGCCAATTCTAAAACCGTTTCACGAGTGATTCCTTTCAACCGTCCCTGGCTGGGGGTTAAAAGAATTCCTTTTTTAATAATGAAAATATTGTCGCCGGTGCATTCGGCCACATAACCGTTTCCATCAAGCATGATCGCTTCGTTAAAGCCGCTGTTGTTGGCTTCGATCTTGGCTAGAATATTATTTAAGTAATTTAACGATTTTAATTGGGGATTAAGCGCGTCTGGAAAATTCCGCGGGGTGGGAACCGTGATGATCGCCATCCCTTTTTTATAAAGCTCCTCGGGATAAAGCGTGATTTTATCGGTGATGATCACAATATTGGCTTTGCCTTTACATTTCTTAGGATCGAGACCAAGGTCACCTTCTCCCCGAGTCACAATCACGCGGATATACGCATCTTGCAAATGGTTGACTTTCAATGTGCCAACGATCGCGCTCGTCATCTCTTTTTTGTTAAGAGGAATCTGGATCATCAGCGTGTGCGCTGTTTCATAAAGCCGGTCGAGGTGTTCATCCAACTTAAAGACCAGCCCGGCATAGGAACGTATTCCTTCAAAAGCCCCGTCGCCATAAAGAAAACCATGGTCGAAGACCGAGATCTTCGCATTTTCTTTTTCCAAAAATTTTCCATTGAGATAAATCTTCATGAGGTCCTTTCGTCAGGGGTTAGGGTAACCCCTAAACGCTATACCCTATTCTCTATCAATCTCCCATCCCTCATATAAATCGTCTTATGAGAGAGGCGGGCGATTTCTTCATCGTGGGTAACGATCACGAGCGTCTGTTTATTTTTCGCATTAAGATCCATCAGCAGTTCGATGATGCCGCGCCCGGTTTGCGAATCCAAATTGCCGGTTGGCTCATCACAAAAAATGATTTTAGGATTATTGACCAGTGCCCGGGCAATGGCAACCCTCTGCTGTTCTCCACCGGAAAGCTGACTTGGGCGATGCACCGCCCTTTTACTTAACCCCACGCGATCTAACAAATCCAAAGCCTTGGTCTCTAAAGAGGTGGAATTTTTAAAATCCCCTTTGACCAAAGCCGGCAGGAAAACATTTTCCAGTGCGGTCAATTCCGGGAGCAGATGATAAAACTGAAACACAAAACCGATTTCTTTATTTCGTAGCGCTGCGCGCTGCCGATCATTCAAACGATAAATATCTTCCCCATCGAAAACCACTTGTCCTTCGTTAGGCCGATCCAAGGCGCCGAGGATGTGCAAGAGCGTTGATTTTCCGGCACCCGACGGGCCAACAATTGATAAGACCTCCCCCTGACGGATACTGAGATTAATTCCTTTGAGGATATGTAATTTATTCGTTCCGTGATTATATGTTTTATGAACATTGATGGCTTCAAGCATTGATCCTTTAAATCACAAATTTCTTAAATCTAAACGTAGTTTGTTTATTGGAATTTCAAAATTGTTTGTGATTTGTCAATTGTGGATTGGTTATTCATATCTCAGTGCCTCAACCGGTTCCAGATTCGCTGCTTTCACCGCTGGGTAAATCGTCGCCAGATAACTGATCATCATCGCCGCACCCACAATAGTTAATAGATCACTCAACTGCACAATCACCGGCAGACGGTCAATGTAATAAATCTCCTGCGGCAGCTTTATGAACTGATATTTTTTTAAAATAAAACATAACGTCATTCCGATGACCAGCCCCCAAAACGTTCCCATAAAACCGATGTAAATTCCGCTGAGAGTGAAAATCTTTCGGATAGAACTTTTGGGCACGCCGATGGATTTCAGGATTCCAATATCTTTGATCTTACTTGTGACCATGACAATCAAAGTACTCACGATGTTAAACGAGGCAACCAGAACAATCAAGGTCAAAATAATAAACATCGCAAATTTTTCCAGCCGCAGCGCGGCAAAAAAATTCTTATTGGATTCGATCCACGTGCGCACTAAAAACGCAAATCCGATTTTCTGATAAATCTTTTCCTTCACCTGAGCGGCGTGATAAACATTTTCTAACTTCAAGGCAATTCCCGTCGAGACGTTTGGGCCCAGGGAAAAAATTTCCTGGGCCTTTTTCAAACTCACAAAAACCAATTTCATGTCGTAATCATACATGCCGGAGGTAAAAATTCCGGCGACTTTAAGTTTATAACGCCAGCCCTCGCCGGCGATCCCGGAGGCCGGGGCAATCAAAGAGACACTATCGCCTTTTTGAAACCCGAAATAATTGGCGAGCTGACTTCCGACGATAATTTCGTCATCTTTCAAATCAGCAATCTTACTTGTTTTTAAATATTCATCGACTTTGGTGACGTTGCCTTCCGTTGCAGGATTAACACCTCGTAAGGTCAAACCCATGGCCTGACCGTCGGCTTCCAGAAATACATTCCCCAGGACATACGGAGTTGTGCTTTCAATACCTTCGATAGTTTTGACTTTCTCTTGCAGCGTCGAATAATCCCGCAGGCCGGTTTCTTTTTCAATCAACACATGCGCATTGGTGCCGGTGATCTTGTCCTGTAAATCATGGTCAAAACCGGTCATCACCCCGATGACGACAATCAAAGCCGCCACCCCGATCGCCACCCCGGCCATGGAAATGAAGTTGATGATGGAAAGAAAAAGATCTTTCCTCATCGTCAAATACCGGTAACTGATCCAGCTTTCGTAGTTCATTTTTAATTTTGCGCTTTATAGATAATTGGCTGATCAGAGGTGATCATATAGCCCAGTTCCAAAAATTCGTAATATTCCCACGACGGGTAATATATTGCATATTTTTTCCTGCACGCCTTGCCAGTAGATCAAATTCATAATGGCTTCTTCATTCTTTGCGTTCAGGGCTTCTTGAAATGCTTTCAATAATGCTTCCTTCGATGGAACACCGACTGTTTCGGCAAAACAGTTCGAAGTTATCAAAACGAAAAACAACCATAACCATTTTTTCACGGAGTATTTTCCTTTGCTGTGGTCTGATTTTTTTCAATGGGTTTCAAGAGCGGAAACAAAATCACATCCCGGATCGACGGGGCATCGGTTAACAGCATGACCAGGCGGTCAATCCCGATTCCTAAACCCCCGGCCGGGGGCATCCCATACTCTAAGGCATTGAGGAAATCTTCATCGATATTTCGTGAACCGGTTTCCACATCATCGTCTAAATCTTCCATGAGGCGTTTACGCTGCTCAAGCGGATCGTTTAATTCTGAATAGGCATTCCCGACTTCCAGCCCGGCGATAAAAAATTCAAACCGCTGCGCCAAAAGAGAATTATCTTCTCTGGCTTTGGCCAAAGGGCTTAAAAAAGTAAAATAATCAATCAAAAAAACCGGATTGACCGTCGCGTTCTCCTCGAGTAAATCCTCTACAATCTTCATCACTGCCGAACGCGTTAATTTATCAATCTTTACTTTTCCCCCTTTAGCCTTCACCTTTGCTAACATCGTCGGAGCATCGTCTTCCGGATTGATATCGAACTTCTCTTTAACGATTTTGGCAAAAGAGCTGCGTTCCCAGGGAGGTGTAAAATCAATTTCCTGGCCCTGATACTGCACTTTATAAGAACCGGTGATTTCTTTGGCGGCTGAACTGAGGAGCTCTTCGGTCAATTTCATCATATCTGCGTAATCGCCGTAAGCCTGATACACTTCCAGCATCGTGAATTCCGGATTATGACGGGTGGAAATGCCTTCATTACGGAAATTACGGTTCAACTCATAAATCTTCTCTAATCCACCGACGAGAAGACGTTTCAAATAAAGTTCTGGGGCGATGCGCAAATACACTTCCATATCATAAGCATGGTGCAGACTCTTGAAGGGCCGTCCCCGGGCACCACCCGCCATCGGCTGCAGCATCGGGGTTTCGACCTCTAAAAATCCCCGCTGGTCCAGGAACGAGCGAACAAAAGAAACAATACGGCTTCTTTTGATGAAAAGTTCGCGCACATCGGGATTCGCGATCAAATCCACATACCGTTGACGATAACGGATCTCAACATCCTTCAAGCCATGCCATTTTTCCGGAAGCGTCATCAAAGATTTCGAAAGAACCGTGAGCTGCAGCACCCGCAAACTTTCCTGCCCCAGGTGGGTCTTAAAAAGCTCTCCTTGTACTCCGATGATATCGCCGATATCCAAATCCTTAACGATTTCGAAACGCTGCGGGGTGATGATATCGGCTTTGACATACAGTTGCATCTTCCCCGTCTGATCCTGAATATCCAGGAAGACCACCTTACCGTGTTTACGGTGAGCGATGATGCGGCCGGCTAGGCTGACCGATCTATTTTCTGCAAAATGATTTAGAATCTGCAGGATATTTTCGGACCGTTCGTAGCGGCTGCCATATGGAAAGATACCGTGAGAACGTAAACTGTTTAACTTCTCTATTCTAACGCTCTTAATTTCATTAACTTCCATTCAAAATCCTATTCGTTTTATGAGTGATGATAAAAGCTGGGGTATTATTGAATTTCGCAAAATTAATGGAACTCTTCTTTAGTCGAGCGAATGTTCCATTATTGACCTTCTCTCTACTAAACAGAATGTTAAATCTCCAGATGTCGTCGGAAGTAGCAGCTGGAGATTTAACATTAGTAAAGAAAAGGTCAATAATGTGCAGAAATTCAATAACGTAAGGAAGATTATATAGAAAAACCCCTGGAGTGTCAAACAAAAGCCCGATTTTCTGAGTCGAGAAAATGGTATGAGAACAGGCAGAACGGATTTTCGTGCCCGCCCTGGCTTTCGTTACATGCGGGCCAGGGAACGAATGGGCAAATGCGGATGTCCTGATTTAATCAGAGAAATTCCCCGGGGCACCGGAAGATTTTTTTTTGAGGTTAATACTTCGTTCTATCTCCTCCACCGCGCGCTGGGCCCCTTTTAGGGAAATCCCTTTATAGATCTCGCGGTACAACCTGATGGCCAGTATCTTTTCACCGGATGAGATCAGCCGTTTAACATCAAAAAGGGTCGCCCGGTCATTTAATGGATAAAGCCCTTTTCTTCTGGCCTGATTCAGATGCCAGATCCAGAATGTCCTAAAAAAAACCAAAAAACATATCAGCAAAACCAACAAAGATACGAAAAAATTCAGCATACTCTTTCCTCAAATATTTCTTTTCTGCAGCGATAGATGAGAAAAAATATTTTTAAGTCTTTTCTTCCACTTATCAAGCCAATGGGGTTGTTCCGAGAAATCAAAATGCCTTAGAATGATCGGTTGGGTGATATTCTCCTTTTTCTCTAACCGTTCGATGAGGTGTGTTGCCAATTGCCCCCAAGCCTCTTTCGAGATCCCCTCATAATGATTCGGAAATCCTTGATTACGTTCCTCAATCCACGCGTCCCAAAAGGTCCAAGCGATCATAAGATCAGGGGCTCCCCGAGGGAATTCTGCATCGAAATCATCAAAACTTTCCCCCATTCTTTCCCATTGTCCTTGCTCATGAAAAGCTTTGTCCCTTTTAAGTCGCTGCAGGATGAGGGTTCGGGCCCGTTGATAGTCTATATTCTTCTGATACATTTTAGATGAGCAAACTTAAACCCAAAAATTTCAGTTAAAGAGATTCAAAGAAACAAAATCCGCCTTCTTTGAAGATCACGTTATTTTATTCTTTATTATCCGAATTATTGGTATTATTTGGATTGTTCGGATCTTTGACCGGCACGGTTGGGATTTTGAAGACGAGAACGGCAAAGGTAACGGCGAGAACGGAAGAAATATACCAGCCAAAACCTATCAGCATTCCGATTGAGGCTGAAAACCAAATGCTGGCCGCGGTTGTCAAGTTAACGATCCTTCCCTCTTCACTCTTCAAGATAATCCCCGCGCCCAAAAAGCCAATTCCCGAAACCACTTGCGCCGCAATCCTTGCCGGCGACGATAAATCCATAACAAAAGAAAGAAAAGTAAACGTCATTGCTCCGGCAATCACAAACGTATGGGTGCTAATCCCGGCGGCCTTACCCCTGGATTCCCTTTCTGAACCAATCATTAAACCGGCAAACAAACAAAAAAGCAATTTAACCAAAAATTGGATTTCATAACTGCTTAAGATCGTGTCGGGAATAGTTATCATTGTCTCGAATTTAGTGCTTTTATTATGGGGGCCTTGCAGTCATTGCGGTTTTGTTCAATTATTGCTTTTTTCATCGCTTTCATCTTAATCGAAATAAAATGGGCGTCAATTATTTTTTCGTTATATTCAAACGGGAAAGTCCTGTACGGAGAGTTATTTCTTACACTGATCCTGCGCGGTCTGCAGATCTTCGACGAGTTTTTTGATCTGAGAATCTTTTTCTTGAAGAATTCTCTGGGAGAGGCCTTGCCGTTCGGTACTTTCATTCAGCTGCTTTTGCAGCTCTAGGATAGTCTTCTCTTTTTCTTTCAAGCGCAAGTCTTTTTCGCTTAATTCCAATTGGGTGTTGCGGATTTGGGTCTGTAACTGCACCTTGGAATCGTCGTGCGCTTGTGGGGTGGTGTTACTGGCATTTTTTTCTAAAAGAAACGCCTTCTTCTTAAGCTGGGCCAAATTTTCTTTGAGACTGGCAATCTTTTGATCTCTTTCTTTGATCAATTCTGTTAAATGATCTTGCTTGCCATTTTCTTCGAAGCTATTTGATGGCGGGATGTTTTTGGAATCTGCTCTATTTTCTAAGTCTTGATTTTGATTCTGTTGTACCTGCTCAGGATGATCGGAATCTTTTGGAACACCTTCTTCAGAGGCAGGAGGCTGCGAGGCAGGTTGTGGGGAGTTCGATTCCGGCTTCGGTAAAGGTTCTTTATTGTCCAGGGAATTTTTGAGCGAAGGCAGGGAATGCTTCAAAGATTCTCTCAAAGCAAGAATCTCCGGGTCTTTCATGACCAGTGTTGAATCAGAATTGAGCAAATCCGGATCGCGCATCAAAACAGCATCGTTTAATCGATCGAGTTTACGATTGGTGTACGAGACGGTATCTTGCAAGGATGTCAGTTGCCTTTGCAGGTCCGTTTTTTGTTTTTCTTCGTTTTCATTTTTGGAGGTGAGCTGTTGCTGCAGCGAATTTATTTTATCCTCAGAGGCTTTGGTTTGCTCCTCGATTCGTTTGTGAGCCTGATTTAATTCTCCTTGAGCTTCTTTCAACTGAGAGCGGAGTTTAGAAAGGGACAGCGAATCTTTTTTCAAGGAAACTGTTCTCGGTGGCAGTTCAATAGTTTTTCTTCTTTCTGCGAGGGAAGAGATGGACTGCGCACTGCGATTGCGGGACGAACCACTCATATCCAACGATGCGTGATGAACCGAAATAGTTTTCGGCGGGCGATATATGCCGTCGCTCAATCCCAATTTTCTTAAAAAATCTCTGGCGGTTTGATTGTTCGGTTCAACGAGCAGGACTCGACTAAATTCTTCAACGGCATCCTGTCTTTGTCCGCGTTCATAATAAAGCTGGGCTTGATCACAAAGAAAATCAGCGAGCTGATTACGGCTCTCAGCATAGACATTTTTTTCAAGACTTAAAAATAATATACAACAAAAAATAATTCCGGGCAAGAATTGCAATTGTGGTGCAATTGCAATTCTTGGGTTAAAAAAAAATTTCCTAGTATGCATTGTGGCTCCTTTGGGTGAATGATTTGGTGCCTTTAAACCTTCCGCTGATTTGAGGGTGGCCAAGACAATATGCTTCGGGGAGATGTGGGGTAAGTATAGCACCCTTGCAAAAACATTGTCAAGGTGAAGTCCCCCGCATTGCCTCGGGTAAAAACGGGGACACCCTATTCGGAACCCGCCTGCCAATCGTTAGGGATTACGGCGGGCAGGCCCTCCGGGGTTCGGATGGGGTGTCCCCGCACCGCATTTTCCCCAATTTTCCTTATTCCCTCATCAAATATTTTATGCTATAAGTATAGTCGTGTTTTAACATCAGAATTTCTTTAATGATCAGGAATGGGGGCACCCTACGGAACCTCCGGGGTTCGGATGGGGTGTCCCTGAAGAAAATTCCTAACGATAAACTCAACAACCCTTTTTCAATGAATCCTCAAACCAGTATAATCGAAAACCCCACAACCACCCCGATGCTCAAGCAGTATCAGGAGATCAAAGCCAAACATAAGGATTGTATTTTATTTTTTCGTCTCGGGGATTTTTATGAAATGTTTTATGACGATGCAAAAATTGCCTCGAATGTCCTCGATCTGGTTTTAACCTCCCGCAGTAACGGCAAATCGGCGAAAATTCCGATGTGCGGGATTCCCTATCACGCCGCCGATAGCTATATCGCTAAATTGATCAAAGCCGGATTGAAAGTCGCGATCTGCGAACAGGTGGAAGACCCCTCCCTTGCCGAAGGCACCATCGTCAAGCGCGACGTCATCCGCACGATCACCTCGGGCACATTTCTCGATGAAACAAGTTCTGAGGCCCGTTACCTTTTATCTTTGACCCCTCATCCGCAAGGCTTTGGGTTAGCTTTTTTTGAATCCAATAGCGGTGCGATCCAAACGAATCAATATACCGACGAACGTAGTGAGCATAAAATTAGGGAAATCATCTCCAAACTGCCCGTCTATGAATGTATTTTCCCATACAGCCACCAAGACCGGATCAAGGAAATCCTTCGTCACCCCATTCTTCGTCTGAAAAATATGACACTCAGCCCCTTTGATGACTGGTCGTTTAATCCGGAAATCGCCCGGAAAACTTTGGGCGAACATTTTAGGCTCCACAACCTAAATGGCTTCGGTATCGAAGATTATCCTCTGGCTCAGGCCAGTTGCGGCGCGCTGCTGGAATATCTCAAAGCCATGAACAAACAGCCGCTACGCCACATCGACAAGATTTCGCTTTACACCGACGTCGATTATGTTTTTATCTCACCGGCGGCCTGCTATGGATTGGAGTTAGAAAATCTTTTAAAAACATTGGACCACACCTTAACGTCGCTGGGCAAACGAAAACTGCGCAGCTGGCTGTATCATCCTTTGAAAAATAGAGCAGCCATTGAAGAACGTCAGCGGGCCATCCACCTCCTTAAAGAGGCGCCACAAATCCGTCAGGAACTTGAACGATTGCTGCGGCATCTGCCGGATATCGAAAAAAATATTTCGCGTTTAAGCTACGGATACTTTGCAGCCAAAGACTTTCTGTCGCTACGAAATGCCTTAAACCGCTTACCCGAAATCCAAAAAGCCATTTCCTCATTAAGCGCTGCCAATCCTTTGTTTACTTTGAAGGACATCGCGGATTTACGCGAACTCTTAAACCGCGCCATCAATCCCGACATCTCCTTATCCCACAGCGAAGGAAAGATTATTCAGAAAAATTTTCATCCAGAACTCGATAGTCTTCGTGAAATCCAGGAACATGGACAAAAATGGCTGCAGGATCTTCAGCTGCAGGAAATTAAACGCACCGGCATCCATTCGCTTAAAATCGGTTACAATCAGGTATTCGGATATTATATTGAAATCACCAAATCCCATCTGAACGCGGTTCCTGCAGATTACATCCGTAAACAAACGCTGGTCAACGGTGAGCGTTTCATCACCACAGCGTTAAAAGAATTCGAAGAAAAAATTCTGACCGCCGAGGAAAAAATTCTAAAAATCGAAAATGAACTTCTGCACAAGATCCGTCAGGAGATTCTTGATCATTGTGTCCTGCTTCATGAATACGCCTCGCAACTGGCCGTCCTTGATGTGCTCTTTTCGTTAAGTGTGCTGGCGCAATCCTCCAACTACATTGTTCCGCGTATCGTGGATACGACGAAAATTGACCTTAGAGCCGGGCGCCATCCGGTGGTAGAAAAAACTTTGCCAGGTTCCTTTGTTGCCAACGACACGCTGTTGGATTGCGACGAGAATCATTTGATTATTCTGACCGGGCCGAACATGGCCGGAAAATCGACGTACATCCGTCAGATCGCGGTGCTGGTGATTCTCGCCCAGATGGGAAGTTATATTCCGGCGGAATCTGCCGAGATTGGTATTGTGGATAAAATTTTTACGCGGATCGGCGCCCACGATGATATTACCAAAGGTCAAAGTACTTTTATGGTCGAGATGAATGAAACTGCGGATATCCTCAACAACCTCTCGCAGCGGAGTTTGGTCATTTTGGATGAAATCGGGCGTGGGACGAGTACTTATGACGGCTTAAGTCTGGCGTGGGCTTTGGCAGAGCACCTCCACAGACAAAAGGCGCGTACGCTTTTTGCGACACACTTTCATGAATTGACCGCGCTCGCCGATGAATTCCCCGGTGTCAAAAATTACAATGTGGCGGTCAAAGAATGGAAAGACGAAATTATTTTCTTGCACAAAATCATACCCGGAAGTACCGATGACAGCTATGGGATTTATGTGGCGAAGCTCGCCGGAATTCCGCCGGAGGTGATCAGCCGTTCTCGACAAATCCTGACGCAATTGGAACTGCAAAACAATTTGAAAGAAAAAATCCGTTTCAATCCATCGGGTGAGAAGCAGTTGTCGCTTTTTGCAAATAATACGGGGATATCGACGATGGGGGGCTGTCCCGCCGGCGATTCATTGGGGGCGGGACAGCCCCCCGCCATCGGCGCCGACCCCGATCCTCTCATGCTAAAAATTCAATCCATCATCGAGTCGATGGACATTAATTCGCTGACACCATTGGCGGCGTTGAACAAGTTGCAGGAGCTAAAAGAGATCGTCGCTCGCCCGCCCCAATCTTTGTGAAAGGTGAGGCAGGGTCGCTCGTGATTCGTGTCTCGTCATCTAAATAAAGACACGAGCGACGAGTCACGGACGACGAGCCACTTAAAAAAAAATGGGTAAAGTCCATATTCTAAATCCCGCAGTGATCAGCAAAATCGCCGCCGGAGAAGTGATTGAACGTCCAGCGTCCGTCATCAAAGAATTGATCGAAAATTCTTTGGATGCCCAGGCGTCTAAGATTGAGATCACTCTCAAAGACGCCGGCCGTGCCCTCATTCACAGCAAAGACAGCGGCACCGGTATCGAACCCGACGATCTGGAAAAAATTTTCTTCCGCCACTCGACAAGCAAAATCCAAAATATCGAAGACTTAGAACACATCCATTCCTTGGGATTCCGGGGAGAAGCGCTGTATGCAATCGGTTCCATTGCCGACATCATTTTACGCAGTAAAACAAAAAACCAAGAAACGGGGTGGGAAATCCATTTGCGCGGCGGCAAAAAAATAAACTTACGTCCCGTCACGATGAATAACGGCACCGAACTTGAAGTCAAAGAACTTTTTTTCAACACCCCGGCCCGCAAAAAATTCTTAAAAACCAACTTAACCGAAATCCATCAGATCTTAAATATCTTTCTTCCCTACACCCTGCTTTATCCGCAATGCCGATTCCTTTTGTCTCATCAGAAAAAGAATCTCCTCGATCTGCCCGCACAAAAGGATCTTAAAAATCGTATCGCCCACGCTCTTCATCTCGAAGAAAAACATCTCCTGGAAGTTGGACAAGATTTCCCTTCTGAAAAAATTTCACTCCGCATGGTCTTAGGCGATATTAATATTCAAAGACCCCGCCGGGATTTGCAATTTATCTTTATCAACGGCCGTCCGGTGCAAAACCGTTCCATCGGCTTTCACATGAATCAAATCTACCGGCTCATTTTCCCTCCGGAAGTTTATCCTTTCTTCTCTGTATATATGGAGATTCCGCCGGAGGAGGTCGACGTCAACATCCCCCCCACCAAACGCGAAGTCAAAATCAAAGACGAGCCGCATTTATCGTCGCTCATCCGAACACTCTGTGAAAAAGCACTGATGAATCGGGGGACCGCTAAGCAAATGACCGCCCCTAAAAATCCGCCAAGGCAACAACAAAAAAATTCTTTAGGACACCTCCGGCATACTCCTCTTTCCCCCAAAACTCCGGCACCATTCACGACCGGTCAATACGCCGCCCAACACTATGCCTTCCAAAACCCAGAGCCTTTAGAAAGCTCCGTCGTGGAAAACCTCTTTACCCCAAATTCCGCCAGCCTTACCTTTAAACTATCCGCCGCCCGTTACATCGGCACATTTATGAAAAAATATCTTTTCTTCGAGACCGGGACCTCGCTTTTTGTCGTTGATCAACACGCGGCTCAAGAGCGTATCATGGTTGAACGCCTTAAAAGCCAGATGGATAACGGCACACTTGAGGTGCAGCATCTTTTAACACCCCTGCTGCTTAAATTGACACCGCAAGAATTATTATCCTGGGAAGAATCCAAAGAACAACTCGAGACACTCGGCTTATCCACCACCCTCTGGGATAAAGCAACGATCGCGCTTCACACTAGCCCCAATCTTCTTAAAGATCCAGAACATGCCCTGCGCAGTCTTTTGGCAGGGGAAAATATTTCCCGCGGTGATCACGAAACCCTCGCCCGCCGGGCCTGCCGCTGTTCGATTATGGCCGGCGATTCACTGGATCCTTCACAAGTCGAATATCAGCGTCAACAACTCCTGCAATGTCAGGATCCCTTCACCTGCCCTCATGGCCGCCCGACAATCATTGAGATAACAGAAAACTTCTTGAATAAACAATTTTTAAGAACATAAAAAAATATTTTGACAAAATATGAATTTATGTTATTCTTATTCTGCGCCCCCAAGGAGGTCCCCCATGTTAAGAAAATTAGGACAAAATTATCAAATTGCATTACCAAAAGAAATTATCGAAACGCTTCATTTGAGGATTAATGATTATCTCGACATAAAAGTAGAAAACAACAAAGTAATTATTGAACCTCAGGTGGTCATCCCTAAAGATCAAGCTTATTTTTATACTCCGGAATGGCAGGAAGGAGAAATCCAGGCTGATGAAGATATTAAAAAAGGGCGAGTTTTTAAAGCAAAAAATCTTAAAGAACTGTTCAAAAAACTAGATGGCTGATGGATATTATAGTAACAGCTACTTTTATCAAATTTTATAAAAAACTCCCCACGGATATAAAGGAACGAACTCAAAAAACTCTCGAATTCCTACAAAACAACCCGCATCATCCTTCCCTGGGTCATAAAAAAATGGCCGGGCAAAAAGATATTTTTGAAATCCGGGTTACTCAACATTATCGTATGACCTATCAAAAAATTGGAGACACCGCCTACCTGCGTAAAATCGGTACGCATGATCTTTTACGTGATCCTTGATGATTCTTGATATTATTTGTCAGTGTTTTGCTGTTTCTTTTGGCTTTACTCTCCCACTCTGAAGCGCCAAAGAATGCTTCGCGCTCCTCGGGTATCGGGTCTTATTTCCCTCGATTGTTTGAACCCCAGAATTTCAGTTGAGGCTTTTTGTGTAACTTTTAGAACCTATCCGAAAATCTCTCGTCAAATTTTTCGTGCGGGTGGCCCGGAGGCGGGTCCCCTGCCGCCCGCAGGTTACGAGGACGGCAGGGTGCCGCAGGGACAGGACCCGCAGCACATTCATTCACAGAGATAATTTTCGGATAGGTTCTAGTGCAGGCTGAAATTCTTAGGGTTAACTTCCAGGACCGCTTCTTCTTTTTGCTCCAGCCAGAGCTGCAGAATATCTCCAGCGACGTTCTCCTCTCTTTGTCCTTCAATGGATTCCGCCGAGATCCGTTCTTTCGTTTGACTGACCTTAAGCACATATCGATCAAAGGACTCTTGCATCAAAAGATAAATGATCCTCGTTTCTTGGGTCTGTCCTTGACGGTAATTCCGATTCGAGGCCTGTTCCATACGCCAGTACAGATCATAATGCACGCTGATTGTGGCGGCGGTCAGCGAAATCGACTCACTGCTGATCTCGGTGGTGATAAATATTCTGATCTGTGGATTGTTTTGAAACTCTTCCACCTGCTGGTTTCTTGTTCCGGCGGGCACGCTTCCGTCGATATATCCCACGCCGTACGGGGCATAACGTTCTCTTAAAGCCCGGGCGACTTCCACAAAACGCGTAAACACAACGACCTTCTGGTCATTATCGATCGCCTCATCCATGATCTTATCCAGGGCCTTGATCTTCGGATTCTCTGGATCAAATCGCATCGCTTGCTCCAACGCGCTGACATTTTCTGGCGGGGTGGTCATCGAGTCTACAAAACGGAATCCCGACGTAAACTTCCGCATCATCATGATCCAGGGAAACACATGATTCTTCGCCGGGAAACGCCCGGTGCGTTCAAATTCGCGTTTGAGCCAATCGTCGAAGCGTTTTTCAATCCATTCATAACTCTCGCGATCTTTGAGGGAGAAAGGAATCTCTTTTTCCTCAAAATGCCGGGGCGGCAGAACTCCCGGAAGGGCTTTATCGATTGTCCGTCGTAGAAGCAGCCGGCGTAAGGTTCGACTTAAGTTTCTTCGTCCTTCCTCGGTATTGGGAAAATTCTCTTGAAACGTTTTTAAAGAAGGAAAAAGTTCTGGATCAAGCCAATTAAGCAGCGGCCAGAGTTCGGCGATATCGCGTCCCACCAGAGGCGTTCCGGTGACCAATAATTTACGCGGGATATTACTCAATTGCGCCAGCGCCCGGGATTGAACAGTATCTCTATGACGCAAACGGTGGGCTTCATCGAGAATGATCATTTTGATACGGTCTTGAAATTGCTGAATGGCCCAAAACCCGCCGAGATTTCGATTGATCTCGTTGATAATGGCTCGCTCATTCTCTTGAGTCATTTGATCTGGAAAATTTTCTTTGAGTTGTTCAAGCAATCCTTCGGGATTCCACTCATAGTCCGCGTATTTTTTCTTGAAATCCGCGACGGCGGGAAAAACCTGGGGAAACATCTTGCAGATGACACTGGCGAGTTTGGTAAAATTTCCTTTGAAGACATCGTAGGTCAGGATGACAAAGGCCGTCTCCTTCGGCGGCGAGCGGGTGTAACGTGAGAATAACTCCGTCAGATTCGTGAGGAAGCCCTCGACGCGTTCGTCCTGCGGACTCACTTGCTCGGGATGGTTCGCCGCTTCCATCCAATGGTGAGCAAGCGAAACGCGTCGAACCATTCCGGATCCATCGCGCTGGTTGACCAGCATGAGGTCATGATTGAATTTGGTCCAAGAACGAATTTCATTCACCCAGACTTGCCTAGCCATGCCTGGGACAATAATCACGACGACATCTAAACGATTGGAAGCCTCTGGCAGTTTCGTGTGGATCGCCGCGGACAGGGCTTCCACCGTCTTTCCTAATCCCGGCTCGTCGGCCAAGATCGCCTGCGGATGATTCAGACAAAAGTCAATACCTTCAAACTGGTACAATGCCAACTGCTTTGCTCCTTGCGGGGTTTCAATGCGATAGTGAATTTTATCTAAAACTAAATTCATTGCCCAACGATAATGCTCGTAAACCATACGATAAGCCTCGCGCCATTCCGGATCTTCTTCATCGATCATTGCGCGCTGTAAAGTCTCCATCGTCGCCTGCTGATTGATCAACATCGCCGGATAAAAATGTTTGATGAAAACCCGTCCCAGGGCGGAAACAGTTTGCGGCTCAGTCGAATCGCTTAAAGGCGAAACTTCGGGGGATATTGAGGAAAGAGACGGTGTTGCCTCGTCTTTATCTGTGGAAGGTGTCGATGGTTTTTTGGCCGGTGTTGCGCCGGGTTCTAACGCCGGTCGATGGCGTTTGAACCAATCGTCCAGTAAAACTTCGCTCCGGCCTCCTAACGCATGCAAAAACCCGACAGGCATTTTGCTTTCGAGATATTCCAGAAAATCCGGATCGTCACGATCAAAGATCGCCAGCAGCCGTTCGATGTTCAATCCCTCGAGAATCTGTTGAAAGCGTATCCGTTCCTCCTCGGTAATAATCCTGTTTTCTAAAACATCGATCGGCACCAGCGCCTTTCGCTCAATGTCCCGCACCAGGATCACGTCGGGACTGCGCAAAGGATCCGCCCGCCAGGCTTCCACGTCATGCACCTTGATGATCCAGCCGAATTGGAGGTTGCGTTCGGGGAGGAAGATGGGGCGTTTGTCAACTAAACAATCCAAATCACGGATCTCGATTGCTTGTGTTTTACTAAATTGTAAATTAATTATAATTTTTTCAGGAACCTTCCTAGGATGTTCATAAACTCTGGGATTTACTTTATTGCCATAAACATTCTCTCTGTCTAAAGTATAATCAACCAAAGCCAGACAGTTAAAATCCACCCGAGCGTTGTTATTTCCTTTCCTTGTTTCTATCCAAAAATTTGTAGCGATTAATTGTTCTTGATGATCTTTTTGACTATATAAAGCGACATACGGAGAATAATCTTGCTCGTCAGACTTTAATTCTATAATCACCCGAACGTCTGGATCTTTTAAATTGTAATCAATCATTTCTTGATGGGTAAAGTAGAAAACCACTTGTCTGAATTTTTTCCCCTCTACTGCCATGCTCAAATCAATATTTCCATTAGCCGAGACGTTCTTTCTAAAACGACGCCCGAATCCTTTAAGATCCTTTCTACCTTCTCCAAAGGAAAATATATCAAGAAGAGCCAGATCGATAAATCTCCATTGCCCTTCTATCCAGACATATGAAGAAACCGGTGGTTTTGAATTCTCAGGATTCTGTTCATTGAAATCTTCAGCTCTAAAAACCATGGCGATTGGGCCTAACCTCAGATGATTGTGGTCCATTAAAATGATAACAATAAATTCATCTCCTTTCTTCATTGCATATTCTTTAACTTTCTCAGGAGGAATTTGAAGACGAATTTCTTCTCTTATAAATGCGGCTAACTGAAAGTTTATGTATCCTCCCAAAACTCCTTTACGGGAATAGACTGAAACACGCGCTCTTCTATATCGCCATAAACTACGATTGTCACGAATTTCGATCTTTTGTCCTTGTTTTAATAAATTTAAATCCATAATGAACGGGTCGGCTAACCTGGATTTTTTATGTTTTTGCGAAAAAGCATGTATTGCGATCGGATGGTTCTGGTACTCATCCTGCAGCCATTGCTCATAATCCTTAGGGATAAAAATTCCTAAGAGGATTCCGAGATTCACATCCTGGAAAGTCACGAGGATTACTCTTTTTACATTTTGTTGTTGTAATTGTTCTCTGTATTTACTCTCAACTGATAGAGACTCGTCTCCCCATTGATAATTACTTAGGTAAATACTAATAAAACTTTGTCCGATGATAATAGAATGTTCCAAAGCCCTTCCTGGAACCAATACAATTTCTCCTCTCATCCATCTTATAATATCTGCATTAGTCAATGGCCTGGGGATGAATCGGTCATCATCATCTCTCTCATACTGCCCGGGAAAAACCGCCTCAGCGACGGCGAACATGTCCCGCGCAAACGGCCCGTCCCAGAGATTCAAAAGATTCCACTCTGCAAAATGCCCGGGCGTTAGTTTTCTTAGATCAAGAAAATTGTTTTGTTCCACCAGCACATAACGCGCGATTGCGCCAGCGCGGATTTTTCCTTCGTCGCCGTCGAAGAAACAGTCCGGATAACGAAATGATCGATCGCTGAGTTTCGCAGCATAACATTCCAACGCTTGATACTGTAATTTGTCCGTCATGCCCCAGCGTCCCAGTTCCCCTCGGCGATCCATAAATCGTTTCTGCCAGTCTGCGGGGAAAACGTCGTCGGATTCAAAGAATTGCCGGCGCTGGTAAATTCGTTCCAATAATAACCGTTGAGTTTTATTGAGACGAATATCCCAATCTTTAAATCGTTTGATCATCCTGGCTGTTTCATATTCCTGACGATCGAATAAATAGGGTTTCAATTCTTCTTCGGCGTCGGGGAGATCATTATCCCAATCCATCCCTTCCCGCCATACCACCCGAAGACGCCAGCGAGTCAACGACGAGAAACGATAACGTAAAAGACTTGTTAACCCCAGGGTCATCTTGTTTGTTTCTTCATATTCTTGTTTTCTGTCCTCATACCGTCCCACTGCCTCAAGAGGCGCATCGGATAATATCCGTCCGGCAAAAAGAAGTCTGAGCCGCTCGAGGATACTCCGAGGCCAAGTCTCATCTCTTCCATTTATTTTCAATGATTCATTCAGCGTCACTTGATCATACAATCTCATCATCGGGGTATCTTGAAAAGCCCGCATGATCTCGGGCCGCCCCGAGATAATCTGAATCTGTGTCGGTATCAGCACCCACTTTATTTTTTGTTCTTGAGCCATCTTCACTAACTGACTTCGTAAGGCCGCCACAAAAACCTGGCAATTCACCTTACAATCATAATCCAGATCCACATATTCGAGGATTAACGCCGATTCTTTCAAATTGGTCAGACGTCCAGTAACGATCTCTAAGACCCCAACGGGGCGACCGTTGGAAGCATAGACTCGATACATTTCAAAATCCTCATACCAAAACTGATCTCGATATTGATCCATGGGCCGGCTGTCGGCTCGGGCAATATATTCTTCCTGCTCTTCAACAGTTTGCACCATTTTAAAAAATAATGTTTGTTCTCCTATTTCTAAAGTAAAGTCTGAAAAATTTTGATTAACCGGACGTTGTCTTGCATATAAATCGATTCCTTTTTTTTCCTCCTCGAGAGTTCCGGTTTGAGGATAAATCATTGGCCAATTCACGAACTGATCGTTCACCAGATGCCCTTCATATTGATGACACTGGATACTGAATGTGTCTATCAAGGTGTTCTTGAATCTCAAAAATCTTGCATAGGCCGTCTGATCTTCCAGCTTCAAGGCTTGAGGAATCGGATTTGAACTGAAGACTACTCTTGGTTTGATCCCACGTAAAGTTAAATCCTCTTCCCATGAGGTCTGGAGGATAACCGGCATAGGATTGCGCCAGAAAAATTCTCCGGGCACTTGATACGAGGAAAAAATTTCTTCTTTCTTAAATCGGCTGTCGCGGTAACTAAAAAGAACCGCGGCCTGGATCTCTTTAACGTGATATTCAACCAAAACCCTTTGCACAATATCCAATGTATCTCCCGACACCATATTATCGTCGATAATTAAAACGGATTGATCGGCCAGCGGGAACAGTTTGGCAAAGGCTTCAACCGCCTTTTGTTCGTCGTCGGATAAGCTTTCCGTCAAACGGCCTTCCCGATAAGCGAAGCCAAGGTTCATCCAGCGGCGGGTGGATTTCAAGGTGTCGCCGTTTGTTTTAACGCTAAGTGGCAATAGCACGACTTCAACGTTTAAACCATACTCCTGAACAAAGGCCTCGATGGCCCAAAGAATCGGCCGGGCGCCGGAGTCGATGACGATGATTTTGTCTAATGTTCTCGTTGCATCGAGGCTTCGCTGGAAGATCTGACATAAAATCGGTTCGAGATAAACAAAGAGGTTGGTTTCATCGACGACTAATTCGTATTGATGGGGTTCTGTTGCATTGCGGGTCTGGTTGAGTTTGATGAGTCCGGCTGCATAATAATGTGTCAAGGAAGATCCGTGGGCGGGAAAGTAGAGCGGAAAAAATTTATCTAGAAGATGAGAAAGCGTTTGGGCGGATTCGCCGACGGGCGGCGGCCCTCGACTAAAATCATACAGCAGATCGGCCGCCGCCCGCAGGAACACTTGATACAACGGCGTCAGATCGATGGGGCCGTCACGCAAACGGTAAATCAGCGAGGCCACTTCGTTGCAGAGATTTATCCTCGTGTCATTGCGAGGAGGAGCGTTTTCCAGCGATGACGAAGCAATCTTTTCAGCGTTCAAAAGATTGCTTCCCCGGCCCGCATGTCGCGCTTGCCGGGGCGGGCGCTCCCTCCGGTCGCTCGCAATGACACTAGGGGGAAATTCTCTCATAGAAAGCTCCAACGCACTGATCAAATCTTCTTGCGCAAAGATAACATTTCCTTGCTGCAATTCTCGTCGAGCCCGCTCCACATAAAACCACGGATCTTTCCATCGCTCATGGCGGTTGGCTTCAAATAAAACTCCGGTGGTCTCGGGCACACGTAAGACTTCTAAAGCGTACAAATTGTCATCGAGATTATCGACCAGAATACTTCTAACGATCCCGCGCTTTTCGTTTTCTGCTTTGATGCGTTGGGCCTTGGCGTCGCGATGATGGCTGGCGACGTAAATCACTTCCAGTTCCAGGCCTAAACCGTGCAGCGCGGCATCGGCTCTTTTCTTTGAGGCCGCGCTGCGGGCGGTGATCGCCATCACTTCGATCCCGGCTTTCTGAAAATTCTGGATGACCGCAACGGCCTGCGGATCCGTGGCCACCATATATCCATTTTGCGTAATACGTTTTTCATAAGCGACTAATTCATTAAACGCATTCTTCGTTTCCTGTTTGCGCACACTCAACCAATCTTCGCTGCCGATCCAGCCGCCGGGCCAGAATAATGTTTCATCCAAATCCACGTACACCCGTCGGGCGTTGAGGATTTCGACGATGCGTTGCAGTCGCTGCTAGGCGGTGGGGGAGACGGGGTCGCTTCCTTCATAATGCTGATCTCCAAGAATTCCTAACTCAGCCAGCATGAATTCAAGCGTTGAACAGGTCATTCTATTCTCTCGACGAATACGATCATAGTAAGCATAGATTCCTCCCAATGACCGATCTCGACCTTCATAAGTTATCTCTTCCATGGGAATCTTCATCATATCCTCACTATTCCATTTTCCTGTCTTGCCATACAACCGCTTTGTTAAATGACGCGCTGTCCTTTTGCTAACATTTCTCCACTGAATCGCTTCCCTAAATTGAAACGACTCAAGTTCTTCTTCCAGAGTAACATCACTTAAGCCCAGTTCATCAGAGATAAACGCCCCAACAGAACGAGGATCATCGGGAGATTTTAGACGCGCATAGTTTTGATAGAGTTTATTTAAATTCTTGCCCCCTAACTCATCTAAGGGAACAAGAGAATCCAAAGCTCCCAGAAGTCTTGGGATAACCTTTACTGTTCTAGAAAGGATCACGACCAATCTTTTCTCTATTTCTCGACTCAGGAATTCAAAAGGAATGAACTTGGCGTCTTTCAATCTTATAATTTGTTCGTCGATGGAAATATTAATGGAAGGTTTCAAAATTTCCAGCATATACTGGGTCGCTGTTCCTTGAAAATCATCTGGTTTTCTTTTGCGCCAATAGCTTAGAAACGAGCCTCCCAATCCCCGTCCATTCAGTTCATCTAAAGGAGTATTGATGATATCTGAATCAGAAAGTCGCCAATCTAACTTTCCTATTTTTATCATGACCCTTTCCACTAAATGTTTCATGACCTCATCGCTAACTCTATCCCAGCGGATTATAGAGAATTTCCGATAATACTGCAGTGTTTCTTCAAGGGTAGCTAATCTATCTAAACCAACCTCTTTGCGAATAAAATCCAGAAGATCACCTCTCCATTGTTGAGCCTTGGCTATTCTTCTGTAATGATTTTGAATAAAAGAAAGAGTTTTTCCCGGTAATATATCTAAATTTGTATAAACGAGCTGTTCGTTCGTTAAGAATACGCTGGGAATGCCGGATTTATCGGCGAGGATTTCGAATAATTTCCGAATGGTCGATTTATTTAATTTTTGAAATAGATCAAAAGTAATTGTCCTCCGGCGATTAAGCCATCCGATTTCTTCTTCAAAAAAATTGGAATCATCTCCCGATGAAAAAATCTCCACCATTCCCACCACCGCAAACGCCAGGACAAATATCCAGTCGAATTGAAGATGGGGATAGCTACGGTCCGGGCGATCTCGACGGCGAAGGCCGGATCGATCGTTCCCAGAATCAAAACCGCGAGGGCGGCCGTTGACATCGCGAAGATTAATCGCCGCGTCAACGGCCGCCCGCGCCCGAGGAGCAATCGCATCACACCCATTTTCTGATAAAAATTTTGGGCCATCAACCCAATCCACAGACCAATCCCGGCCCCCATCAAAACCCAAAATCCCAGCAATGTACCCTGGACAAAAAACACAAAGTTCAAAGAGTGCAAAAACAGGGCGTCACGTTGTTTTTCAAACCGCACTTCTTTTTTTATTTGCTCGCCGACATAAAGCTCTTTATTCTGAAAAAAAAATTCCGCCAGCCTCTGTTTTATTTCAAATGGCTCATAGGCACTGATGGGTTTATCGGCAACGACCCGGTAGTGAACTCGATAATTCTTTTCTTCCTTGATTAATACCGCTTGATCGACCGGAAACTTCAGGATATATTCGACAAACTCTCTTGCCTTGTGTGGCCTGAAAAACTTTCTCTGCCACTCCAAACGCCCGTCCCTACCATAAAATTCCACGCCTTCTTTTCCGAGCAAAACCGTTAATCTGCTGAAGGGATTTCTGTAGAGGACAAATGCACATCTTTCCAATCGAATCAAATAATCGTGGTCGATCTGTTTACTTAAATCTTCTGTCAGCCACCGGTCAAAATCTTTCGCCAGATCCGTCAACATTAACTTTGCAGGAAACATCTTTGCCTCATAATTCTTCAATCCGCCCAATAGGATGAAAAGATAATGCAGGGGAAAAATGATTATTAATAAAAGCACTGCCGCTAAAATCTTCGCAATCCGTAAGATGATATCCATCCCATCCGACGGCATAGATTCAGAATCGTTCGTCAGAATAATTTTCTGGGCATAAGGTCCCACCCCGGTCAGAGAGCTCCAGATGTAATGCTCCCCGACAAAAAGCAGATATCTTCCGCTGATCCCGAGCAAATAAACGGCCAGCGGGGCTAATAAAAAGACGATGACCGAAAAGAAGATACTAACCGGCATCATCCCCCACACATCGTCGATATTTCCGTCACCTGCCTTTGCTTCCCGGTGTACAAGGATTCCTTTGTTTTCTAAAACGTGGATCAGTCCGATGGTATTTTCGATCTTTTTCACTTGCCTCATATAATCATTCACGACGAACACACCAGCGATGGGTTGAGACCGGCGGGATTTCAAAGAAACATACCAGCGCCCAAGTCGAATAAAAATAAACGCGCCGGCCAAAATGACAAAAATTATTCCCGGGACATTCCAGCTAAAGAGCGCAAGTTGTTCGGGGGGATTTCGTTGTTGGGAAAAATCTTGGAGGGGTTGTTCCTGCGGCTCTGGGGGTTTTTGAAAACCGGGAAGCACCAGTTGTTCGGGAGGTGCGCGGGGCTGGCTGGGTTGCTGCTCTGGGGACGCTGGGGCCCTCTCGTCGATGAGTGGTGGAATAGAAATCGCTCCTCGAACGGACTTTAAAAAATCTTTTTCCAAGACACTTCCATATTCGCTGAACCACTGTGCAAGATAACGGATCGTACTTCGGTCATCTCTAATTCTTAATTCCAAACTTCTCATCTGCTCATCGTTCCAACGAAGGGCGATGTTCAAAGACACTTGAACAATTTCCAAGGTGTCTTGATGCCCTAATCGACGGGCCAAACGCGTTAAAGTTTCAATCACCAGTTCTCTTCGAAAAATGTCCTGGCGAGATCCCCAAACCAGGCCGGAGGTTGACAGGGCAACAACCGCTTGACCAAAAGTTCCTCTCAGAAAAGAAGGGCTGGAAGAACTTTTCATCACCGCAATATTCCGATGCCGCAAAATCTGCAGTGATTCAAAGATCCCTTCTTGTTCCACACCCAGCAAAGCGACGACAACTTTATTTTGTAAGGCCTCCTGCTGAATCAAGTCAGCGTAAATCGGATTTGTTCGACGGTAAAGCCGGCCTAAGGTGCGGGCGGACACATCCATTCCTCCGAGATAAAACCGCCTGCTCCGATCGAGGGCCAGGCCATTTTCCAAAGCCGAGGCATAAGCCCGACGGGCGCGGGCTTGCGCATAATTCAAATCCAGCCAATTTAAAAACGATCCTTCCCTGAGGCAAACCGCTGCCTTTTTTTCCCTCACCCAGCCAAACAAGGCCGGTAAGAATGCACTTTCTCCCTCGGGGAGCCGGGGCATTTCACCACGCTCGGCTTGCGCAAACCAGTTACGGATTTCCGTCATCCCGCTTTCAAATTCGCTGCGAAGCAGGCTCAACGCCCGGGGCGAACGAAGACTTTGCGTGATCCAATGATGAACATTTCTTCCCACGAAAGGAAACCGCGGCCCCATCAGATCCATCATCAGCACAAACTCCCGATGGGATTCTTGAGCCTTTTGCCATTCTTCATTTAAATCATTCTCATGCCGATAAAAATCCTGCGCGGTCCATCGCGCGTGCGTCACCGCCACCACCCGCCCGCGGGAAGAATGATCCCCAGAATCAAATTGCTGTGGATGAATTTTTTTGCCATCGATAACCATCGCCACCAAAACCATCATCCCCAGCCATAGCAAAATATCCATCCCCAAAATCCCCAAAACATCTCTTTCTCGTCGATTGATCTCTTCGACAATATCGCGCGGATTCAAAGACCGCAAATAGCCCAAAAATTCTAAAAGTTCTTCGTAAGAATGAACCTCTTGCTCGTGCAGCAACTCCAGAGCTTCCAGCGAATGACTTTCAACATCTTCTTCTGAAATGTCCTCGAACTCGGATTCATGCAGCAGCTTTTCTTCCACGTCGGAGTCCAATTTCAACATTAAACCCAAGTACTGTTGAACAGTTAATCTCCCAACGAATTCTGCTTTAAGTCTTTCCTTCCAGTCCTGTTCGGATGGAAGACGCACACGAGCTAAATTGTCTTTTTGTCTTTCATCAGAAATCTGGATCTCTCGATCATCTTCGAATCGATCCTCTGCCGGGGAAGAGATGCTGACAGTTCCTTTCCTTCGAAATTCTGCAGCCATCAATCGCAAAATTCCTTTTTTCATTCCGACTAAAATATCTTCTCGCCTTTGATGTCCCTGTAAAATCTGACCTCGCGCCAGATATAAAAGATCTTCGAACGTCAAACGTCCTTTCCCCCATCCCAACTCTTCCCCGTGCGCCTCCAGCCAAAATTTTATTTCCTCAAAAATTCTTTCTTCTCGAGCATTCAAGACTGCACGATATCTCTCCTGTCCCAATTCCTCGCGCGCGATCCATTGTCTCGTTTTCCAATCCTCGCCAATCCACATGCCTGTCCAAAGCTCGTCGGGATAAGACCTTCTTCCACTTTTTAGATCTTCCATTAACCCTTCCGTCAAAGAATAAACCGCGTAAACTTGATTTGTTTCAGTCGTCTCTGAAAACGCATAAACTTCTTCCTCTAGCCCTATCCAACGCATCGTTCCATCGGAACTCAAAGTCCTTTTCATCGGTACCCAAATGGTATAACCGTCTTTCTCTGGGATACGTTGATCCAAATCCTGCCACCACGCGTTCCCTTTATATTGATACAAGGAATCTTTTAAATTGAATCCTCCATCGGCTTCTTTAGAAAAATCCGAAACGATCAACTTAAAATCAAAGATCTCACATGGTCCTCCTCGAGGAGGATAAAGCTCCGCTCGGATGGCCCGATATTCTCCTAACTCTTCGATCCATCGAAAATAGATCGTAGCTAACCATTGTGCATGTTGACTTCCAAATCTAACTAAACGTTGAAATAAAACACTGGCCCTTCCTTGAAAAGAGCTCAACTCTACATTACAAATTTTAATTTCTGGATAATCTTTTGCCCAAACTATTACTCGATCGGATGGATTATCGCTAAAGCTATCAATTAATTGATAATCACCTTTACTTTTTTCCCGACCATACACACATTTATAGTTCTTAAAATTTATAGACTCATATAAAATTTCCTCAGGGAGTGTCTCGCTGTAAAAAGCCGAGCCCTGAGGACGGAGGGCAATTCCCCACAAAACATATTTTTTCTTAACTTCAGACCAACTCAAGGATAAATCTCCCTGACCACCAATGTATTGTTTATCGACATAATAATGCTCACTAAAAATAGATAATCTGCCGACCGTTATATCGTCTAGGATATCGATATCGCAGACCTTAATCTTAGGATAATCTCTAGCCCAAATACTCCCTCGATGAGAAGGAGAATCAAAATAATAACTATCAATTAATCTGTAGGTCTGTTCATTATTCTTTTGTCCCCATATAGTCCTGAACCGAATGAGCATGGGGGGTTGATCATCTGGATAAATCTTAGTCATCGTAATAACATATTTTTGAGAAGCTCTTGACCATTTGACAAAGACATCAACAGGATTATTTTTATATTTTCTTCCAAAGTTCGCTATATTTCCTTTAGTGAATAAGCTCAATACGCCATTGTAATCTAACCTCATGGAGATCATAATACGGGGACATTGTTCAGCCCACAGCTCTTCTAAATGAGATGGGTAAGAAAAAAAAGTAGAGAGGGAAATCTTCTCTTTTCCTTCATTCAAGGCATAAGCTCGTCGAATTTTTTCTATTCTTAATTCTTTTCCTTTTAATCCCGGCAAATTGGTATTGAGCCAGCTTACGATTTTTTCCAGTTCAAAAGAACCCTCACCTTGAACAAAAGAGAAATCTTCGCCTTCTCGAAACCCCTTTATTCTCCTATTCTGAACAAGAAACGATAATTGGCGGATCAAAAAAATTTGATCCGGCAACGGCATACCTTGCGGATTAAATCTTCTCTTGATTTGGAAAAGGAGAAATTCAGAATCATTGATCCCCCACTCTAACTCGGCGATATAAACGGCAGCGGTCGCTAACTGTTGTTTGTATTCATCACGCATCATTAAAAGATCTGATATCCCCAGTTCTCTGTGAAACATTGCCAGAATGGCTTTGACCCTTGTAATGATTGAATATCTTGACCCCTTGCTAATAATAGTTAGAAGATAATCTGCAATGTTTGGGGGCTGCTGAACAAACTCAAAACCCATCTCTGTTTTTAAGTATTCGAGAACCTGCTGACAACGAACCCATCTCTTGGCTCCTCCTCTTCGACAAATCAAATAAGCAGTTTGGAGGATCTTTTCTTTTATCTCATTTTGAGCCCGCTCAAACTCACTCATCAGCGTCGTTGTGATTTCTTGAAAAAGCTCGAGTCTCCTTGGATTCGACAATAAATCTTCTTTTTGCGCAGGCTTCAATTCTTTTGAATCCTTAATAAGAGTTTGAATATTTTCTATGCTCGTCGGGACTTCCGGCATCGCTCGGCGTCGAGCTTTCAGCTCTTGAATCTGTTGTTGGACATGTTCCAATCCCTGATCAATCGCGCGCCGGGTTCCCTCACCCCATTGCGATTTTACTTGTGCTAATTGCAGATATCCGGCGACGACACTCGTTCCATGAAGCGCCTGATCAAACAACCGCAAAGCGCCCTCCACATCGTCTTTTTGTTTTAAGTTTTCTGCTCGACGGACATATCCTTCCAGAGCAGATAAATTTTTCATGATACGAATTTTCTTGGGCGCCAGCGTCATCGCCACAAAAAACATCATCCCCAGCCAGAAAAGCATCCCTCCCTCGCCATGACTGTTGATTCCCGATAAAAATTTTTCTTCTGATAAAAATGTTTCTTGCAAATATCCGTCTGCATTGTTATTCTTCTTGCTAGTCCAACGGAATATACTGAAAAGATACTGCTGTGCGCCGACGTTATTATGAATATCGAAAACATACAAAAATCTATTCTCGGGAATCGTTACGAAATCAGTTTGCATGCTCAGAAGGAAAGATGCGAGGAGGAAATATCCATTCACGATATCGAATTGGCTATTATCGATGGAGAAATCATTGAGAATTATCCTGACGACAAACGAGGAGCGAGTTGTTTGATTTTGGGTTATTCGAACAATAGACCAATTCATATCGTTTGCACCATGCTGCCCAATCGCTGGGTTCGTATCATCACCGTCTATATTCCTAAGAAATCCAAATGGATCAATCCCCGAGAAAGGAGATAAACCAAAATGACTAAACATAAATATCACGATTGTTCTTTGTGCGGCGGAGAGGTCAAGAGGAGCTCGGCCACAATAGATTTGTGGTGGAAAGGGAAATTGTATCTTTTCTCGGATGTACCCGCCGGGGTCTGTTGTCAGTGCGGCGAGAAATATTTTACCGCCGCGGTTGCCAAAAAAATGGAAACTTCCATTCAAAAGAATCGTTTCAAAAAATTTATTGAGGTCCCGATTAGTTCTTATGCCCGGCTTGCTCATGGATGAAACAAACGCGGAAACAAACGCATAACTTGTTTGACGTTTGTCAGAATGTATAGTATATTGTCTGCCGTGAGAAATCATTCTTCCCCAAAATCTTCTCCAAAGAAACTCAGTTATCTTGCCGATGACGATTGGATTCGGTCCCACTTCGAATGGCTCATCACCCATCATCCAGGTCGATACGTAATCGTCGCTGACGGCGAACCATTCATCGGCAATGACGTCGCTGAACTCGAACGCCAGGCCAAACAAAAACATCCCCGCACCATCACAACCGGCATGCCCATACCAATGCCCGACGATTTCACTTCCATCCTTCATGTTTACCCTTGAAGCATGAAGAAATCCCCCAAGACCTTCATATTTCCTTATAAAACCTACAAAAATTTTCACTGCCCCATTATTCCGATTGAAGTACAAGGCAATAAACAAAAATGTATCGTCGACGTTTACGTAGATTCCGGCGCCTCCGTCTCCGTCTTCTGTGTAAATGAGGCAGTACGATTGGGGATCGATTGGAAAACGGGCAATGCGCTTTCGATTACGATTGGCGATCGACGATCGATCAAGGTTTATCTTTTCAAACTTCCCATAAAGATTGGGTCGAAGCGCTTTAAAGCCACGATTGCTTTTTCTCCCCACCTCGGGATAAACCTTCTTGGGCGAAAAGATGTGTTTGAGCGATTCGCGATCACCTTTAGAGACTCGGAAAAAACAATTTGTTTCTCGCCTAAAAATTAGAAACAGTATCAGCAACATAAATATCAACGGCACACTCAAGATACCAAACGCATTCATCTCAAGATTCCGACTAAATCCCCACACACTTCTTCTGCCCTCTTCATCTATACGAACCATAGATGGCCGGCCTTCAGAAGGCAAAATTGTCTCAAATTCACAACCTGCTGATGTTCTTAAGATAAAGATACCCGTTTCTTTATCATAGATGAAATAGTCCACCTGTTCACCACGGACATTGCTCTGTAAGAGTACGCTATAAACATCGCTGCCAACTTTAATCTCGATATTGAAGATCCAGTGTTCTGAAGACGACATTGACCTTCCTACCTCTAAGCGCAACCGGTCATCTGCGCTCACATACATTCCGGGGAATTGAAATGCCGGCTTGAGCTCATTTAAGATTTCTTGGATAACATTTCTTTTGACTGGATAAAGCTGCGACTGACTTTGTAGAGCCGTCAATATCCTGACAAAATCCCGGAGATTTCCTTCCCCGGCAAGGCGCTGGCGCGCCAGGCCAAACGCTTTCTGGGGATCACGCAGGGCATTCACCAGATTAAGAAAAACCTCGGTTTCTTCGGCTCTTTCTTGCAGAGGCCTGGGCTTATATTGGTCAGGGATATTTCTATAATCGATTACCTCCCTCCTGCTATTACGCACAGTCATCGCTTGACCATTAGGATGTCTCTGGAGAAATTCATAAATCTGTTCATCGGTAATATTAGACTCAGGAACATCTAATATTATCAGTTGGGGTATTTCTAAAACAGGCGTCAGTTCAAGGAGATTGGTATTAATAAAACCAAGGTAGGTCAAATTCTTAAGGTTCCCTAAAGAAGATTCCTCTTCTATCGTAACGTTCTCTAATCGTAAAGATATTAAATGGGTCAATGGGGCTAATACTCTTATATCCTCGTTCTGTAATCTTATTCCATGGACTCCCAGAGAGAAACTCTCGTCGGCCACATCCAAATAAAACCCATGCGCTGGACTATCCGTCGACGCCTCCTGCATTTTTCGTTCCAGAAAGGCCCTGGCTATTTCAACTTGTTCTGCAAAAGTCAAAGGCTCTAATTTTATAGTCTTGTTAAAAAGCCGAACCTCTATTTCTCGGCCATGGATATGTTCGTTAAGAAATTCTATAACCTGCTGCTCGGTCACTGGTGTCTCGACAAGATTCAACCGCTTTAAATGATGTAAGTCTAAAAGTGGTCGAATATCATTGATTGGATTATAACGAAGATCGAGTTCCTCCATATGGGTTAATTCTTTGAGAAAAGTAAGATCGCTTAATGCCACCGAACCAAGAGACAAAGAGGTTAAACTTGTTTTCCATTTTGCGGAATTGAAAAGGCGTAAAATATTGGGATAATTTGTATGTAATCCTTTCAATTTAGCCAATTCTGCAACAGGCCTTAATACGTCACTGGAAATAATAGGCGCGCCTTGAGGGCTGTGAATAATCAGCGTTTCTAAACTGTCCAACCCTTTAATAAAATCGAAATCCGTAATCCTTATGTCATTGATACATAAGTATTGTAAATTTTTTAACCTGGAAACAGGCTGGAAATCCGAAATAGGATTATCCCATAAGGTGAGTTCGGTAAGATTTAATCCTTCTAAAGCCGTAAGATCGCTGATCGTCGTTACGTGAATTAAATCTAATTCCCGTAATCGAGAGAAACCCGAGAGTTCTCTCAAAGCTTGATTGTTGATTGCTGCCCAATCTAACCTCAATGAAAAGGTTTGAGTTGGAGCCTCGATATCTAAGCGATAATCCTCCAAATGATGTCTTCTCAAAAACTCCCGCGCCAGACGGACTTGTTCTTCAAAGCTAAGTTCAGATAAAGATTGCTTGTACATCTCTGGAAGTGTATCAAAGGTGATCTGCTGAAAAGGTCTATTTCTTCTCTGGACGTTAATATGCATATTTTCTCGATTGGGATGTCTTGATAAGAATGAATATATTTCTTCGTCCCCAATCTGTTCCTGAAAATATAATTCTACTATCTCTAAGTTTCTTACATCAAGCAACGGTGTTAATTGTTGCAATGCTCTACCGGTAAATCTTCCTGTCCTTCTTAACCTTAATATCCCTCTCCTAAATTTCTCAACAAAGTTCAGCCTCAGCTGAGAATAAGAAAGTGCCAGAGAAAACAAATTGTTATGCGAACTCAGAGGTCTCAAATCGCTGATACAACTAATATCATTTAGAATTAATCGTCCTAAAAGAGTGAGAGAAGAAATCTCTCGGAGTTCCTCGTCACTAATAGGAGCCTCCGCAGATAATTCAATCGTCCTTCTTCCTGATAATTCAATGAATTGTAGAACGCTCGTATATCCATAGTATTTCATATTTAACCTATTCTTTAATTCTTCGGCCAATTGGAATTGTCGATTAAATTCCTGCCCATCGGCTTGTGTCCATGTGTGTTGCTGTCGCCTTGCAGTCTGAGCTACTGGAGCCTCCGGCAACGACCACTGTCTTCTTGCGACCGCCTGGCAGGCGCCGCAGAGATATTCAGCCTCAATCATCTCTTGAAGATCCTCTAACGTCACCAAGATATAATCTTCTTGTCTTTTTCGGGAGGCCAAATCCTGCATCACGATGTCTCCGTTGAAAACATGCGTGTGCATGAGAATATCCTTTAAATCAAAAAGTGTAGAAATTCCTTCTATATAAAGGCCTGGGCGAGAATATGCAGTTATTCGAAATCCCCTCTCAAAGAGGAAGGTAAAAAATTCATCAAGAATAATATTTGTCCTCGTCGTGATGAACCTGCTTCGTTTGGATAAAAGAGATAGAACAATTTCTTTCGGAAGTTGCTCTTCCGTTCCTGAAGACCGGTAAAACGAATGTTGAATGTCGCCGGTGCGAACCAGCCTCAGGACATCCAGTCTTCCCGTCGCCCCATACATCCGCTCAACGACCATTTGATATCGGAAGAAATCCTGGATCAACCCCTGCAACTGTGATCGCTGTTGATTTGAGATCAAGGCCATCTGGGGATTTCTGGCAGCTTTTTCTTGAGAAGATAAAAGTCTTACCTGTGGCCGCGGCTTTCGGGGTGTGAGCACCACCGCCCCGGATTCCAGCCGCTCTTCATGGGCGCGGGCCGGGAGTTCTTCTCTTAAAGAATCGTCATCAAGGGACATTTCAAGACCGAAGCGCTCTCCCAGCCTCGATAAAAATGGAAAAATCCTCAAGAGCCATATATTTGTCCTGATAAGGACATCAAAAAGCAGAGACCTTCTGAAAAATCTCATCAAAAATGGAATTCTTCTCAGCAAATAAATTAGAATCAAACCAACGCCGATCATTAAGAAAAGAGAGACGAACGGATCGGAGTATAAATTCCAAATCAAGTTGAAAATAATTCCCACCGCTAAAATCCTCACAACCACTCTAAAGCCGGAAGAACTTCTGATCCCCGGGAAATTCCTCAAGATAAAGAAAGAAATAATACCGATGATCACCCAAAGACCGAGGTTTAAGCCAATATTTAGAATGAGTGTAAAGAAAAATTCTAAAAGGCCAGGCAAAATCCTTCTTCCATCTCTTGCGATTTGTGGAGTCCTTTGGGATTCTGGAACGGTTGGTCCACCCGTCGTTATATGATTCCAGAAATCTTTAAACCACTCGGTAATTCTAAAAAATAAATCTTCCAAAGTCGTTCCTAAATCCGCAGAGTGTTCCATCAACCATCCAACACCCAAGACTAAAGCGCCCACCAGGACGATCACCAGAATAACTTGCAAGATCATTTTCATTTTCTGGCCGAGCCAGAAGCGTAATTTAAGATATTGAATCTCCACAAATCTTCCCACGGCTGCCACAATTGACCAGCGGCTTCCCGGTAAAGGCTCCTGAGACGTAATGAGCGCAGGCAGGGCCCGTTCTACCGACGGGGCTGGCGGCCTGACACCTTCTTTTTGTAATTCCTGCGTTGCTTCGGCAATTCGTCGTCGCTGTTCCCGGGACGATAATGATCTTTCCCTTCCTGGTCTTTGACCGGCCAGACGATAGAGCAGCATATAGTCTTCACGGATTGATTGCATTAAAACCAGGGCTTGATATTGCGCCCACAGGATTTCTTCCTCTTCAACCATGGAGGGTGTTGCCTTCTGATCTAAGTCCGACGGAAGGCACTGATAAATGGCTCGGGCGGTTTCCAGATGCCTTAAGGCCAAAGCAGCGATGTCTACGGCAAAGACATAGCGTAAACGCGCACTTAATTCTGCGATGGGTTGTTGAGTGAAATTCCCCGATTCATCCTGATAAAGCCCTTTGGCATAGGTTGACAAAAAATATTTAAAAATGTCCTGAGGCGTCATTTGTCTAAAGTACGGAAGATCTTGACTCACGGCCGCCCGGGCAAAGCCGATATCTTCAGGAGTAATCCGCCCCAATCCAGTAAAGGGAAAAAGTTCCCGCAGACCATGCTCCAAACGTTCGTCTTCTAACCAGATATACAGCCAGAAAAATTCATCCGTTGGGGTTAATGCTCCCAAATCCCGCGAGAATAATCCGTGTCCGGCCTCATGGTCGACGGTGAGTAATTTTTCCTGGACCGGCATTTGGGGATTGAGGGCAATCACATTATTTTCCGGAGAATGATAACCGCCCTGGCGTGTGCGGGCATCCATGAGAATGGTGACTTCGGGTTCTTTTCGAGGGATGACGAAACTGGCCGTCAGCCTTAAAGCTTCGATTGTATCCACTGGGTCTTTTTCTTGAAAATTGTGCAGTGTTCGATTATTGGGAAGTTCTACTTCAAGAGCCACCGAAAGATAGAATGGCCCATACACACTCTCCAGGGCGGATCGCACCTCAAGGCCTTCTTCATTCATGGCCTGAATGGTCCACAAAATTTCCCGTGTGGAAGGCTTTTGATTGGGACGTTCAATATGTTCGCGGATATAACAAGCACAACGAACAATGACTTCAATATCGGATGGCGCAACATTTTCCCGATGGTTAAGAGCAATCTGCATCAGCTCCTCTTGGGTATAATCTGGAACTCTCTCATAAATAATACGATTCAAGAGGGCAGCCGAGAGCCGCTGGCGGTTGCCAAAATCCAGCGAATTCATGGTGGCAAAAAGGGCAAAGCCTTCGTGGGCTGCTCCAGTCAGGACATCGTTTAACCGGCCTTCCAGAAATGCCGATGGCAAACGGTTCATCTCTTCGAAAATAAACAATGGATCCTTGCGTTTTAGCCCTTTCAATTGTTTGAATGATCAACTCGATCTCGTCAGAGTAACTCAAACGATAATATAAATGAATGGCTTCTTCTTCACTGTACGTCTGATTTAAATTCCCCGCAGAAAATCCTTCGTCCTCATGGACCTGAAGAATGAGAACATCCTTCCCACGGCCGGGAGGCCCTTCAAAAATAAGGCCGCGTTTACCCGCAAGTGAACGCTCTCCCCGCGCCCTGCGGGCCATGCGTTCACGACGGATTCGATGAAAATCACTCACCGTAATAACCATCTCCGCGACTGAATCAACGACAGTGATACGATAAGGAGAAGCTAAATAAGACTCGCCTTTGGCCTCAACCACGGCCTTCACCTCTTTTGTAAAGAGTTCTTCCGCATCAACTCCTAATTTTTTTCCAAAAATATAACGTAAAGCGAGTTGTTCGGTTGGAGAAAACGCCCCGCGGTAAATTTTCCAGCCGATCGCCACAACTTCTTCTTTGGTCCATTCATTTCCTAAAAATAAATTCACCCGTAAGGCAAATTCTTGAACATCGCGCAAGGAAAAATCAATTCCCTGTTTAAATCCTTCAAAAATAAGATGGAGCGTCCACATGATCTGGATCAATCGTTCTTGATTGAGTTTGCCGGGATCTAGATATCCTTTGAGCATCATCCTGAGGAAATCTTCGGGAAAAGAAAAGAAGTTGATCGTGATGACGTGCTCGTTAAATAATTCCTGGAACCGCCGGCCTTCCTGGGATTCCTGGTTACCGGTCATGATCAGACAATCCCCCTCGACAAACCAGCGGCGCTCGCCATTCACCCAGACATACCGGTCGTGCGGGTGTTCGGCAAAAAATCCTTTCAAAAAATTCCAGAACTGGGGATGGGGGAGATTACCCTCATCGATGAGAAAGAGTCTTGGGGAACGATTGGTGGGACCTTCCACGCCCGCGGGATTGGCTGGGATCCATTCTCCAATCGGTCCCTCAACGAACTGAGATCGCAATTCACCAGACGTCTGGTGAATTGGGGTTAACGCACCCAAAAGGCTTTCTTCTGTGGTGTCTGCTCCGACCGTGATGGGACCGACAACATTATGTCCTTGCGTGTAACCCATTTCTTGAGCGACTTCTGTTGCCATAAAACTTTTTCCCGTCCCAGGAGGACCGCGTAAAAAGACCGCCCCAAAACGCTGTAAATTTCTTACTACGCTTTCTTTGAGCTGCCGCCATCGTTCTTCCGGATCAATCGGGGGTTGTTCTACGATCTGCGCGGCTTGAGAAACATCCCGATCCGAAGGAATATTAAATCGGTATCGATAAAAAGCAGCGCGGCTGGGGGGACTTTGTTGTTCTGGAAAATTTTGTTCGCTTTCGGCGTGATGAACTAATGCTTCTTGGATTATTTTAAAAACACCCTCGCAATTGGGGGTAAGGAAATCTTCTCCCACAGCTTGGTTTCTCAATAAATCCAGACTCAACGTGTCAGCCAGCTGCCAGAAATAATCCTCCCATGTTTTTGGGGGAATGATTTGATTGAGAACCCGGAGGAGTTTGGTTCCATCAATACTGTGAAGAGGCTCGCCTTCTTCAATTCCAAAAATGAGCCGAACCATCGTCCGCATAAAGGCTGCGATCTGCGGATCATCTTGATACGCAGGAAGAATAATTTCTTCAAACGCCTCCAACCAGTTTCCGTTGTGCTGGTAAAGGTAAAGCAATCTGCTAAAAGATAAACTAAAAGAATCCGGATACAGTCGCGGGACAGATGAGATAGGGATCGTATTAAAAATTTTGGCTAAACGCTCAAGCTTTATAAAATCTTCTAAATTGAATTTGTCCGGGAATCGCTGAGTCAGTAGTCTGACAATCTCTGCTTCCTCTGCGGGCATGACTACATAGCATCGGGCCATAAATCCCGGCTCATTCACCGGGCGTGATGTTAAAATCAACTGTCCCCGAAACTGAGAAAGCTCAAGCCGTTCCCCATTGACTATCAAGTAGGGTGTTTCAATGAGAACGGTTTGAAGTTCGTCGAGTAAATACGGATTTGCATCCAATCCTTCCAAAATCACCGTCTTACCTTGCATCAAAGCAACCAGCATAGCCTGAGGCTGGAAATGGAAAGTGAAGTTTCCGTCTACATCAATCTCTTGAGTGATTTGACTGGTTAGTTCACTCAAAGTAGTTTGGGGCGTCACATAAATGACAACACAATCGGCTGTTAACTCCGCTCTCAACCGAGCGTGGATAAATCCCAAATCTTCTCCTTCGATAAAAATAACCTTTTGGTGTCTTGCCTAGGACCATTCCATCCGGGCAGAATGAACAACGCCTTGTTTAAGCCTTGATGAGACAAAGGAGCGGTAAAAAGAAGGAACATAATCCATAGACACCACCTCGATATCAATGCGGCCAGAGGTATGCATGATCTTGTGCCACACCCAATTTTCTAACGGCCCCGTGACCCGAAGTCTTAAGGAAAATCCTTCCAATAATCCTGGAAGTTCGTCTAATTCTCCTGCCTCGGTGATATGGCTTCGAGCAAAAAGCACATCTTGGTTCTGGGCATTCACCACCCAGATCGGAACTTGGGTTAAGCTTGATTCTCCAGCAGCCCAAATATTTTTTTCAGATATCCCTTCGGCGTAATTAAATCTCCCTCGATATAAGGCAGGCAATACATACTGTTCTCCATTAAATTCAAAGGTGATTTGAGGACTGCCCTCTTGATTTCCATGAAGCAGAAGTTGGCGAATGAAATGGCGAAACTCGGTATCTTCCCAAAGATCTCCCGCGATTCCTTTGATTTGTAAAGGACGCTGTTCCCTCGCCGCCTGTACCAAGAGACCTTCTTTGATAGTGAATTTTCCTGAAGGCCGGCCTAATAATTCTTCCCAAAGATGCGGAGAATTATAAATCTCGACCGAAAGGACATTGGTCAAATCCGTTGGTTCGGTGATCCTGTCCACGGGATCTTCGAATGGAAGATGAACTTTAAACGTTTTTGCAAAACGCGAGCGGAAGGTTGTGTCTGTATTCTTATATTCATCCGAATTAATCACCCCAACAATGGTAAGTGCGCCAGAGACAGGGATCCCATCGAAGTGAGGCGCAGCATCAAGAAGAGTATTTAATTTTTCCAGATAAATAGGTTTGGAGCCGCTATAGTCAATCAAAAGAACTCCTCCCTCCTTAATGATCGTTCTTAGCGGGCCTTCTGAAGTTATATGCCGTCTATCGCGTAAGACAACGGTTGTCAAAAGGCGCTCAAGTTCTCTTTGATCACGCAGAGTCAATCTTAGATATCTTTGGTTGTTGGCTCGAGTATAGTGCCAGAGTCGCTCATCAATGGATTCCACATTGTCAGTTACGACTAATGTACGTTTATTATTTAAAAGCTGGGTAGGATCTCCCTCCGTCTGACCAAAACGCCCAGAAGTTACAGCCGCAATCACAACCAAGGACAACAAAGAAAGTATGGAAGAACTAAATATTACACAGAACTCTTGGCCTGGTTCTATGACCAATTCATCGTTCGCCTCAATCTCCTGGGACGAAAGGACATCTTTTCGCGATTCGCCATCACCTCCCAAGACACCCGAAAAATCATTTCTTTCCTGCCGTCCGGCAAATAAAGCGGCCAAAACCGCCATCATCCCCAAAATCCCCACCAACCCCCAGCCAAGCATAAACGCTTGAGACGATTCTGACGATAAATCTAAAGAGCGGATGGTTTGTTCTAAGTGAATTAATTCGTCTTGGATAATAGGCCGATCCCATCCTTCTCGTTTTGCCAGACTCATCCCTTGAGCCAAACTAAGAACTCCTCGGACAAATTGATAATCCATAATCAAACCGACAAAGTAATCTCGAGTATAGAATTTGGCAAGATTGGTAGAAATAAAAGCAGAAACAATAAGTTTAGAAAAACCTGATTGCGCATAAATTCGCTGTATAAGTCTAAGCTTTCTGCCTGTCTCTGTTGCATCATCCACAAAAGCCATTTTAGATTGCTTAAGTTGTATTAATTTTTCTTCAGTAGGATTATCCATGGCCTCTCTAATCAAATTTTCACGGAGTCGCTGGATATTGGGAATAGAGTCAAACTTAGAGTGATAAAACTGCGTCGTTTCTTCATCCCCCACCTGCAAAGTTCCAAACACATAAATCTCCGGCATCCCCGATTCTCCATACAATTTCCTCCACGCTGTTCTAAAAAGCATAAGCGGAAACGGCGCGCTCCCGCCCGACATAAAAATCACCTCCACCCCGCACTCGCGAAGCTGTCTGACCAAATTGATTGCCGCCCGGGCGATGGTTAATCGTTCTTCGGGGGTGAAAAATCCTCGAGGCTCACCGATATTTCCCGCCATCGCCCAAACCATCAGCCCCAACAAAGACACCCAGCCATCGAGGCCGAAGAGCATACGCTGAATGTTTTCGGTGGCTTCCTGCTTCTGGAAAATGGTCATACCGCTTTCCCAGATAATTTCTCCACGATCACGTAAATAATATAAAACTTCTCGTTCACTGTCTCCGATGATGACCATGAATCCGGATGGCTTCAAAATCCGAACGAATTCTTTAGCCTGTTTTAATCTAAGACCATACTCCAGATTCATCGCGGATCCATAAATAAAATCAACGGCAGGATCGGGAAATATCTCCGACAAGTTTTCCATATCGGCATGGTGTAATATAAATTGATCCGAAGAACACCTTTTTTCCTCTAGCTCTTTGGCAGCCTCCACAACAATCTGTGCAATCCAATCAACTCCGTAGACAACTTTTAAATGAAGGGCTTCGGCCCACAACACCAGCTCATCCCATTTGTACCCGAAACCTACAACCAAGCCGACCTTATTAGAAAAATCCGGTGTATCCCGATTCAACAAAGGAAATATTTCCTTAAAAAACTTAATATCTTCCAAAGGGCTTCCTCTCGTCATAAAACTTTTTACTCTATGAATGAATCTCGGTTCATGAATCCATGGAAGATCCGTTTGTATTCCTCTTGGAATAAACTTTTCCCACGGTTGCGGAGCTTCGTTCTCGGTCATGGACATTCCCTGAAGGGTTTTACCCATTAGCCATTTTCTTAAGGCCATGATCAATAATGTGAATAAAGCAGGCATGAGAAGAATTAATAAGTATTGGAAAATTAAACTGTCCAATATTTCTCCGGCAGTGAACGCGGCAGCCATATTAAGATTCGCAATGACGTAACCCAAATCACCTTGATCATTCCTGACCATAGAGAGGTGGATCGCTGGACGCTTAGCGGAAAGCCCGCTCAATTCACCAAGTTTCTTTGGTGTTAATTGCGGGTTCGATCCTTCTGTTTTTTCTTTAATACTCCTTACAAAATTTATTAAGAATTCTTGTTTCTGTAAAACAGCCCGGATTTCCTTTT
>OBEQ012301047.1_pt1 | contig 79895 bp, 68 predicted proteins | sample 1670901 | NCBI WGS metagenome assembly OBEQ01 (sample SAMEA104232315, study PRJEB22302) | groundwater metagenome | biome: forest; feature: aquifer; material: groundwater | place: USA | collected 2011-08-07 | depth 5.4 m | reverse complement strand
GTCTTCCATACTACCGACCAACCTTTTTTCACGCAGAAACCTATGGGATTGGCTGAACGCGCCGTTTCGAGCTTCGAGTTTATCCCCGCCGAAGGCCATTCAGTACGAACTGGCGTTCGGCTAATTTAGACAGCTATGATCAGGAATATGATTTATTCTTCCCGAAAATTGTCGCCGACAAAGAAGAAAACCTTATTCCCAAATATATCGATATTGGCGGCATGGCGTCTTTCGAGCTGTACGACCTTGAGCGCTTAAAGAAGATGGTGTCCAAAGGAGGAGATGTTTTTTATTCAGAGGAGATGACTGTCAAAACTCGGTTTGGCGATTATGAAGTTAAAGCGGCGGTTTTTAATTCGAAAAGCTATAACGAGTTTATCAGTAAAATCGTGGCGGCAGTATCGACGATGATCGTTAAGGTGGGTGTCCGCAAGACCAAGGAATATCCGTCGATGCAGATTCATCAGGTAGAAATCGCCAAAGCCGTTGATGGTTTTATCAGGAGGCGATTATTTAAGGCCGAGTTTGACCCTTTTGAAGGTAATAATTGGCGCGTTCTGATGCTGTCGCAGACAGGAATCGTGGAACATATTGTCAGAGAGATCAGCCGGGTGATTTATGAACTGCAAAATAGCATTGATGTATCCGAAGCGAAAGTACTGAAGAAATATTTTTCAGAAATACCGACTTTAAGGATGCGCGAGCAATACTGTCTGGATATCACCAAAACGATTTATGAGAAACAGTCTTACCCATCCAATAAAGGCGGATTTGAGAAAGCGTTCATGGGGTATTGCGATACGGATACAGATGTCGTGGCATTTATCAAAGTAAACGAGCACTATCACGACTTTGCGAAGATCAATTATGTGCGTGCGGACGGAATGTTGGCTCCGTATTCGCCAGACTTCATCGTAAAGACGGAAGACAAAATTTACATCGTCGAAACCAAGGGAGAGGATAGGCTTTCGACTGATAATGTGAAGATCAAAAGAGCGGCTACGTTAGACTGGGTCGAGCGCGTAAACCGGCTAAAACCAGAAGACCGGATGGGTGCCGAATGGGAGTATATTCTTTTAGGTGAGAACACATTTTATAGCATGAGCGCGAAGGGGGCGTCGGTGTCGGAAATACTTACTTACTCGAAACTGACAAAGAATGTTGTTCAGGGTACTCTGTTTTAATCATGAGAAAATGGATTATTGTACTCTTTGTTTCGTTGGCATTTTCTTCCAATTTAAACGCATCTCAAGCCGACATTGAAAATGTTCAGCCCGCCAAATACTTCCAAACCACCCTCACCGAAATCTCCCAAGCCAAAGAATCCATCTATCTCGTGATGTATTTAGCGTCTTTAGATCCCAAAGAACCCAACTCTGAAGTTTCCCAGCTCCTAAAAGCATTGGTCGATGCCAAACAAAGGGGAGTCTCTGTAAAAGTTATCTTTGATCAGAATTTAGACTTCACCGATGAATCAAGGCAGGACCAGATCTATCAAAACAAAAACCAAGCAGCTTTTGAGTATTTAAGATCAAACAACATAGAAGCCTTCTACGACACCGCCGAAACCTACACCCACGCCAAAGTTATTGTGATTGACCACCAAACATCCATCTTCGGCAGTACCAATTGGTCCAAAGCTGCTCTCACCAAAAACAATGAAGTAAACGCCATCGTTCATTCAAAAGAATTCGCGGACAATCTCACAACCCAATTTGATCAAATAAAACTCCAAGAATACATCCCGGCTGTTGTCACTCCGTCAGTAAAGATTCCAAGAGACTACCTCACCAAAGACAACATGATCGGTGAGGTAGTCTCCCAATCTGATGAAAGAACACTGGATGTTTACCTTTATCTTCTAGGTCAATACAACCAAAACAAAGATTCAAAAGTAACCATCAATTACGACAGTCTTGCCGAATCCCTTACGATAGACAAAATGACCAAAGAAGACTATCGCCGCCAGATCACGAAAGTCCTTCTGAAACTCAAAGAAAAGTACCGGCTTATTGATTTTGAAAACCCCGGAAGAAATCAAGACGCAGAGATTATCCTAAAAGACGTAAGTAATCCCAAAAAGAACTACGAGTCCCAAACCAACTCCTTTAATCTTCCCACCGCCTACTGGAAATACCACTGGAACCAATCTTTAAACCTCTCAGCCAAAACAATGTATCTCATTATCTTAAGCTACACCTCGCCCTCATCCCCAAGCTTTGCCATGTCAAGAGCCGGTATTTCAAAAATCCATCACATCTCAGAATCTTTCATATCAGATGGAACAAAGAACTTAAGAATTCAAAACCTTTTAGATATTCAGTACTCTAGCCTCGAAGACCAAAACTACAGCGAAAGACAACCCAACGTCTACACCCCAAAACCAATCTATGATCCCTTGGAGCTTCAAAAACAACTAAAATCCCTTGAACAAAAATACGGCAAAGAAAAACTTGGAAGAGCCATCACCACAGCCGCTATTGTCTATGAAGAAAATAATCCAAAAACCATCAAAGTCTTGATTGATCTTGAAGACGAGTACGGCGAAGCCGTCATCCAACAAGCCGCGGCAAAGATAGCGGACAAGAATCCGGATAATCCCAAAAGATCCATAGGGTATCTCATCAACACCGTGAAAAGTATGGGCAAACAAAAATAAACAAGGAATGCCGTTTGAGTGTCTTGAAACCTTGGCAGATGACTTCTGGACGATCAAGAAGTGATATGCAATATTCCAATATGGAATATTTGCAGTTGAAAAGGAAACGTCTGATGAGTCCGGGAATAGGCGTATTGGGAACGTGAATATTTCTTTAAAAAAATTCGAATCAGATATAGACGATTCTATTATCAGCCGCGGCGCCGAGTACTTTGCCAATCAAGCGGTGCGCGATTTGAGACAACTCAAAACCGATCAGTGGGCCGCGTCAGTCGAGGGGACGGAACAATATAGGGTCCGGCTCAGTCTCCGAGATGACAGCGTCGTCGATTATTCCTGTTCATGCCCGTATGATTTAGGTCCCATATGCAAGCATATTGTCGCTGTTTTGTATGAATTAAGAGCGCGTAAATACGGCGAAGAGAAGGAGGCAGGAGATTCAAAGAGATCCAGGGGCGCGAAGCGGGAAGTTTCCGAAGAGAGCCTGGATAAGCTGGTATCCGGTATGCCGCGAAAGTCTCTCGAGGCGGTTGTCTTGGAGTATGCCGGCCGGGAACCAGATTTTGCGGGGTATATTTCCGCCAAGAATACTCTCAAAGCGCCCAGGTCTAAAAAAGAACAGTACCGCCGGATTATTAAAGACACCATTCAAGCGGTTAGGGGCCGGCACGGGTTCATCGGCTATTGGCAATGCTCCAAAGCCGTGGAAGGAGCCCGGATGGTGTTGGACAAAGCCCAGGCACTTGTAAGCGGCGAAAAATACGAGGACGCGTTGCCCATCTATCAGTGTGTTTTAGAGGAAATGGTTCCTCTCTTGCAAAACGCCGATGATTCCGACGGTTCTATCGGCGGTGTCATTGACCAAGCCTTTGAAGGATTGTCAGTCTGCGCAAGGACGGCCAAGGAGCCTCGCTTTAAACAAAAGATGCTGGATTACCTTTTCGATGAATTTGAAAATAAGCGTTATGACGGATGGAGCGACTGGAAGTGGAGTTTTCTGGAGATGGCCGCCGAAATGGTGGGCGCTCCCAAAGACCAGGAACGGTTGTTTAAGAAACTTGATGATTCTCGGCGTCCACCCAAACAAGAAAATGACCGGCTAAGCGAGTATGACGAGGAAACTATTTTGGAGATTAAGTTAAGGGTCTTAGATCGCTGTAAAAGCCAAGATGAAGCGGAATCTTTTCTAAAAGAGTATTTGCAGTATCCCGCTATGCGCCGGCAGGCGATTGAACGGGCGTTTAAACGCAAAGATTTTGTTTCCGTGAAGGCATTAGCCGAGGAAGGTATTTCGCTAGCCGAGCGGTCCCGCTTCCCCGGTCTGGTCAATGAATGGGTTATCTGGATGTTAATAACCGCGGAGGCCGAAAAAAATATTCCAGAGACGAAACAGTACGCTTTGAGACTATTTCTCGACACGGGTGATTTCGACTATTACAGCCGTTACAAGAGATGTTTCGCCAAAATTGAATGGGACCCCGAGGTAGAGAATATAATTAACTTAGTAAAAAAATTACCCAAATATTATGAAGGTACGCTCGGGCAGGTTCTGATTCAAGAGGCAAAATGGGATGATCTGCTCGATTTCGTTCGCCAGAACGCGAAGTCTCACATGCTGAATGCTTATCAAAAATATTTGTCCGCTCGTTTTCCAAAAGAGTTGACGGAGATTTACGAGAAGGTGATCGCGGAAGAACTGGCCCCGCTCGTCGGGCGTGGTAACTATGAGCGGCTTTGTCAATTCCTAAGGCAAATGAAGAAGCTCGGCGCCGAAGACCGCGTTAAGACGCTGACGGAGGAGTTGCGTGCCCAATACAAGAACCGTCCGGCTATGCTTGAAGAATTGCAGGATGTCTGATCCTGATGAAGAAAAACCCCTACTCTAAGGAATACAAGAACCTCGGACAGAAGCTAAAGAGCGAAAGACTAAAAGCCAGTCTCGAACAAAAAGATCTCTCTAAAGTCATCGGAAAAACACAATCCTATATCTCCAAGATCGAAGAAGGAAAACTTCGCATTGACCTCTTCGAACTAAAGCAACTTTCAAAACTCTACAAAAAAGACATCAACTATTTTATTGAATAACATAAAAGTCGTGGCTCGGTGATAACCGAGACTAGCGCGAAGCGCTCGGGGAGCGATAGCTCACTACGACGCTAATCGTTTTATCTTTTTAGATCTTAGTCTTTCATCTCCCCCTCGCTTTAAATCCCTCGACCTCGCCGTCAGACAGGTGTTCTTCGCCTGCCTGCCGGTAGGCAGGGTGGAAAAAATCATGAAAGTCCCCACGCGAGGGCACCGTGAACCCCGACGCCCCAAAAGCCTTATGGAATGTCACCCCCATGTTCCAAGAAGGATAAGAAGATAACCCCTCGTGTCTAGTCCGACGCGGGTCACGCGGCGGTGCGGCGGCCTAGCCGCAAACATAAGGGAGCGGCCTAGCGAGCGGAGGAGTGAGCCTCGCCGCCCACGGCGAGGCGAACGCGTATTCACATTCCTACCATTGGAGGTCCGGAGGATTAGGGTTTAGGACATTCGTAAGTTAGGATTTATGGGGAGGTTGTGAGTGTTGGCATTGGAGGATTTTTGACTTTGGGAATTTTGGCTTCAGATCGTTTTTGTTTCAGGGTGTTAGAGTTGGCTTGGGATTTGGGTTGGCTTATGGCGTGAGTTGGGATTCGGCATTTGGCTTGGAGTTGTTGGAGTTAGTTCGTTTTGATTTTTCCGGACGTTTAAAAAATTTCTGTACGTGCGCGGGCTCGAAACAATTGCATACCGTAGCTCGTAGGTACGATCAGACCTTTAAGCGTGTTCTATTAAGAAGGTCATGTGGTAGAATTAACGCGTAAGTTTTAGGGGTTGCTTCAAGGGACCCAAAGTTTTATCCGATGAGAACCCGGATTCTTACCCGTCATTTTAAGGAATGCTCTCTGGTATACTAGTCCGTCATGGCCAGGGTCTTATTACAGCTCAACAATATTCATAAAAGCTACGGGGCGAACGTCATTTTGGACGGGGCCGGGGCGTCGTTTCTGGAAAGCCAGAAGGTCGGTGTGATCGGCAGAAACGGCGCCGGTAAGTCCACGCTCTGCAAGATCATCACGGGGCACGAGGAAGCCGACGCGGGCGCTGTCGTCAAAAGCCAGAATCTGCGCTTAAGCTACCTCGAGCAGCACGATCCGTACAGCCTGGATGAAACGGTGATGGCCTTCCTGATGCGCCATACGGGCAAGGAGAAGTGGCGCTGCGGGGAAGTCGCCGGGCAATTTCAGCTGAAAAACGAAATGTTGAATACCCGGATCGGCGAACTATCCAGCGGCTATCGCACGCGTGTGAAGCTGGCTTCGATGCTCCTTGCCGACCCCAATTTTCTCATCCTCGACGAGCCGACCAATTATCTGGACCTTAAGACACTCATCCTTCTGGAAGATTTTTTTCGGGACTATCACGGCGCGTTCCTCATCGTATCTCACGACCGTGAATTCCTGAAGAAAACCTGCGAAGACACTCTCGAAATCGAAAACGGTGACATGACGCTCTATCCCGGCCCGGTCGAAGAGTACCTTCTTTTCAAGGAGGGGCAAAAGGCGCAGGCGCTCAGCACCAATCGCAACATCGAGGCCAAGAAGAAACAGCTCCAGGAATTTGTCGACCGCTTCCGCGCCAAGGCCTCCAAGGCCAGCCAAGCCCGCTCGAAAATGAAGCAGATTGAAAAGATGAAGACGATTGAAGTCGGCCATCCTTTGAGCAACGTACACATTAAAATTCCCAAGGTGGAAAAACGCGGCGGCGTCGCGGTGCGGTGCGAAAATCTTTCCATCGGCTACCCGGAGAAAACCGTGGCGCGGAAAATCAACCTCGAGATAGACCAGGGGTCCCGCGTGGCGGTGCTCGGAGACAACGGCCAGGGCAAGACCACTTTTCTTAAGACGCTGGCCGCGGACCTGGCGCCCAAGGGCGGGCATTTCCACTGGGGTCAGCATTTGAAAGTCGGCTATTACGCCCAGCATGTGTACGCGGCGCTTCACCCGGGACAGGATATATACACCTATCTCTACGAGAAAGCCGCGGCCGGCGTCACGCGGCAGGAGATCATGAACCTGGCCGGGAGTTTTCTCTTTAAGGGCGATGACGTCAAAAAGAAGGTCGGCGTCTTGAGCGGCGGGGAGAGGGCGCGCGTGTGTCTGGGAGGACTGCTCCTCTCAAAATGCCAGGTGATTCTCTTGGACGAGCCGACCAACCATCTGGATTTCGAAACGGTAGAGGCGCTGGGACGCGCGCTCGAAGGTTTTTCAGGCACTATTTTTTTCGTGAGCCACGACAGGACGTTCGTGAATCTCGTTGCCACCCAGATCATCGATGTGAATAGCGGCTCCGTGCTCCGCTATCCGGGCAGTTATGAGGACTATGTCTATCACCTCGCAAACCGCCTGCGCCATGAAGTTCACCCGGAACTGCCTGAGGAGCCCGAGGCGGAGGAAGAGAAGCCCGAGAGTGCCGCCGTCTCCGACCCGGCCGTCGCCTACGAGCGAAAGAAAAAATTGCAGGCCGAAAAAAGAAAACTTTCAACGCGCCTCAAAAAGATCGAAAAACTTTTGGCGGAATACAAAGAGGAAAAAGACATCACCGAAGGTGACTTCGCGCACGACCCCACTTCTTGGTCAGAGCTCCGAAGCAAGCGTCTGGCTTTTCTCACCCAAACAATCGACGAGGAGGAAAAAAAATGGCTCGAACTATCCGAAAAACTGGATACCGCCAATCAGCAGCTAGCGGGTTGACAAATGTGCCAAAAAATCGTGAATTTGTTGTATATAATCATCAAATTCACGTTTTTGTTTAATAAACAAAAAAGTAGTGTATAATACCTGCTATGGCTACCTCTGCCGCCGACAAGCGTTACCTGCGCAAGCTTAAGACGACCCACGACAAACTTCGCAAAGGCAAGGAGTCGCTTCTGCGTCTTCTGGATGAAGCCGAGGTCCCCGAGGGTGTCTACAATTCGAACGCCATTGAAAACTCAACCCTCACGCTCAAGGAAACTGAGAGGATCCTTTTGGAAATGGAGCTCAGTCGCCGCGTCGACCTGCGTGAAGTGTTCAAGGCCAAGAACCTTGCCCGTGTTGTTTCCTATATCCGGGTCAAGGCGCGGACGTCAAAGCTGGATCGCGGCATGATCCTGCTTCTGCACCAGATGCTGATCGGCGGGATCAACGACCCGATCGCCGGACGTTTTCGCAAAAAGGGGGAGTATGTTCGCGTCGGTTCTCACGTCGCGCCGCCTCCCGAGCGCGTCGAACGAATGATCAAGTCCATCCTTGAGGAATATTCTTCGACCCGCGGCGGATATTTTGTGGACAAGATCGCCGTGTTCCATTTGGATTTTGAGACCATTCATCCGTTCTGTGACGGTAACGGCCGCATCGGGCGCGTGATCATGAACTGGCAGTTAACCCGCTTGGGATACCCCGGGGTCATTATTCGTAACAAAGAAAAGAGCCAATATTACCACGCCTTCGGAGAATACCGGCATGGGATCAGAAATACAAAGACCATGGAACGCGTCGTCAGCTTGGCGCTGATGGAGGCGCTTCACAAACGTCTCGCGTATTTAAAAGGCGCAACGATCGTTCCGCTGGCATTCTACGCGAAGAAGCGCAAAAAACCGGTCTCGGCGCTCCTCAATGCCGCCCGCCGGCAGACGCTCCCGGCCTTCCGGGAAAAAGGGGTGTGGAAGATCGGGGAATAGGACCCTACATGAACTCTGAATTCGGCAAGATCTTGATTGTGGCGGGCATCGCGCTGGTCCTGGCGGGTCTGGCGGTGACGTTTCGTGTCCAGATCCCGTGGGTCGGACGCTTGCCCGGGGACATCTGGATTAGAAAAGAAAATTTCTCGTTCTATTTCCCGATCACGACCTCGATATTAGTGAGTATCGTTTTAACGTTCATATTCTATATTTTTCGGCGATAATGCCCCTGACGTCCAAGCGGGGTATGACGCTCATCAGAAGTGGTATTACGGGAAAGAGAAGTAACATAGAATAGCACTAACATATTTATAAATATATTTATGTTTGCGGCTTTGTCAAATCTCGCCATACGGCATTTAATCGGGATGGGGTTCGTTATGGGGGTCCGGTATGAAGAGCCCAGGGAAAATCCCTGCCTGCGGCAGGCAGGCTCGATAGCCGAAAGCCATCGGCTGACCTTTCCCTGTGAGACGTCGTCGGTAAATTCAATCTTGTAGAAATCTTTCTCGGAATGTCGTAAGATCACCCTCAGGCCAGACCCTGACAAATTTATGACAAAAAATAGAAGACAAGTCGACTATAAGACGGACAGTGAGTTTCTAGATTTTCTGAACCGTGAGTTTAACGAAGCGGCCCAGGCCGCGACGGTGGAAGAGATGGCTGAGTTTGCGTTTGGAAGCCTGAAGGCAGGGGTTGAGGTATTTCGAAAAAGGGTGAAGGAACATGAGACAAAAAAGAGAGACTGATTTGTACCGCTGTCAAAAGGATTTGGCGGTGGTGTTGGAGTATTTGTGGCATGATGAGGAGTTGCATTACTTGGTGGGCCCTTCCAGAGATCATATTTTCAATACCCTTCGACGGCTTGCGAAGACCATCGGTTTCAAGCGACGTTGAACAGTCTCCGATTGAGCGTAGAACACTGCGGCGCCTATCATAGCCCATCGCAGATCGTCCGTTGTGCCACGGAAGAATGGGTCCACCAAGAAGCGTATTGTCCCTCGCGCGGTGATTCGCTGTCCAAGTTTGAGAATAGCCGGCCGGTTGCGGATTTTTATTGCGGAAAGTGCACTGAACAATTTGAACTTAAGAGCAAAAGGGGCGGTCTCGCTTCGCTGGTTGTCGATGGCGCGTACCGCACGATGATTGAGAGGATTTCGGGCGACGAAAACCCGAGTCTTTTCTTCCTGAGTTATGAGAATGCCAGCTTGAATGTCAGAAACTTGTTCGTCACTCCTAAACATTTCTTCGTGCCGAGTATTATTCAAAAAAGAAAACGGCTTTCCGACTCCGCGCGCCGCGCTGGGTGGATAGGGTGCAACATTCTCCTCAGCCGGATCCCCGAATCCGGGAAGATTTTTGTCATAAAAGAAAAATCCGTCCAACCGAAGCTGAGAGTGTTGGAAAAATGGTCTAAAACGTTGTTTCTCCGCGAAGAAAAAAAGCCGCAGGAAAAAGGATGGATTCTGGACATCATGCGCTGTCTTGACCGGCTTGGAACTCGCGAATTTTCTCTGAGCGACGTTTATAGCTTTGAAGGGGAGCTCCGACGGCTCCATTCCTCGAACCGGCACATCAAAGATAAGATTCGTCAACAGTTACAGGCCTTGCGGGATAGAGACTATCTGGAGTTTGTCGGAAGAGGGAAGTATTTGCTTAAGTGATAAAGATGCGGCCATTACCATGAAACCCATACGCGTCCAGACGGTGAATCAGCTGAGAGAACATCTCTCCAAAGGTGAGGTGGAGTTTTTTATCGCACTGCAAGGTGGTTTTCGCAGTTCAAAACACATAGAACCTACTCCGCGAGGCAGGTTTTGGGTGGTGAACTACATTGATAGTTCGACTCAAACGCTTAGCATGAAACAACTGTTTGATCGGACATTTACGAATATCGGAAGGGCTATGACGGGTGGAGCGTTTTATGCGAGGGCGAATAGATGAAGAAAGGGACGACGTCTGCAAGGGAGAGATTAGCGACAGCTAACGTGTCCCCTCGGGACCTGGTCCGGTAAACAGTAAATGGTAAATGGTCTGGTAAACGGTAAACAAAACAAAAAAATAGTGGACATTGTTTCTTATGCCTTTAAGGTGTGATATGGATCAGTTTTTATACGTATACAAAGACGTTGTCTGGGATGATGTTGTCCGGCTAAAACAAATCATCGAAGAGGATACAAAGCACTCTTTTAAGCCAAGCGATATTCGTCCTTTTCGAAAGAAGCCGGCATTTGACGATCAGTTTGGGCCCAGTCTTAAAAAATTTGAAACGCTATTCAAGAAGTATCAGGGGGAAATTCGTAAGTTTAGCTTTGAGATATCAAAAATCGTCGGACCAAACAATAACGTTAACCGAATCATTCTCACTTTTCGAATAAAAGAAAATGTCGATCAAAATACACCGAATGGCCGGTACCCCAGCATAGAGCTTCTTAACTATGAGGCTGAAGAACGCGATTATGAAAATGTCCGGTGCACCATTGAAAAAACGCTTAATCTTTCAATGCCGGAATTAAATATTAAACCAAACATGTGGTCGATCCCCGAAAGAATGAAGCCGGAGGGTTTTTCTGAGGCTGAACATAAGCTGGTTCTGGAAAACAGGGACATATTAAATCACGTTTTGGATTTCCAGCACGGAGAAGGCGATTTTCCTACCGAGAATAGATTGAAAGTGGAGTTTCTTGATAGGAAGGATATCGTAAGTAAATTGTTTGATCTGGAATTATTTGAAAGTCCGAGCTCCAACCAAGGTAAGGCCGTCCTCACTTTTGGCGGCTTTCTCTACTGCAATAACGAGACGATGAAAAACTGCGTCGCTTTTATGGACAGGGCTTTTCCGAGTTTTATTCAGAATTTCAAATCTACCTACGGCGAATCAGAATTGGATTTCGAGGAATTGATCCAAACTACAAACCCAAGAACTTGGAATGAGTTTAAGCCGTTGTTTCAAAAAGCGCTAATCCTTCTTGGCAAAGCTGGAAGATATCTTATAACGCCTACCATCCAAACGCTGGGGGATGGGAAGGTGAAATTACGGAGCGTTCGCGTAAGTCCTGAAATACTTGATTATCCTGATATTTATGCGTTTTTCAAAGTCTGCTTTATATCCATGAAGACCAGGCTTGGTGTGACGACGGAACAAAATATGCATGTATTCGCCGACCTGTATACCCAAAAACCGTTTGATCGCCGCCCTTCTGTCGCGACAAGTCATAAGACGCAGTTTATTTCGCAAAGCGATATCGAAGATGTGCAGGATAAACGCCTAAAAGCTTTTCTTATTGAACTGAATAAATGCTACTCGAACGATTGTCCAAATGCCGCTGGAGGACTTGTGCGGGCGATCCTCTCAAGCCTCGTTGATATTTATTACCTGAGCAAAGATCGGTTCGACGAGGTCAAAAACCGCGACCTTGGGAATAAACTCGGCAAACTTTCAAATGAGGACATTGATCGAAACGTCAAAGAAGCTATTAAACATTTGAGAGCAAATGCTAAGTTGTTAGGGGATGCCGTCTCTCATTCGCTGTCCGCGCTTCTTCAGACATCGGACGTCTCTCATAGTCAGGGACCTTTAAAAATCCTCTTAGACTTTGTTTTAAGAGAAACCAAGCAGAACGCCTCAAAGGGGTAGAAATTAATTTAATACTGAATACTGGACCCCGTCCTAAAACCTCCAAAAGGGACACGTTAGAAGAGTAGAATTTTAATCGATATCAACCCGACTGACGTGTCCCTTTTTAGCTAATCGGGACGGGGTCCCATATACATATACAAACAACACCGTTTAGCATTTTAGGTGTTTAGGTTTAGGTTTTTGTTTATGTTTATTTAGGTGTTTAGGTGTCAGTCGTTGAATATTGAAGTCCGTCTGAATTTTTGATGCTCTTCATTCAAAATTCAACGACTGACATTTGAAAGACACTTGAACACTTGAACTCATTTAAAGAGAACTTGAAGATCCAAATCGAAAAGCCTGCGCAGGAAAAGCTCAAATCCATGGGTGTTGAGTCTTGGCCCATCTGGACCAAGGAGCCGTCGAAGTTTCAGAAATAGCAGAAATAGGGACAGTTCACTAATTAATTTTTAGCATTTTCGTGTGCATGAGTAATGCTAAAAATCTTATGGAATTAATAAGTAAACTGTCCCTTTTCAGCCTTTTCAGCTTTTCAGCGGAGATGGAGGGTTAGAGCGCTTTCTTCCAAGCTTTCAGTTTTAATTCAAATTTCATCGTATTGGCGGGACTCGTGGATGGTAGGCGCGTGTAGGGGAGATTGATTTTGCCCTTGGCGTAACCGATGTAGGAGGCTTGAGCTTTTCCGCCATTTAGAAGCACGCGTTTGATTTTCGGATGTTTTTTTAAAAAGTTCTCGATATTGTTGTATTTCGGATTTTTGATCGCGGTGTCTAGCGAACCCTTTCGCTCGCAGGTTTGGATCACATCCCACAGCGCGATCCTGTGTTTCTTAAGAAGGGCGGTTTTTTCCCGATAGCTTCGAGCTTCCCCCAGGATCCGCGCCATGATTTTCCAGAACGCATTTTGCGGATGCGCATAGTACTGCTGCATTTCAAGGGACCTCTCGCTCGGCATGCTGCCGAGGATCAAAAGCCTTGCATCCTGGGTGCTTATAGGAGGGAGACCTTGGAGCATGAGGGTATTATATACCGGATTTCCCTTAGCTTTGCCGTCCAGTTGGCGTCCGGCGCTCTCTTGATTTAGACGCTTCCCAAGGGCTATAATGCCCTGTGATTTACACCTGCCCAATGCATCCGGAAATCCGGCAAGAAATTCCAGGCCCCTGCCCCCGATGCGGCATGGGGCTTGAACCCAGGGTCCCCGCGGACACCGGAAAAACCTTCGATGAATTAACGGACGTGAGGCGCCGATTTTGGGTGAGCGCTATTTTGACACTGCCTCTTTTTTTTCCTTTGCCCATGCGTTGGGGGCAATGGGCGCAGTTTATTTTGTCAACGCCCGTGGTTTTGTGGGGAGGCTGGGTATTTTTTAAGCGTGGCTGGGCATCCGTCGTCCACAGAAGCCTCAACATGTTCACGTTGATCGCGCTTGGGACGGGAGCGGCTTACGTTTATAGCAGCCTCGCCGTCCTTTGGCCGAATATTTTCCCCGAGGCGATGCGAACCCGTGAAGGTGCGCTCGGCGTTTACTTTGAAGCGGCGGCGGTTATCGTGACGCTTGTTCTTTTGGGGCAGTTGTTTGAGCTCACCGCACGAAACCGCACAGGAAGTGCGATCCGCGCGCTTCTGGATCTGGCTCCAAAAATGGCAAGAAAGGTTTGCCACGACAGGGAGATCGACATCCCGCTTGCAGGGGTAAAAGTCGGCGACAGGCTTCGCGTACGGCCGGGAGAGAAAGTGCCTGTGGATGGTGTCGTGATTGAGGGAAATAGCGCCGTCGATGAATCCATGATCACGGGTGAGTCCATTCCGGTAGCAAAAATAAAAGGTTCAAAAATAACGGGAGCCACCCTGAATGGAAGCGGGAGCTTCGTGATGCAGGCCACTTGTGTCGGAAGCGATACGCTGCTTGCAAGAATCGTCGAAATGGTGAGCGAGGCTCAGCGAAGCCGGGCGCCCATTCAGAAGCTTGCAGACAGGGTCTCCGCCTATTTTGTACCCCTGGTTATTTTCGCGGCGGGGGTCGCTTTCGTCGTCTGGGATTTTTTTGGACCAGATCCCAAGCTTGTGCACGCTTGGGTCAATGCGGTGGCGGTTCTCATCATCGCGTGTCCCTGCGCGCTTGGCCTTGCGACGCCGATGTCCGTGAGGGTGGCTGTCGGAAGAGGCGCGCAAATCGGGATCTTGATCCGCAACGCGGAGGCGCTTGAGACTTTTCAAAAAATTGACACACTCGTGGTGGATAAAACGGGAACCTTGACCGAAGGCAAACCGAAACTTGTGTCGGTAGAGTCTTTTGAGAGCGACGAAGAATCCGAGATTCTGCGTTTGGGTGCGAGCCTCGAGCGCGGCAGTGAGCATGCGCTCGCGCAAGCCATCGTGGATGGCGCGCTTTTGAGGAATATCCCGCTCGCCCGCACCGAGGAATTTTCCTCTATCCCAGGAAAAGGGGTGCAGGGCTCAGTCGAGGGCCGCCGTGTGCTTCTTGGCAATGAAACTTTTCTCAAAGAATCCGGTGTTGCGCTCGGGTGTCTTTCGGAAAGAGCCGCGCGCTTGCGCGGCGAGGGGCAGACCGTGCTTTTTGTCGCGGTGGACCAAAAGCCGGCGGGAGTGATTGGCGTGGCGGACCGGATTAAAGAATCTACCCCAGAGGCCGTCAAAATGCTTCATGCGGACCATGTGCGGATTCTCATGGTGACCGGCGACAATGAAGTCACCGCGCGCGCGGTTGCCCAACAGCTTGGCATTGACGAGGTATACGCGAACGTTTTGCCTGAGAAAAAAAGAGAATGGGTGAGTCTTCTTCAAAGCCAGGGGCATCTTGTCGCGATGGCCGGCGACGGCGTAAACGACGCACCCGCGCTCGCGCAGGCAAATGTCGGCATCGCGATGGGTACGGGCACGGACGTGGCTCTTCGAAGCGCGGATGTCACGCTGATAAAAGGCGACCTGCGCGGAATCGCCGCGGCGAGGAAATTAAGCAAAGCCACGATGCGCAACATCCGCCAAAACCTCTTTTTTGCCTTCATCTATAATCTGCTCGGGGTTCCCATCGCCGCGGGCGTCCTTTATCCGTTTTTCGGAATTCTCTTAAGTCCTGTCATCGCCAGTGCGGCGATGAGTTTCAGTTCTGTCTCGGTGATTGCCAACGCACTGCGCTTGCGCCGTCTCAAGTTATAACGCAACCGCTTATTTTTTGTGCCGTGGGGTTCCCGTTGATTTGACGCTGTCCGAGGGCTATAATCCTATTTTATGGATAAGCAAACCATTCTCATTGCCGACGATGATTGGGAGACTACCCACGAGCTCGAGTCGCGTCTGACGGAGGCCGGTTATGAGACGCATGTGGCCAGGGACGGCTATGCCGCTCTCTCGAAAGCGCGTGTCGTGTTGCCGGACATCATTTTGCTGGACGTCATGATACGCGGCATGCGCGGCGTGGAGGTGAAAAGCCGGTTGACGCAAGAAGAGTCCACGATCAATATCCCCGTTATTTTTATCACCGATAAATCCGTCACCGACGAAAAGGTGAGAGATCTTGTTTTGAAAGCCGACGGGTTTGTCGCAAAGCCCTTTAATTTCCAAGAACTGTTCGTGCGCCTGGAAGCCGTTTCAAGCCGCCGCAAGCTCTACGAGCAGATTTACATGACCGACCCGATCACGGGTCTGAACAACGTTCATATTTTTAAGAGGACTCTGAATGCTTTATTCAATATCGCGAAGCGCTACGATCGCCCATTTTCGATAACCGTCATCGATATAAACGATTTCAAAGCTATCAATGACACCTATGGGCATGCGCTCGGCGACGCGATTTTGCGGGTTTTTGCTGACGCGATGAAAAAGGTGTTTCGTGACACGGATGTATTAATCCGCTACGGCGGGGATGAGTTTGTGGTGCTTTTTCCCGAAACGGACCAAGCGCAGGCGGCCGAGGCCGTCCGGAGACTTAAAAGTGCGGTAAAAGATCTGCGCGTTCCGATACACAACGAGCAGGAGACCATCGGTTTCACCATCAGCGCCGGCGTGGCATCCTACCGAAAAGATTTCAGACGTGCTATGGAGTTTTTCGAGCTTGCCGACAAAAATATGTACCTCGACAAAAGCGAAAGCAAAGGCGCTACCAAAAATCACGCCGCCAAACACAAGAAATAGTGTAAAATAAGCGCCGTCTTGTGCCCGTAGCTCAATTGGATAGAGCGCTTCCCTCCGGAGGAAGAGGTTGATGGTTCAAGTCCATTCGGGCACGATTTTACTTCTTTTTTTTGCGCCCATAGCTCAGTTGGATAGAGCGAGTGGCTTCGAACCACTAGGTCGGAGGTTCAAATCCTCCTGGGCGCATACCCCTTCCTCCTTTTTTAAGTTTGTCAGACAAGACGATTTTAGCTACAATAAAAGGTCTTGCGCGGCGAACCTGTCCACAAAGCGTCGGCAGAAAAAGATTTGCACCGATAGCTCAGTTGGTAGAGCAGATGACTCTTAATCATCGGGTCGCAGGTTCGATCCCTGCTCGGTGCACCAACTCTTTTCCTTTTACTGATTTAGATATCAGCGTTTGGCCGCGGTGGCGAAACTGGCAGACGCGCATGGCTTAGGACCATGTTCCGAAAGGAATGGGGGTTCAAGTCCCTCCCGCGGCATAAGAAACAGAAGACAGACGACAGAAGACAGAGATTGGAATAGCGGAACGCCAAAGTTTGGACAAGGGATATGACGAATTTCTGTTCTCTGTCTTCTGATTTTCAAGCGGGAGTAACTCAGTGGTAGAGTGCAACCTTGCCAAGGTTGAGGTCGAGGGTTCGAATCCCTTCTCCCGCTCCATGATTTTCGCAATAGAGGCTCATCTGCTGTGTTGCGCGTTCACTCGCTTGTGCGGCGTAATTACCATTACGCCTCCGCGCTCATTTGCGCGCGCCTTGCATCTGAACCTCTATTGCGAAAATCATAAGAATAAGAGGGTATTTACCTTAAGGAGGAGAGCCGATACAGCATGAAAATCACGGACTTTTTAAATGAAAAGGCAGTGAGTGCCAATCTTAAAGCTACGACGAAAGAAGGTGTGATCCGCGAGCTGGTGGAACTTTTGGCCAAAGCCGAGGGCATTAAGAATAAAGAAGCGTTGGTCAAAGCGTTGCTGGGCCGTGAAGCTTTGGGTAGTACCGGCATCGGCCAAGGCGTGGGTATCCCTCACGGCAAAATGGACTCGGTGAAAAAATTGGTGGCGGCTTTCGGGATCTGTCACGCGGGGGTTAATTTTGAAGCCCTCGACGGCGAGCCTGTTTATATCTTCTTTCTCTTGGTGGCTCCGGAGGATTCTGCGGGCCCGCATCTTAAAGGATTGGCCAGAATTTCAAGGCTTCTCAAGGATAAGTTTTTCAGGGAGTCTTTAAAAGCTCTCACGGACGAAAAGGTCATTTTGAAACTTATCCGCGAAGAAGACGCTAAAAAACCTTGAACTCATCAAAAATTCTGATTCGGCTGCGTTAAGCGTCTGGCGGTTAGGAGGCCCGTTTCGTTTAGTGGTGACGTCAGACGTAACCACCTAATGAAACGGGCTTCGTTACCGTTTGACGTAAGACGAAACAATATCTTATAGAGGTTTCAGCAATGGGGATGTTCAAATGGCTCTATCCCGGCATGCGCGTAAAACGCTGGGTGTTGTTGTGCTGTTTTGGGATCATCCTTTGTTCGATGGGTTTTGTGCTCACGATCACGGAGATTCAAAAAACAAGCGGCAGCCTCATCGTGCTTCTGGGTGCGGCGCTCGTCGCCGTCAGCATCCGTAAAATTATCAAGTCCGTCGTGACGGTACTTTTACCCCGGCGGGAAAACGAACTGGTCAACATCATATACCAGAAGCGTTATCTGGAACGAGGGCCCCGCGTCGTGACGATCGGCGGCGGTTCCGGGCTTTCGGTATTGCTGCATGGCTTGAAAGAATTTACGTCCAACATCACGGCGGTGGTGACGGTTGCCGACGACGGCGGTTCTTCCGGGCGGCTCCGAAGTCAGTTCAATATTCCCCCGCCGGGAGATATTCGTAATTGTCTGGTGGCCTTGGCCGATGCGGAGCCGATGATGAGCGATCTTTTCCAGTTCCGGTTTCAGGAGTCCGGGGAGCTTGAGGGACACAACTTTGGGAATCTTTTTATTCTGGCGATGTTGAAAGTCACCGGAGATTTCGAGAAGGCGATCAAAGAGTCCTCGAAGATACTCGCGATCCGGGGGCGTGTGGTGCCTTCCACTCTAAAGAGGGTGTCGCTCGTGGCCCATCACAAAGACGGCACTCAGACGCAGGGTGAGAGTAATATTTCAAAAGTTAAAAGCCCGATTGAACGCATGTATTTAAAGCCGGATGGCTGCGGGGCGACCCAGGATGCGCTCGAGGCGATTGCCAGCGCCGAGGCGATTGTGATCGGCCCGGGAAGTCTTTATACGAGTCTTTTGCCAAATCTTTTGATAGAGGATTTAAGCGATGCCCTCTCGCGCGCGAATGTGCCGAAGATCTACATTTGCAACATCATGACACAGCCGCATGAAACGGATCATTTGAGCGCCTTCGATCATGTGAACACGATCGTCGAGCATACGAGGCCTGAAATTATAAGCCATGTGATCGTGAACACGGGGCTTATTCCACAAAACGTTCTAAAAAAGTACGCGGAAAGTGAGGCGTTTCCGGTGACGCCGGATTCAGAAAAAATTCGCAGCCTTGGCTATCAGGCGGTGGAGGCCAACATTGTGACAGGCACTGAGACGATCCGTCACAACCCCAGGCGCGTTTCAAAAATAATCATGGACATTATCGGTGCCTCCAAAAAGAAAACAGCATTTTATGCCAAAGCCCGGTAAATCAATGATCCTGTGCGTGCATGCGCATCAGCCGGTCGGTAATTTCGACTGGGTGTTTTCGGAAGCTTATGAGAAATCCTACAAGCCCTTTTTTGGAATTCTGGATAAACACCCCAAAATTTCCATGAGTTGTCATTTTTCAGGCTGTCTTTTGGACTGGCTTGAGAAACACAAGCCCGGTTTTTTGCAGCTTTTGAAAAAGATGTCCGATCGCGGCCAACTCGAATTTTTGGGGGGCGGCTATTACGAACCGATTTACGGGGCGATTCCCAGAAGAGATTTGATCGGGCAGATTGAAATGATGCGCGGGAAAATAAAGGCGTTCTTTGGGACAACTCCCGAAGGCGCGTGGCTCACCGAGCGTGTCTGGGACCCGGGTCTGGTGGGGCCGCTCAAGGCGGCCCGCGTCGATTACACTGTTTTGGACGATCTTCATTTGGAGATGGCGGGCGTGAAGCCGCCGGTCACGGGTTATTATCAGACCCAGGAAGGCCGGAAGAAATTGGATATTTTCGCGTCTATGAAGAATCTGAGGTATCTCATGCCGTTCCGGAAAGCGGAAGAAGTTTTGGATTTTGTGCGCTCGCAGAAAGTAGCCCCCCAGGACGCGATGGTTTTCGCGGATGACTGCGAGAAATTCGGCCTTTGGCCGGGCACTTATGACTGGACGTATAAGGAGGGATGGCTCGACCGTTTTTTCGGACTTTTGGAAAAGGAAAATTCGATTGCTGTTTACACGTTCTCGCAGTTCAGAAAACTCTACCCGCCGAAAGAGATTGTTAAGATTCCGCATGCCAGCTACAGCGAAATGATGGAATGGTCCGGCGGCCATTTTTATAATTTTTTCAAGAAATACCCTGAAAGCCAATACATGCGTGACCGGATGTGGAGTGTCAGCGGGCTTGTCGCCAAGACGCATTCGAAGAATGGCGACACCAAACAGTTCGAGGAGGTCCGGGCCGCGCTTTACCGCGCGCAGTGCAATTGCACTTATTGGCACGGGGTGTTTGGCGGACTTTATCTGCATCATCTGCGCTCGGCTGTGTTCGAAAATCTGATAGGCGCCGAAGACATCTTGGCCAAGATTTCAGACGGGCTCTCCCGCCCAAAAAAAGCCAAGATCCAAAAGTGGAAGCTGGCTTCAGGCTCCAGATGGCAGATCCGTCAGAAAAAACTCGTCACTTTCTTCAACCCGCATTACGGCGCGGCCCTTGAGGAGCTGGACAGCCTGCCAAAGCCCGTGAATCTGATGTGCAATCTGCAGAGGCACAAGGAGGTGTATCATGACGCGGTATTGGAGAAAGTGGCTGGGGCGGAGAGTAAGCCGTTTTCGATACATGAAATGCTGGGCTCGAAAGAGAAAGACCTGGACAAGAATCTTTACTACGACACCGCGCGACGGCTCTCTTTTTTGGACCATTTTTTCGAGGAGGAAATCGGACTTAAGGATTTTCACAGATCGACTTACGCCGAATGCGGCGACTTCATCGGAAAGACCTATCGGGCGGTTGCCTCTAGGGTGGGGGGCTTGGAAAGGCTTACTTTTGAAAGAAAAGGGTCCCTCGAGCTTAACCGTAAAAAATTTTCTATTATTTTGAAGAAAACAGTGGAACCCGTGGCCGATGCGAGACTGAAGGTCCGGTATGAGTTCAAGAATCCGGGTCCGGAGGAAGTGCGGTTTGTGTTCGGGGTGGAATTTAATTTTTCCATCGGCGATCCGTACGCGATGAAGGGCATTTCCAAAAACAACGTCAGGGAATGGATTTTTAACGATACCTGGCGCGGTCTCCGGATCCGGCTTTCTTCGTCGTCGGAGATGAACTTTCTCGCCACCCCGATTGAAACGGTGTCGGAATCGGAGTCCGGCCTCGAAAAAACCTATCAGGAGCTTGCGGTGTTGCTGGAGAGACAGTTTTGGATTAAGTCGAAAGCGGCGGGGGAGATCGCGTTTGAATTGGAAGTTATTTGAGAAATGATCCTGAAGAAAAAAATAAAAATAGGAAACCCCCAGGGGCTTCACGCGAGGCCCGCTTCCATTTTTGTGAAAATCGCCAATAAGTTTGAATCGGACGTGAACGTGAAGAAAGGCGCGGAAACGGTGAATGGCAAATCGATTATGGGGCTCATGATGCTCGCGGCGAGCCAGGGCAGTGTGATTGAGCTCGAGGTCAGCGGCTCCGATGCCGAAGCGATGATGAAGGAGCTTGAAAGTTTTTTACTGAACGATAAAGATGAGGGGGTACTGTGAAAACGTTGAAGGGGATCGCGGCCTCGCCGGGTGTTGCGATAGGAAGGGCCTTTTTGCTGGACAGCGAGGAGATGTCCATACAAAAAAAGCCTATCCGAGATTCGGCGATTCCAAAAGAGATAGCCCGTTTTGAGGAAGCGCTCACCCGAACCCGTGCTGAGATCCTGGGCATCCGAGACAAAATTTCCCACGAGATGGGCCAGGAGCACGGGGACATCTTCAACGCGCATCTTCTCGTCATCGAAGACCGGGCGCTGATCGAGGAGGTGATTGAAAGAATTAAGAAAGAGAAGTTTGCCTGCGAGTTCATCCTGGCAGAGGTGCTTAAAAAATACGTTCAGTCATTTCTGAAAATCGACGATGAGTATTTGAGGGAGCGCGTGAGCGACATCACCGACGTAGGGAAAAGAGTCATCCGGCACTTGGTTGGCACCCAACGGGCCTCTTTGAGTGATCTGAAAGAAAAAGTGATTGTGATCGCCTATGACCTTTCTCCGAGCGACACGGCCGTGATGCATCGGAAAAACGTCGTTGGTTTTGCGACGGATATCGGCGGACGTACCTCTCATACGGCGATCATGGCGAAGTCCCTGGAGATCCCCGCGGTGGTGGGTTTGGAGGCGGTCACGCATCATATCAAGGATGGCGATACCCTGATTCTCGACGGCATTCAGGGCGTCGTGATCATCGATCCCGGCCCTTCAGAACTTCAGAAATACAAACAGGAGCAGCTCCGGTTTCAGGAATTTTCAAAAGGCCTGAAAAAATTTAAAGATCTGCCCTGCGTCACCCAAGACGGCCGGTATGTTGAGCTCTCGGCCAACATCGAGCTTCCTGAAGAAACTCTCTCTGTGTTATCGCACGGCGCCGACGGCATAGGGCTTTACCGCACTGAGTTTCTTTATATGAACCGATCGGATCTGCCTTTGGAAGAAGAGCAGTATCAGGCCTATAAGAAAGTTCTTAAGGAGATGACGCCAAAACCCGTGATTGTCCGCACCTTTGACCTTGGAGGGGACAAATTTCTTTCGCATCTTGAGATGCCTCATGAGATGAATCCATTTCTCGGCTGGCGCGCCATCCGTTTTTGTTTGGCGAGGCCCGATATTTTCAAAGTACAGCTTCGCGCGATCTTGAGGGCCAGCGCGCACGGCAAGATGCGTATGATGTACCCGATGATTTCAGGGGTCGGCGAACTCCAGGAGGCGAATCGTCTTTTGGAAGAGGCGAGGAACGAGCTTAAGGCCAGAAAAGTGGCGTTCGACGATAAAATGGAAGTAGGCGCGATGATTGAGATACCGTCCGCCGCACTCACCTGCGATATTCTGGCGCCGCACGTGGATTTTTTCAGCATCGGGACTAATGACCTCATTCAGTACGCGATCGCCGTCGACCGTATCAACGAAAAGATCGCTTACCTGTATGAGCCTGCGCATCCGGCGGTGTTGCGTCTGGTCAAAATGATTATTGAGACGGGCCACAACAAAAAAATTTGGGTCGGCATGTGCGGCGAGATGGCCGGAGACCCGGTGCTGACGCCGGTGCTTTTGGGCCTGGGTCTTGACGAAATCTCTACGTCGCCGGTGATGCTGCCGGAAATCAAAAAAATCATCCGTTCAATGACCTACGAGGAATCGAAAAAAGTCGCCGAACACGTGCTCTCGCTTTCTACAGGGGTTGAAGTGGTGGATTTTTTGAAAAAAGAATACGAAAAAATCGTGAGTAGGTCGAAGGTGTGACGGCTGTCATCCTTGCCGCAGGCTACGCCACCCGCCTTTATCCTTTAACACTCCAAGCGCCCAAGTGTTTGCTGCGCGTGGGGGGGAGGCCTTTGCTCGACTGGCTCTGTGAAAAGATAGAAGGGGTGCCGGATCTTGAAGAACTGGTCATCGTGACGAATGCCAAATTCCACACCGAGATCGAGGCGTGGAACGAAACCGCGGATTTTTCTTTTCCCGTACGCGTTTTGAATGACGGCACCGAGTCGAATGAAGCCCGGCTCGGAGCAATCGGCGATTTGAATTTTGCGATCACCCGGTGCCGTATGCAGTCCGACATTTTGCTTTTGGCAAGCGACAATTTATTCGACGCCTCTTTAAAGGATTTTGTTCATTTCGGAAAATTGAAAAATGGCGCGCCGGTTTTAGGCCTTTACGATATTGGCGAACCGCAGGCGGCCTCGAAAAAGTTCGGAGTCGCCCAGATAAATGCCTCGCAGGAAATCGTGGATTTGGAAGAGAAGCCGGCGGAGCCGAAAACCAGTCTCATCGCTACAGGGGTTTATTATTTTCCGAAAGGCACGCTTCATTTTGTCTCGGAATATCTTTCGGATAAAGACGCCAAGGATGCGCCCGGCCATTTTTTGCGCTGGCTTTTGGGACGGATGAAGATTTTTGGCTTTGTATTTTTAGGCCTATGGTATGATATCGGTGATTTGAACGCGTTTCAAGAGGCGGATAAAATTTTCTCCGCCAGAGGCGGATCCGCTCCTGGCGGAAACGAAAGGCAGGCATCGCTATGAAGTCTCAAAGCTATTTATTTACTTCAGAAAGCGTCACGGAAGGCCATCCCGACAAAGTGGCGGATCAGATTTCGGACGCGGTTTTGGACGCCATTTTGGCAAAGGACCCGAGCGGCCGCGTGGCTTGTGAAACACTGGTGACAACGGGTCTGGCATTCGTGGCGGGCGAAGTCACCACTTCCTGCTATGTCGATATTCCCAAAATTGTGAGGTCCACTATCAAACAGATCGGCTACGACAACCCTATCTATGGTTTTGATTACCAGACCTGCGCGGTGATTACTTCGATCCAGGCCCAATCGCCGGATATCGCGCTCGGCGTAGACACTGGTGGCGCGGGGGACCAAGGGATGATGTTCGGTTACGCTACGAATGAAACGCTGGAGTACATGCCGCTTACGATTTCCTTGGCCCATAAACTGACGCGCCGCGTTTCGGAGCTTCGCAAAAATAAAACACTTCCGTATCTTCGGCCCGACGGCAAGTCTCAAGTCACCGTGGAGTATCATAACGGGAAGCCTCAGCGCGTCGATACGGTGGTGGTGAGCGTTCATCATGACCGCTTGGCGAAGCTCAAAGACATCGTGCAGGACATTAAAAAACTCGTGATCGAGAAAGTAATCCCCGCGCGATACCTTGATAAGAAAACAAAATTTTTCATAAACCCGACGGGGCGTTTTGAAGTCGGGGGCCCTCAGGCCGACACCGGCGTCACGGGCCGGAAAATCATCGCAGACACCTACGGCGGCGTGGGCTCGCACGGCGGCGGCGCTTTTTCCGGAAAAGACCCTACGAAAGTAGACCGATCAGCTTCCTACATGGCGCGTTATATTGCCAAAAATATCGTCGCCGCGAAACTCGCCGCCAAATGCGAAATTCAAATTGCCTACGCCATCGGCATCGCGGAACCGGTTTCGATCATGGTGAATACTTTCGAAACAGGCAAATATACGAACGAGGAAATCAAAAAGACTATTTTGAAAAACTTTGATCTCACACCTGCCGGAATTATCCGGGATTTAAAACTGCGCCGGCCGATTTATAAAAAAACGGCGGCCTATGGCCATTTTGGCAGAAACGAGGACGGTTTTTCATGGGAAGAACTGGACAAAGTGCCGCAACTTCGCAAAGCGCTGGGTTAATTCTCGTGCGGTAATAGGAGTGACAGGCTAAATCAACTTTACAAATCGGCCGCTTCCAAAACTTAAGTACTTATATTGTAAAAAATGAAAGATTTTATTCGAATTTCGCTTGTGATGATGTTTATCCGTGCTGTCATTTTGGCTACGTTATCATACCTAAGCCATCACACCTTTTATCAATTCACAACTTATAAAATCGTAGCGCAAGGCGAATCGAAAAATATGGCCTTGGTTTCCAAGGTAAACAGTCGAATGCGCTGTTCGGGTTCAGCAATTTGTAAGCGAAATCTTAACACCGACTGGGTAGTGACAGACTCGTTTTGTGCCGATGGAAAAGATCAAGTTAATCAGTTCATAAAGCATGACTATCACTTTAGCTCAGGTAACGCGTCATTGCGAGGAGCGCTAGCGACGAAGCAATCTCGTTTTTAAGAGCGAGATTGCCACGCTCCCTTCGGTCGCTCGCAATGACAATGTGGCTAAGTAGGGCATTGCCTGAGCTAAAGTGATAGTCATGTCATAAAGATAACAAAATCAAGGATATGAAGGCGATTAAGGAAGGGAAATAAAAGACTTATTTTTTCAAAGCTATTCATTGTAAACCGAACGCTGTCGTTCGCAAGGGAGAAGTCAGCATTAACCGGACCAGATCCCAAGGGGACAGGTTAGCCGATGGCTTTCGGCTGGTGCGCCTATAACACGTGCCATTGCTTGCGAATTCTCTCGTTGAACTCGCCAACTGTCAATGTAGCGGTGCCTGCCTGCCGGCAGGCAGGGGGAGGGAAGCGGGTGTTTGGCGATGGAGCCTGCCTGCCGGCAGGCAGGCGTCCAACGGTTGCATAACAGTAATTTCGACGTGGTCCAAGCGACTGAAGCCGAATGCACGCTTCCAAGCGCCCAAACGGACGGTCGAATACACAATGTGAAAAAAAAGAGGGGGGGTGAAGCTCCTCCCGATCCCTTGAGCGGCAAGGCACAAGTTTCCTTAAACTCATTTATTCTAGGAGACAATTCTGCGCGTAGATTGTAGACTGGTATATACTCTAACTGGCTCTTCCAAAGGAGGTAATTATGGTGGATAAAATTAAAATCCCAATACCTGGCGGTGGTCAAGCCGATGCGGCTTCTATCGATGTGAACCAATCAAGCGAGCAGTGGAATACTTACCTTTTGGATGACGGCTCTACTCTGCGGGCAAAATTGATCGTAACAAAGATTTTTAGGGTTGATAACACCTATGATGTTGAGGGAAACCCAGTTTATGTTTTTCATTCACAGAATATTTGTACCGTACAATCTCCTGAAAACCTCCGGAAGAGAAATTAATGGCTTCAAAATTCTCAACGGGTATAAATATTTTTAACCCATCTCTACCTGAATCCAAACCAGAAGATATCCTTGTTTTTGATACTGCCTCTCAAAAAGAATTTGAAATTATTTGCAAAAGCGAGTTGAGTGGTCCGGGCACCTCTGAGTTAGAAATTGTTTATACTGATGAGATATATAGGAAAATTGTTGAAATATTATCGAAAGAGAAAAAGGTTCGGCATATTTTCCTTATAAGGGATGTGACAACTTTCTCGATATGGACATCTCTAAGTGATATCCGTAAGGAAAATCGCAGAGCTCTGTATAAACAGGAACTAGAAGTGATGAGACTCTTTTCTCCCGTTGGCTATCATTTTGATTTTCATATTGCCTATCAAGAGGATACCAAAGAGTTATTATCATCGGGCGTAAAAACAATATTTTCTAGAAAAAATAAATATAAAAGCAGGTAGACATGCCTGACAAAAGTTCGCATATTGAAAAAGCAAGGCACAACACAAGATTTTACACAAGTTTTGATTTTCATAAAACCCCATTTAGAGATTGGGTCGTCGCCGGAGTTTTTTATTCAGCATTGCATGTGATCGACGCATATTTAGTTACCAAGGGAGAGCATTCTTTTTCCCACATAACGAGAGATAGCTGGATAAAAAACAGAAGAGAATTAGATCCGGTTTGGTTCGATTATCGGGATTTGAAGGAATTTAGAATGAAGGCATCTTATAAATGTGGTACGTTTACAGCGGCTGAAATTGAAAGAGAAGTAATTCCCCTTCTGGATTCTATACGAAAGACCATTCAACTTTTGGACCCTTCAATAGTCGTTTAGTCATTTCTTGGCCGGATACGAGGAGAGTTCATGAAACACCATATTACGGATATCAAACTCGCCCCCAAAGGGAAAGCCCGCATCGAATGGGCCAAAACCCAGATGCCCGTGCTCGGGCTCATCCAGGAACGCTTTTTAAAAGAAAAGCCTTTGAAAGGCCTTAGGCTTTCCGCCTGTCTCCATGTCACTTGCGAAACAGCGAATCTTGTGATGGCTCTTAAGGCGGGCGGGGCGGATGTGGTGCTTGTCGCCTCAAACCCTTTGAGCACTCAGGATGACGTCGCGGCGTCTTTGGTGAAGGATTTTGGCATCGCGGTTTTCGCCAAAAGGGCCGAGAACCGGAAAACGTATTATTCCCATATCTATGCGGCGCTGGATCATAAACCGCACATTACCATGGATGACGGCGCAGACCTTGTCTCGGCCATTCATAAAGAGCCCGCCCGATATGAAGGGAATATCATCGCCGGAACCGAGGAAACGACAACGGGCGTGATTCGTCTCCGGAGCTTGGAAACGCAGGGCAAGCTCCTTTTTCCGATTGTTGCGGTGAACGACGCCGACACCAAGCATTTTTTTGACAACCGTTACGGCACCGGACAATCGACCCTGGACGGCGTGGTGCGTGCCACCAACATTTTGCTGGCGGGTTCCACCGTGGTGATCTGCGGTTATGGCTGGTGCGGCCGCGGGGTGGCTTCGCGCGCAAGCGGCATGGGCGCCAAAGTGATCGTGACGGAGGTGGAGCCTTTAAGGGCGCTGGAGGCCGTGATGGATGGCTACCAGGTTATGCCCATGAACGAGGCGGCCCAAAAAGGGGATGTGTTCGTGACGGTGACCGGTAATCGGATGGTCATCCGCAAAGAGCATTTTCTCAAGATGAAGGACCGTGCCATCGTTTGCAATTCCGGCCACTTCGACGTCGAAATAGATACCGTGAGTTTAAAAAGGATGGCCAAGAAGACCCGCCCGATGCGGGACAACGTGCAGGAATTTACGCTTCCGAACAAGAAGAGGGTTTATCTTTTGGCGGAGGGAAGGCTTGTGAATTTAAGCGCCGCTGAAGGGCACCCCGCAATGGTGATGGACATGAGTTTTGCCAATCAGGCGCTTTCGGCCGAATGGGTCAGTCACGTCCACGAATCACTTGAGAATAAAGTTTACAAGGTGCCCGCGGATATCGATAAGGAAATTGCCAGAATTAAATTAAAAAGCATGGGCGTTTCGATTGATGCGCTTTCGAAAGAGCAGAAAAAATACCTATCGGCCTGGGAGGCAGGCACGTAAAACGAAAACGTCCACAATGTCATTTCGAGCCCGCAGGGCGAGACCTGCCTGCCGGCAGGAATCCCGCCGTATCCAATCTGCCAAGGTTTACTCGTACTTAGTTGCTATTTGCTAATCTTTATTAATTTTAGTAAATGAGAAATTTTGGGATTTCTCTCTTAAGCTCTTGTTTTATGCTCTGAGCATGGTATACTCTTATCATAACTTCAGAAGTCCGTTAGGGTCACCTCGCTGAATCCAAAGGGAGGCTTTTTTGATTCCAGTTTCTTACCATCTTTATAAAAGAAAGAAAAGAACTAAAGCCACTTTTTTGAAAACCATCTCCACCGTGCTCGTGGCAGGGTTCCTCTTCCAGGAAATGAGCTATGCCGGCCTTGAAATCCGTCCTATCGAATGGGGCAAAGAAGAAAAGCCACAGGTAAGCTTAAATCTTCCTGAGTCCGTAGCCGTGGTGGAAGATGCTTGGAAAGGCTCATCGGGGGGGGGCAGAGGTCATTTTAATCCAAGATGCCCACGCAAATCCCTCGGCGCAGTTTAACATTGCAAAGACACTTGAGATTCTATCCCCAAACTACGTATTCCTCGAAGGTGGCTATCTCGACAATTCCCTATCATTCTTAAAGAAATATTCTACCCCCCAAAGACGTCAACAAGCCACCGAATCCTTTGTCTATCAAGGCAAACTCCAAGGTGTGGAATACCAGAATATCGTAGGAAACAAAGACTTCACGATCTGGGGCGTGGAGCAGCTTCCTTTGTATAGTAGATCCATTGCCGCCTACCGCGCCGTAGTCAAGGACAGAGAGAAATTTGAAAACTACCTTCAAAGAGTCGAATCCACGACCAACACTCTAAAGCCCCAAATCTACAACCCGCTTCTTTTGTCCTGGGATAGGAAATATCAAAGCTACCAAAAAGAAAATCTGCCTCTCACTGAATACTTCGAGGTTCTGAAATACCAGGTCCAAATTTTTAATCTTTCACTCTCCGCCTATCCCCATCTTAAGGCCTTAAATGAGCTAAAAGACTTGGAACAAAGAATAGATTTTAAAAAAGCCAGCGAAGAAGAGCAAAACGCCGTCGAATCCCTGTCCGAAGCCGACCGAAAGGAGCTCGCCGAATCTTTAAAAGAAAACGCTTCTCCATTCAAGCTCTCGCTTCACGAAAAGGCCTGGCAAAACGGGTTTTTTGCGCTGTTGGAGGAGAAGGTAAAGACAAAAAGCTATCCAGAGCTTTCCAAATATTTCGACTACTTAAAAAAAGCAAAGAAGCTCAATTTCAAAGCTATTCTCGAAGACCAGAAAAAACTGGAAAACGACTTCTTCGAAAAGATGACCACAGACGAAGACGAGAGAAACCTAATTCAAGCCTCCCAGAACCTCGCCATCTTAAAGAAGCTCTTAAATCTTACCCTTACCCCAGACGAATTCGATGCCTACAAGAACAAAAAAGAAGGCTTCTCCGTCACCCGAATGACAGGGTTCTTAAACAAAAAGATCATGGAATTAAAAGACCACTACGACCGTGCGGTATTCCTTGAGGAAGGCTATGAGCCAATTGTCAAACACGCCGAGGAGTTTTACGAGCTTACCTACGAAAGAGATCAAAAATTTATTGAGAATATGCTTAAGAAAATGAATGACACCAAACCCGCTGTGCTCATCGCCGGTGGTTATCATACGCCGAATCTTAAGTATCTTTTAAAGCAACAAAACATCTCCTATATCTCCATCACCCCCCAAATCACCCAAGAAACCAATCAAGCGCTTTATGAGAAATTACTTCTCAATCAGACCATCGACACAAAGTTTTCACAGCTTCCTTATATTACCCAGAGCCCGCTTGCAAGCACTATGGACTTTTTGGCGTTTTTGGTGAAAAGCGCCACTGAAGCCGGGGTGCCCGCGGTCGAATTTTCAAACGCACTAGCCAGTAATCCGGAAGAACAGCCAGTCATCTTACAAGCCATTCAAGATCACGAACCCAAATTCGGCGGGCCTTCCATCGGGACAGGTGGAGTTGGTTCCCAAGATGGAAGGCCGAGGGTGGAGGCGACACCTCAGTATGCGCTGGCTGCCGCGCGGTTGGCGATGAGCCGTCGTGATTTATTGAAGGGAACTGTTGGCGTCGCGGCGAGTGCTGTGATTAATCCTCTTGTCTCAGTATTTGGAGAAGAGGGAAACAGCGGTCGTTCTATTGAATACGCCATCGACGAGAAAACAAAGACCTGGGTCGTGAAAGTAGACGGAAAAGCGCTTGATAGAAAAGACCGTCTAGGCGCCATGGTTTACACTCCAGCTTATGATATTTCGACTTCTGAATGGGATAAGCATGTTCCTGAGTTTTTTGCGGCGCTCTTCACGGAATCCGAACTCTTCGATGAAAAAGGCCAAGCCAAAGACGCGGCGATCCGCGCGTTGCCGGCCGCTCAACAAGACGCCATCCGGAAAAGAGCCATGGGCCACGCGAAGGATTTGCAGTCGATGGGCGTGAAGAATATTCGTACTTATTATCTGCCGGTGGGTGACTCAAAACAAGTGGATGCCGTCAAAGCGCTTTTCCGCCGTCTGCATCGTGATTACGGGATCGGCGTCACCGGAGGCCACTGGATTGGTTTTTGGAACAAGTCCGACGCGCCGGGTCTTACAAACAAAACGGATTGGGCCGTTGTGAAAGAGAGTCTCCACGCTTTTGTGCGCGCTTACGCGGGCGAACCTTGGCTTGATACGATCAATCTCGGCAACGAACATAACTATTTTATTCAAGGCGGGTCAGGACAAAAAGGTTTTCCCGCTAAAGAGGATCGTTTTACAACCGAAGAGCTTATTCGCTATGAGGTAGAGATGGCGGCCGAAGTGATATTGGCCCAGCGAGAGCTTAACCGCGAACGCGCGGCGAAAGGATTAAAACCTGTTCAAATTCCTGTTTCTATTGCTCTGGGCGGGCTTACGGACGAGCAGGCGCTCTTCATCAAAAAGTACAATGACTTGAAGGCCAAAGAAATCGGCGAGCGTCCGGTGAAGGCAATCTCCAGCAATCTTTATCCGGGAGTTGATCATAAAAAAGGCACTTGGAACGGGGATATCTCGCTTTTGGAAAGAGCCGCCGCTTCCGCCGCAAAAGCGGAGTTGCCGCTCATCATTCAAGAGATCGGATTCCCAAACACCGATGCCAACGGCAACAAGCAGTATGAACGCCAGCTTGAGTTCATGCGTGCCGCGCAGAAAGTAATCGAAAATAATCCCACCATCATTCGTGCCACTTGGTTTCAATACAACGACAATGCCTGGAAAGGCGGCCAGGTCGAATCCCATTTTGGCATCACCCCCAAGCTTCGTGAAACAGGCCTCTTTGCTTCCTGGAAATTTGGAACACAAACTTCTGCCACAAAGCCTGGACGCTGGCCGGCATCGGTGGGACATCCGGCCGGTCTTAAGGTTCAAAATCCCGAAGGCTTGAATATCAGGTACGGCCACAAGCCCGGTGAAAAATATTCGACCTACATGAATAAATTCGGTGACAAGGGAGAGAATTTCAAAAAACTGCCGAAGAACGTTGATGATTACAAAGATGCATCTCTGGCGCTTAACTTCCAACAGCTGCGGCCGTTCAAAGTCTTCAGAGTGCTCATCAAAGGAATAACGGCAGCCAACGAGCCGAAAGAATACCTTCTCACATTTTCGAAAGACTCGGAAGAATCGCCCACATGGTATGTGGAAGGCCCATCCGGAGCTCAAGGCACGATGCAGGTAGCTCCCAATGGCATTGACATTGAAGTGGCCATTGAGGGTGTCCACCTCAAGAAATTCTTCGGAGATGGCGGAAAGATCACCGAAATCCATGTCAAGCAGGGCATCAATGAGGGCAACAAAGAGAACGAGAATATTACAAAACCAAGCACCGGCATTGCCAAACCCTCGTCCGCGCGGTTGGCGGGGACTCGCAGGGACTTCATATGGAAGAGTTCAGCCGCTGCTGTGGCGGCTACAGGTCTTGCCGGCGCTGCCGGCCTATGGTTTTTGACGCGACGTCCCGCCGCTGAGCCTTTCGATCCCAACAAAAAGAATCCCATGCGTGATCATTATGGCGACGGGTGGGGAGAGAATTGGAAGGCAAACTGGATCGACGTCAATATTACCGATCTTGAGAAGTTCAGAGATCAAGATTTGGTTTTTGAACTCCAGCCAAAATCCTCACTCAACGGTTTTACGGTTCTTTTTGAAACCGAGAAAGAACTTGCTTCAGGCAGAAGCTGGTATCGCCTGGGATTCGAGAAAAAACAAGAAGATCTCTTCGCAGTGAGCGAGGGAGGTTATGTTATTTATGATACAGCCGGTAAAAAATTAAAGGAGGGCAAAGTCGCGGAAGGGGCCTCACCGGATGTCCGGGTGTCTGAAAATGGAAGTTTAATCATCCGCGTTTCCGTCAATGACTTATTGAATGCCGGCATCACCAAACTCAAAAATGTGCACGTTCAATCGGGCCAAAACGGCTTACTCCATTTTGGCAATCCGGCCAATAACAATCTAAAAAAGGAACCCGTTCTTTATCTGGCTACCCATGCCGCCGTGCCGGGAGCGCGGTTGGCGAAAGAACAACGGTCCGGATGGTCCCGATTTATCTCAAGAGCGATTCTGGCTATTGCCGTTGTTGTTGGAACAGCAAGTGATGTTCTCGGCGAAATTGTCCGTTTTATAGTCGACAAAGCAAATCAATCGGTTCAAGTCGACATTGACGGGAAAATACTGTCTAAATCGGATTTGACAGGTGTGGTTTATCAACCAACCGAAGGACAAAAGCACATTTCTTATTACACGGACGGCCACGTGGCAGAACTCATCGCGCCGCTTCTTCCGGCGAATGATCCGGTTTTGAAGAAACTTGGGCTCTCGGCCAGGGGTAAGGATCATGGGCGTATTCTGACGAAAGAATTAGGTATCACAAATATCAGCCTCTATTATCTGCCGCTTGAGAATACCCAGGACATGGATGCGGTTGACCAGATCTTGACAAGAGTCCATGAGCTTACACGAACGCCCAATAAGCCAGGACTTCGCGTCGTTGCGGGCAATTGGACTGGGCTTTGGGATTTGCCCGGTTCACCGATGCTGACGCAGGATACACCGGAGCAGAGAAACAGAACCATAGAAAGCTGGAGGAAACAGGTACAGCGTTACGGAAAAAGGCCCTGGCTCCTCTATTGGAAACTAGGCAACGAAACCAACTACCACGTGATCGGCGGCCCATTTACTTGGAAAACTTTCCCGATGACGCTGGACAAATATTATGAATTTGTGGGAGATGTTGCCGTTGCCATTAAAAAAGAAGAAACCAAGCTGGGCCCTGGTTACAAACATCCGGTGCTTTTGGGCAATGGATCTTTGAAGCCTCGGGAGGCGCAGATCATAGAGCGAGTGAATGAAGACAAGGCTGTGGAGCTCAAGGGAGAACAGCCGTTCGATGGATTAGGACTCAATGTCTATCCCGGTGTTGATTTCGAAAATAGTAAATTTACCGGTGATGTGAGTTTGCTTGGGGAGGTTTTCAATTTGGCCCACAGTATTGGACAGCCTGTCGTTGTGACTGAGATGGGTATCTGGGCGGCAACACCTCAGGATAAAAATCAAGTTACTTTTTATGGTGCCACACATCCTCATTTCGTCAATAGCAATTGGTGGGCCGGACTATTTCTCTTTTCAGGGACCGATGAATTGTGGAAACCAAAGGATTCAGGCCGCCAAACTGAAGCGCAGTTTGGGATTATTGGCAAACTTTTCCACAAAGAGGGGGGATTGCTACCGTGGTTCAAGGATGGTGGTGTTCCTCAGAAAAAATCCATGACGCCGCCGTCAAAGACTACTCCTGCTGAAAAAGGAAAGACGGCGACTCAAAAAAAATCCTCGGCTTTGGATGATCTCGAGGGAAAACAAATTGCCGGAAGCCCGAGCGGCGACTATTCCGGAGCGGGAGCCTACTCCGTGTGGGCCACTGGGTCGTTTAATCTGTCCAATGCGCAAGGGATACGGATTATATTTCCCGAAAGTCAGGCAGGTATTAATGTTCGTGTTAGGCTTCTTCCAAAAGGCGGCCGGCCCGATACGGAACTCGGCGCGAGCCCACAAACCTACACGATTCCGTCCGATGGTATTCTGAATATCCCAATCTCCGATTTTCCAGCAAAACAAATTGATCTCCCGAAAACCGATCAGATCTCCGTGCATTCGGGAAGCAATGCATGGTCACCCACAAAACAGCTGAATTCATCCCCTGATAAGAAGGCAAGGTTTAGAAGCATTGAAGAAATTCCCAAAGACGCGAAGAAAAAATCCGGAGCTCGGTTGGCCATGTCGCGGCGGGATGTTTTGAAAGTCGGAGGTGCCGCAATCGTTGCCGCGGGGGTTCACTCTTCAGGACTTGATGTTTTTGGACAGTCAGCCGGCCAATCTCGAGGTTTCGTACCAGCGGGCTTTGAGGTTTCGGCGGAAGAGATTCAAGCGAGGCTTCGTTTTCAGCAAACGAATGTGGATAGGTCCGGCACGCCAAAAAGTTATTTGCCTTCCAAAGAATATTGGGAAAGAGAGGGCCATGATCCGAAGAACGTAGACCAGGTCATTGAGCGGTATCTTACGACAAACGGTATCAGCATTTATGACGTGTCCACGGCGATGATCACCGGGATTGTCGGCGGGGATCCCTGGGCGTTGGATCATTTTATCGAGGCTTTGTCTCGTGGCAGTTATGGTGGCTTGCAGAGCATACGGGCGGACAATATCCCGGGACCTCTTCAATATTTTAAATACGGCGAAAAAGCCAAACGCTTAAGAGGCCGCCAAGCCTTCGTTTTTAGAATGCTCACTGCCGATGGGGAGTTTTTGCAAACGGATCCTTTAAATGATGCCACCCATGTCGAAGGGTATCCTCCCATGCTCGGCTTTGAAGAGGTGCACAAAAACAGAATTCATCACGTGGATTGGAAGCCTATTGCCGGAGAAAACGCCTGGACCGCTCTGATCGCCCCTCTTCAGGTCGCCTACGCCAAATACGGGAAAAATATTTCTTATGGTTCGAGTGAAGTACAACTTGCCGTCGATATCTTGACCGCGGTGGAAGCTATGCAAAGCGACGAAATAGGCGCCATTTATCATGCCCCCGAGGGCACCGATGGCAAAGATAAGCACGATATTTCCAATGAAAACAATATCTCCATGGTTGCAGGGTTGAAAATGCTCATTCAAGTTTTAAGGATGACACTTGATAAGATCAATGCGGAGACGCAGCCCGAAGAGCAATTAGATCGAGAAAGGAGAGATGAAAGGAAAAAAGAAATAGAAAACAATATCAAAAGAGCCGAACGCGTCCTTTATGGGGATGGAAAAGGCAAGAAAGGCATTTATGATTATTTCAAGGATTGGGCTTATAACAAGGAAACAGGCGTGATGCACCAGGGGGGGTTCTATTTCTATGACGACCCCAATCTAAAGACTCCGAAAGAGAAGTTTAGCCTGACTAAAGATTTTGCCGTTGATGTCCAGACTTGGGGGATCAGTGTTTTTGGCCCTGAGCAGATCGACAAGTGGTACGGAGAAGGTGCCGCACTTAAGATGTGGGAAGAAACTAAAAAGCTCAGTGGATTTTATCAGAACGGGCAATTAAAAGGAGTGGGCTTCAGCAACAGCGATGATGTTTTATCGAGCGAATGGACATTTGGGGCTATCCAGATGGTGTTGGATTTAGCCCGTTATTATGAAAAGAAAAATCCTGGTATTGCCAAAAGACTTGTCGGTGATGCCCAGTCGATGCGTAAAGGCATTGACGAACTTTTAAAAGTGAAATTAGAGGATGGTTCAATGGCTTATCTTTATGCGAACAAGCGCTATTACATCCGTTTTGGCTGGTGGGCAAATCGCGTGCCTAGCCTCGTGGGAACAACTTGGGCGACCTTGGTGGATACAGGGTTCAATCCTTTCATTTTAGGGGGAGGGGTCCATTATAAAAAACCGGACCTTCAGGGCGAGACTTCGTCATTAATTCTGCCTAGCTCCAAACTTAAATTAAACGAAGATAAAGAGATCGGGATAAGAGAGTTTTATCATGAAGCCGAGCGGGTGACAGTCGGCACAAGAATCTACAGGGAGCCTTTACTTCGAAATTTGTCCGATTATAAGTCCATCCGGGTCAGAGTGTTTCCCCAAAAAGGGCAAACGAGATTCCGAGCTGTGTTGACGATGGCGGGACTCAACGCCGGCGAGTACGGAGGTGTTTATAGAAAATTGATAAACGTTCCTTTGAGAGATTGGAAAGAGGGAGAATACCATGAGATCATGATTGACACGGCTGAGGTGCTTGGAGACCTTCGAAGGCATCCTTACGTAATGGCGGTAAGATTTGATGAAGGAAAAGATGGCGGCAGACCACTCGTCAGGTTCCTTAATAAGGACAATGACGAGAAAACAACGGGGCCCCATTACACCATTGAATTTTCTAGGGAAGAAATTCAGCCGTCCGCTAAGAAGTTGGCCGCCAAGCCGGTTTTCGAGGTAAAACAGATGGAGATTAAACCCTACGAGGTCAGTTTCTTCGACGCCCATCATCAACTTGAAATGGAGAAGTCTATCGAATTGGTCGATTATGCCGATGGAGTAGCCGTTTTTGGAATCAAACCGAAGGACACCTTAGGCAATTTCGTACTTCGATTCGGTGGCAGAAAATCCGGCGTGGTCCATTTTATGTTCGGCCGAAAAGACTCTAAATTGCCGTACCAGGTGATCGCCAAGAGTTTCGAGAGGGACGGGGATTATGAGAGCTCCGAAGGGATTACCGTAGAAAACGGGCGAGATGGGGGCATTGTTGTCCGGGTGCCCATTGCTACGCTCACCAACAATAATTTGACCGATTTGGAGAGTGTGTATGTGGTAGACGGGAAAAATTTATACAGCAGAAAATTGAACGAGGAATCTTACAACGTAGAATCCGCTTCTTTTTCGATTTATATGCCTTCTTCCGAAGGCAAGGAAAAAACGCCTAAGAGTCCAAGACAGTCTTCCTTAGGTCCGTTGGATCGTTTGCGATGGGAAGCCGACAAAAAATTCCAGGCAGCTTTAAAGAGGGCGTCTACAGCTGTTTCTCCCAGTGAGGCTTCTTTCATTGTTCGCCAAGCGCAAGAAGAGCGTAGCCGAGCCCTCGCTTCAATGCCGAAATGGTCCCATGAAGTCGTTGCCGCGCGGTTAGCGGTCACAAAATTAAAAAAGACGGACTTTGAACAGTGGATAGTCCGGCTCGCCCAACATATTTCAGACGGGAAACCGCAGATCACCGATTGGGAAGCCGCTGTCGATTTTTTCTCTCAGCATGAAACTTTATTGACTTCATTTGAGGGGACGGCCACGGCATTTACGAACATGCTGCGTAAACCTCAAAATAAAGATACGATTCAATTGAATATTGGAACGTTTGCTCACGTGGTGGTCCAAAGAGCTTATCCACCGGTTCCTCTGGACCGCGAAGCAACGGCAAAACGGCTCGGGGTTATCATCGATGATTTTGACGACGCTTACCAGTCTCTCATTGCCGAGCTAAGCCTGGCGATCACGGATGAACGTACCGCCAACGAGATCATCGAAGACCGTCAATATGCGCTTAGGAGTTTCCTGGATCTCATAACGAATCCCGAACCCGGACCTATAAGAGCCTCTAATTACATGAGGGATTGGATGCAGAGATTGGCTAATCAGCCTCCAGGGAGAATATCACCGATAGTCAGCCAGGCTTTCGATCAGGACGCACCGAGCGCGGCTGAGGCTGTAGTGGGTCTTATTCGGATCTTGAGCATGCCCACGGAGTTTTCGAATTACAGGGCATCATTTGTGCATCTTACCGGCCGCCTGTATAACCCATCCGATGAATCCTTGAGGATCGGGATTTCACGGCGCTTAGCACAAGTAATTTCTCAATTACCGGAGGCAACAGCACTCTCATTTAGTGCGGGTCAAGCTGGTAGCATCCAGAGTTTTGTACACGCGTACAACGCCGCGCGGTTGGCGGATCTAAGCGGAAAGCGGAGAGCGGAAAGCGGAACACAGCCGGCCGCCGCGTCTGCCCGATTGGCAGTTCGCGAGGAAATAAACCAAATCCTAAATGAATCCGCAAGGCCGAATGCCGCGCGGTCTAGAGAGGTCACGACAGCGGCGAGGCTGGGAGGCCGGGCTTTAGAGGAATCTCAAAAACAAATTCTTACTCGTTTTTTTGAGGGTGTGGCTGTCGCGTTTTCTTTATTGAGTATCAATAATAAAGCATTAGCGCTTGAGTTGCCACAGCCGCTCGCGAGCGGACAGGCAGTTCCTGTGACGACGGTTTTCAGGATCACAAGCGAAGGAAATAAACTTGTGGCCGTCTCGAATTCAGGTCTTCTTAAGGTAGATTTAGACGTTCGGGAAGCCAGACAACATATCTCAAAGTCGACGCAAGCTCTCTCTGAAGAACTCGGCATTAATGATATCGCTTTGGTTGAAAAAGCTGCGGGCGCAAAGGTTGCCGAACTACTCTCAAACATAGATTCCACAATTCCTGTGGTCGTGATGGTGAATGTCGGCGCTTTCAATAACAAGACTTATGAATACTATGGATCAAGATTAGCGACAGCCGCGATCAGTTTGCGAAAAGAAAATATTCGCATCCTACCGGTGGGCTCCGCCGAACTCATTGACAGGCTTTATTATTTTGATTCGAGGTCAAACATTGCTTTTATAAGGGAATCCGGACGCACGCAGGCCCTCAAAGAGGGAGCGCGTCTGGCCTATTTGACATTGCCCGGAGAGTGGAATGCTGAAGCGACGAACATTCCGCTTGCGCATTTGGAGCCTGGGGATATACCCGCCTTTGAAGCGTCTGCCAAACTGGCCGCGGCTGGAGCTCGGCTTGGCAAATCTTCCATGCCTGATAGTTTTAGGCGTGCTTGGGAAATTCTTGCCGGTTTAAAGAATGAAACGCTGGATCCCAAAGAGGCCCGCGATGTCATGGAAGGCCGCGCCAGCCGACAACTGGGCGCGCGTTTATCCCTTAAACCGCTTTTACATGCGCTTCTGGACGTAACCCTTCGTGTGTTTGAGATGGCAAAGCGGCAGGTTCAGCAAGCGGCATAAATGCCTTATTTGAATCAATTGATTTTCTTAAATTCCTAGTGGTACACTAACTGTCGGAGGGTGGTAGAGTGCCGGTTATTTCAAGGTTCTATGGCATCGTGATTACGATGTATTTTAACGATCACAATCCACCTCATTTTCACGCGAAGTACGAAGGGAGCATAGCCGTGTTTAATATTGCCAATCGTCGAATGATGGCCGGCGGTTTGCCGCCCAATGCGACCCGCCTTGTGCGAAAGTGGGCGGCTTTACATGAGAGGGAGCTTATGCACAACTGGCTGAGCGCGAAAAAAGACAGGAAGTTAGAGGAGATCAAGCCGCTAGAATGAAAAAAAAACAGATTCATGAAGTCGTCGATGTGAAGCTCTTACACGGTTACGTTGTCGAGTGTGTTTTTGATGATCTCACCCAAGGCGCCGTGGATCTAAAACCTTTTTTGGGCCGCGGTATATTTCGTGATTTGCTTGATAAAAGAAAATTTAAACAGCTTAGGGTAGACGCGGAACTTGGAACTTTATGCTGGCCAAATGGCGCGGATGTCGCGCCTGAAACTTTATATCAACTGGCCAAAAAATAAACTATTCCTATTTATCGAAAGCGAGCCCAACGCGTTCACGCCGATCTGAAGCACGGCGGGCGTTTTTTAACAGCCCATTAGATATTACGCCGAATGCCGGATCAGATAAATCCCCACGAACGCGAATAAAAAATTACTGAGCCATGCGGACAAAAAGGGCGCAAGGGTCCCCCCTTTCCCCAGCGCCAGGCATATCGAATCCACGCCGTAATACAAAAAGACTATCGCGAGGCTCGTCCCTATCCCGAGCATTGCGCTTCCCCGCGCCGTACGCATCGCCAAAGGCGCTCCGATCAGCATCACGACAAGGTTCACGAAAGGAAAAGCCAATTTGTAATGAAAATCCACCCACAGCCTTTGGATCAGTTTGTGGCTGGATCCTTTCAAGCGCCGGATATATTCCCGGAGCTCTTTAGCGCTCATGAATTCCACTTGAGAAGCCTCTCGGATAAAATCCTCCGGCTTCTCCGCCATGTCTACTTTAAGTTCTTGCGCATAGGTCGGCTCACCCACCATGTCCCCGCGGCGGTTCATCTGGTAGCGCATCGTGTCGTAAAAAGTCCAGTACCCATTTTCATAATGCCCCTTTTTCGCGACAAGTTTTGACTCAAGGGCCTGATGCGGGTTGTCCTGCAGGAGAATTACATCGTGAAGCGTGCCGCCCGAGACCTCGAATTCCCTGGCAAAGATCATCCGGTTGTCTCTACCGACCAACGTCGCGTTTTTTATCGCCCTTTCCTCGAGGTTCTTTTTTCCCTTTTGGATCAAGCCTTCCATGATCGCGGTGGAAGTGACCATCGCCCGGGGCGCTATCGTCTCGTTCATTAAAAAGATGGAAAAACTGAGCAGGATCCCCGTGAAAAGGTAAGGGGATAAAATATGAAAGATACTGATACCGCTGGCCTTCAAGGCAATGATCTCATTGTGTTTGTTTAAATGACCCAGGACGTAGAGGATAGCCACGAGTGTGGCGATAGGAACGATCTGCGCGAGAATCGCCGGCAGAAGGCACGCGTAATAATAAAGGATGATCTTTAAGGGAACCGCATGTTTTAAGAATTCGTCAAGGTTATTGAAAATGTCAATGATCACAAACATCATGAAAAATAAAAGAAGGCAGTAAAGGAGCGGATAGACAAATCCTTTGATGAGATAACGGTCAAGAATGCGCATCAGTGAAGTCTCGTCAAAAGGAATATGCCGAACCCACCGACCACGAGATTCGAGATTTGAAGCGCGAGGCCCGGCGGCACGAACCCCCGCTGCGCCAACGCTTTTCCCCCTATCAAAAGAATCCAGTAAAGTATTGCCAGGACGAGGCTTGCGCCGAAACTGACGGATTTTTCATTGCGTCGCGTTGTGATGCCCAGCGGAATGCCCACGAGGACAAAGGCCAGGCTTGAAAGGGCTAGGGCTATTTTGTTGTGAATCTCCGCGGACAGAGGGTAAGTTGCGCAGATGCCCTCTTCTCCGAGGCGGCGGATTTCCTCTTTCAGTTCACGGATCGTCATGTCTTTGGGTTTTTTACCCAGGTCGCTCGAGCTTTTGATTTCGGAGATGTTGAGGGGTAGGTCATAAGTTTTGAAATTCAATTTGTAGAGTTTGGCCGGATCTTTTGGATCCGGTTCGTCGCTTGTGCCGTGAATGAGCTTAAGCTGAATGGTGTTACTTTCCGGGATCGATAGGAGCTCGCCCTTCTGGGCGATGATCGTGCGTGTGGGCCTGCCTTCCTGCGGTTGGTAAATGCGTATCCCTTTGAGTTTATTGTGGTTTATTTCGTAGATGAAGATCACGAAATTTTTGAATTTTTTTATGAAAGTCCCTTCCTCAAGCGCCGCCGAAGGGTTTTCAATGCCCATACGCGTGAGGAGCACGCGGTAGGTGTAATGGCTTACGGAAGCGATCCTGTCCGAGAGAACGAAAGAAAAAAGACACAACAGAATCACAAAACACAAAATGGGAGTAACCACTTTCATCAAACCCACCCCGCTGGTGCGCACGGCCATGATCTCGTTGTCATGCGACAGCCGCGTGAACGCAAGGATGGAGGCCACAAGCACCGCGATGGGAATGATGAAAATCAGCACAAAAGGCAAAGAGAAAAAAAGGAGCTGAAGAATCAGCCACAGGTCGACGTTTTTGTTGAAGATGAGATCCGCCATCTGCACGAGGCCGCGTCCCAAGAGGAAAAGAAAAAGGAGAGTGCCAAGCCCGAAGAAAAAAGGCGTCAGAAACTCTTTTAAAAAATGGTCTCTTAAGATTTTCAAAGCCGTCAAGCTCCCCGGGCCAGCGTCAGCACGACCACGGATGACGCCCCGGCTCTTTTTAAGCTCTTCGCGCATTCAGAAGCGGTTTGGCCGGTGGTTAAAATATCGTCAATCAAAAGAATCCGTTTGGCAAAGAAAGGGTGTCCGAATGGCGCGAAGAAGCAGTCTTTGACATTGAACTCACGCTCGTTTTTGCCCAAGAGCGACTGGGCTTTCGCCGATTTTTTTCTGCGAATCTCTTTGGACAAATCGTCTACCTTGAGCGTTCGGGCCATGCGGCAGGAGAGGAATTCGGATTGGTTGAAACCCCGGCTTCTTTTTTTGTCAGGGTCTAAGGGCACTGCCGCCACGGCGTCGAAGGAATGGGTTTTTAAATTGACGTCGACAAATGTTGCGAGAACTTGCGCGAAAAAATTTTTTAAAATTTTCCGGCCGTCAAATTTGTAAGCGTGAATCAATGCCCTCATCTTTCCCTCGTAGAGCGCGCAGGAAAAAGCCCGATCAAAATAAAAGGATTTGTACAGGCATTTGGCGCATTTTACGGCGCCTTGCCTTAAACCCCGCCCGCAGCTTTCACAAAACGGGGGCCGAAGAAATTTTATTTCGGAGACGCATCGCCGGCACACGCCAAGCGAGGAATCGGGGGAAAGGGCTGCCCCGCAAGTTTCACATTCCAGAGGAAAGACGAGGCGAGCGGCGCTTTCAAGCCAGCGGCTCACTGAGTTACGCATGAAAGGCAACTATAGCATAAAAAATGCGGTGAGAAAAGCGCCTATTTTTAGGTATAATAGGGCGTTCTTCAAGGAGAACAAAAGAGTGTCTTCTAAATTTTTGAAGCATCTCCCCGCGGTTTTGAGGATTCTAAGACGGGAAATCAGGCGTTGGAAAGAACCGGTGGTCGGCACCTTCACGCGTGGAAAGAACGCCCCTTTCAAAATTCTCATGTCTACGGTGCTCAGCCTCAGAACCAAAGACAAGGTCACCGAAGAAGCCAGCCACCGGCTTTTTAAAGTAGCCGACACGCCGCAGAAAATGCTCGGCTTGAAGGCAGGAAAAATAGAAAAGATCATTTACCCGGTAGGTTTTTATCATACAAAGGCCAGGAATATTCTGGGGATATGTGATGATTTACTGAAGCGCTACAAAGGAGAAGTCCCGGACGATATTGATGAACTTCTGACTTTAAAAGGAGTAGGAAGAAAAACTGCAAATCTTGTAGTTACAGTAGCTTATAACAAACCAGGAATTTGTGTGGACACCCATGTTCATCGTATTTCCAACCGTTGGGGGCTTGTCAAGACGAAGGCCCCGAACGATACCGAAAAGGTTTTAAGACGGACCCTGCCTAAAGAATACTGGATCAATTTCAACGATATCCTGGTGGCGTACGGCCAGAATCTCTGCGTTCCCGTGTCTCCTTTCTGCAGCCGTTGCAAGATACGTTCTTATTGCCCGAGAGTAGGCGTCAAAGGCGCGAGATAGTTAAGTATTTTTAAACAAATTTATAAATCTATTGACTTAAATTTCATTTTATGCGAAATTTTATGTTAGATATTGATTTTAACCCAAAGGGGTGCAGATGGATAGGCTAAAGGGTTTCTTTTTGGCTCCATGTTTCGTCTGTTGCTTTGGCCTGTTATTTCAATGCCCGGCGGCATTTCCAGCGGATCTTCAGTGTGAGGCATTGACGGTGAAAGGGAGTGTCTGGGTACTCGAAGGGGAAGATTCCAAAAGGCCTCTTAAAGAGGGAGATATTCTCACGGCCGGGAGTGCGGTTTGGGTGGATAAGGAAAGCTATCTGGACATAGCGTATGACAAGGACTGGAGCAATGTGGCGAGAATAGGCGCCGACTCCAAAGTCAGAATAGATTCTCTTGGGCCTATCAAGCTCGTCATGGACGCCGGGGACATCTTCGCGAGGCTTGAAAGGCTTCCGAAACGCTATTCATTTCAGGTGCAGGCTCCGGCCGCTTTGGCGGCAGTGAGAGGGACTGTTTACCGGGTGTTCCAGAGAGGCGAGAGTACTCAGGTTTTTAATTTTTCGGAAGCCTCAAAATCCGTCGTGCAAGTCTTTGGTCTCGACTATCAGGGGAATTTACAGAAACATCCCGTTTTGCTGGACGAAGGGTTTAAAACGGAAGTTGCCAAATTGGGGCGCATCCCGGCCAATCCCGGAAAAATGTCCGAAGAGGAAATTCGGCAAGGCAATGAACTGACCGGTCTTATCGATCAAAGAATCAAAGAAGTCAAATCGCAAAACAGAAACAGCCGCATTCAAAACGGCTTTCTGGACCCTCCTTCGGATTTGAATATCCAAAAGACCTGGACTGTTTCCTATGTCCGAATGAAGAACGCAAGCGACGCGTCTTATTATGATCCTGTTCTAGCTAAAACAGGTCACCTGAGTGAGGGGACGGCGCTTCATGAGGCCTGCATTGTCTGTCTGGGAAGGGAGGCCCAAATACAGATTCGCGCTTCGGGCCATGCGGAGGATGAATTGCCGGTTATCCTTGGGGGGCCGATGGCTGATTCATTGGAAAAGATTCTGGATGGAAAAGCGGAGAGCGGGTATCTGTTGACCAGCGTCTGGGTTGCGGAGGGAGCGGTGGCCGCGGCGAATTATATGACGGTAGACGGCCGGTCGTTGAAAGTTTCGGAGGAAACTCTAAGAGGCAAATCCCTTGAGGCAAAAGATCAGGAAACGGTGAACCGGATGATCACCACGCCTTGCGCGTTTTCCCTGGTTTCGGCGCAGGCGGTGACTGTGGCGCAGCTGGCAACGCTGCCCAGCGTCCCTTTTAATTTTGCAGCGGGCCGGGTCACCGGCTCACCTCCGCATCGGATTGTGACGGACGGCCAGGAGGCCGAAGACGACAACAAGCTATGATCTTTTTTGAAACCCTTGGTCGGACTCGTTTAATTCTCACCTTTTGTCTCATTCTTTTTCCGCCGCTTTTATTCGGAGGGATAGGAGCAACCGCCACTTTTGTCATTCAGGCAGGGACGGTGATCACCTTTTTTCTTTACAGTACGGTCTTGTGTTTTCATTCCTCGGGCTTCTTAGCAGATCCCGACCGTCTGACGGTTTCGCCAAACGCCAGAAACCTGATCACCGCCGCCTCGGCGATGTTTCTTCTATTTATTATTTACGCGTTCCTCCAATGGAAAGGAGGTCTTCAGGTTTTTTCTAAGTCGGTTCCCGGATCTATTGGCAGATACCGCACCGGGGATTTCCTGCAGCAGCTTGTTTGCTATATTTTATTTTTTTTCTTGGCATACGATTTTGCGTCTTCAAAGAAAAGGCTTGAAAAGCTCGTGTTCCTGCTGGGCTTGGAAGTTTTTTTCCTGATTGCGCTGGGGTATTATCAGGAAGTCAGCGGCTGGCACGAATTCAATAAAATGTACGGCCTATTCGACATGTCCCGGGACTCGATCTTCTTCTCCTCATTCATGAATCCCAATCACTACGGTGGTTTTCTAATTTCTACGAGTTTTCTTTTCCTCGCGGCGGTTTTTCACAGGCTTGAAGTTTCCGAAGGGGATTTTGAGCTGGACGTCGATTTTATGAAAAACAGCTTCTTCATCATTTTGCTGCCGCTCATCTCTATGTCCGCTTTTTACGTGTCCGCCCGCGCCGCCGTTATCTTACAGCCGCTGTTGGTGCTTATTTTTATGTGCGCGGCTGTTTCTGCCAAGAAGCGCCCGAAAGCTTTTCTGGGTTTTTTGCTTCTGGCGGCGGGCGCTTGTTTGCTTATAAGTTTTTTGACGGTGGGCATCTTCACTCAGGCCTACACCCGGTTAGCCGAAGAGTTCAAAGGCCGTTTGTTTACCATCAATAGGGAGGCCTTTGGGATTGCGCGGGATTTCCCCATTTTTGGAACAGGGCTTGGAACTTTTAAACTGATCTCCGGCGCCTATCAGGTCGAAGGGGCCGATGGGGCCGCCTGGCTGAGGGCTTTTAATCACTACCTTGAGCTTTTGACGGATACCGGTGTTGTGGGTTTTGCGCTTTTTCTTACGCCGCTTTTTATTCTGGTTTTGGTTCCGCTAAAAAAGGGTCTCTTCAACGGCTGCCCTTGGTGCCGCATCTTTGGTTTAGGCTCTTTTGTGTCTCTTGTGTTCATGGCCGGCGTATCATTTTTTGACGATTATCTAAGAACACCGTCGATTGCTGTTTTATTTATTTTGTTATTGGCTGTTTTTGTCCGCTGCGCTTACTTTGAAGCCTCCGGGGCCTCCGAGAATGCTTCTTTGGATGAGGCGGAGGGGACGGGTGTTTCCATGGATTTGAAGCGCTTGGCTCTCTGGGTTCTTTCAGCGTTTATTTTAGCCGTTCTTTTATTTCGCTCGTGCGCGGATTATAGGGCGTCTCTTATTTTAAGGAAGAGCGGCGATGATCCGGGTCTCATGGAGAGGTCCGTGCGCTTAAGACCTGAGGATCCGGAGACTTGGATTAAAATAGGAGACGCTTATTATGGGATGGCGGTGAAAAATATGGAGGGCGACTTCACGCCCGCGGCCAAAAAATCGCTTGAGGCCTATCAGCGCGCGGTGGATCTGACTCCAACACTCGCCAATGCCTGGACTCAACTGGGCTGTTCTAAAATCCTTTTGGGCCGGCGTATCGCAGGGCTTCACGATATGGCGCACGGTGTCGAGCTTACCCCTTACAATAGGGACGCATACTTGTACTTGATTCAGACCTGCTTAAGGATGATGGAATATTCGCCTTGGGAAGATGAGAAAAGCGAATTCAAGAAACAGGCGCTTATCTTGTTGGAGAAAACCAGAAAACTTCCAAGGCCATTAACAAAGGAGGATTACAACTATAACACCTCCACCGGAAAGCTTCCAAGCCTGAGCGAACACGAACGAAAGCGGCTTTTTTCTCTCTTGGATGAATTGGCGGCAAGCCGTAGAACCTTGTCTTGACAAGATGTCTAATATAGTCTAAAATTGTTAAACAAAGTAAATAATTAATGAATTGAAAAAATAGAGATTCCAAAGATTTTTATGCCTCTTCAATGACCGGGTGTAAAAAAAGCTGTAAGTTTAAGCGGGGTTGTGTGTTATGCTTTTTTTTGTTGATTTTTTGCCCCCTATTTCTCTTAAGTGATAACCTTAGGGTCCGGAGTTGCTTGGCTTCTGAAAAAATCGATTCGCTGAGTGGTGTGAATCAGTCTTTCCGCGCCGGCTATGTGCAAAGGTCCTTCGGCGAAAAGTTTCATGATGTGGAGCTTTACGGCCCGTCGGAAGGCAAAGAAGAGCCGTCTTTGGATAACTGGGTCTATGACAAAAAGCTTAAATTGTCCACAACTTACGATTCTAATCTATTCAGCAGCCGGTTGGATGCCATAGACGACTTGATCTATCTCTACGGTCCGACGCTGTCCTTGAAAAGAAAATGGGAACACGCGTACTTGGAGACGTTTTACGATATTTCTTATTCGGATTATGTGGAGAACCAAAAACTAAGCCACTGGAATCAAAGTTATACGTTCAACATGGGATTTAAATACAGCAAAGTTTCTATCGACATTAGCAACCGCTTTCTTCCTCACAGCGTCACGGCGGTGGGCGAAAGAACGGAATTGAAATCAGCCACTCAGCAGATTATTACTTATAGGGACGGTGCGGACATGACCCTCAACTACTTTTTGACGCCCAAGACAACGCTTTCAATCGGCTATTCATACGATCTTCTTTACATTCCTCCGACTAAAGGCGGATCCTCCAGCGGCAATAGCTCATTCAGCAGTCAGACTCATGCGATTAATCCCCGCATCTCTTATCAGTGGACGCCCAAAACCAGTCTACACGCTGATTATAATTTTCAGGCCGTTGATTTTCCGAAAGACAGCTCTTTTGCGTCCAAGGCGCATACTCTCAGCGTCGGTTTCTTGAATCATTGGAATGCCAGGACTACGTTTTCCGGTGACGTGGGTGTTAAAAGGCGTGATTACAATGACAATTCCCTCCGCCGCTTGGAATGGCTGGCGGCAAAATTGGCCGTTTCAAGACAATTGACGGGAAAGATTCGAGCGAGTTTGTTCTACGCAAGGGACGCGGACGAGAATCTTGATCTTACCCGGTCGCGGTCCTTAAAAACGCTGACCGACTATTATGGAGTCAATCTGACATGGGCTATTTCGCCGCATTTAAGCCTGGATGCTGAGGCCAGTGTTCAGGAAAACACAAGGGACGGTCTTATCAGCCATCCTGACCCGGATAATCCGCGTATCACGTTCACCCGGCAGGACGAGGATCAGTTTTATGATTGGGGCTTAAATTTGAACTGGGCCCCTCGGCCCTTTCTATCATTTTTAATCGGGTACGATTTCACAAACAAGAACTCGAGTTTTAAGGATTCTGAATCTGAAAGGCACAAGCTTGTGGGTTCGATGGATTACCGGTTTTGATGAGAAGCCCCGTTAAACTTGCCGTTCTTTTTTTGGCGGCCGGCCTTGTGCTTAGCCTCCCCCGCGACGTTGTATCTTCGGACGATGCTTATCTGATCCGCCCAGGGGACAAGCTGAATATTCAGGTTTACCGCGAGAAAGACCTGTCGGGCATATTTTCCGTGAATGCCTCGGGCAACATGAATTATCCGCTTCTGGGAGAAATTCGTGCAGAGGGATTGTCGCTCGACGAGTTCAAAGACTTTTTGAAGGAGAGTTTGGGCAAAAGCTATCTCGTCAATCCCCAAATCCAGATGGATTTTGAGGAAAGCCCGAGCAAGTCCGTGGCGGTGTTCGGACAGGTGGTCAAGGGGGGCAATTATATTCTGACTCCCAATATGACGCTGGTGCGGCTTGTGTCGCAGGTGGGCGGTTTTGCTCCCGATGCGGCGACTCATGATGTGAGAATTGCCCGCATAGGGGGTGACGGGACAAAGAAGTTTCTTCATGTCGATGTTACCAACATTATGAAGGGTCTAACCGAAGACATGCCGCTGCGGCCCGGAGACTCTGTTTTTGTCGATAAAACTGAGAATTTAAAAGATACCGTCGCGGTTTTGGGCCAGGTCAACAAACCCGGCAACTACGACTTAACGCCGGGTCTAACCCTGGTGCGGCTTATTTCCGAGGCCGGCGGTTTCACGGCCACCGCCGCGGCAAACAGTGTCAAGATAGTCAGGACATCCGAAGGCGGGAAAAAGGACTCTTTTCTGGTTGATGTAGACAACGTCATGACCGGGAAGGCGAAGGACTGGCTGCTCGAGGTCAATGACATCGTCAATGTCGATAAGGGAGAAGGCGTGATCGGATCCGTGGCGATTTTGGGTCAGATATCCAAGCCGGGCAATTATGAATACAAGCCCAACTTGACGCTCGTCCGGCTTATTTCCGAAGCCGGCGGTTTTACACCCACCGCGGCTCCGAATCGCGTGCGGGTGGTCCGCGCTTACAAGGACGGGAGAGAAAAAACCTTCCGGGTAGATACGTCGAGGATCATGGATGGTCAGGACAAAGATGTTAAACTAGAGCCGGGGGATTTGGTGGTGGTGCCGGAATCTTACTTTTAGGATTTCCCATGGAACAGGATTCGAATCTCGGACAGAGGTTTTTGAATGAACAAGACGAGGCGGTCAACGTAGCCGAGTATTGGCAGATTATTCTCGCCAAGCGCTGGTGGGTTCTCTCCGCAACGGGACTTGGGATGCTCCTGTCGATTTTTTTCATCTCGCTCCTGCCTAATATTTACACGGCCACGGGCAAAATTTTGGTCGAAAAAGTGGAAGGCGGCACTTCCAAGGCTCACCAGGAGATGGTGCTGCCTTCTTCCATAGGTGAGGAGGATTACTACGGCACGCAGGTCGCCATTCTGACAAGCCAAAACATTGCAAAAATAGTGGCGGCGGAGTTGGAGCTCCACACTCCGTATCCGTACACGATTATGGCAAAGCTCATACGCGGCACCCGTATTATTTCTGTATCTGTGAAACATCGAAATCCCGAATGGGCGGCTAAGATAGCCAATAAGTTTGCCGAGGTCTATGTGAGGGAGAGCAACCGTGATAAACTTTTTATGTCCAGACAGCTTCTCAAATGGATCCCCGAAGAGAATGAGCTGATGTCTAAAAATGTAACGGGAGGCGCCGAACCGTCGATGTCGATGGCGCCGGTGGAGGCGGGGGATCTGGATAAAAAAGAGTTTGTCGAATCGCTTTCCAGTGTCATGAATGACCCTCTTGTGAGGGAGATGAAAAGCGAAAAACTGAAGGTCGAGGCGAGCTTGAGGGAGTTGTCCCAGCGGTATAAGCCGGAACATCCCAATATCAAGGAATTGAATGAGCGGCTGGGCTTTGTGGATCAAGAGATCAGCGGGCGGACACGCAAAATTGTGGGTAATTTGAAGGCCAATTTATCGGGTGAATTCAACGTCAGCAACATCAAGATCCTGGAGGAGGCCGTGGTTCCCGCGCGGCCTTCGGAGCCCAACAGGCCCCGGGGGATTTTTCTCGGAACAATGCTGGGTTTTATTTCGGGGGTCTCTCTGGCTTTTTTTTCCGAGTATTCCAATCAAAAAATCCGCATAGAAAAGGATTTGCGTTCGGGGATCCACACGCCTTTTCTCGGGTATATCCCGTTGATAAAGGGATTTTCAAAAAAAATAACAAACAAGTCTGCCGCTAAGCAACCCCCTTTGGTGGAGGTCATGGCCGGGGACTCCGTGTTGTCGGACGCGGTGGCCAGCGTCAGGACCCATATCCTTTTCTCAATGCCTTACGAGAAATCGAAAAGGATTATGCTGACCAGCGCCGTACCCAGTGAAGGAAAAACCACCACCGCCGTCCTTATGGCCTTGTCGCTCACCACTCTGGGCCGTAAGATCCTTCTCATCGACGCGGATATGCGTAAACCCTCTTCGCACAACTGTCTCAAAATCAAAAAAGAGAAAGGGCTGACGGATTATCTGATAGGCGCCGCTTCCGCCGAAGAAGTGATTCAATCCGTTCCCGGCAGCACTCTCAAGGCGGTGGGCGCCGGCGGCAGCACGCCGAATCCTTCGGAGCTTTTGGCGTCGGACCGCTTTCGCGATTTGCTGGATTACGTCTCTCAACAATTTGACAGGGTGGTCATCGATGTGCCTCCGGTTCTGTATATCCCGGACGGGTTGATTGTGGCGAAACATGTGCACAGCGGTATTTTGGTCTGCGGCGCGGGGATGGTGAATAAAAAGGTGGTTAAGGCTGTCATTGACAAATTTGAAGCTATCGGGCACGCGTTTATCGGCATCATCATTAACCGGGCCGATTATGAAGACGAGGGTTATCGCTTTAAGTACTACAAGACGTACAAAAACTATTACGCACGCTCCGGAAGTCCAACGGTGAAAAAATAATATGAAAAAAGCGCTGATCACGGGAATTACGGGCCAAGACGGTTCGTATCTGGCGGAACTTCTTTTGGGAAAAGGCTACGAGGTTTATGGGATCGTGCGCCGTTCAAGTTCCATCAATACCGCCAGGCTCGATTCGATTTATCAGGAGCCTCAGGCAAAAAAAAAGAAGCTCACCCTTGTCTACGGCGATTTGAACGATGCCAGTTCCATCAATCGAATACTTCGCACCGTGCGGCCGGATGAAATATACAATCTTGCGGCGCAAAGCCATGTGAAGGTGAGCTTCGAGATTCCTGAATACACTTCGGAAGTGACGGCGCTGGGGCCCTTGAGGATTCTGGAGGCGATTGTGGAGTCAGGACTTAAAACAAAATTTTATCAGGCCTCCAGTTCCGAACTTTACGGCCGGTCGGAAGAAGTCCCGCAAAATGAAAAAACGCCTTTTCGACCCGTGAGCCCTTATGCCGTCGCCAAACTTTTTGCCTATTGGACTACGGTGAATTACAGGGAAAGCTACGGGATTTTCGCCTGCAACGGAATTTTGTTCAATCACGAGAGTGAACGTCGCGGCGAAACATTTGTGACGAGGAAGATCACCCGTGCGGTTGCGCGGATAAAAAAAGGTTTGCAAGACATTTTGTATTTGGGAAATCTTGATTCGAAGCGCGACTGGGGCTATGCGAAAGATTATGTGGAGGCGATGTGGCTCATGCTTCAGCAAAAGAAGGCGGATGATTTTGTCATCGCCACGGGCGAAACGCATACGGTGCGGGAATTTCTCGTGGAGGCATTTCATTACGCGAAATTAGACATCAAAAAACACGTGCGTATTGATAAACGTTATTTTAGGCCGCTTGAGGTGAATGTGCTTCAAGGGGATTATTCAAAAGCGCGCAGGAAGCTTGGGTGGAAGCCAAAAACTTCTTTTAAAGATCTTGTGCGTCTGATGGTGGATGCGGATATTGAATTATTAGAACAACGTTAAAAGGTTATAAAGTTATAAGGTTATAACGTTATAAGGTTGAAAGGATTAGAAATGGGCTATTGGAAAAATAAGAGGGTTTTGGTGACGGGAGGGGCCGGTTTTATTGGGTCTTATCTGACCGAGCTTCTTGTCGAAGAGGGCGCTGAAGTCACCGTGGCTGATAGCCTGGTTCGCGGCACGAAATCCCGCCTAAAGAGTGTTCTCGAGAAGATAGAACTGAAATCCGTGGATCTTTTTGAGTATGAGAACTGTCTCAAGGTTTGCGAGAAAAAAGACGCGGTTTTCAATCTCGCCGCCAAAGTCACCGGCATTGAATACAATCGCTTTAACATGGCAGACATGTTTGAATCCAACATGAGGTTGCAAATGAATGTTCTGCATGCGGCGGCCGCGCGCGGCGTGAAGCGCTTTTTGCAAGTGAGCACCGCTTGCATCTATCCGCACGACGCAAAAGTTCCTACGCCCGAATCCGAAGGAGAACGAGGCGCGCCGGAACCGACGAATGAAGGCTATGGTTTTGCCAAGCTCATGGGCGAGAAGCTTGCCAAATACTATACAAAAGAAAAAGGGATTCAAGTGGTGATTGGAAGGCCGTTCAACGCCTATGGGCCGCGGGACCATTTTGATGAAGCCACTTCCCATGTGATTCCCGCCCTAATGAAAAGGGTGCTGGACGGCGATGACCCCGTGACGATTTGGGGGTCGGGGAATCAGTCGAGGGTGTTTGTGCATGCCAAAGATATCGCGCGGGGCATGATGCTGATCACCGAGAAAGCGCCTGCCGCGACCCCAATCAATATCGGCCACGACGAGGAAGTGACGATCAAAGAGCTTTTTCGGGTTATTTGCAAGGTCATCGGCAAAAATCCAAAACCCCTCTATGACACCTCCAAACCCGACGGTTACCCGCGCCGCGCGGCGGATACGGCGCTGTTAAAAAAGCTGACGGGTTTTGTCCCTTCTATTTCCTTGGAACAAGGCATTCGCGAGATGGTTGAGTGGTTTAAAAAAGCTTGACCCCTCCGTCCCGTCATTCGACGGGACACCTCCCCTTCGTAAGGGGAGGAAGCACCCATAGTTAATAAAAATTTAGAATTGAAAAAAATAGTTAATATAGTTTGTTTTTGTTAACTATTATGGTATATTTTATTAAGAATAACACTATGCTAAATCAGGCCATAGACCTTCAATGGTACGCTCTCTACACCAAAAGCCGGCATGAGAAGTTTATAGACTCCGAACTTCGAAAACAGCGCATAGAGTCTTTTTTGCCTATTCGAAACATCAAAAGACGCTGGTCGGACAGAACGGTGACTATCGAAGAACCCCTCTTCAAAAGCTATCTATTCGTCAAAACCGGTGTTCTGAATTCCAGGGAAGTTCTAAAAACCAAAGGCGCCGTGAAATTTGTAAGCGCGGGCGCTCAGCCTGTCCCGATTCAGGAAAATGTCATTTTATCGCTTCGAAATGCCGTTCAAAATAACATGGCACTGGACCCGTTTCCGTATCTCAGCCAGGGCGATCGCGTTATCGTACGGTCTGGGATATTCAAAGGCATCGAGGGGTTTATCCTGAGGAAGGATGACAAAAAATGCCGACTCGTCATCTCGATTGATGCTCTAATGGCGTCCGTATCCGTTGAGATTGATAGTTGTTTGGTAGAAAAGGTATAAAAGCGTTATAAGGTTATAAAGTTATAAGGTTGAAAAGGAAAAGACGATGAGAATTTTGAAATTTGAAGAAATAAAGGCTTGGCAGCTTGCTCGCGAACTGGTTAAGAAAATTTATGGATTGAGCGAACAAAAAGAGTTCTCAAGAGATTTTGGATTTAGGGATCAAATAAGAAGAGCATCTGTATCTATCATGTCTAACATTGCGGAAGGTTTTGAACGCTACAGCAATAACGAATTCGTTCAATACTTGGTTGTCGCAAAAGGATCTGCGGGTGAAGTTCGGAGCCAGCTCTATATCGCTCTAGATTTAAAGTATATCAGCGCGGGACAATTTTCCGAGCTCAAAGATCTTTGCGAAATAATCTCCAGGCAACTTTCAAATTTGATTAAGTATTTGAAGAATAATAAGCCGTTGAAAGAGCCTTCTTAAGACTCCTTCAACTTTATAACGTTATAACTTTCAACGCTTTTAACCTTCTTTAGGTTACGTCGTGCGATGTAACCGAGAGGGCGGAGCTGTGAAAAGAGGGTTATAAAGTTTAAAAGTTAAAAGGTTGAAATTAAAAGGAAAATTGAGTGAACAGTAATTTGCAAGAACTTGAATAATTTATGTGCGGGATAGCGGCTATATTTGCTTATCATTATGCGGCGATCGGGGTGGACTTTGAAAATTAGTGTATCGTATAAAATACTTGATTATTATATGACATATCGTACAATAAATACATTATGAACAAGGCCGAAATTATTGAAACGCTGCTTGCCTGGAACTTTTGGGAGAGAGATATCTCTACCGGTATCCCGAGAGCCGGGTACCGGACCGCCCTTAAGCGATATTTGAAAACCGACGAAATTGTAGCGGTGGCGGGTGTGCGCCGCTCGGGTAAGAGCACGATTCTAGTGCAAATGCTGGCAGGGCTCATCGAGGATAATGTCCCGAAAGCCAATACCCTTTACGTTAACTTTGAAGATCCAAAATTTTACAGCTTTCTGGGTCTCCAGTTGTTGGACGACATCTGGAGCGCCTATTCCGAGTATTTGACGCCCAAAGGCAGGATTTACCTTGTGCTGGACGAAATTCAGAGAGTGAAAGGATGGGAGCGCTGGGTCATGGCCCGTTATGACAGGAAGGAAAATCTCAAGGTCTTCGTGACGGGATCCAACGCCGAGTTTTTATGCTCGGAATATTCCAGCGTGTTGACGGGCCGTCACATCGAACTATTCGTGAGCCCGCTTGGTTTCGGAGAGTTTCTGGAGTTTAACTCATTCGAGCCTTCTTTGGACAAATTACAACGGGTGTCGTATAAGAAAGATTTGAAAATACTGACCCAAAAATATCTTCAAAGAGGCGGTTTTCCCAAGATTGTTTTAACGGCTGATGAATTGTTGAGGAAGGAGTTGTTGGCTCAGTATTTTCACGACATCCTGACGCGTGACATCGCGGATAGACACAAGGTAAAGGAGCTGGGAAAACTTAAAAATCTGGCTTTGTTCTACGCCGCGAATTTTACGCGCCTTTACAGCTTCAATAAAGTCAAGCAAATGGCGGATTTCCGATTGTCCGTCGACTCCATTGACCGCTTCTCCCGTTATTTGCAGGACTCGTTCTTGGTGGATTTTGTGCCGCGTTTTTCTTACTCGTTGAAAAATCAGATGCAGACGGCGCGCAAGGTCTATTTCGTGGACAATGGGATGCGCCAGGCGGTTGCCTTCCAATTTTCGGAGGATAAGGGGAAGCTTTTGGAAAATGCGGTGTTTCAAGAGCTTAAGCGCCGAAAAAGTGAAATTTATTATTTTCAGGAAAAACAAGAAGTGGACTTCGTGGTGAAAAAAGGCCAAAAAATCGAGTATCTGATCAACGCTTGCTATGAACTTGGAAATAGAGAAACGGCTGTGAGAGAAACGGCCGCTCTGAAAGAGGCCATGAAATATTTCAAACTGAATCACGCCCGGCTGATTGTGGCTGAAGGCGAAAGAGACGTTCTCAAGGAAGAGGGGTTCAAAATCGACGTGATCCCGTTTTATGAGTGGGCGCTGGCGGAAAACGATTAAACGAGGAAATGTATGTGCGGGATAGCGGCTATATTTGCTTATCATTATGCTTCTCCGGAAGTTTCACGCGAAGAGCTGCGTATTGTCCGTGACTCGATGGAAAAACGCGGGCCGGATGGGTGCGGGGAATGGTTTTCTCCGGATGGACGCCTGGCGATGGGTCATCGGCGGCTTGCGATCATTGATCTCTCGGAAAAGGGCAACCAGCCGATGCAGAACCGCGATGGAAGCCTGGTGGTGAGTTTCAACGGGGAGATTTACAACTATAAAGAATTGCGCGCCGGCCTGGAAAAGAAGGGCAGAGTTTTTTTCTCAAATTCGGACACCGAAATACTGCTTCATCTTTATGAGGAAAAAGGTGAATCGCTGGTGCACGATCTGCGGGGCATGTTCGCATTCGTCCTTTGGGACAATAAGAAAAAAATCATGCTCCTCGTCCGCGACCCTTACGGCATCAAACCCCTTTATTACGCCGATGACGGTTGGACTGTCCGAGCTGCCTCTCAGGTGAAAGCGCTTCTGTCAAGTAAGAGGGTTTCGAAAATTAAAGAGCCGGCGGGAATCGCCGGTTTTTTTCTGACAGGCAGCGTGCCCGAACCCTTTACTTTGTATCAGGAAATTCGCACCGTGCCGGCCGGTTCATTCGTGCAAGTGGATAGTTTAGGCCCTTCGGAGCCTAAGCAATATTTCTCAATCTCTCAGATTTTTGAGGAGTCCAAAGTCGATTTAAAACCAAAAGATTCTCGAGAAGTGAAAGAACGTGTTCGCGAAGCGCTTTTGGAGTCCGTGCGTTACCACTTTGTTTCGGATGTGCCGGTGGGAATGTTTCTTTCTTCGGGCATTGATTCGGGAACTCTCGTGGGCTTGGCCAAGGATTTGGGCATCGCCCGCTTAAATACTCTGACGCTGGCTTTCGGAGAATACCGCGGATCCGAACAGGATGAGTCAGAAATGGCCGGCGAGGTAGCCCGCTTGTACGGGACGGAACACAGCACCCGCGTTTTAACTCAAGCCGAATTTGCGGGTGAATTTGAAAAAGTGCTTGAGGCGATGGACCAGCCTTCGATTGACGGAGTGAACACTTATTTTGTGAGCAAGGCTGCCGCTGAAAAGGGCTTGAAAGTGGCCTTGTCGGGTTTGGGGTCAGACGAGATTTTTGGAGGGTACCCTTCTTTTAAGGATGTGCCTCGATGGGTTAGCCTGTTGGCATGGCCAAGCCGTATCCCTGGGCTGGGCGCGGCATCCCGGAAGATTATTTCAAGCCTTCGGTTTTTGTTGCCTGAGTTGTCACCCAAAGCCGCGGGCCTATTGGAATACGGCGGCGATTATGAAAAAGCTTATTTTCTGAAAAGAGGTCTTTTTATGCCTTGGGAGCTTTCGTCACTCATGGATTCTGACACCGCTAGAGAGGGATTGAGACGGCTTGCGCTTTTCCGGAGAATGAAGACAGCGATGGTGCCGGCACCTCAAACGCCTTTCGTGAAAGTGGCCTGTCTTGAAGCCTCGTTTTATATGCGAAACCAATTGCTTCGCGACGCCGATTGGGCGGGGATGGCGCACTCACTTGAAATACGGGTGCCGTTTGTGGATTCTTTTCTTTTAAAAAAATTGGCCCCGCTGATGTTATTAGGCGATTCGCTGCGTCCTTCCAAACAATTGTTGCCTCAATTGCTGTCCGTAAAACTTCCGGATCGCGTGACGCAGCGTAAAAAGACGGGTTTTACGGTACCCATCGATCGGTGGCTGCAATCGGTGCCGGACCTGGATGAGTGGAAAAGTGTGGCGGCGCTTTCGGGAAAACACTGCCATTGGTCGAGACGCTGGGCTTACACGGTTTATCAGAGGTTCAAGACGCCATGCGCATCCTAGCGCTGGCAACGGAGGCTTACGGGGGCTTGGGAGGAATCGCTCAGGCCAATCGTGATTTGTTTGATGCGCTATCAGAAATGCATCAGATTATCATTCTGCCCAGGAAATCGAATGATGGAATATATCCTTTAGCACAGCAGGGTATGCAGAAACTGCCGCGGTGCGGCCGGTTGAATTACGCTTTGGGTGCGCTCATAAATTTGCGCAGGGAAGGGCCGTTTGACTTGATTTTTTGCGGCCACATTTTTATGGCGCCTTTGGCATTTGTTCTTTCGAAAATGAGCCAGATCCCGTTTTGGGTGCACACGCACGGAATTGAGGTGTGGGATAAACCGAATCCATGGGTCAGGTACTCCGCCGAGCAGGCCCGGCTTGTCACTTGTGTCAGCCGCTATACCCGCAGAAAATTTTTGGGTTGGGCCAATAGGGCGCCTCAAAGAGTACGAATTTTGCCGGACACCTATAGTCCGCGATTTGCGCCAGGCCCCAAGCCCAAATCTTTGATTTGCCGCTACGGTTTGCAGAGCAAGAAAATTCTTTTGACGGTTGGGCGGCTTTCTTCAAAAGAGAAATATAAGGGGCATGACAAAGTGATATCTATTCTTCCGAGGGTCGTGGAAAAATTTCCCGGCATTGCTTATGTCATTGCCGGAGACGGGGATGACCGGGGCCGTTTGGAGGCCTTGGCCGACAAAAACGGCGTTCGGGACAAGGTTTTATTTATCGGGCAAGTCAGAGATGAAGAGTTGCCGGACATCTACCGCATGGCGGATCTTTTTGTAATGCCAAGCACAGGCGAGGGGTTTGGGATTGTATTTCTTGAAGCGACCGCCTGTGGGGTACCGGTCGTTGGCCTTGATGCGGGAGGGACGCCGGACGCGTTGCAGGATGGTTTCTTGGGTACTCTGGTGAGAGATGACGAGCTACTCAACGAAATAAAACGTCTCTTGCTTAACGCCAGGACAGCGGGCCGCCCTCTATCGGAAATGACTATTCGACTCTTCGGCAAAGCCAATTTTAGAATGCATGCCAAAGGATTGGTTGCGAACCTGGTGAATCTACCATGAAGTCTCAAGCGGCAGCAGAAAAAAGTTATAATTTATTCCATCTATTAAAGACGATCGGCATTCCCTGGTCCTCTTTTTTAGTCCCCAGCGTTTTTTCTCTGCTGTCCGGTTTAGCCGAGGGGCTTAATTTACTGCTTTTACTGCCTCTATGCCGCGGTCTGGTGGGCGGAAATTATGGATTTCTTAAATCGGAGCCCTGGTTTCAAAAGGTAACTGCTTTTTTTCACGTTTCGAATTTATCAAACACCGTTATTTTTTCCGGCCTTCTGGTCACTGTTTTTATATCGGCGATCACCAAATGCCTACTTGAGTATTTTTCTGTACTGCTGGTGTCACAAGAAATCAGAAAATTCATGAATAATTTAAGAAAATTGCTTTTTGGCAGATTTATTTCATTCGGCAAGCTTTACTTTGACCAGAATAATCTGGGGGTCATTCATCAAAATCTGATTGCTTCAACGTCGAGGATCGGCTACGACTTACAGGTATACCAGCAGTCTTTGACGATGATTATCCAGCTGATTATTTATCTCGGAGCCATGTTCTGGATTTCGTGGCAGCTTAGCTTGGCGGCTCTGCTGATTTTTCCTCTTCTTCATTATTCCTCCAACTGGCTTATATACAAGATCAAAACATCCTCGACAAACTACGCCGGGGCAATGGATGACCTTTCTAAAAAAGTTTTCAACGTGTTTTCGGCGATCGTGCTGGTGAAGTCTTATCATGCGGAAGAAAGGGAAAAAAGATCGTTTGGGCTGTCCAGTGATTCCGTCGCCCGGCATGAGTTCAGTATCGATAAAAAATCTAACCTGATTTTGCCCCTGCAGGAAATCGTGTTCTTTTTGGTGATGCTTTTTTTGGTCTCCACCATCGCTCTACTCGTACACTATAGAGCCATCTCGGAATTTTCATCGTTTCTCGTTTTTTTCTATATTTTAAAACGCTCGTCCAGCCACTTTAAGTCATTAAATACCATCAGGTCTTCTTACGCCTCTTCTTTGGGGCTCTGGAAAAATGTGATGTCAGTGATGAATGATGATAACAAATTTTTTGTATTGGGAGGCGCGCGGAAGTTTTCCGGATTGGAAAATAAAATTTCTATCAAGAAGCTAAATTTCAGCTTTCCTCTGCGCCCGGCAGTTTTGAATGTTTGCTCCTTTGAAATCCAGAAAGGCAGGATGACCGCCCTGGTGGGGGAAACGGGCGCGGGGAAATCGACTATCGTGAATCTTTTGTGCCGGTTTTACGAGGCGCCGCGCGCGTCTATTTTTATCGATGGCATCGACATCAATGATTTCTCGCTCGAGTCATTTTACGAGAGGGTGGCTTATGTCAGCCAGGACGTACAGCTCATGAATGATACCTTGAGAGCCAATTTGCTTTATGGAATCGATTCGAAAGATGTCCCAATCGAAAAAATAGGCGAAGTATTGACACGCGCGAGACTCGGAAGTTTTGTCGAGAAACTGCAGGAAGGCCTTGATACGATGGTGGGGGACCGCGGGGTACGCTTGTCCGGAGGCGAAAAACAGAGACTTTCGATTGCCAGGGCCATCCTGAAGGACACGCCCATTCTGATTCTGGACGAGGCGACCAGCTCGCTGGATACCCATACCGAAACATTGATTCAGGAATCTATCATGGAGGCGGCGAAGGGAAGGACAACGATCGTGATCGCTCATCGCCTTTCGACGATCAAGAACGCGGATAAAATTATCGTGCTCGATCAGGGACGAGTTTCAGAATCCGGTTCTTTGAAGGAATTGCTCGATAAAAAAGGCAAATTCTACGAGCTTTGGGAAATGCAGAGGTTTGGATAATGCTTACAAATTTGCGACATCAATTTGTTTTGGGTCTTAAACGGCTGATTTACAGCCGTCGTGGGGAGCCCTATCGCGTTAAGGGCCACACACTACGTTATCTGCCAGGCACGCGTCCTGTCAGATTGAGCTACATTCATTCGCAAAATGCCGTCGTGCGCTATGACGCGCTGCAGGTCCAATTATTAAGCACTCAGTTGTCGGAGGGTGATACTGTGATCGATGTCGGCGCGCACAGCGGCGAATTGAGTATCCTGATGGCCGCCCTGTGCGGTCATAGCGGGCAGGTGGTGGCTTTCGAACCAGATCCTTACGCGCGTGAAATGTTGATCCGGAATCTAGCCCTTAATCCCGATATAACACGGCCTATGGTAGAGGCTTATGCTTGCTCGGATACGGAAGGTGAAGCAACACTCTATAGCCATGGCGGCGGCTCCAACTCTTCGCTAGTACGCTCAGGTGTGGGGCTCTCCGTCGCAGACAACTCCGAAAAAATTTGCGTCCCTACTGTTACGCTCGACGCCTATATCGCAGCACATAACCTGAAAGAACCGCGCTGGGTAAAAATCGATACAGAAGGAGCGGAAATTCGTATCTTGAAGGGCTCAAGGCGACTTTTGAACGGCAACTCAGGCATTCTTTGCGAGCTGCATCCTTATGCGTGGGCTGAGTTCGGCAACACGCTTGATGAACTTAAAGGCTTGGCTGCTGCTGCCGGCCGCCGCATCCGCTATATTGATCAAGATTCAGAGATCGGTGCCAACGCGGAATATGGCATAGTGCTTTTGGAGCGAAAGCAACGTGGTTGACGTCGTCTACATTGCCGCGTGCGCACGCGACGCCCGCTTAACGCGCATTTGTGTAGCCAGCATTCGTTACTTTTACCCTGAGGTTCCTATTCGGCTCCTTGCTGGAGACATCCTGCAGCGCGGTTTGGCAGAGGAACTGCAGCGTTACTGGGGCGTCGAGTTGGTGGATCTTCCAAAGGGTGATTATGGTTGGGGATTGGTCAAGCTCGAACCGCTGTTTGGTCCAGCCGGCGAGAAATTCCTGGTGATGGATGTGGACACGGTCTTCACGGGTCGCGTGCTGGATGTTCGCGCCGAAAGTGATGCGCCATTTTTTGTGGACGATGAACAGCTTTCCGATGCCGATTCCAAGCGACTTTACTACAATTGGGACAAGCTTCGCGAAATCGATCCAAAAGTTCAATCTGCCCTCACTGGGTTCAATGTGGGCCAATGGTTCGGGACGGCAGGATTGGTTAAGCGTGAGGAATTTGATCCCTGGGTTGAATGGACCCTGCCTCGCCGCCTGCGTTATCCAAACTATTTCATGCCTGGCGACCAAGGTGTGATGAACTATGTCCTCCTGCGAAAAGAGGCATTCGAGGGGTTACGCATTGAACGCCGGACGATCATGCGCTGGCCGGGCTATTCCATGGACGGCCTGGACGTCGGGAGCGTGTCGAAGGGGACGGCGCCGCCGCTTGTGATCCACTGGGCGGGCCTAAAAAAGACGTTCTTACGGGACATGGTAGGCGCGGACTTGCTAATATTTTTTGAAAAGTTTTACTACCAACGCCTTCGAGCCGGAAACTTACGGAGGGCTCTTGCGACTTGCTATCATGTTTGGCTCCAGTGGAAACACCCCATCACGGTGAAGATGACGTTGGCATATCGAAAGTGGATTGGGTCACGGTTGTGGAAGAAACCTAGTCTTAAGACTTGAAACAGTCCGGTGCAACATGAAACAATTGGTCAAAAAACTATTTACTAAGCTTAGCTATGGTTCTGCAGGCCGCTTGGTTAGCAAAGTTGGAAAACATGGGGCGGTTATGTCTATAGGCCGAGCAATTCACCATGCCGTTAGGGCCGTCTTAGAAGCAAAAGGTTATTGGGTGCGTCACCGCTCCGTATTGCCTTACGGCGTGGATTATCAACACGACATTAGTCGCTTATCCAACATTTTCGGTATTTCCGTAAATATCTTTTTCGATGTTGGCGCTAACACGGGGCAGACGTCGTCAGCTGCTTTGGTCAACTTTCCTGGGGCTACGATATTCGCATTTGAGCCCCATAAGCCTATCTTCTTAGCTCTAAAAAATAATGTCTGGGATCCACGCGTTAGACCGTTCAATCTAGCTCTGAGCGACAAGAGGGGGGAAGCGCGATTCTTCGAATATGACACGCACGGGTTGTCAAACAGCATGGTGGAGGACTCTCAGTACGCTGTATATACAAAGCATCCACCGAAAACCCTTAGCGTCGAATGCGAGACTTTGGATGGCATTTGCAAAACACTTGGCATAGACCAAATCGACGTGTTGAAAGTGGACACCGAAGGTCACGATCTCGCGGTATTACGAGGGGCGGAACGGATGCTCGCCGAGCGCCGCATCCGATTCGTATATATCGAATTTAACACGATGCAGCCAAAGGCGGGAACTTCCGGCGGTGCTTTGTTGCCCATCAGCGGCATCCTTGAACCATTAGGATTTCGCTTCGTAGCAAGCTATACCGAGCAACTGATGGCAACGGGAGAATTGTTTGTGCAATCGAATGCGCTTTTTGTTCACCTACCTTCTGCCAAGCCAAGCGAGAGATGAAGGACGATATTGACCGTGCCTAATCCATGTTGGAATGGTAGTTGCATTTATACTTTTCTTAGAAACGCGTCAGATTTTACGCAGCGCGATCTGGACGAAAACCACCATGTTTGGCTCCAGTGGAGACACTCTATGACGGTAAAGATGACATCGGCATATCGAAATTGGATTGGGTTACGGTTGTGGAAAAAACCCCAGCCCCAAAACTTGAACCATTCCGGCGCAGCATGAAACAAATGATCAAAAAACTATTTGCTACGCTTGGTTACCGGGTGCAAGGAACACGGTACTGTCCGCGGCATCTCCTTGAACCAAGATATCTGCGTACCATCGAGTTGGCGGACGTCATCTACCGTAGGATGTTCGAATTCGGCCGGGAATTAACGTTTATCCAGACCGGCGCATTTGATGGAATCACCCAGGACCCTTTGTACCCCTACATCTCCAAGCATGGATGGCGCGGTGTCTTGGTTGAGCCCCAACCGCGTGAGGTCGAGAAGCTTCGCGATCTTTACCGCGGCAACCAACGTATCACTATTTTGCAGGCCGCAATAGATTGCGATCGCGGAAAACGCACGCTCTTCACGGTGGAATCATCCAATATTCCTATCTGGGCCCACGGTATGGCATCTTTCGGAAGCCCGCAATTATTCATTGGGAGGTTATGAATCTAACAAAGTCTCAACGAGAAGATTGTTTCGAAAGATTGATATGTTTTGACTACCGCCTTGCGCCGTCAGGCAATCAAGATATGTTGGCTGTATTGGAGGGGACTGCGACATGAAGCAATGGGTTAATAAGTTGTTCGACAAGTTCGGTTGCCATGTGCAAAGACAGCTCTTTGAGAATGCCGTCCTCAAACGATTTATCGACATGTCGATGGAGGGGCATTGGCACACCAAGGCCCAAAACAGCGTGAATCCGCTTCTTCGGCATGGCGACAAGTTCTATTCTCAGAACGACGAGGACGGTATTATCAACACGATCCTCAAACGGCTCAAGATCGAACGGGGGTTTTTGTTGAATACGGCTGCGGCGACGGACTTGAAAATAATACCCTTCAGCTTTTGATGCGCGGGTGGAACGGAGTTTGGATCGGAGCTGAGGATCTAAAAATCCATGTTCCTGAGCCAAGTCAAAAACTTTGTTTTGAGCGGGGCTGGGTGACGCGCGACAATTGTGTCGAGATCATGCGGCGCGGCATCCAAACGGTCGGCGCTCAGGAAGTTAATCTTGTCAGCATGGACCTGGACGGCAATGATTTTCATTTCGTGCAGAGAATTCTTGAGGGGGGATTTAAACCCGATGTGTTTGTTGTCGAATATAACGCAAAGTTTCCTCCTCCGATTCGGTTCAGCATTGCGTACGATCCAGCGTTCGTCTGGTCGTGGGGCGATTATTTCGGGGCATCGCTGCAGACCTTTATCGACTTATTCGATTCCTTCGGGTTCCGGCTTGTCTGCTGCAATGTTACGGGCATCAACGCATTCTTTGTGCACAAACGCCACGCGGCCTTATTTGAGGACGTGCCCCAAGACGCAGAGTCTCTCTTCATGCCGGCGGATTACAACTGGTTTGTCAGGCGGGGTCATTCACCGGATGCTCGTTCTATAGAGCAATTTTTGAGTAAGACCCAGGTCGATTAAACCTCATGATTACAAGTAAAGGCTAGTCCTATGACGCTTCCTACAGCCGCTTCGTTGTTTGAGCGCTTGCCGAGGTTCTTTCGAAGACACAAGCTCATGCTGGGATGGATGAAGCTTACGGGAGAAAGCGCCTTGCAGTTAGTTCGCATTCGTGACGAGAGCTTCGGCTTTGCCGACATGAGCGACGGATTCCTTCGCCTCATCGTGATTGACGGAGACTTTGAGGCTGACTTCTTCCGAATTGCGGATGCGCTTCTCGCTCGTGGAGGCGTTTTCATCGATGCGGGTGCCAATTATGGGCTTTTGAGTTTTGGCATGGCCGGACAATTCTCGGATCGGGTGAACTTTCACTTATTCGAGCCCAACCCCAAATTGGTGCCCTCGATCCACAAGAGTTTGGCGCTCTACCCCCAGATGAGATGTAAAATACATCAAACGGCCCTATCCGACCACGAGGGCAGTGTCACCTTATTATTCAACCCTACGCAGTCGGGGGCATCTCATATTGCGAGCGACGGAAGCGGCGAGGAGGCTGCCTCAACCACGCTAGATCATTATTTTGAACGGGAACATCTAAAGCGAATCGAACTTTTAAAGATGGATGTCGAAGGATTTGAGATGGCCGTTCTTCGCGGCGCCAGGCGTTCCCTCCAAACCCAAAGTATCCGTGCCGTCTATTTTGAATACTTCCAGAAATTCCTGGGGCGCGTCGAGCCGCCGGGCGATGTGCTGGAGTTTCTTGAATCATTTGAATATGAAGTTTGCTTCTGCCGCTCGTTTGACTTAAAAACGTATGGCGCCGCCACGCACACTTTACGGAAGGGCTTACCGGGTCATGGCCTACAGCTTCTTCCCATCCGCGGCCATGTTCGTCCAAAAGGGACAGACCTTCTGGCTGTCCCAAAAGGGAGCTTGGTGCCGTTGGTCAATTGAGAATATAAATAGGATTAGTGAGAGCTACTTAAAAAATGCTTATTGGAAAATACTTATGCTTTCAATCTCTGTAATTATATGTGCTCACAATCCCAAGCCTGCCTATTTGGCTCAAGTCCTGGAGGCGCTTAAAGCCCAGACTTTGCCGCTTATGGAATGGGAGCTTCTGCTGGTAGATAACGTCAGCCGAGAGTTATTGTCTGCTTCGGTTGATTTAACTTGGCACCCTCTTGCGCGGCATATACGTGAGGACGAGCTCGGCAAGGTACCGGCTTTTTTATGCGGGATACACGAGGCTAAGGGCGAATTGTTGATTATGGTCGATGACGATAATGTGCTGTCGCCCGATTACTTGGCGGTTGCAAACAGGTACCGGCTGGAGAGACCGTGGATGGGCTCATTCAGCGGTCAATGTGAAGGCGTCTTTGAGGAGCCGCCGGCGGCGTGGACGAAGCCCTTCCATTCAAATCTTGCTATCAGGGAGCTTACGCGCGATCGTTGGTCAAATCTTCCCTCGGTCAATGAAACGATGCCCAATGGAGCCGGTATGTGCGTACGCAAGGAAGTCGCCGAATTTTACTACAAGCTTCACAAAACGGGGAAGCGTCCATTCAAGGTGGATCGGATTGGGAAGTCATTGCTATCGGGGGGTGACAACGACTTGGCGGCATGCGCTGCCGATCTGGGTCTTGGGATGGGTGTCTTTGCCGCACTTAAATTGAAACATTTGATACCTCCGGAGAGACTGACAGAGGACTATCTTCTCCGGTTGGCTGAGGGCATTGCCTATTCCGGGGTTTTTGTTCATTCATTTCGCGGCATCCTTCGGCTACCTCCGTCTTTGGGTCGCCGACTGCTTGACTTTATCAAAATATTCTTCATGTCTCCACGGGATAGGAGATTTTTTCTTGCAAACAAACGCGGAGAGAAACGGGGTCGCAGAGACATGGCAAAGGCAGTGACGGGAACATGAAAAAACTTTTGTTGTTTTTGTTTAACCATCGAACTCTTGCGCTGTTAAGGTGGGATCTTTATTTCCTTCGCATCCGGCTAGTTAATTTTATGCTTCAGACCCGAAGACGAGCTCGTGTGTTCGCGGCGTCGCGTCCCAAACCAGTGTATCTCAATCTTGGTTCGGGGCCGCGAGGTCTCGACGATACTCACTGGGTCAATGTGGATGGTTTCCGTGACAAAAACGTCCAGTTCTTGTTGGATTTCAATCGCGGCTTGCCGTTCGCCAACGACATATTTGACGGAGTTTTCTGCGAACATGTGCTCGAACATTTCTCCCTGGAGGATGGTGAAAAATTGATGCGTGAAGTGTGCAGGTGCCTGCGGGTTGGGGGCGCGGCACGAATTGTAGTACCTGATGCCGAGAAGATTTTAAAAACATATTTCGAGGACCCGGCTAAATTAATCGATTATAAATTGGAAGGGCGAGGAACGGCCATGCAGGCCGTGAATGCTTGTTTCCGCCAACGTTACGAACACCAATTTCTCTACGATTGGGCGTCAATGCAAGCTATGCTCCTCCGCGCCGGTTTTAGCAAAGTTACTCATGTTGTTTACAGCCAAAGTGAATTATGCCAGCATATTGTACTGGATGACCCTAAGTATGAATGGGAGAGTCTTTACGTTGAGGTATTGAAATAGTCTCGAACCGAATATTCATTTGCACAGTAAAATTCTACATGTAGTTCAAAGCCTCGGTAGTGGTGCGGTGGAAAACTGGCTCGTGCGTATGCTTCGGCATGCGCGTAAGCGAGGAGTGGATGTCGATTGGACGTTCTACTGCGTGCTCGGCGGTCCGGGATCGATGGATGACGAGGTCCGATCACTTGGCGCACGTATTGTCCATTCTCCTGTCCTACTGAGTGAGAAGCTCGTATTCATCCGTGCAATGCGCCACGAGATGCTAATCGGAAAATACGACGTCCTGCATTGTCACCACGACTTTATAAATGCCGTGTATTTATTAGCTTCCGCTGTAACCCCAATTCGCCGCCGCATCGCGCATGTCCACAATGCGGATGAGAATCTACTGACGCCGCATCGCGTCAAGCAGTGGCTTCTTCGCGAACCCCTGCGATGGATTTGTCTAACTCTCTCTGACAAAATTGTCGGCATTTCCAATCACACGATAGACACTTTTCTCGCTGGACGCCCACGGCGCCCCGGCCGCGATATTGTCCATTATTACGGGGTTGATCCGACACCATTTGTGAATGTCAATGCTGATCATGTAGGTTGTCGGCGCCAACTCGGTTTGCCGGATAATGCGTTGATTCTTCTTTTTGCCGGGCGTGTAGTTCCGGAAAAAAATCCAGTCTTTGCGGTGGACGTACTGGCAGACTTGCGTAGTCTCGAGCCGCGGGCTGTCGGAGTTTTTGCCGGCGCTGGATCGCAGGAACAGGTTGTGCTGGCCCGAGCACGAGAACGTGGCGTGGAGAATTTTATACGCCTGCTTGGCTGGCGAGATGACTTACCCGAAATCATGAGTTGCAGTGACTGGTTTATTTTGCCGCATCCGGAGCATCCGAAGGAGGGCTTCGGTCTGGCCGTCGTCGAAGCGCAGCTTGCCGGGATGCGGATGCTTCTCTCGGAAGGAATCACGGACGACCCGCTCCTTCCGACGGCGAGATTCTGCCGTCTTCCGCTTGCTGTCGGACCCAAAGCTTGGGCGAAAGCGGCGTTGGAACTCTCGCGCAGCGCTCAACCCTCGTCGGCGGCGGCATTGGCAGCGCTTCGGGAATCGCCCATGGAAATGGATCGCGCGCTTGATGAATTATTGTGCCTCTACGCATGAAGCCAGAACGTCCGATCAAAGTGCTTCACGTCGTGGATAACCTTGGCATGGGTGGCGGTGAGAAGTGGTTGATGGAATTACTTCGCTTGTGGTCCAAAAGCGGAGAAGTCCGGATGGACTTTTTGGCAACCAGCGGTAATCGCAGCTACTTTGACGACGAGGCTCAACGGTTTGGAGCACAAATCCACTACTTGCGTTATGGCCGCGGCCACTTATTTGAATTTGCCGACAAATTTCGGCGTACTCTGCGCGAAGGCGAGTATGATGCTATTCATGACCACGAGGACTATGCCAGTGGATGGCACTTTCTCATGGGTGGGAGGGCCTTACCCCCTGTACGAATCACGCACATCCATAATCCGGCCTATCAAATTCGCAACAATTACGGCGTAACATTCACTCGCCGTATTACGGCCCGTATCGGCAAGTATCTTGTCTGGCAATATGCCACGCACATTGCGGGCACCTCGAGGCAGGCCATTACCGAATACGGTTTTGACACGCCGTATTTCAGCCGTATTCCCAAGGCCGCGCTTTATTGCGGGTTTGACCCTTCGCGCTTTTTGGGCGACAGACCGGCGGCCAAAGCCGCTGTTTGCCGTGAATTTGGCTGGCCTGAGAACTCCAAGATTTTCTTGTTTGCAGGACGTATGGACTTGTCAGCTGAGATGAACCACCCGCAGAATCATAAGAATTCGGGCTTCGCTGTTTCGGTTGGAATTGAATGTGCACGCCGCGACTCAAGCGTTCGCATGCTCTTTGCTGGGGCGCTCAACCCATCCTCCAACATACTCGAAGCGCGTATTAACGCCGCCGGATTTTCAGGGCGCATTCGTTTTGCGGGCATACGCAATGATATGGGCTTGCTTATGCTTGGTAGTGATGCCTTGCTTTTCCCGTCACGGGGCGAGGGGCTGGGCATGGTCGCCGTCGAAGCACAGGCTGCGGGATTGCCTGTTCTCGCGTCTACTGCGGTGCCGCGTGAATGCGTCGTTGTGCCCGATCTGGTACGGTTTGAGGATTTGGAGGCGGGGGCGACGATCTGGGCGAAGATGCTTCTCGATCTCGCGGGGCTTTCTCGGGACGTTGCTCAATCAAACCGGAGGGTGGCCGAATCCGCCTTTTCGATTAAAAATTCTACACGACAACTACTAACGCTTTATAAAGAAAAAACGCGTATTTGATTAACTTCATGACGATTTTTCCGTTAAATCTACGATCCGGAGGGTTTTCCGCGATGAGCGCGGCTGCTTTTAACGCAATCAGCAAGCTTGGTGATATTCATTATGTCGGGCCCGTCGCTCCGCCCGTAGTCTTGCGACAGAAGCTGCTCTCAAAACTTCTGCGCATCGCTGGTTTACGAGGAGATTTCTTTTGCTTCTCTGAGCATAGACTACGAGCAATTGCGGATGCGGTTCAGGCTGAATGCAACACTGCGGCAGATCTGGATTATTTTCATGGGTTTACACCCTGGATTTTGATCGAACCGCAACGGCCTTATATCGCACGGAGTGATTGCACGTTTCGAGATTACATCGATATTTATCATTGCCGGGAGCATTTTAACGCAAAAGACATAAAACGGATCGAAACGACTGAAGCGGCGTGGCTCAAAAAAGCCCAACAAGTCCTTTTTACAAGCGAGTGGGCGGCGAGGCGGGCTACGCACGATTATGCATTGGACTCAAGCCGGGTCCGAGTTGTGGGAATCTTTGGCGAGGTCGACCCGCCCCTACGTGATACTTACGCAGGCAGCAAGCAATTCGTTTTTATTTCAACAAACTTTGAGTCGAAAGGGGGCCGAGTCGTGCTTTCGGCATTCCGGAAACTCAAAAAGCTTAAGCCTGACGCGTCTCTTGTAGTCGTGGGCGACCGCCCGCCCGATGTATTATCAGAGAACGGAGTAAATTTTACGGGGTATTTGCGGAAGGAAAATCCGCGGGAATATGCCCGGTTTCGCGAAATTCTTTCTGGCGCCCTCGCGCTTGTGCATCTGACCAGGGCGGACGTTTCTCCGCATGTTATCGTAGAGGCGGGGTATTTCGGGTGCCCGGCAATCGCCTCCAGAAGGTTTGCTATCCCGGAATTGGTTGATGATGGGCGTAGCGGCATCCTGCTTGACGAGCCGGAGAATGTAAACGCAGTGGTGGGGGCGATGCTCCGGATGCTTGAGCGAGAGAATTACCATGGTTTGCGCCAAGCGGTTTGGGCCAAGGCTCACGGACAGCATTCTAAAGCGCAATTCGAAGAGCGTCTACTCTCCTATGTGCGAGAGGTTGTTTCGGACATGAAGAGAGTGCCGCCGGTATGAAAATTCTCTTTGTCGGCGCATTGGGTGAAGGCCAGACTTCGCGCATGCGTATGGAAACTTTGCTTGAATTGGGGCATACCGTTATCCCGTTAAATTCTCAAAGCGGATGGGACCAAGCCTCCAGGATATCGCGTCGTCTTCAGCAACAGTTTGCCGCGGGGCCTATCGTGCAGAAAATAAATTCGGATTTACTTAAGTTGGCTATAGAAAACAAGCCCGATTTATTGTGGGCGGAAAAACAAGAATATCTCTATCCAAAAACTCTCAAAGAGCTTATTCGCATGGGTATAAAATTACTTCATTTTACTCCCGATCCTTATTTCAGCGTGTCCTGGAAAAGGACTCGGCTCATGAACGCCTGCGTGCCGCTTTTCGATTATATGCTTACTTCCAAGAGGTATGAATTGAGCGAATATCGACGAATATGCAAAAATGTCATTTATATGCCATTGGGTTTTGCCGAGGCCGTCCATCGCCCTTTATTTCCCGAGGACAGAAAATTGAAAGAAAAATACAGAAGTGACGTGGCTTTCATTGGTGGATGGGAGCCTCGAAGAGAAGATATGCTTGAATCGGTCGCAAGAGAGTCGGATTGCAACTTAAAGATCTGGGGCTACGGCTGGGATGCTCTTATAGACGGCCGATGGACCCTGCGGCGACACATGGCGATGAAGCGGCTCGCAGGCGATACGCCATTTAAAGTTAAAAAAAACGAAATCCTTACGAAAGCCATTCAAGGGGGTGAGATTTACGCTGATGCTTATGCCTGGGCGGTATCGGGCGCACGCATTAATATAGGATTTCTACGCAACACGTGGCCTGATCAGCACACCACGCGTACGTTTGAAATTCCGGCGTGCGGGAGTATGCTGCTTGCGGACCGAACGGATGAGCACGTAGCTTTTTTTACCGAGGGTAAAGAGGCGGAGTTTTTTTCAAATAAGGAAGAATTAATTGAAAAGGTGAAATTTTATCTGCGAAACGAAGAGGTGCGAAAGAAGATAGCGCTGAACGGCTATCAAAAATGCCGTGTGGCGGGGTATTCATACAAATATCGGTTGAAAGCAGTTTTAGACAGGATTGGATTGCGCTCATGACCATCTACATATTCAATCCCGCGATATTTGAAAATGTTCATGAAATTATCGGGGTTGGGAGAACAAATCCGGTGTTCCGCTGCGGTGGATCGGAGACCTTAACGCCTAAGTCTGATTAGCAGTGAGCTGCTTGCGAAATTATGATTTGCTGGCGACAATATGAACCGAATCGTCGTTTAAGCGATAATTCTTACTAGGAGTATCGTTTTTACTTAGAATTTTGAAGTTGACCTGAGAAATATATTTTTTCATGGAAAGATGATCATACATCCATCGATGTTGCAGGCCATATCCACCCATAAACTCTAAAATTCGATACTTAAACGTTCCTCTCGATTTTCTACTGAGCAAAGTAGATTCAAGAAAGGAATTTGCCGCTTCAGCCGAGCCTTGAACAAAGTCGTGAAGATAAATTTCTGCTTGTCGTTTAAGATCCGGAACAATAACATGCAGAGTTCCGTCTGGTTTAAGCTTGCGATAAAAGTCGCGCAAAATGTTGATCATTTCTTCCGGGTAAACGTGTTCCAAAAAATGCGAACACAGGATATGATCAATGCAAGCGTCGGGGAATGGCAACGGCTTGCGACAATCATGGCGAAGAAGCATCATACTGTCCTTAGCGTCAACATACTTGTCTATATTTTCACGGTACTTTTTTGGAATGAAGTATTTAACAACTGGATAAACTGCGATTAAATTAATAAAAATATAGTTATCAACATTAACAGCGCCGTCCAAAAAAATAGTTGAACTAGCGATGTTAAGCCAGATCTGTCCGGAGGAATTTTTAAAACGATTCAATTTATTAAACATATTCATGACTAAAGAGTCCGCGGTTGAGCAATTTTGAAGATACATGACAATATATATGATTTCTACAGGTGGATCAACAACATTTCGTTGAAAGTCGGTTTGGCGGAATGTTAACCCTAGTGCAAATTTAAAAGCAGGTAGGTTTACTCTTACTAGTACATGACATACAGGATATTTGAGATTGACATGAGGTTTCTGCGCGACGTGTACCCCAATCAGCACACGACGCGTACTTTTGAAATACCGGCATGCGGCAGTATGCTGATTGCGGACCGAACGGATGAACATAGGGAATTTTTTATCGAAGGCAAAGAAGCAGAATTCTTTTCCAGCAAGGAAGAATTAATAGAAAAAGTGAGATTTTATTGGGGACACGAGGACCTGCGCAAAAAGACCGCGATGAATGGTTATGAAAAATGCCATACGGCAGATCATTCTTATAAAAATCGACTAAAAGATGTCTTGGGGCTGATTGGATTATTTAAGTGAACGCGCAATCATCCAATCCTCCAATCTTCGAAAAATTATTGGTTATGTATGCCCGGCGTTTTCCTATTCGTCGCGGCAAGCTGAGATTGATTGATTCCCTTTGGCAAGCTGCGGCCGGCGGCAGGGGCGTGTATAGGCTGGCAGATTTGAAGTATGGCCGATTCAGGATGGCCTGCGATTTGAGCCTGATGTTGCAGCGGCAGTATTATTTTTTCGGTACGTATTTCCTGGAGGAGAAGCTTCTCGATTGTTGGGAGAAGGAAGTGAGGGGGGCCAAAGTGATCTTCGACGTTGGAGCTAATGCCGGCATTTATAGTCTGGTTGCATTGGCTATACAACCAGACGTTATTGTTCACGCTTTCGAACCTACTCCAGAAATAGCGGCTCACCTGCGGGAAACCGCGGCTCTGAACGGGCTTGATCATTTATTCGTTCACGAAGTGGCGGTCTTAAGCAAGAATGGGCGGGCTGTCCTAAAGCGTTTCCGTGGGGAGCTGGGCACAAACGAAGGGATGAATTACATCTCTGAAAAATTCGGGGAGTCTGGCGCTGAACGCGTACAAACCGTTTGCCTCGATCAGTTTTGCAAGGACCATGCGATCGATCGGATCGACCTTCTGAAACTTGATATTCAAGGGAATGAACATTCGGCTTTGAAAGGGGCTGAGTGCCTTCTCCAGAACGGCCGTATTGGCATTATTTTCATGGAACTCAATTGGGCTGAGAATTCTGCCGTTGTGTGTCCAGCCAGCGAGTCCATTGCCCTCCTCGAAAAGACGGGTTATAAATTCTCAGCAGCCGGGAAGTGCATGGATTGGAAGAAATCTGGTGAGTGGATGCGGAGTTTGGCGGATATCATCGCGTGCCGAGTATAATATAAAATGTACGAAGATCACCTAGTCTTGTATCTGATCATTTACGCGGTTATCGTTATGATCATGCTTTTGGCCAGCTTCAACCGTAGAATGCCCAGCGTTGGCATTCCTTTGGCATTCACATTTAATCTTTTAATGAATCATTATTTTGGAGCGCTCATTTACGCTCTGCCCTGGTACTCGACCGAGGGATATGAATTCACGTATTTGGGATTTGAGCAGACGCTTTATGGCATGGCGGCATTTGCCGCAGGCAGTCTTATGATAGGCCCATGGATCATCGCAAATTTTTCGGGAAGGCCAAGCAATGTGATCATAAAACCGCACCCGAAGCTTGTAACGCGCTATTTTCAGATCGGCCTCATCACCTATTTTTTACTGGGCCCTATTTTGGGAAGGATACCGACCTTTGCTACATTTGTCCAGTCCGCTTGGAATCTTTTGATTGTCTCTGTTTGTCTTTTATGTTGGAAAGCGTGGACAGAAAGAAAACTTTTTTTGATCCCCATTTATCTGGCGCTTTCAGCTGTATTTCCATTTTTTACGTCTTTTAACAGCGGTTTTTTAAATTATGGTATCCGTGCTTTGATGGCGGTTCTTTTCTTCGTGGCCACTTTTTTTAAACCTCGCTGGCTTGTGGTAATGATGGTCATTGTGAGTGTCTATATGGGATTGTCTCTCTGCGAGACTTATTTCAGGGATCGCGACGAACTGAGGGAAGCCATCTGGCATGGCGAGCTATCAGCTTCTCAAAGGATTGAAAGGGTGTTGTGGACGCTGACTCATTTTGAGTGGTTGGACTTGACAAACCAAAAACATTTGAAGCGGATTGACGGCCGGCTTAATCAAAATGATTTTGTGGGCAAATCGATTGTTTACCTGGGGGATGACCGTGAGGCCTTTGCCCGCGGCTCTACATTCAGCGATGCCATTATCGCACTTATCCCCAGGTTTTTTTGGCCAAACAAGCCTTTTTACGCGGGAAGCGGCGATCTTGTGACTCGTTACACCGGACAGCAATTGTCGGAAACCACAAGCTTTGGAATCGGGTATGTCATGGAATTTTATATCAATTTTGGCACGCCCTGTGTTGTCATTGGTTTTTTAATTTTAGGAGTGCTTATCCGCATTTTTGATTTTAAAGCCGCGCGGCGCTTAGTCAGAGGAAATTGGCAGGGTTTTACCCTTTGGTTTTTACCGGCCTGCGGCCTCACTGAAACGGTAGACACGATTCCGGCCATAGCGGCGTCTGTCATTGCCGCTATAATTTTCTGCGTTTTTATTCACCGCTTTTTGCTTCGAACTTTCCTTGGGCTCCGGTTTGTCTTCGGTGGGCGAAAAATATGAAAAAGCGTTTAAAACTTTTGCATGTGACGCCCGCTTATTTGCCGGCCTATCGTTATGGCGGACCGATTTATTCAGTGCACGGTCTTTGTCGGTCTTTGGTCCGGCTTGGACACGAATGTCATGTGTACACGACCAACGCCGACGGGAAAAAAGATTTGAATGTGGCTATCAAGAAGCCTGTTTTGATGGACGGTGTACGAATAACGTATTTTAGATCTTCTTTCTTAAGGAAGATTTTTTATGCGCCGAATATGCGTAAAACTTTAAAATCAACCATGGAAAATTACAACCTTATTCATTTACATTCGCCCTATGTATGGCCCACTTGGATGGCGGCACGCATGGCTTTTAAAGCAAAAAAACCTTATGTGATGACGACTCGGGGAATGCTGGTCAGGGATCTCGTACATAAAAAAAGTCGTTGGGCCAAGTCTGTCTGGATCAGCTTAATCGAGCGCAGGAATCTCGAAAGAGCCGCTTTGGTTCACTTCACAACCCAATCCGAAGAGGCTCAGGTGAGACAATTTGGGTTTAGCTTAAAAAAAACGGTTGTTTTGGGCCACGGCATCGACGAAGCGCCCACGCAAGGTTTAACGCCTGAGTCACCACGAGAAAATATTATTTCTTTTTTAAATGGAGCCCCTTTTTTGCTTTATGTGGGGAGGATCAGTTGGGAAAAAGGACTGAATCGCCTGATTGAAGCCATGGCGTATGTAAAGGATATCCCATTGCTTTTCGTTGGAAATGGTGACGCGGAATATCTGAAGACGCTCAAAGATATAGCGCAAAAAAATGGCGTTAGTAATCAATTGATTTTTGCCGGCCCCTATTACGGATCTGTGAAATATGATTTATATAGAAAGGCTAAAATGTTTGTTTTGCCTTCTTTTTATGAAAACTTCGGAAATGTGGTATTGGAAGCAATGATGCAAGGCTGCCCGGTGGTTGTGACTCCGGGTGTCGGCTTGGCTGATTTTGTCAGGCAGAACGGTGCCGGACTGGTGGCGGAGGATAGCGCACAAGGCTTAGCGAAAGCGATCAATCAATTGCTCGGAAACCCCGATTTATGCAAAGAAATTAAAACGATGGGCCCAAAAGCTGTCAGAGAAAAATTTACATGGGACAAAATTGCGGAATGTATGGCCGATTGTTATGAACAGATAATCGACGGGGCGAGTAACGGAAAGGACAGGTTTTGAATGAGCTCTAAGGAGATTGTCCCGGAATATGACTACTGGAATTCCTAAGGGTGTTTGTCCCATCATCCCCCCTTACCTCTTGCGGGAGATCGTACGGTGCGGGACGAATGCCGAAAAAGAATGTGCGCTCGAGACTATCATTCAAGAAGATAATGTTTGACAAACACTCAAAAATCGTCGAAAATTGGAAAACGATAATTATAAATAGCATATTATAAATGGGCGATAAATCTAAATCTATGTTTGCCCGATGGTGCACAGCTTCTCTGCGGGAGAAGTTGAGGCGTCCTTATGTCCATATTCTGTTTGGAGCGCGCCAAACGGGGAAATCGACACTCCTCAAGTCGCTTTTGCCGAGCGATGCGCTGGAAATCAATTTGGCGGATCCCAAGGAGCGGGCGCGTCATCTGGCTGACGCGGGCGAGTTTGAGAAGAGTTGCCGTGCTCTCGGCGCGCGCAGAAGACCGCGATTCGTTTTCGTAGACGAGGCCCAGGCCGTCCCTTCCATATTTGATGCCGTGCAATTCCTTTATGACGAAGACAAGACGCGTTGGCGATTCGTGCTGTGCGGAAGTTCCGCCCGTAAACTTCGGCGCACGGGGGTGAATCTTTTACCGGGCAGAAGTTTGCTCCATCATTTGTATCCCTTGACGCTTGCGGAGCATCCGGCAGACAAGCGGCCGGGCGAAGCGATACAGAATTCACCTTTGCCCTTCACTTGGGGGAAAGAGGGCTCGAAAAACTTATTCCCGGAAGAAGACCTTGTCACTCGGCTGGCTTATGGCGAACTACCGGGTATTGTGTCGGCCCAAAAGAAAGACCGAGCCGACCTCTTGAAGTCCTACGCGGTTGTGCATCTAGAAGAAGAGATACGACGCGAGGCCTTCGTCAAGGATTGGGGAGGTTTTGTCCGGTTTCTCAAGCTTGCGGCTGCCGAATCGGGAGGGTTGCTCAATTATGCGCATATTTCACAGGAATCGGGTATTTCACAGCCGACAGTTAAGGCCCACTATCAGCTTCTGGAAGACATGTTTATCGGTTTTTATGTATTTGCTTATTCCACCAGTCCCAGAAAAAACCTTCTTTCTACGCCCAAATTCATTTTTTTTGACCTTGGGGTACGTCATGCGGCGGCGGGGCTTTCGCCATCTTCGGATATCGTCATGGCAAATCCCGGGGCCTGTTTTGAGCAGTGGGTGGGCATTGAATTGTGGAAGCGTCTTCAGTATTTGGGGGAGGGTGATCTCTTTCACCAGCGAACGCGCGACGGCGCCGAGATCGACTTCGTTGTGCGGCATAAGAAACACTTAATACCGATTGAGGTCAAATGGACGGAGCGGCCCGCCTTGCAAGATGGCCGGCATCTTCTGAGGTTTATCGAGGAAAATCCCGAGACTGCACCGCAGGGCTATCTCGTCTGTCGCTGTCCGCGTCCGTTGCGGTTGCACGAGAAAATTACCGCCCTACCCTGGTTCTGCCTGTAATTTGATAAAATTCTGCCCCATCATCCCTCCGTATCTTTTACGGGAAATAGTGCGTTGCGGGTGAGAGGACCCTATGAATCGGTAATTGACTTTTTTTACCTATTAGGTTAAATTAGTTATAATCATGATTAACCGATTTATTATCAATGTGTTAAGGAAGGAAATTCATCAACCGGAGATCAAAATCCTTTTGGGCCCCCGGCAGGCGGGCAAGACTACCCTCTTAAGAATGCTCGACGAAGAGTTTAAAAAAGAGGGGATGAAAACCTCCTTTTTTGACCTGGAGGAACCCCGGATTCTCGCGGAGTTCAATGGCTCTCCACAGGAGATTATCGACAAACTGAAGAAAGCCGGTCAAGTGTGTTTCATCGACGAATTTCAATACATTCCCAACGCCTCCAAAATCCTTAAGGCTGTACATGATTCAAGATCGCCCATGAGAATATTTTGTTCGGGCTCGTCGTCTCTTGAAATTCACAAACATCTCAAAGAAAGTCTGGCGGGGAGGCGAATTCTCTTCCGCATTTTTCCGCTTCAATATTCGGAAGTTCTTGCTTCAAACGCAGGATTTTCGCTTGACGATTATCTCATGTTCGGAGGCATGCCGGCTGTCGCAGTTACTCCGGACAAGACGCGCAAACAGACGCTTCTCTCCGAACTTTTGAGCGCTTATATTCTTAAAGACGTAAAATCCCTGCTGAAAGAGGAAAATATACGCGCTTTCAACCATTTTCTTTATCTCTTGGCGCAACACCAGGGCTCGGTACTTTCCCTGCACTCACTGAGTCGCGACGTGGGCCTCAGTTCTAAGGCGCTTGGGCGCTATTTGGATATTATGGAAGCCACTTTTGTTAATTTCCGTGTCCCCAGTTTTTCCTCGAATCTGGGCAATGAACTTAAAAAGTCATTCAAAACTTATCTTTACGATCCGGGCATGCGAAACGCCATTCTGAAGGATTTCTCGGATCTGAATGACCGTAAAGACCAAGGAGCTATTTTTGAAAGTTTCGTTTTTCTCAAGCTCAAAACGCTGGAAGCCCCGGACTCGGAAATCCGCTTTTGGCGGACCAAAAGCGGGGAAGAAGTTGATTTTATCTTTCTCCATACGTGTCTAAATTATAAATAGAACATCGCCTAACAAACCTCTACAATGAGTGTGCCAATCAAGCATAACCATTGAAAACAAGAGGAGTTAAGCGATGCATCACCATCATACGATATTGGGACAGATGTTGCAAATGT
>OBEQ010098721.1_pt1 | contig 80159 bp, 76 predicted proteins | sample 1670901 | NCBI WGS metagenome assembly OBEQ01 (sample SAMEA104232315, study PRJEB22302) | groundwater metagenome | biome: forest; feature: aquifer; material: groundwater | place: USA | collected 2011-08-07 | depth 5.4 m | reverse complement strand
TTGACTTTTTCCCATTGTTCATCCGTTAATTTCATATCGGCCTCCAGTTTAGGTGTCCCAGAGGCCATTATATATCTGACGTCGACCGTCAACGACGCCTGTTTGAATTATTTTAGACGACCAGTTTCGGGATAGCTTCTAGACACTTTAGGAGATTCGCGGTTGAATACCATCCCTGTGTCATTGCGAGCGAGCCCGCTTCTAGTTCAGGCGAGCGAAGCAATCTTTTAAAAGGATGCTTCGTTCTTAGCCCAAACAATTCAGCAAAGACACCAAACGCGAAAGCCCTAACTCTAGTTAGCCCTGCCATCGTCAGCTTGTGCGCTAACAAATCGGGCTTAACGTTAAGAGCAATATATTCTTTGAGCCAATTGTAAGAAAGCTTCATTTAACCCTTTGCCTATTCTTCTTTAGGAGTTCGATTTCTTTTTTAAGTTCTTCGATCTGCTTTTGCTGTTCTTTAACAGCTTCCACCAAAACCGTCGTTAGCTTTCCATAATCCATGCCAATGGCATATTTTCCGTCATCCTCATAAACAACAATCTCGGGAAATTGCTCGCCAACTTCTTCAGCGATCATCCCCAAGTCGTGTTTGCCGCCATGAGCTTCATCCCAATCAAAATAAACGCCCCGAATTGCTGAGATTTTTCCTAAAATATTATCGATGGGTTGAATATTTTTTTTCCAGCGTATGGAAGAACTTGTTCCGTAATCGTCTCCTACACCATCAGCAAAGAAATCAAATTTAGTACCACGAGCAACGATACCATTCCATGTCCCTATCCCTAATACACCAGCTTCATCCGGATTTGTACCATCTGCTAAGCCGCTTATGCCCGTAATTCCAACTCTTTCTCCTGCCCCAACAATGGCTGAAAGAGCACCAAGGCCCATCGAACTAAAAAGGCTTTGCCCTCCTTCTACACGCAATTTATCAGTGGGGCCAAATGTTGTCGTTCCAATCCCAACATTGCCCGATGCAAGCAAACCTCCATCGGGAGCAAGCTCTGTTGGATATCCAATCGAAACTCCGCCTTGATCTACTGTGAGGAGGCTGGCACCGCCGGAAGAGGCTGCGCTTGAAGATATAACAACCTTTCCCCCAAATCGAGCTGCATAATTATCACCGGCACCGGTTCCACTATTAGCCACCAAAGCTTGACTGACAAAACCTATCGGAACACCCGGCCCATCAATAACCAATCCAACACGATCATCTATTTGAGTATCTGTTGATGTGATGTGAACAGAATTCTTTGCGTCATCATTAACTATTGCTAACTTTGCATCTGGATCAAACATTGCTCCAACACCTACGTTACCATTAATCCCTTTAATAATGAGGCGTTGAGTACCTCCCGAAAGAAAAAGAAAATCCCTACTTCCCTCCATATCAAAAGTACCGCCTCTTCCATCTGAAGCAATTGTCAATGTATCAACGTTTACAATTTGCATTGCGGCACGTCCAGCAGGGATCCCCATATGCAAAAGCACAGAAGAATCACTCGAAGGAGGAAGGTTAAGACCCAGCTGGCCGAGCATGGCGGTACCTGCCTCTAAATTATAACTGGGTGTCATTGTCCCAATCCCCACTTTGATATTCGGATTGGCTGCGGTTTGAGAAGGAAAAATATTATCGCCCACCTGCTTCCAAACATTATTCGCGCTCCATGTTCCACCGGAAAAACCATCATCCGTACACACTAAAAGAGAGTTCTGCGCTTCATCGTAATAAATGCTGCCCCAGTCATTTTTATTGAGGCATGATGGAGCCGCACCCCTGGGCATCAGCCGCAGCCGATCATAAACGCCGAACGGTGAAGGATAATAGGAGGTGATCGTCATCTGCTCTGTAGATTGGGCAAAAGCAGGTGATGAAATAAAAAACAGAAAAAAGGTTCCGATGAGTTTGTATGTTTTTTTCATTTTGGCTCCTTTATGACGTCTCAGTTAAATGGGACATTACGTTTATTGTTCTTCAATAAAGTTGATCATGGCAGCTGATCAAGGTCGACACACCTTGTCACTCCTACCGTCGCTAACTCCATAATATAATTTTCTTGGGCTGAATAGTCACAATAACAATTATATCCGCCATTCGCAGGATTACAGTCTTCCACTCCACTTGTACAGGGGCCTGTGTAATCGGCCTGCGTCCCTCCCGGGCAAGTCGTCGTGTCCCCGTTACAATGGTACTCACACGTATGGCTGGCAAAGTCTGTGCAGGAACAATTTACTGTGCATTTAGCCATAGTCGGCCACCAATTGATATAAAAGGGGCCAACCCAACTTGAACAGCTCTGCGCAGATGTTGAACAGCTGCCCACTCCCTGCGCGCATAATCTGGGAGTTGCCGTATCAACACGATCAAACCAAAAGGGTACGCTGTTGCGGTCGGCAAAAGCATTGATGTTGCCAGACATGTTACCAGTCACGGTATAAGTTCCTGTAAATTGGCCATCCGTAATATCCCTGGCAGGGTGAGTATGCGGCTTTGCAAGGCACTGTGAAGCATTGGTACAAACCGGGTTACCACCAGATTTAAGCGGGCCGCCAACAACATCGAGGGCTCTATCTTCATCGAGCCGGATGCGCATATCGTAATTAACAACATTATTGCTGTTAGTAAAATCGATATAAGGGTAACCGGGAACTTCGGGAGAACGTATATCCAGGCCAAGAGACCCCCCATCGGCACTGACCGCAAAGTAGTCTTTATCGGATGACGAAGTATGAACCTGCAGTTTATTTGTCGGTAAGATTGTTCCGATTCCAATTTTTAAATTTGGATTGCTGGCTGTATCTTTGGGATAAATATTATTCCCGGTTTGAGCCCAAATGGTAAAGCCTCCAACAGAGACCGCATCCCAATGCGGCCCTGTTCCGTCATTAATACAAATTCGAAAAACATGCGGACTTAATGAGTTGTCATAATACATCATACCGAGATTACTTGCATTGCAAGCAACGGGTGGCGTGTTTCTTGGATAGAGCGTCAAACGGTCATAAGCCCCAAACGGTGATGGGTAATACGACGTCATTGTCATATTTTCGATGGATTGGGCAAAGGCTGACGAACAAAGGAAAAACGTAAATAAAATAACAAATAGATTTAGAACTTTCATGTTTGGCAACTCTCTTGTGTCATTGCGAGCCATGAACCATAACGGTTCATGGCGAGCGACCGAAGGGAGCGGAGCAATCCCGAAATTACTAGAAGCTATCTCATAAATGTCTTTCCCGCAATCTTTAAGCGGGAATCTTAATATTGCTGAATAAGACCCCCGATAAAAGATTTCGGGGGTGACAGAAAAAGTATTTATGAGATGGGTTCTAATAAATAATGAAATTTGAGCAGTCGAAAGACTTCGGGATTGCTTCGTCCAGCGGCCAAAAGGCCGCAGTCCTCGCAATGACACAGGAACTGAAAGCTTGCTATCAGCGCTAATTTTTAAGTTGATCATATTTATTTCTTAGAACTGGTTAAGGAACCGAATGTCATTTTCAAAAAAGACGCGGATATCGTTGATGCCGTATTTGAGCATCACCATACGTTCGACACCCATTCCAAACGCGAGTCCGGTATATTTGCCGGACGGATATCCAACGGCCTCAAAAACTTTCGGGTGAACCATGCCGCAGCCCATGATTTCAAGCCATCCTTTTCGCCCGCAAACCGAACAACCCTTACCACCACAAATATAACACGAAATATCGACTTCGGCTGAAGGCTCTGTGAAAGGAAAGAAGTGCGGGCGAAAACGCATTTGCGTTTTCGCCCCAAAAAATCTTTGACAAAAGGCATTCAGCAATCCTTTAAGATCGGAAAATCTGACATTTTCGTCCACCAATAACCCTTCCACCTGGTGGAACATAAACGAATGGCTGGCATCGACAGCATCGGGCCGGTAAACTTTTCCCGGAACAACGACGGCCAAAGGCGGCTGGTGCGCCTTCATGATTCGAATTTGCGCCGGCGAGGTATGGCTGCGCAAAAGAAGATAGCGATCTTTTTTCGTTTCATCTTTACGGTCAACATAAAATGTATCAAAGGCATCGCGAGAGGGATGATCGACGGGAATATTGAGGCCCGTAAAATTATTAAATTCCGTTTCGACTTCCGGCCCCTCCATGGTCACAAAACCCAGCTTCTCGAAAATCCCGCAAATCTCATTCATGGTCTGCGAAAGAATGTGATGGTGGCCGGGCTTTAAAGCAATGCCGGGAATTGTGATATCAATCTGTTCTGAGGCAGCCGTTTTTGAATCGAGCGTTTTTGAAAATTGTTTTTGTTTTGTTTCTAAAAGTTGGGCCGCAAGGTTTTTGAGCTCATTGGCGTGTTTTCCGATAAGCGGTTTTTGTTCGGGGGCAGCTTGAGGCAAACTCGAATATATCTCGGCAATCAACCCTTTGCGGCCCAGGTATTTAATACGAAGGCTTTCCAAAACCCGGGCGTCTGAAGCTTCGGAGATTTCTTTCTCAATCGTTTGGCGTATCTGGTTAAAATCCCACGGCATTTTTGGTCTTATCCCTTTTTTTTCTTATGCGAATAACGTAAATGGTGATGGCAACTAAGAGCACCGCAACAACGGCCAATCCAAAGGCTGATTCTTCTTTATTGCTGTCAACAACAGGGGTCGTCTGATAACCGAACTTTAAGATCTTAATGCGATAGGCGCGGATACACATCTCGCCTTTAAGCTGAGGGTTGAATTTTAAGAACTTTCCTTCAATCTCAACAGTATCGCCCTGATGCTGATAATCCCCTGTTTGGCGAACAATTCGAAAAAGTTCGCTCGGCGCAAAAACGCCGATAACATTGTCATCATTTTGAATATTACACCATGCGTTAGAGCCGCGGGGCATTATATCACCAATGATCTCACCGGTAAAAACAACATTTTTTCCATCGATGGTGTTTCTGTCATTGATAAGTTGTTTGCTGTTGACTCGAATTGATGGCTCAGCAAAGGCAAGGCCTACGATAAAAACCGGAACAACAATGAAAACCATTTTAAAAAAGCGATTCATATTACCGGCCTTTAATAAGTGCGACCACAAAACCGACCAAAACAAAAACCGATACAAATTCGAGGCGCCCCGCCCACATTTGAATGATATAAACAATTTTTAGTAGGACCGGCATCGTTGGCGAGGTGATGCCGCATGACAACCCGACATTGGCCGCGGCTGACGTGGATTCAAAAAATGATTCTACAAAAGGGTATCCTAAAAGCATCCCAATCAAAGCACCGCCAAAATATACCAAAATATAGGCGAGAGTGACAAGGCATGCGGACCGAACCTGCCGATCCGTAATGATCAAGTCCTTAATGTGGTGCATTTTATCGACAAATACGGCCGCCTCCGGAGACACATGCCGCTTGACATCACTGATAAACATTTTTGCTATGATCCCAAGCCGCATGGCCTTAATGCCGCCGCTTGTCGAACAGGCACACCCCCCCAGCGACATGGCCAGGATCAAACCAAAAAGCGATAGCGGGCTCCATTCGATCATAAATTGATCGGAATAAATTGTCGAAAAGCCCGTCCCCGTATGCGCGGAGACAAGCTGGTAAAAACCCTTGCTAAACAAAGCGGAGGCTGTTGGGTAGGCTCCTATCTTAATAAGTCCGATCGCAACAATAAAAAAGGTTATCAGGATGCTTGCAAAGAAAGTTCGCGTTTCAATATTTTTAAATATTTCCTTTCGTTGCCCTGTCCAAAGGGTAAAGTGAAGTTTAAAATTAATGATCCCCAGGATCATAATGACCATCGTTACAATTTCAAAAGCAAGGCTATGATAATAAAGAATATTTTGCTGGTGAGGCGCAAATCCACCGGTATCAAACGCCGCCATAAAGAGGCAGGCCCCGTGAAAGACAGCTTTTAGAAGAGGAATGCCGCTGAGGTATCCGACAATCGTTAAAGCAAGCGTTCCTAAAAAGAAATACGTCAGGCTGACAACCCAAATAAACCGTGATGTCTCGCGAATGTTAGGGAGCAGCCTTTCATCGCGCGCTTCCCCCACATAAAGGCGAAATGATCCGGTGTTTTTTCCGGTGAGAATACTGAGAACAATAACAACAATTCCCTGCCCTCCTATAAACATAATCAAATGCCGCCAAAAATTATGTCCGTAAGACAGGTGGCCTAAGTCCTGGGCCAGAGAAAGTCCGGTCGTTGTGAACCCGGAAACAGCCTCAAAAACGGCATCTAAAAAGGAATAAAAATGTCCGCTTAAATAAAGAGGAACAGCAGCCAAAACCGAAACGAGGATCCACGAAAATGAAACAATGATCATCCCGTGAGACCAGCGCGGCTCATCTTTGGTATAGCAAAATATATACAAAATTGCGGCGAGGATCGCGCAAACCAGAAAACCAATAATAAAATCAAAGCAAGGGTTGAGTTCGTGGCAGAAAAATGAAATGGCCATCGGGATCACCAAACACAACGCTAACCCGAGAATGATCTTGGCGAGATAAAAACCGATAATCTTAAAATCTTTAATTTGTGGACGAAGGATCATATAAGAACCGGTCTCGCATCACGCTAAATGAATATCGTTAACAAAACCCATCCGACAATAAACCCAACAATAATAATGGATAGCGCAAAAAGAACCGTCACGAGAATTCCTAGGGATGTTTTCTGTGATTGCTTTAACAGCACGTTAGATTTTCCCAATGAGATAGTTAAGAAGCTGCTGCTTATTTTCAAGAAGCGTCAGCGCAATGATATCGTCGCGTTCCCGCAAAGCCGTATCACCTTTGGGAACAACAATTTCATCGCCGCGCAGAATGGAAACAAGAACAGAGTTTGGAGGGAGTTCCAGTTCCTGAAGTTTTTTGCCGATGATCGGCGATGTTTCAGGCAGGTCAACCCGGATAAGCGCCAGCTTGCCGCGTTTAAAACTAAACAAATCGACAAAATCAGCGAAGGACACCTCCTCTTCGATAATCTTGGCTAGGATCGCTGTTGCTCCGATGGGAACATCAATGCCGAGTTCATTGAAGGCGCGTTCGTTTTCCGGATCGTTGACCCGGCCGACCGTACGATCGACCTTAAATTGCTCTTTGGCGATCTGACAAATAATAAAGTTATCTTCATCCTGGCCCGTCACTGCGGCAACAACATTGGCCCGGTCACAACCGGCCTGTTCTAAGACATCCGGATCGCAGCCATCGCCGCAGATAACAATACAATCCATTTGCCGGGCGATATCTTCGGCCATTTCATTGTTTTTTTCAACAACAACAACCGTATGTTTTTCTTTGCGAAGACGCTTCGCCAGGAAAAATCCGATCCTTCCTCCGCCGACAACAATGACGTGCACTTAAGGTAACTCCTAAAGACTGAATATCTTTTTTATTTTATTAACATTTTCAAGCTTGACAACCGCGATAAGGGTGTCCCCTTTTAGAAGAACTGTTTTGGGTTCGGGGATAATGACCGGTTTTCCCTCTCGCCGTACAGCACTGATCATAAATTCACCGGGGATATTGACCTCTTCAACGGTTTTTCCGATAGAACGCTGCGCAACAGGAAATTCCAAAACACCCAATTCATCGGTTTCAATGAGATAGCTGGACAACAGGGGATCCACGATTTTATCGCGGATCATGGAAGCAAAAAGAAGGGTCTCGCTTAAAACATCGAGACCCAGCGTTTTGTAAATACTGGCGCGTTCGGGATCATAAACACGGGCAATAACCCGGGGGATCTTAAAAATTCCTTTGGCAACCTGCGAGGCCATGATATTGATATTATCGGAATCGGTCAGAGCACAAAAGACATCAGCCTTTTCTATCCCCGCGTCCTGTAAGACCTTTGTCGCAACACCATTTCCTTTGATCGTGATACCGTTAAAGGCGCCACCCAAATGCGAAAAACTTTCCTCTTCTTTATCAACGATAACAACATTGTGGCCTTCTGAAGAGAGAATTTTCGCTAATTGCCCTCCCACACGACCACACCCAACAATGATAATATACATCGCCTCTTCCTAGCGCACTTATAAAAGCGCTTAGCTGGTTGTTTTTGTTGCTTTCCCAGGAAGGTTTTGTTTTGCAAGCTTAACAAGTTCGCTGAAAGCTTCCGGAGATTTAATGGCCAGCTCGGATAAAGCCTGACGGTTGATCAGCACACCCGCCTGTGTTAAACCGCGAATAAATCGGCTGTAATTAATTTCCGATTGGCGGCAGGCCGCGTTGATGCGCGCAATCCAGAGCGCACGAAATTCCCGCTTCTTGACTTTTCTGTCACGGTAAGCATACGCCATTCCCTTCATCAGCGTCCGGCGGGCCTGTTGATAACGTTTGCTGCGGTCGAGAAAAAACCCTTTCGCTTTCTTTAATAATCGTTTTTTCCGTCTGTGCGTGGATACGGAATGCTTGATTCTAGCCATAAGGCAACAACCTCCTGATTCGTTTTGAGTCGGTCTTTGACACGTAACCGTCCTGTCGCAGGCGTCGTTTGCGCTTGGGGGAACGTTTGGTCAACATGTGCCCGCGCATCGCGTTTCTTTTTTTGAGCCTTCCTTTTTTGGTAAAACGAAACCGCTTTGCGGCAGATCGATTCGTTTTGAGTTTTGGCATGATTCGTTCCTTTCCTTGCCGTACCTTTTTTTGACACTTCGGCGGCCTTCAAGCCGCGCCCTTCCCCGGCCCGCCAATCGCGACAGCCGGGGCGGGCAGGGCGCGGTAAGGTTAGGCCGCTCAGTGTCAACCCTGAGCAGGCCCCGGGCTTTGGTTCGACTTCGCTCACCATTCCCTCGAACCATCCCGAGCGAAAGTCGAGGGATAGACCGGGGACAGTCGAATGGGTTGACTAAAATCTGCGCGATTTAAGACTTATCGGACTTCGGTGAAATAACAACCGACATGATGCGCCCTTCCATGGCCGGGTCTTTTTCAACATGGCCGTGTCCTTTCAAATCACTGACAAACTTATTGACAATGCGCCGCCCTAATTCTTTAAACGTCATTTCACGGCCGCGAAAAAATAGATTGATCTTAACTTTGTCCTTCTTTTCTAAGAAAGCGATCGCCTGCTTGAGCTTGACCTGATAATCATTTTCATCAATATGAGGTTTTACACGAATTTGTTTTAAGTGGGAAATATGCTGGCCTTTTTTAACCTTGCGTTCTTTTTTTTGTTGGTCATATTTGTATTTACTAAAATCGATGATGCGGCAAACAGGCGGTTTAGCCGTCGGAGCAACTTCAACGAGATCAAGGCTGTTTTCCTTTGCAACCTCCAATGCCCGCCCAATGGTTAAAACTCCCAGCTGTTCGGAGTTTGGCCCAATGACGCGAACCTCGGGGACGCTGATCCTTTCATTGACGCGAATATATTTCTGAATAAGAACCACCTCCTCATTTAATCCCGGCGTTTTTACCGGGGGAACTGATATCCGCGCCCCTGTGACTTACTGCCGGGGGCGCGGAACGTTTACTTTTTACTTTTTATCTCTTCTTCCACGTCACTGACAAATTTTTCAAAACCTACGCTGGCAGAAGCTGTCTCGGATCTTTTTCTGACCGAAACTGTCCTCTCCTGCATTTCCTTATCCCCCACAACCAGCACGTAAGGGATTTTTTGCATCGTATTTTCCCGAATACGTTTATTGAGCGTTTCATTTCTCGCGTCAATTATAACCCGCAAATCTTTTTTTTGTAAATCTTCTTTTAATGATTGCGCGTACGCATTGTGTTCCGGGCGGATCGCGATGATCGCGATTTGAACCGGCGAAAGCCAAACGGGAAAAGCGCCCGCGTAATGCTCGATGAGCGCCCCTAAAAACCGCTCGAGGCTTCCCATGATCGCGCGATGAATCATGATCGGGCGGACACTCTCACCGGAATCACTGGTATAATCAATATCAAACCGTTCCGGTAAAGCGAAGTCGCATTGGATGGTCGCGCATTGCCACGGGCGGCCCAGGGCATCTTTAAGCTTAAAATCAATCTTGGGCCCGTAAAAAGCGCCGTCCCCGGCGTTAATTTTATAAGGAAGATTTTTTTCTTTTAACGAATCTTCCAGCGCTTGCGTGGCGATATCCCAATTTTCGATTTTCCCAATGTATTTTTCAGGACGGGTACTCACGTCAATATCAAGATTGTTAAAACCAAAATCTTTCATTACATCAAAAACAAAATCGACAACGGCCATCACCTCGGTTTTTATCTGATCCTGACGGCAAAAGATATGCGCATCATCTTGAGTAAAGCCGCGTACACGCAAAAGCCCATGAAGAACACCCGTCTTTTCTTGACGGTAAACAGTTCCCAATTCAAAATAGCGGACCGGTAAATCCCGATAGGAACGCGTTTTGAATTTATAAATCAAAATATGCCCGGGGCAATTCATCGGTTTGACGGCGTATTCCTCTTCATCCACTTTAAAATAATACATGTTCTCACGATAATGTTCGGCGTGCCCGGAAATCTTCCAAAGATTTCCTTTCAAGATATGCGGCGTCATGACCATTTGATAACCGCGTTTTAAATGCTGTTCCCGAACATAATCTTCGATGATTTTTCGAAGCATAGCGCCATTGGGATGATAAAAAACAAGCCCTGCTCCGGCGGTGTCGTGATGGATGTGAAACAAGTCGAGCTGGGTGCCGATCTTGCGGTGGTCCCGCTTTTGAGCCTCCTCCAGTAATTTCAAATAATTCTCAAGTTCTTTTTGACTAAAAAAGCATGTACCATAAATCCTCTGTAACATGGGCTTCGTTTCATCGCCATGCCAGTACGCACCGGCAACGGATAAAAGTTTAAAAGCCTTAATCTGCCCCGCATCAGAGACATGCGGCCCTTTACAGAGGTCAAACCATTCCTTTCCCGTTTTATAAATGGAAACTTTCTCGTCGGTAATATTTTCGATGATCTCGATTTTATAAGACTCCTTTTTATTTTTAAAAATTTTTACGGCTTCATCACGCGGCATGAAACTTTGCGAAAAAACGGGTTTCTGTTGAATGATCCGGCGCATGGCCTTTTCAATTTTTCCAAGGTCCTCGGGAGTGAAGGGCTCTTTGCGATCGAAATCATAATAAAAACCATCTTCGATGGCAGGACCAATGGTCACTTTCGTTTCAGGCCACAGTTCTTGCACCGCCTGTGCCATGACATGCGAACAGCTGTGACGAAGTTTATCTAATTCTGTTTTGTATTCCATGTTTTTCAATATCTCCTGCGAGTGACTCGCGGCTGGTTTCATTTTCAACGTCACATCACCAACTGCCAAGCCACCAGCCACGAAAATAAGAGGAATCGGCCCTTCGAAGCTCAAACCTGCCGACAGGCGTAAAAACATTTGAGCGAAGAAGGCCGAAAGCATTTGGGCGAAGAAGAATGGACCCGAGAGGACTCCCCTGCCGTATCCACCGATTAAATTACGCGGGCGGAGTCCCGCATACTACAACAAAAATCTAGAAACGCGGAAAAATCTTTACGTCCGATAAAATTCTGGTGGACTCAGGGGGGCTCCCCCGCTTTTCTACCCAAACATTGTTGTTGGCGGGGTCCCGCCTACCACAAAATCAATTCAACAGAGGCGGGAGAACCTCTGCACATTTAAAAATATGGTGGACCCGACAAGACTCGAACTTGTGGCCTTTTCCATGTCAAGGAAACGCTCTAACCAACTGAGCTACGGGTCCGTTAACATATGTTGGGTGTCCGCCTTCGTTTTGAAATATTTAAATAGCACTGACTTCGGCGGACATTCGCCGAAACCGCCCTCGTTAAAAACTCAGGCGGTGAAGGCGAATGGGCAAGGAGGAGTCGCAAGCTCCTGGCTACTCACTTCAGAGCGCAGTCCCGAGGAGCACTCCATTCTAATCTGCGCCGAGGGAAACCCTTTAAGCGCTTTATTTCGACTTCGCGCTTTTTGGCTTCTTCTTTACTATCTTTTTCCTCAAAATAAACTAGTCGCACAGGTCTTCTTTGTTTCGTATATTCAGACCCTTTTCCTTGGCAATGCGCCTCAACCCTGCACTCGAGATTTTCTGTAATGCCGGTATAATAACTTCCATCATAGCACTTTAGAATATAAATCTTCATCTTGGTTATTAATCCCTCGCGACAGATGTTCGACGCCGGTCGCTCGGGACAATACTCCGCTTTTTCTAAAAAGTTTTGTTGAAAGCGGAGTGGTGGGCAAGGAGGGAGTCGAACCCTCACAGCCTTACGGCCAATGGATTTTAAGTCCATCGTGTATGCCATTCCACCACTTGCCCGTCTTTGCAAAATACTTATCGTGTTTTGCTTCGCCGGGCTAAGCCAGGCGAATTTCCAAACGTAAGTTTTGAAACGAAGACTGGCCATTCCACCACTTGCCCAATGAGACCGTAACTTGCGGAAGGTTAGTGAACGTAAGTTACGAGCCGAATTCGGAATCGCCCATCACCTTTTTTTAATTGACAAGTTAAAAAGGCGTGGACCGGAATCCCTGCCTGCCGGCAGGCAGGGAACCGGTGAATAATGGTTTTGTCCCTCGCCTTATAAAAATGATAATGCCAATTTGGAGGCGGCAATCGGAATCGAACCGATGAATAAAGGTTTTGCAGACCTCTGCCTTACCACTTGGCTATGCCGCCGAAATTCTTTGCAATTTGTTGCTCGGGATGCCGAGCATAAAGCGAGGCACAGACCACTGCCTTATCCCGACGTTCCTGCTATTAAGCTGTTGTTGTCGGGACTCCGACCTCCACAACCCATCAGGAGCGTCGGTGCCACTTGGCTACCACGCCAAAAAATTTTGGTGGATAAGCTCCTGCTATCCATCCACCAATTCAACTTTTTGTTGGATTGGCGAGACCTCGCCATTCGCTTTGGCGAATGGCGGGCTTGGCTACGTCGCCAAAATAAAACTCATTACGTTAAACCAAAGAACGAATGGTCTTAACAATGCGATCGACGTCAACGAGGTGGCCATCTCCCGTTGTACCACACGCAAGTTTTCCTTTGACAGGATCAATAAATCGAACGCCGAATTTCTTTAATTTTTGAATATTATCTTGAACCACCCTGTTTAAATACATGACGTTGTTCATGGCAGGAGCAATAACAATTTTTGCTTTCGTAGCTATCACCAAACATGTCAAAAGGTCATCAGCGAGGCCATTGGCTATTTTGCCGATAATATTTGCGGTTGCGGGAGCAATCAAAACAAGATCCGCATTTTGAGCAAGAGAAATATGATTCATTTGCCATGCGCTTTGATCATTTTCAAAAAGATCGCGATAAACTTTACGGCCCGTCAAACTTTCTAAACTTAACGGGGTTATGAATTTCTCGGCGCTCTTTGTCATAACAACGGTCACACCAAAACCCGCATCCTGTATCCGACGAACGATATCGCACGCCTTGTATGCCGCAATGCTTCCGCTAACGCCCAAAAGTATTTCTTTTTGTTTTGACAAAACTAATCCTTTTTCTTAGATTTCTTGGCGTTGGCTTCTCTTTCTTCGGCAACTTCTTTGAGCTCAACTTTTCCCTCGAGAATCTCATCAAGAGCAATCGTTGCGGTTTTAATGGAGGCTGGATTGTCAACGAGTCGTGGAGCTCCGTCCGCCAGTTCTTTAGCACGTTTTACGGACATCAAAACGAGCTTATAAATGCTGCCCCCTGCTCGGGGTAAAAGTTTTTCTAGCGGTTGATATGCCATCTTATTTCCCTTTCTTTAATTCGAGACCCATAATAGATTCCAACCGCTTATACGCGTGAGCGAGATGGTCGTTAACGATCACGTAATCGTATTTTTTTTCTTCTTGCAATTCATCTTTGGCGATCGATAAACGCAACTTTAAATCTTCTACGGATTCTGTTCCTCTCTTTTCCAAACGTTGTTTGAGAATTCTTAACGACGGAGTTTTTATAAAAATACGAACACAGCCGGGAAATTGTCGATGAACGATCCGCGCACCCTTAACGTCAATACACAAAAGAACACTAAATCCTTGTTTAAGAAGTTTTTCAACAACGCTTCGGAGAGTTCCGTAATAACTGTCAAAAACTTTCTGCCATTCTAAAAATTTATTTTTTTTTCGTAAAGCATCAAACTTTTTTTTGCTCAAGAATAAATAATCGCGGCCATGTTTTTCTCCAATGCGTTTTGGCCGCGTTGTCGCGGAGAGCGATTTTACCAATTTCCCTTTAAATCGTCTACTAAAAATTAACCTCTTGTGCAAGGTCGTCTTGCCCGAACCCGACGGCCCAGACAGAATAAAGATTCGTCCTTTGACCATGCGCTTAATTTTTCATGGGTTATTCGATATTCTGTGCTTGCTCGCGAATTTTTTCAATCTTGCTTTTGAGGGCGATCACGGCATTCGTCACGAGTTTATCTTGAAGTTTTGAGCCAATCGTATTTGTTTCCCGTTGCATTTCCTGCGCGATAAAATCTATTTTCTTTCCAACCGGCTCTTTGGCGGCCAATAACAGCCTCGCTTCGTCAATATGATGGCTGAGCCGGGAGATCTCTTCATTAATGTCATTGCTCTTCTGAAAGGCTGAAAATTCTTCCGTTGAGAACTTGCCTCTTTGAAGCCTAATAATTATTTTTGCTCTGGATTCAATCTTCTTTGTTTGTAGTAACATTCGTTTTAAAATACTCGAAATGTCTTTAACCAGGCTTTTCCCTTCCCGCAAACGCATGGCCAATAAACTTTTTAAAGCACTTTTGGTGGCTTTTTCAATTTCGCCCCAAAGCTCCTCGGGATTTATGATTGTTTCACGTGTATCAACAACGCCTGGAAATTTCATAATGTCAGATATGGTTAGCTCTCCTGATAAACCATATTTTGATTTGAGAGACCTGGAGACCTGGATATAATTTTTAATAATATCATGATTGATATAAGCGCTGTGTGATGATTTGTTCGTTATTTTAAGAGATATCGTAACTCGCCCACGATTGAGATGCTGACCCAGGGCATCCTTGATTTTTGATTCAAGGGAAACAAATCCGGCGGGAAAATAATAATTAAGATCCAGGTAGCGGTGGTTGAGGCTTTTGATTTCAACAACACCCTTGATATTCCCCGATGAGAATTCGGCACTTCCAAACCCTGTCATTCCTCGTAGCATAGTATGTTTTCCTTAAGTGATCGGTTAAGCCCAAATTTTTGTTTCTCTGCGTGTCGGAACCGCATTCTTTGTCGCATAAAGATCGACAATGACCTCTTTTGGCTCAAACCAAAGTTTTATTTCACGCTCGGCATCGCTCATATTTGCCGAAACATGAATAACATTTTCATAAACACCTTTTGTTGTGATGCGTCCATAGGAACCGCGAATACTTGTTGATTCGGCTTCTTCCGGATTCGTTGCCCCCGCTAACGCCCGGCATTTTTTTATCGCATCGTCACCCCAATAGACAATCGCCATGACTTTTTTTCGGTCGTGATAATCACCCATGATATAATGAATCACTTCTTCAAAAAAAGGCTTGTCGGATAAATGCTGATAATGCTCAACCGCTAGTTCTCGTGAAACGCGAACCATTTTCGCGGCCACAATTTCCAGCTTTGTTTCCGACAGACGCGTCAGGATGTTACCCGTCAATGATTTTGATAATCCATCGGGTTTTATAACAATAAGAGCCTGCTCGTTCATTTCTTCAAAATCTCCACGATTCTTCCTAAATCAGCCTGGGAATAATATTCGATGACAATTCTTCCTCTTTTCTTAGCTACGTCAATGCGAACTTTTGTTCCTAATATTTTTTGAAGGTCTTCTTCCGTCGATGCAAGATAGGGATCTTTTTGATGAGGACTGCCTGTTTTTTTCCGCTTTACCCCGTGATTTGATCTGGACTTTATCAAATTCTCCAGTTCACGAACAGACAGCCCTTGATTGACGATTTTCGTAAATATATTTTTTTGTTCATGCAAATCGTCAATGCCAAGCAAAGCTCTTGCATGTCCCATTGTGATGAGATCATCCGATATTCCCTTTTGAATATCTGATGGAAGTTTTAATAACCTTAAACAATTGCTAATTGTTGATCTATCTTTCCCAACCGACTCTGCTACAATATCTTGTGTAAATTGAAAATCTTCAATAAGGCGTTTATACGCTTGAGCTTCTTCAATAACGTTTAATTCTTCACGCTGAATATTTTCAACTAAGGCTAAAACGAGCGCTTCTCGGTCATCAACAGATTTTATAATGACAGGGACTTCTGTCATTTCCAAAGCTTTTGCGGCTCTATACCGCCTTTCACCGGCTATAATTTCGTATTTCCCATTTTTTGGTCGAACAAGTATGGGCTGCAAAACCCCTTTTTCTTTAATTGATGAGATCAGACCGGACAATTTAGCCTCGTCAAAATTTGTCCGCGGCTGTTGTGAGTTGACATAGATTTCTTGGATCCGAATATTCATTACACCTTCGGATTTCCCAATGCTCATTTTCTCGGGTATTAGAGCTAACAAACCTTTCCCTAAAGCTTTATTTTCCATGCAGCCTCCTTATTTATTAATCCCGACGGAATCATTATCTGCGCTGCTCGTTGAGGAAGTTGTGGGCTCCCCCAAAAATTCTTTTGCAAACTCTTCATATTTTTTTGCGCCGATCGAATTTCGATCATACACAGAAATTGGTTTTCCAAAACTAGGCGCTTCACTTAATTTAATATTTCGCGGGATGATCGTTTTGTAGACTTTATTCTTAAAAAATCCCTTGATCTCGTTAATGACTTCCATCGTAAGGTTGGTTCTATAATCCGCCATTGTTAGTAAAACACCTTCTATCTCAAGATTGCTATTTAATCCGTCTTTCACCAAATTGATCGTTTTAAGAAACTGGGAGACACCCTCGAGGGCATAGAACTCACATTGGATCGGGATAATGGTCGAATCTGCCGCAACTAATGCGTTTAGTGTCAGAAGTCCTAGTGACGGCGGCGTATCAATAAAAATAAAATCAAATTGGTCTTTAATTTTACTTAGTGATTTTCTTAGCTTGGTTTCTCGCGATATGGCTCCAACCAATTCAATTTCTGCACCTGTTAAATTTATATTGCATGGGGCTAAATAAAGGTTGTTAAATTCTGTTTTTACTAAAATATTTTCTATAGATGATTGTCCAATCAGAACATCATATACAGATTTTTCAATTTCATTTTTATTAACACCAATTCCGCTGGTTGCATTCCCTTGTGGATCGGAATCAATAATTAAAATTTTTTTTCCCAGAGCGGATAAAGCAGCGGATAAATTAACCGTTGTTGTTGTCTTCCCGGTTCCACCCTTTTGATTACAGATTGATATTGTTTTTCCCATAGAAATCTATATGTTCCACGTGGAACATCAATTTTTACGTTTAATTTTTATGCGAACCTTTGCTGGTTTTGCGCCCTCCATGCCAAAAAGACCTTTTTTTTCCTCGCAAACAATCTTAATTTCAACAGATTCTCTTGGTAGTTTCAACATTTTTAAAGCTTTTTTAACAGCATCTTCGACAGTAACACCATCTACCTCTATATCTTCATTTTCATATTTCATAAGATCATCCACTATTTTTCGCTTTAGACATTTTTGCTTGGGTCAATAGTTGCATTAGATAAAATACAGTAAAATACAGATTAAGTCCACTAGAAAAATTATAAAATATAAACAAAAGAAATATCGGGAAAAAAATAGTCATGATTTTCTGCTGGGTTGCTTGATTTTCATCGACGACAGTCATATTTTTTATCGATATGCGCTGTTGAAAATAAGCAACAATCCCCATAAAAATTGGTAATATATTAAAATCACTTCCTACCAATGGTATGCTGTTCGTAAAATGAATGAGTTTATCTGGCTCGGATAAATCTTTTATCCAAAGAAACATCCCCCCTTTTAAATCAGGAGATCTCCACAAAGCTTGATAAACTCCGATAAAAACAGGCATTTGCAACAAGAAAGGCAAGCATCCGCCCAAAGGATTAACATTGTGTATCTTGTACAAGCCAAGGAGCTCTTTGTTTAATTTCTGTGGATTATTTTTATGCTGATCTCGGAGAGCTGCGATCTTTGGCTGAATAGCCTGCATTCTTTTCATTGCATTCATGCTTAACATCGTCAATGGATATGTCGCCATATATACAATAAAACACATGATAATTATCGCCAACCCCCAATTATGTGTTACCCTAAAAATAAAATGTAAGAGATAAACTGTAGACTTCGAAATAATATCAATCACAGAAAAATTACTAAAACTAATGATTTTATCAAAATCAAACCCGAAGCTCTTAAGAACATCTTTATTTTGAGGGCCAAAATATATAACTGATTTCAAGGTTAATTCCTGAGAATTAGGATCACTATCATACATAGATCTAATTTCGAGTATCGTATCGCTAATTGCTTCGATAGTATACTGTTCTGATTTAAGAATCGAGTTTACTATTAGGCAGAAATAGCGATCACGAAAACCTGCCCACTTAAAACCACTGGATACAAATTTGTTTTCCTTATTGGAAAATTTGTAAGCACTGCCCTTTCTATATACTCCGCTATCGGAATATACAGAGTACTCGAATAAATTCTTGTCCTGTGCCAGTAATAAACTTTCATCATTACCCGACTTGCTTGAATCAATTGTGAACAAATTAACAGTATATTTGTCCAGTTTGGACAATCCGTTTATTTTAATTTCTACGTTAAGTAGGTTATTTTTATCAAAATAGTACTTTCTGACAATGGTTGTGCCATTCTTATCTAGCTGATAAATTATCTCATTATCATTATGCTCGAGTAACCTAAACTCACTATTATTAAACTCTTTCAACGAAAATAAACTCTTTATCGGAAAAGTATGTTTTTTATTTTTTAGATGTATCGTTTTTATACTTCCACCTATGTTTGAAAAATCAATTTTTACGTTCTCATTTTCAAAAACGGTAATTTTTTCCGCAAGATTATTCGATTTTTCAAGATCGGGGGAGGTGGTTTCAAGTTGTTTATTAATCTTAACTACTTTATTAACAATTGGTTGTGAATCTGATAAAACGGTTTTAGATGTGAGATTTTTTTGTGGAAACGTCGAATTATAAACAAAAAGGACAAGGAGGGAGAGGGCAAAAGCGATTGCGATACGTTTTTCCATAGTTATTTAACCGGGTCGTGTCCGCCTTTTGATAAGGGGGAACATTTTAAAATCCTAATGGAGGTTAACAAGATCCCTTTTGGTAATCCATATTTGACGATTGCGTCGTAGGCATAATTGGAGCATGACGGATAAAATCGACACGTGGGTGGGAAAAGACCGCGACTTACTGCTTGATAAACCCGGATCATCATGCATGCAAAGATTTTCATTCTTGGTGTGGTGAAAAGAAATCGACTTACGGGGCCAATCTTTTTCGGCCTTTGGCGCGACGTCGGCTTAAAACCTTTCGTCCGTCCGAAGTTCGCATTTTCCGACGGAAGCCATGCCGTCGCTTGCCTACGATATTTGTAGGTGTCTTGAGATGTTTTTTCATAGTGGGGGGGATTATAACATAGTCTTTTCATTCGTCAAGTTTTTTTGAGCGTGATGTCATTTACGAATTAAAAGTGCGCCGTTTTATAGGACATATTTTTAATAAAAACGAAAGGGATGGCTTATGGAACAATTACACAAGGAGTTCACCAACGATCGGGTCAAAGATATCATGCAACGCCACATCAACAAAGAACTTAAACGCGAACATGTCCAGCAAATGCCGCGTATCAAAAGACGCCAGTTCTTTAAACTGCCTGTCCTCAGGCCATTCCTCATCCCGCCGCTGTATTGATCCATCAAAGATATTTTTTGCCTCAGGATGGATCGCGTGGTCGATGCGCTGATTCGTGAGACCGTCAACCTGCGGATTTATCCGAGGTCAGATTCTGGTATAACCGAAAACTTTTAGATGTGAACAGGTCAAAACCAGTCTTTCATTATCTGTGCGCTCTCAATTCATAGAAAGCGTGATTACCCATACAACCTGGGTGTTTTAGCGAATACGTTCGGGGGCATGTCTGATCACATTTGTGGTTGATGGATCTACAGCGCGTATTGCATTTGAAAAATATAAAATCATGTTGGTGATATAATTTAAATTGAAATAAAGGTTTTCTTTGTTATAATATTGAAGCTTTTGGCGGAACAATTCATTTATTAAGTGAGAAGGATATTTATCGCGTGCACCTAATTTCTCCTGTGGAAAAACTGTTAATTCTGTGAACATCCTTTTGAGATCCTCATGAACGCCGGACTCACCTGGGAAAAATCCCAAAATTACATACGCGAAAAGATTGGCGCGACATCCTATGACAGATGGTTTACCCTCCTGAATGTACGTGGGAAGGAACCTGATATCTTAGTTATTGAAGCGCCGGATGATTTTTTTAAAAACTGGGTGGTCGAGCATTATGCTCAACTCATCAATGAATCCCTTGCACGAATTTCGGTTGATAAAATTGAGGTCGTGTTTGAAACAAATCCGCAACCTTCAAAAAATGAACACCCTCCTAATTCTCCTGCTACCGAAAAGATCCCTGGGGAATCAACGCCATCACTCAATACAATTAATTCTCGTTTTACATTTGATAACTTTGTTGTTGGGCCTTCGAATCGCTTTGCTCACGCAGCTTGCATGGCAGTCGCAGAATCTCCCGCAAAAGCGTATAATCCTCTTTTTATTTATGGAGGGGTGGGGTTGGGCAAAACACATTTGATGCAAGCGATCGCTTTGCAGATTCAGAATCATAACTCAAAAGTTAAACATCACTATATAACATCAGAGCGATTCACCAATGAATTGATCGATGCGATCAGGCATCGGGCCACTCCACAGTTTCGCCAAAAATATAGGAATATTGATGTTCTCCTCATTGACGATATTCAATTTATTGCCGGAAAGGAATCCACGCAAGAAGAATTTTTCCACACATTTAACGCATTACACAACGATCGAAAACAAATCATTATATCATCGGATAGGTCCCCCAAAGCAATTTCAAATCTCGAGGAGCGCTTAACCTCTCGTTTTACATGGGGGCTTATTACAGATATTCAGCCGCCGGATTTTGAAACACGCGCGGCTATTTTAAGAAAAAAAATTGAACGCGAACCCGTCAAGGTGCCGGAAGATGTCATTTTATTTATCGCTGAAGAAATCAGAACAAATATACGCGAATTGGAAGGCGCTTTAATTCGTGTTGTTGCTTATTCTTTATTGGATGAGAAGCCCATTTCGTTGGATATGGCAAAAATTGTTTTGAAAGATATGGTAAAAGAAACTGTAAAGATAATAAATGTTGATATGATTCAGAAGATTGTTGCCGATCATTACCAGCTGCATATTTCAGATCTGAAAAATAAACGAAGAAGCCGTAACATTGTTTTACCCAGACAAATGGCGATGTATCTTGCGCGGCAATTGACAAACCTGTCTTTACCTGAGATTGGGGAAGCCTTTGGGGGGAAAGACCACACAACTGTTCTTCACTCTTGGAAGAAAATTGATCACGACTTAAAAGAAGATAGAGCCCTAAGAAACACATTGGAACAACTGTCAACATCTTTAAAATATTAACAAAGAGTTATTAAGGTTTTTTCAACAATTCTTTAATTTATAACTTACTATACTGCAATATGTTTTAACTTTATTCAAATTATTAACAACACCTACATACTATTACTACTATTTTTATTATTTAACTAGAGAAGGCTTGTGGAGGAGTAGTTATATGAAAATAAAGACATCTAAAGAACAGCTTTTATATGGAATTCAAACGGTACAAAATACCGTATCAACACGAAGCACCCTTCCTATCTTATCTAATATTCTTGTCGAGACAAAATCACAAACACTCCGATTAAACGCCACCGATTTAGATATAGGGATATCATGTGAGATACCTGTGAATATTTTTGAAGAAGGCGCAATAACTATTCCGGCTAAGAAATTTAGCGATATTATTAAAGAGCTACCGGCCGGGGATATTTCAATAACAACAAAGAAGAATAACCAGATTGATATAGAAGGGGAGAACTGCCGTTTTAAACTCATCGGTTTACCAAAAGAAGAATTTCCAAAATTTCCAGAATTTAAAGATTCGGAAGTCATTCAAATCAATCAATTGGTATTAAAAGATATGTTTCGCTTAACATCTTTTGCTGTTTCTCATGAAGAGTCGCGATATATTTTAAACGGCGTTTTATTGGAGATCTCGGATGATGTTATTCGCGTTGTTGCGACAGACGGACGCCGTCTCGCAAAAATGGAAAATAAAATAACAAAAAATATAAAAAAAGATGTCCATGTGATTATTCCGATAAAAGCCGTTCAAGAAATTAATCGAAATTTAAAAGAAGAAGGGCAATTGTCATTATTGATAGGCGTTAACCAGGTATTATTTGACATTAATGGAACGCTTATCGCAACTCGGATTATCGAGGGGGAATTTCCAAATTATAACCAGGTTATCCCCGAGCCGATCAACCCCAAGATAAAAATAAACACCCAAGGCTTTTTATCAGCGATACGCCGGGCCAATCTTTTAACAACCCCTGATTTTCAGGCGATAAAATTCGAGGTTTTTAAAGAAAAGTTGATTATTTCAAAAACAACGCCCGATGTGGGGGAATCGCGCGAAGAGATTAATATCGAATACGGTGGCAATGAATTGATTGTCGGTTTTAATCCCCAATTCTTAATTGATGTTCTAAAAAATATTAACGAGGAAAGCATTACGATGGAACTGTACGGACCGGACAAGCCGGGGGTGATAAGGCTTACGAATTATCTTTATTTAGCGCTTCCCATGAGAATTTAAATGGAGCAAATAAAATATATTATTTCCAGTGTTTTTACAAACCTAGCCATATTAAAACCGGAAACCCATAATCGCATACAACAAATTTGGAAATCAACGATTGATAAAAAAGCCATTGGGCATACGGCTGTTGTCGGATTGCAGAAAGGAAAGCTCACAGTTCATGTTGACTCATCCGCCTGGCTTTTCCAGATGAATATGCAACGAAAAAGAATTTTAGAACGATTAAAAGAAGAATTCCCAGATTTAACATACATCCACTTTACGATAGGGAAGGTGAAATGACAAAAGCAAAGATCCAAAAAGAACAAAAAATCAAAGAGGAAAAAGTGAAGCAAAATAATACAGCAGAAGGAACAAAAACACCTAAAAAATCTTCCGTAAAATACGATGCGGGAAGCATTCAAGTTCTCGAAGGGCTCGAAGCTGTCCGCATGCGCCCGGCGATGTATATTGGTGATACCGTATCGCGCGGGTTGCACCATCTGGTTTACGAGGTTGTCGACAATGCGGTGGATGAGGCCATGGGCGGGCACTGCGATTCGATCGAGGTTATGATCAATGCCAACGAGAGTGTTTCAGTTACGGATAATGGCCGCGGGATCCCTGTTGATATTCATAAAACCGAGAAGAAACCGGCGGTTGAAGTTGCCCTGACAACGCTTCATGCCGGCGGAAAGTTTGATCATATTTCTTATAAAGTTTCCGGAGGCCTTCATGGAGTCGGTGTTAGTGTTGTTAACGGGCTTTCCGACTGGCTGGAGGTTGAAGTCAAGCGTGATGGACAAATTCATCACCAGCGTTATGAGAGAGGAAAGACGGCCACCAAACTGATGGTTATTGGAAAAACAAAGACGACCGGAACAAAAGTGACATTCAAACCCGACAGGACAATTTTCAAAGAAATACACATATTTTCTTATGATGTTTTAGCAAAACGCTTGCGCGAGTTGGCTTTTTTAAATAAAGGATTATCAATAAAGCTTATTGATAAGCGGGGCGATAAAGAAAAAGAAACTATTTTTAAATTTGATGGAGGGATCGTTTCTTTCGTTGAACATTTATCGGCAAATAAAAACCCCCTTCATAAAGTTATTTATTTTTCGCGCGAGAAAGACGGCGTTACGCTCGAAGTCGCTTTACAATATAATGATGGCTATGCCGAAAATGTTTTTACCTTTGCAAACAATATCAATACCATCGAGGGAGGAACGCATTTGAGCGGCTTTCGTTCGGCGTTAACACGGGCGATTAATCAGCATGCAAAAAATAAAAACTTGCTCAAAGACGGAATTGCAATCAGCGGCGACGATGTCCGCGAAGGATTAACCGCTGTCATTAGCGTTAAGGTTCCCAATCCGCAATATGAAGGCCAGACAAAAACAAAATTGGGCAACTCGGAAGTTGAGGGGTTATCCGCATCGCTTACGCTCGAAGCCCTCAGCAGTTATTTTGAAGAAACTCCTTCCGTCGCAAATAAAATTGTCGATAAAGTTATTCTTGCATCACGCGCCCGTGAAGCTGCGCGCAAAGCGCGGGAATTAACCCGTCGAAAGGGCGCTCTGGAAAGCGGCGGACTTCCCGGTAAGCTCGCAGATTGTTCCGAAAAAGACGCGAGTCTTTGTGAGCTTTATCTTGTTGAGGGGGATTCTGCCGGTGGTTCAGCCAAACAAGGGCGTGACAGGACTTTTCAAGCGATCTTGCCGCTTAAGGGAAAAATTTTAAATGTTGAAAAAGCCCGCCTGGATAAGATGCTCAACAATGAAGAAATTCGTACTATCATCACAGCACTCGGAACAGGAATAGGAGAAGAGTTCAATCTCGAAAAACTTCGCTATCATAAACTGATCTTGATGTGCGACGCGGATGTTGACGGATCCCATATTCGAACCCTTCTTTTAACGCTTTTATACCGCCACATGCTGCCGCTCATCCAAAATGGGCATATTTATATTGCCCAGCCGCCGCTTTATAAGATCAAAAGAGGCCAAAGAGAAGAATATATCGAAACAGATAGCCAAATGAACGATTTAATTCTCGAATTAGGTGTTGAAGGGTTAAAATTCACAAAATTGAAAGGAAATCAGCAATTTTCGGGAACTCAATTTAAGGAAATTCTCACAATTTTGGTCGAATTGGAGCACACAGCCGATATTATGCACAAAAGGGGAGTAGACTTTATAAAATACATGAATAGTGTGGATTATAAGAACCAAGTATACCCATTATATATTGTAAAAGTGGAACACATTGACCATTTTGTTTATGATGATAAAGAGCTTTCTGCCCTCACGAAAGATTCAGAAGAGGCCCAATATATCGAAATTTTTGAGACTGAAGACATTCAAGATATTCAAAAACGCCTCCAAAAATTCGGCCTAGGCATTGCAGAGTTCTTAAAAGCCGAAGAATCAGCTCCGCAGCTAAAGAGGGAAAAGAAAAAAAATAAAACGAGTTCTGTAACCGCAAGTCTTAAGCCGTTATTTTCCGTTGAAAATGAAAAAGACAAAAGTGAATTTGTTTCTTTGCAAGATGTTTTGATCCACGTCCGAAATCATGCGACAAAAGGGATTCATATTCAGCGTTATAAAGGTTTGGGAGAAATGAATCCTCAGCAGCTTTGGGAAACAACGATGGATCCGCAAAAGAGGACGCTTCTTAAAGTTACGTTAGAAGATGTGGTTGCGGCGGAAAAAATGTTTACGACTCTCATGGGTGATGAAGTTGAGCCGCGCCGGGAATTTATCGAAACATTCGCGCATGAAGTTAAGAATCTGGATATTTAATGAACAGAAAATTTATATCGGGATGTTTTAAGGAGAAAGAGGAATGAGAGATTTTACAACGAAAGAGAGGATTATCCCGGTTTATATTGAAGAGGAAATGAAGAAGTCGTATCTTTCCTATTCGATGAGCGTTATTGTCAGCCGCGCGCTGCCGGATGTGCGAGATGGTTTAAAGCCGGTTCATCGGCGTATTCTTTACGCGATGAAAGATTTAAATCTTGAACACAACAAATCTTATAAGAAAAGCGCGCGTATCGTCGGGGAAGTTTTGGGTAAGTATCATCCCCATGGCGATACGGCGGTTTACGAAACCATGGTGCGCATGGTTCAGGAATTTTCGCTGCGGTATCCCCTGATTGATGGGCAGGGAAACTTTGGTTCCGTTGACGGAGATGCTGCGGCGGCGATGCGTTATACGGAAGCCCGCATGGCGGCCATTGCCGAAGAGATTTTAGCTGATATCGAAAAAGAAACTGTTGATTTTGGCCCGAACTTTGATGCGACATTAACCGAGCCCTTGGTGATGCCTTCGGCCATGCCGAACTTGCTTATCAATGGCTCCAGCGGTATCGCCGTTGGGATGGCGACCAATATGGCGCCGCATAATTTAGGCGAGGTTATCGATGGCATTACTCATCTTTTAGAAAATCCGGAGGCGACAGTTAAAGATTTATCGAAATATGTTAAAGGCCCTGATTTTCCAACCGCCGGAATTATTTGTGGCCGGGAAGGAATCGCAGAAGCTTATACAACCGGTCGCGGCAAGATCACGCTTCGCGCCAAAGCCGCGATCGAAAGACAAAAAGGAAATAAAGATACCATCATTGTGAGCGAATTGCCTTATCAGGTCAACAAAGCCAACCTTATTGAAAACATCGCCGATCTTGTTCAAAATAAAAGCATCGAAGGCATTACGGATATTCGCGATGAATCAGATAAAGACGGTATTCGTGTCGTCATTGAGCTGCGTCGCGACGTCGAACCGCAAATCATCTTAAATTATCTTTATAAACACACGCAGCTCGAGACAACATTTGGCATTATCAATCTCGCCTTGGTCAACAGTCGTCCGCAGGTTTTAAATCTCAAACAGTTGATGGGTTATTATATTGATCATCGCAGGATCATCATCCGCCGGAGGACACAATTTGATTTAGACCGCGCTCTCAAACGGGCCCATATCCTCGAAGGATTGAAAATTGCGATTAAAAATATCAATGAAATTATCCGAATCATCAAGTCATCGAAAACAACACAAGAAGCTAAAAAGACTTTGATGAAGGCTTTTGATCTGTCGGATATTCAAGCGCAATCAATTTTGGAAATGCAGTTGCAGCGCCTAACAGCTCTCGAAACCGATAAAATCGAAGCCGAATATAAAGAACTTCTTAAAAGCATTGAACTGTTCCGCACGATCTTAGCGTCTGAAAAGAAGATCGATGAAATCATGAAAGACGAACTTTTGTCTATCAGAAAGAAATACGCCGACGAACGCCGGACCGAAATCGCCGGCAAAGCCGAAGAAATAGAAATTGAAGATCTTATCGCCGAAGAAGACATGGCGATCACAATCAGCAATACCGGTTACATCAAACGCCTCGGCACCGATACGTATCGTAAACAAAGACGCGGTGGAAAAGGCGTAACCGCCATGGAAACAAAAGAGGAAGATTTTGTAAAAGATCTTTTCATCGCGTCTTCCAAGGATTATCTTTTGATCTTCTCCAGCAAAGGGATTGTTCGCTGGCTAAAGGTTTATGAAATCCCTATCGCTTCCAGGACGGCCAAAGGCAAAGCCATCATTAACCTTCTTTCGATGGCAGGCGATGAAAATATCAGCGCCATTGTTGCCGTTAAGGAATTTGGCGACAACCAATCGATCGTCATGGCGACGTCAAAGGGGAATATCAAAAAGACAAAACTTTCTGCTTTCAGTAATCCCCGAAAAGGCGGCATTGTCGGGATTACCCTGGAAAAGGATGATGCCCTTATCGGTGTTGCGATCAGCTCCGATAAAGATGAAATTATTTTAGCAACCAAGGATGGTAAGGCCGTTAGATTTACGGCCGTACAGATCCGCGATATGGGCCGGGGGGCCAAGGGTGTCAGAGGTATCAAAATCGGCAAAGGCGACGTTGTTGTGAGTCTTCAAGTTTTTCCGCCGGATGTCGAGAAAACCGGAAGCACTCTTCTAACCGTCACATCGCTGGGTTTTGCAAAACGTTCGGCTTTTGAAGAATATCGTAAGCAGACCCGCGGCGGAAAAGGCATTATCAATGTCAAGGCGACCGACAAAACCGGTTTCGTGGCCGGAGTTGTTTCCGTTACCGATGACGATGAGATTATGGCCGTCACCAAACAGGGTATGATGGTCCGCTGCCCTATCAAAGACATTCGCCTGTCGGGAAGAAATACCCAGGGCGTGCGATTGATCAAGTTGACCGACAAAGATACGGTGAGTTCCGTTGCCAATATTATGGCCAAAGATGAATAAGTCCACTCCGTTCGCCCAGTTATTTTTCTTGACGCCAACAAGCTCTTCAATATAATAACCCATTATTATTTAAGAATTTCTGATTTCGCCAAAGGCGAAATCACCCCGAGCGAAAGCGAAGAATCCAGGAGATTCTTCAGCCGCAAAAATCGCGGCTTCAGAATCGAAATTTGCTTCGCAAATTTCGACCCCATCGTAAATGAGCGCATCAGTTATGAAGCGAAGCGACGAGGGATCCAGAAGGTTTGTTAATGTAGAAATAAAAAGTTGAAATTAGTAAAGATTGATTCAGATCCTTCGACCGCACAAAGCGCGGTCTCAGGATCGAATTTTTAAAAAGCAAAAATTCGACCCCATCGTCTAGCCTGGTCAGGACACAAGCTTTTCAAGCTTGCAGCGCGGGTTCAAATCCCGCTGGGGTCGCTCTTCTTCGCCCGAATGTGCTTCGACTTTGCTCAGCCTGGTTCGAACACATTCGACTCCGCTCAGTGTTCGCCCTGAGTGAAATCGAAGAATGACATCCGACAACGCAACCCCAGGGGCTATAAAATCAACGAACATTATCAAAAAATCAGAAACGTCCTCGCTGCTGTTCTCGTTTTAAACTGGCTCGTTGCGTTTGCGAAAATTTTTTACGGACTTTATATTCATTCCGCCAGCATCACGGCAGATGGTTTTCATTCCTTATCCGATGGGGTTTCCAATATTGTTGGTCTCGTTGGCATTGCTTTCGCCTCGCAACCCAAAGACAAAGACCATCCCTACGGGCATAAAAAATATGAAACGCTCTTTTCTTTAGGGATCGGGGCGTTTTTATTCTTTGTCTGTTACGAATTGATCGAAAAAGCCATCGAACGACTTTACCATCCCGTTTTTCCTCAAATTGATTCCATGAGTTTTGGAGTGATGCTGGTCACGCTGGCTGTGAATCTGATTGTTATGACATATGAATATGGGCAGGGGAAAAAGCTTAAAAGCGATATCCTTGTTTCGGATTCCGTTCACACGAAAGCAGATATTTTTACAACGCTTTCCGTCATCATAACGCTGGTTGTCGTGAAAATGGGATACCAGCAGCTGGATGCGATTGCTTCTATTTTTGTTGCACTTTTTATTGCTTATTCAGGTTTTGAAATATTACGACGGAACTCGCGGGTGTTAACCGACACGGTTGTTATTGTTCATACAAAACTCATCCGAGACATTGTTTTAAGCGTGAGCGGCGTGGAGGGGTGTCATAAAATTCGTTCCCGCGGCCGTTCGGACGATATCTATATCGATCTGCACACGCAGGTCAGCCCCGGAATGACTATGGGCAGCGCCCATCAGATCAGTCATGATATTGAGAATGCGTTAAAAAAAACTATTCCCGGCGTGACAGAAGTGATTGTCCATATGGAGCCCAATGAAAAATCAGCCGATCAGGACAAATAAAAATTTTCTCATTGAGACGGGTGGAAATATATTTATCCCGGAATTTTGCGCTCACACAGAAATCATGCACAACTTTGTGCGCGCAAAATTCCGGGATTACCCCGCCTAACCCGCAAAATCTCTTTGAGATTTTGCCCGGCGGCCCTACGGGCGAATTTTATCCCACCCTGTCTGCCGACAGGCAGGCAAAAGCGGGATAAAATTCGGGTTTACAAAGATATTTTAAAATGATAGGATGCCGGCAATAATTTTGAAGATAAAATTTTAATTTTAAAAACACTTTTTGTTCAATGAAAATCCACGAATATCAGGCCCGCGAATTATTCATCAAAGCGGGTATCCCGGCTCCCCAGGGCCAAGTTTCCCAAACCCTCGTTGAAGCCCGAAAGATCATTAAAGACATCGGTTTCCCGTGTGTTTTAAAAGCCCAGGTCCTTGTCGGCGGCCGTGGCAAAGCGGGTGGCGTCAAAGTCCTGAATAACCCCTCCGATTTTGATAAGACTTTCACAGAGATTAAAAACCTGAAGATCAAAGGCTATCCCGTCGAACGCATTTTGATCGTACGCGCCATCGATATCAAAAAGGAATTTTATTGTTCTGTGACTATTGATCATGCTAAAAACGATGTTGTGTTCATCACCAGTTCTGCAGGTGGCGTTGAAATTGAGGAAACGGCAAAAACCAATCCCGAAAAGATTCAAAAGTTTTATTTAAGCGGCAAAAAGGAGATCGACCCATCCCGCTGGCTTACTTTTATCAAGTCCGTTTTCAGCGACCCGGACGCACAAAAAAAGGGGACTGCAATTTTTGAGAAACTGATTCGCCTTTTTTATCAATATGATTGTTCTTTGGTTGAGATCAATCCGCTTGTGATCAATGAAAAAGGTGAGTGGATCGCGGCCGACGCCAAGATCATCTTTGATGATAACGCGCTTTTTCGCCATCCGGATATCCTGTCGCTAAGAGATGTTAAATTTGAAGACGCGGATGAAGCCGAGGCCAAAAGCCATGATTTAAGTTTTGTCAAACTCGATGGAAATATCGGTTGTATTGTCAACGGCGCCGGCCTGGCTATGGCCACAACGGACATCATTAAATATTTTGGCGGCGATCCGGCAAACTTCCTTGATGTTGGCGGCAGCTCCAATCCCCAAAAAGTTTTAAACGCTCTTAAAATTATCTTAAAAAACTCAAACATCAAAGCGATTTTGATCAACATTTTTGGCGGGATCACCCGTTGCGATGATATTGCCGAAGGGATTTTAGCGGCCAAGTTGCAGATCAACATTCCCGTTCCGTTGGTTGTCAGGTTGACAGGAACAAACGAGAAAGAGGCCAAAGAACTTCTTTCGAAAGAAAATATGAAAATTTACACTTCAATGCGCGAGGCCGTTGAAGAAGTTGTAACATTGGCCAAATAACGGTTAAGGTAACGGCGATGAGTATTTTAATTAATCAAGAGTCTAAAGTGATCGTCCAGGGCATCACCGGCCGCGACGGCTCGTTTCATACCGGGCAAATGCTCAAATATGGGACAAAGATCATCGCCGGAGTAACACCCGGCAAGGGTGGGCAGGATTTTCTAGGCGTTCCGGTTTTTAATTCGGTTAAAGAAGCGAAAAGAAAAACCGGCGCGAATACAGCCGTCATTTATGTTCCCGCGAAATTCGCCAAAGACGCCATGATCGAAGATATCAACGCCGGCATGGAATTAATTATCTGTATTACCGAAGGTGTTCCGGTTTTGGATATGGTGGGCGTGATGGCTCTTCTTAAGACAGGTCAATCGAAATTGCTTGGCCCCAATTGTCCCGGAATTATTTCTCCCGGCAAAAGCAAAGTCGGTATTATGCCTGGGCACATTCACAAGCCTGGCAATGTTGGCGTGCTTTCCCGAAGCGGAACTTTGACCTATGAAGTTGTTTATAATTTAACGTTAGGCGGCATCGGCCAATCGAGTTGCGTTGGTTTGGGCGGCGACCCGATCGTTGGGATGCGTTTTGTGGACGTCCTTGACCTTTTTATGAAAGACGATGAAACAAAAGCTATTGTCATGGTCGGTGAAATCGGCGGCGAAGACGAGCAGGCCGCCTCCGAATATATAAAATCCAAAGGCACGAAACCAATCGTCGGTTTTATTGCTGGAAAAACGGCTCCCAAAGAAAAACGCATGGGCCATGCCGGTGCCATCATCTCTTCCGGAACTTCCACCGCCGAAGCCAAGATTGAAGCCCTCACCAAAGCCGGGGTTACTATTGTTGACCTTCCTGATGAAATCCCCGCGATTTTAAAAAATAAATTAAGGTAAAATTCGGACTTAAGGCTATAATGCTCACGTGGGAGAAATGGGCCCAACTCCGTTTTATGCTATCGGCCCATTTCTCCCTAAACCCATATGACCAAAACCAAGAACATTTATCTTTCTGCCATCCACCAAAACGCCGGGAAAACGACTTTTGCGCTTGGACTTTATAAATCAATTCGCGAGAGGGGCCTTAAGGCCGCTTTCATGAAACCGGTCGGACAGCAGTTTGTGATGACAAACCGCCTGAGGATCGACAAAGATTCTTATTTGATTGGCGAGATTTATCATTGCTGGCAGAATTTCAAAGCGATGAGCCCGGTCATCGTCCCTCGCGGGTTTACCGAGAAATATATTTTTCACCCGCAAAGAAATAAACTCCGAAAGCAGATCATGAAATCGTATAAGCTTTTAAGCCGGGGCAAAGATGTCGTCATTATTGAGGGCACAGGCCATGCGGGGGTGGGGTCTGTCATTGATTTTTCAAATGCCGATGTGGCAAGCATTCTGGGTTCGAAGGTTATCATTATCAGCGAAGGCGGCATTGGAAAAGCCATCGATGAGATCATGCTCAACAAAGCGCTTTTTGATTTAAGGGGCATTGAGACCCTTGGCGCCATCGTTAATAAAGTCTTGCCGGAAAAATATGAAAGAGTTAAGCGCTCTGTTGCGCGGGGGTTGAAAAATAAAGGTATCAGGCTACTCGGCGTTATTCCGCTGGATCCCATTTTAAGCTCGCCAACGGTTGAGCAAATTATGAAAGAGCTTGGCCTTAAACTTCTTTCCGGAAAAAAGAATCTTTCCAATCACGTCGAAAACACGATTGTCGCCGCGATGGAGCCTCACAATATGGTCTCCTATCTTAAAAAAGGGACGCTGGTCATTACCTCCGGAGACCGGAACGATAATATTATCGCTTCCATCAATGTTCGTTTTGTCAGCAAGGGGAGAAAAGTTTGCGTCGCAGGGATCATTTTGACCGGCGGGCTTTTGCCGAACCAGGGCGTCCTCGCGTTACTCAAAAAAAGCAGTATTCCCGTTCTTTTATCGGAGGATGATACTTACAAAGTCGCGGCACAGATCGAATCATTGACTTGCAAGATAGAAAAAGCCGACAAAGATAAGATCAAAGAGGCAACCTGGTTAGTTAAAAAATATGTCGACATGAACACGATCATCAAATCCTTAAATTTGTAAGGCCGTTGAAATGAACCAACAAGAGTTCTTAAAAAATATTTTTATCGTCGATGCCCTGCGCACACCAATCGACAGTGCCCGGAAAAGCCTTAAAAACTTCTCAGCCGCAGATCTTGCCTCTGTTGCCATCAAAGGGATCCTGACCCGAAACCACATTCAAGGAAAATGGATCGATCAAGTGATCTTAGGGAATACGGTCTCTGCCGGCGCGGGGCAAAATTTAAGCCGTCATGCCGCATGCCTGGCCGGAATTCCTGACGAAGTTCCGGCGTTTAGCGTGAATCATGTTTGCGGATCCGGTTTGCAGGCCGTTATTTTAGGAATTCAGGCTATCCTGTGCGGTGACGCGCGTATGGTTTTGGTTGGCGGAACCGAAAGCGCATCGCAGTCCCCGCTCATCGTGAAAAACAAATCAGAAGATAATAAGGAAAATGAAACAGTTGAAAGCCTTATCCATGACGGTTTAACCTGCCAGATCGTTCATAAACATATGGGCGAGCTTGCCGAGCTCATTGCTGAAAAATATAACATTACACGACAACAACAAGATCAATTTGCCTGCCAGAGCCATTCCAAAGCCCTTCGTGTTATGGATGGTCATAAATTTAAAGATGAAATTATTCCGATGACACTCAATGACAAAGAGTTTTTAACAAAAGACCGGCGTGTTCGAAAAAATATTGATTTAGAAAAATTGGCAAGCTTGCCGGCTGCTTTTAAAAAAAACGGAACCGTTACGGCGGGAAATTCTTCCATTCCTTGCGATGGAGCTGCTGTTTTGCTTTTGGCATCTAAAGAAATGATTGAAAAGCATAAGATCAAAGCCATGGCCCGCATTTTAAGTTATGCCTCTGTTGCTCTGGATCCGGCAATGGTTTTTACGGCCGCCATAAAAGCTGTAAAAACGTGTTTAGAAAAAACTCAACTTAAAATTTCGGATATTGACCTTTTTGAGATCAGTGAAGCGTTTGCTGTTCAGGCCATTGTGACGCAACGCGAGCTAAGAATCCCGGAGAATAAACTTAACATTTACGGCGGAGATGTTGCGTTGGGCCATCCTTTAGGGACTGCCGGTGCCAGGATTTTTGTCACCCTTCTTCACGCCCTTCATCATGAGAAAAAATCCAAAGGCCTGGCCGCTGTCTGCCTGGGCGGCGGCGGGGCGATTGCAATCGCGGTGGAGGCCATGGTATAAGCAAATCAAATATTTATTGACTTTTAAAAGTCGGGTGATAATATCATGCCCTATACACGGTAGAAAACCTTTTTCAATCATTTTGCATGTGTTCATAGCGCTGACGTTAATGTCAGCCTTTGTTGTTTGGGGTTCCCCTTATGGGTGTCTTCACTGTTCGACAGGGTCGTGATATTAAAATCAAAGGAGCCGCTTCCAAAGAGTTAGTCAACTCTCCTTTGCCGTCGCGCATTGCCCTCAAACCCACCGACTTACGCGGATTAAAATCGCGCATTTTGGTTCGCGAAAACGATGTTGTTAAAGTCGGCACGCCCATTCTCATCGATAAACTCCGTCCCGAAATAAAAGTTGTTTCTCCCGTCAGCGGTAAAATCAGCTTGATCGAACGCGGTGACAAACGTGTGCTTCTGCGAATCGTCATTGACTGTGACGGGCGCCAGGAGCCGATTGTTTTCCGTCAATTCTCTCCAAATGAAATCAAATCTTTATCGGATCAAGATACGAAAGTTCATTTGCTGGAAGGCGGTTGTTGGCCCTTTATTCGTCAAAGGCCGTTTTCAAAAATTGCCAATCCTTCCGATCATCCAAAATCTATTTTTGTCCAGGCCATCAATACGGAACCCCTTGCACCGGATATCGATTTTATCCTGAAAAATAAGGAACAATTATTTCAAGCCGGGTTGGACGTATTAAAGTGTTTAACAAACGGGAATGTTCATTTATGCATGGCAAAAGATGCCGAGTCAAAAGCGTTAACGCAAGCGCAGAACGTTTTAACCCACCAATTTTCAGGCCCGCATCCCTGTGGCAATGTCAGCACGCACATTCATTTTATCGATCCCATCAAAAAAGGCGATATTGTTTGGTATCTTCATGCCCTCGACGTTTTACGGATAGGGCATTTATTTTTAAATGGAACTTTTTTGCCGGAGAAATATGTTGCCGTGACCGGCGAAGGCGCGAAAAATCGTGTTTATCTTAAGACGATTATCGGTGCGCCTCTGCGAAATCTGGTTGAACCGGAAAATAATAAAGGCCCGGCGCGTTATATTTCAGGAAACATTTTATCGGGAACAAATGTTGGAATGGATGGTTCTTTAAGTTTGTACGATTCCCAGGTGACCGTTATTCCTGAGGGCGGCAGGCGAACCTTTTTGGGATGGCTGACCCCGGGATTTTGTTCCTATAGTTTTACAAAAACTTTTGTGTCGTCATTTTTGCCAAAGACCGAAGCATCGCTTGATACCGATACGCATGGCTCTAATCGCGCGATTGTTTTAAATGAAATCTATGATGAACTTGTTCCACTCGACATCATGACGTATTTTCTTGTCAAGGCTGTTTTAGCCGGAGAAATCGAAGAAACCGAAAAACTCGGGATCTTAGAATGCGATGAAGAAGATTTCGCGCTGTGTTCATTCGCCTGTCCGTCAAAGGTCGATGTCAGCGGCATCATCCGCAGCGGCCTCGATCTTTTAGAAAAAGAAAGTTAAGCTCCATGAAATTTTTAGAAAAATTTGGCGAACCGTTCCAAAAGGGAAAACCTTTAGAAAAGCTTTATCCTCTCTATGAAGCGCTCGATACCTTCATCTTGACACCCGGCAAGGTTACGAAAAAAGCCCCTCACGTTCGTGATGCGGTTGATCTCAAGCGCGTCATGAGTTTTGTCGTTATTGCGCTCCTTCCATCGATTGCCATGGGGATTTACAACACGGGTTATCAAATTCTTTTAGCCAAAGGCTTGTCCATCGAATTCTGGCAATGTATTGGCCTGGGGCTTTCAAAGGTTTTACCGATCATTGTCGTTTCGTACGCGGCGGGCGGCTTTTGGGAAGTCGTGTTCGCGGTTTTACGCAAACATGAAATCAACGAAGGCTTTTTAGTGACCGGAATTCTTTACGCGCTCATTTTACCGCCGACCATGCCGCTTTGGCAGGTGGCTGTGGGAATTACCTTTGGCGTTGTCATCGGAAAAGAAATTTTCGGAGGGACGGGTTATAACGTTTTTAATCCAGCCCTTGTTGCGCGGGCGTTTGTGTTTTTCGCATATCCTGCTCAAATTTCGGGTTCGCAAGTGTGGGTTGCCATTGACGGGTTTACGCGCGCCACACCGCTGGCGGTTGTCGCCGATGCCGGAAAAGGGGGGTCCGCTATCGATGCTTTAAGCCATGTCGGATACACTTTTCAAAACATGTTTTATGGATTCATTCCCGGATCGATTGGCGAGACATCGGCTCTGGCGTGTCTTATCGGATTGGGATTTTTGTTGATCACGAGAGTTGCCAGCTGGCGGACAGTTACGGGATGTGTTTTAGGTTTACTCGCGATGAGCTCGGTTTTTTACCTCATGCGGGGACCGGAAACATTGACATTTTTTGCTCTTCCGCCGCACTGGCATTTAGTCATGGGGGGATTTGCTTTCGGCGCTGTCTTTATGGCCACAGACCCGGTTTCATCGGCGGCAACAAATATCGGCCGCTGGATCTATGGTTTTTTGATCGGCGTTTTAACGGTCCTGATTCGCGTGATTAATCCGGCGTATCCCGAAGGGGTGATGCTGGCGATTTTATTTATGAACATCTTCGCGCCTTTGATCGATTATTTTGTTGTTGAAGCGAATATCAAAAAGAGAATGAAGCGGGCAAAAGGACAAGTCAAAATCGCTTAAACCCAAATTTTGCCCCGCCGTTGGCGGGGCAAAATTTGCCTTCGGTCGTGACCACTGGTCACGAGGTTAACCTCGTTGCGCACAACAAATTGCGCGCAACGACCCGGAGGGCGGATTTTGCTATTGCAAAATCCGGGGTAAAGAATTATTGAAGGGATTTTCAATTGAATATAACAAGCAATAGATATACTTTTACGTTTTCGATCATTGTTTGCGTTGTTTGCGGCGTGGTTCTCTCGGCTGTTTCAGAGGGGCTTCGCAAACAACAAGAACTGAATATGGCGGTCGATGTAAAGAAAAATATTTTAAAGGCCGTTGTTCTTAAAGAACCCATCGCACCGGGCACCAAACAAGAAGAATTGCTTAAGATTTATAACAGCAAAATTGAAGAGATTGTTATTGATGACAAAGGTGAAATTGTTGCCGGGAAAAAACCAGCGGACATTAAAGAGAAGGATACCGGCTTATACCCTCTCTATATTTACAAAGAAGATGGCAAAGTTTTGTCTTATGCTTTTCCGATCATCGGCCAGGGGCTCTGGTCAACGCTTTATGGTTATCTGGCTTTAGAAGCGGATGCGATCACTGTTCGCGGCGTGACATTTTATAAACATGGAGAAACGCCCGGGCTTGGCGCTGAAATCGAGAAAGCCTGGTTTCAGGATAATTTTAAAGGAAAAAAGATCTATTCTGTTGAAGAAAAGAAATTGACGCCCATTGCGGTTGTCAAAGGCAAAGCCGCCGATATCTTTAAAGATGAGCGGCAACTCAATCATCACGTCGACGGCATTACAGCCGCAACGATAACAGGAAATGGTGTGACGGCCATGATGGAGAAGTGGCTTAACATCTATGACAAATATTTTAGTAAAATCAGACAACTCTAAGATTTTGCCCCGCCTTTGACGGGGCAAAATTGGGGATAAAAAGGAGGCGCGATATGCCAACGGCCCTATTAACAAAAGAAGATAAAAAAATTGTCAGAGATGGGTTATGGGATTCCAACCCGATTACGTTTCAAATCCTGGGAATTTGTTCCGCGTTAGCCGTCACGACGCAATTACAGACGGCCCTGATCATGTCCATCGGACTCACGGTTGTTACGGCTCTTTCGAATGTCGTGATATCGCTTATTCGAAATTTTATCCCGCCGCAAATTCGCATCATCGTTCAACTGACGGTTGTTTCCGTGCTTGTGATCAGCATTGATCAATTGCTGAAAGCCTACATGTACGATGCCAGCAAACAGTTAAGCATCTTTGTTGGCCTCATTATCACCAACTGTATTGTGATGGGGCGCCTGGAAGCTTTTGCCATGAGTAATCCGCCGTGGAAATCCTTTCTCGATGGGCTTGCCAACGGTTTGGGCTATAGCGTTGTTTTGATCATGATTGGAATTATCCGTGAGATCTTTGGGTCGGGAGCGCTTTTGGGTTATCATGTTATTCCTCAAGCGTGGTATGCCCATGGCTATGTGAACAACGGGATGATGGTTTTAGCCTCGGGAGCATTTTTCTTGCTGGGAGTTATTGTTTGGATTCAGCGGTCCATTTCAGGCTATAGCGAAAAGAATTAAGAAAAGGAGTCTCTATGGATGCTATTCATTATGTCAACATTGCCATCAAAAGTATTTTTGTTGAGAATATTCTTTTAGCTTTTTTCTTAGGAAATTGTTCTTACATCGCCTGTTCTAAGAAAATCGATACGGCCATCGGTTTAGGAATAGCTGTTGTTTTTGTTATGACGATCTGTACTCCGGCGTGCTGGGCCATCAAACATTTCTTTCTGGCCAAGGGGGCTTTGGCATGGGTGGGCCTGCCGAATGTTAATTTGACCTTCCTTATTTTCATATCTTTTATTGCGGTTATTGCGGCCATGACGCAAATCGTTGAAATGCTTGTCGAAAAATTTTCTCCCGCTCTTTATACGGCCCTGGGAATTTTTCTTCCCCTGATCGCTGTGAACTGCGCTATTTTGGGAGCCGCCCTTTTTATGGATCAGAGAGAATATAATTTTCTGGAATCCGTTGTGTTTGGCGTGGGTGGCGGCATTGGCTGGGCTCTGGCGATCATTGCCATGGCGGCGATCCGCAAGAAGTTGGCGTATTCGAATATTCCGGTTCCTCTTCGCGGATTGGGAATAACGATGCTTTTATCAGGTTTGATGTCGATGGGTTTTATGTGTTTCGCGGGAATCCGGTTGTAATTTGAGGACCACAATCGTTTTTGAAATAATTTAAAAAATAATTTAAAAAATGCCACTTTATCTATTTGTTATTATCAGCACCGTTGTTTTTAGCGCAATTATCGTTTTTTTGGTGGCCGCCATCGCCCTTATTAAGGCCAAGGTCATTAAGCCCGGCGACTGCAAGATTTTCATCAATGATAATACAACGCCGCTCATTGTTTCTGCCGGACAAAGCTTATTGTCAACGCTGTCAAACAATAAGATTTTTGTTCCATCGGCCTGCGGCGGCGGCGGGACATGTGCGCTTTGCAAATGCCAGGTCCTGGAGGGCGGAGGAGGCATTCTGCCGACAGAAACAGGACAAATCTCGCGCAAAGAGCAGAAAAATCATTATCGCCTTGCCTGCCAGGTTAAGGTCAGAAATGATTTAAAGATCCATATTCCCGAAGCGATTTTTAACATCAAGAAATATGATTGCACGGTTCGTTCAAACCGCAATGTCGCCACATACATCAAAGAACTCATCCTGGAGTTGCCCGCGGGCCAGACCCTGCAATTTAAATCCGGCGAGTATATTCAAATTGATATCCCACCTTATAAAATCAATTTTAAAGATTTTAAAATCGAAGAAAAATATCATCCGGATTGGGACAAATTTAAACTCTGGGATCTGGTTGCGGAAAATAAAGATTCGGCATTCCGTGCCTATTCCATGGCCAGTTACCCGGCCGAGTCGAACATGGTGATGCTCAATGTCCGTATTGCCACGCCGCCGCCGAATACGACGGATACGTCAATTCTACCGGGCATTGCTTCCTCTTATATTTTTAATCTTAAGAGCGGTGATAAAGTCACGGTCAGCGGCCCCTACGGCGATTTTCATATTCGTGATACCCAAAGAGAGATGCTGTATGTCGGCGGCGGGGCCGGGATGGCGCCGATGAGAAGCCACCTGTTTCATCTGTTTAAGACGCTCAAGACAAATCGTAAAGTCAGTTATTGGTATGGAGCGCGTTCCGCGAGAGAAATGTTTTACAATGAAGACTTGCGAGCCATTGCGAAAGAATTTCCGAATTTTTCATATAAAGCCGCTTTATCATCACCTTTAAAAGAAGATAACTGGAAGGGCTTGACAGGATTTATTCATCAGGTTGTTTTTGATAACTATATCAAGAATCACGAGGAGCCGGAGGAAATTGAATATTATTTGTGCGGCCCTCCGGTCATGGTGGATGCGGTGCAGAATATGCTTTTGTCGCAGGGCGTACCGATGGAAATGATTTCGTTCGATAAGTTCGGTTAGTTGCTCGCAATGAGAACTACATGTTTAACTTGTCATCGCGCTTGCAATCATCGGGAGAAATGTTCTGCGGCTTGCACGAACAGTCCGGCCCCAAAGAGCAGCCTTTCTTTAAGACTTTCCTGGCAAAGATAAAGCCAAGCCCCAGGCACGCAAAACAACCCGTTAAAATCAATATGGATAAAAGATATGTCATGAGCGTAGTATAAAAAAGTCTCCTTTAAATAGCAAATACTATTCTCCTTTAACCGGTAAAACATAATAATATTTCGTTATAAAGATCCCGCTTGTGATAAAATGCCGGCACTTTACTAAATGACAATCACCATCGCTATCGTGCAAACCAAAACAAAAAACCAAAAACGCGGCATCAGTCAGGCCGGAGAGCTTAAAATCTTAAGGCAGATCGTCGATATTACCAGCCTGGATCTTGACTTGCACTTTGTCTTAAACGAGATCGTCAAAATTACGACGCAGGCGACCAGCGCGGACTCCGTTTTTATTTACCTCTTTGATGAAGGGAAAAAGAATCTCATTCTTATGGCCTCTAAGATTCCCAATCAAAAAATCCTCAAAAAAGTGATTTTAAAAGCTGGAGAAGGGATCACCGGGTGGGTTGCCAGGGAGCACAAGCCGGTGGCCATTAACGCAAATGCCTACAAAGATCCGCGGTTTAAAAATTTTGACGTTTTACCCGAAGACCGTTATGAGGGTTTTCTCTCAGTCCCGATCACTTATAAAGGTAAGACGATCGGGGTCATCAACATACAACACAAAAACCCGCATATTTATAGCGCAAACACCGTGACGTTGATCTCAACAATTGCCAAACAGGTTGGCGGTGTCATCGAACACGCGAAGCTTTACGAGCAAACCAAGAAAAAGGCTGCGCAATTTGACAGCCTGGCGAAGGTTAGCAAGTCGATCATTTCCGAAAATTATCTCGATGAGATCTTAGATCTCATCGTTGTTGTTTCCGCAGAAATGCTCAATTCTAAAATATGTTCCGTTATGCTTTTGGATGAAAAAAGCGGAGAACTTGCCATCAAAGCCACGCAAAGTTTGAGCGAAGAATATAAAAAGAAACCGAATATCAAAGTGAACAACAGTTTAAGCGGAAACGTCATTTTATCGAAAAAACCCATGACGGTTTATGATGTGCGGCAGGAAGACAAATATGTTTATCGCGATCTGGCGGTCAAAGAAGATTTGACCTCGATGCTGTCCGTTCCCATGATTGTCAAAGACAAAGCCATCGGCATCATCAATGTTTATACAAAAACTCCACATATCTTCATTCAGGAGGAAATTGATGTTTTGCAAATGATCGCCAACCAGGCCGCTGTTGCCGTTGAAAATACAAAGCTCATGGAAGAGGCGGTCAAAGCCAAAGAAGCCCTTGTGACGCGAAAATTGATTGAGCGCGCCAAAGGGATTCTCATGCGCTTAAATAGTTTGAGCGAGGAATCTGCCCATCGATTGATTCACAAAAAAAGTATGGACTCCTGCCGCTCGATGAAAGAGATCTCGGAATCTATTATTTTGATGGAAGAAATTCGAAGGTAGGGGTTCGTGCTCACGAAAAAAATTCTTGACAAATAAAATTCTACGGATATACTCTCAACTGTTTGGGCCAGTGGCGGCCCGGGCCATTTTAAAAACGGACACTGATGTCCGGCGAGTTTTCTAAGAACTTGCCGGGCTTTTTTGTTTGTCTTTGCAGGGCATAGAGGTCCTCGTAAAACCAGCTTATGGTTTTTTGCGGGGATTTTTTGATTTAGGGCGATGGCGTCCGGTTTCTAACCAATGACGGTTAGTCAATACAGCAACGCATGTTAAAAGGAAATTTTTAGCCAGGATCGTATTATCATCAACAAAGCATCAAAAGGAGGTTTTAAAAATGAACACAATTAATTCAGGAGATACAGCATGGGTGTTGGCGTCGTCAGCGCTGGTGATGTTGATGACGCCGGGCCTCGCCTTTTTTTATGGCGGGATGGTTCGAAGAAAAAATGTCCTGAGTATTTTAATGCAATGCTGCGTTATTTTAGGACTTATCAGTGTTCAATGGGTTCTTTTTGGATACAGCCTTTCTTTTGGGCCGGGGACTGGTTTTTGGGGTGGACTGCAATGGGCCGGTTTAAATGGAGTTGGCCTTGAACCGTATGCCGATTATTCGGCAACAATTCCCCACCAGGCATTTATGATCTTTCAGGCCATGTTTGCCGTCATTACACCTGCGCTTATTATCGGTGCTTTTGCCGAAAGAATGAAATTTTCATCATTTGTCGTTTTCATGCTTTTATGGGCGACGTTTGTTTATGCGCCGATCTGCCATTGGGTTTGGGGCATGGGAGGATGGTTAAGAAATATGGGCGCGCTTGATTTTGCCGGAGGCACAGTTGTTCATATTAACGCAGGTGTGGCAGCCCTTGCCGTCGCCCTGGCCATCGGAAGACGCCGTGGCCTTAATGGCCATGTTCCCTCTCCGCACAATCTACCATTTGTCGTTTTAGGGACGGCGCTATTGTGGTTTGGATGGTTTGGTTTTAACGCCGGAAGTGCTTTAGCAGCGAGTGGGCTCGCCGTTAGTGCGTTTGTGGTAACAAATACCGCAACTGCCGCAGCCGGCTTAAGCTGGGCCATCATTGAATGGATTCGCGTTGGAAAACCGACAATTTTCGGTTTTTGTTCCGGAGCGGTGGCAGGCCTGGTTGCCATTACACCGGCGGCAGGATTTGTCAGTGTTATTCCCGCCATTATCATTGGAATAATGGTGAGTGTGTTCTGTTATATCGCGGTCAGCATTATCAAGCCAGCTTTAGGATATGATGATTCTCTCGATGCGTTTGGTATTCACGGCATCGGAGGGACATGGGGGGCCCTGGCAACGGGTTTATTTGCGACAAAGGCTGTCAATGCCGCCGGTAACAACGGGCTCTTTTACGGAAACCCGGGGCAATTAAAAATACAATTTATTGCTGTTGCCGTGACCATTGCCTACAGTTTTATTGTGACCTTTGTTTTATATAAGGTTGTGGACCTTGTTATGGGCATGAGGGTCAAAGAAGAAGATGAAAATATCGGGCTTGATCTCACACAGCATCATGAAAGAGCTTATACGGTCTTAGAATAAAATTTCGATAAATTTAAAGGAGGATCATTATGAAACTTGTCATTGCGATCATTCAACCGCATCGGCTTGAGAGCGTCAAAAAGGCTCTTTATGACGCCGATGTGAATCTCATAACCGTTAGTGAAGTTTTAGGTCATGGCCAACAAAAGGGAGTCACCGAGTTTTATCGTGGGGCTAAAGAAACCGGAAACCTCTTAAGAAAAGTCCGCCTGGAAATTGCCGTTAATGAAAATTTTGTTGAGCCTACGATCAAGGCCATTGTCAAGGGCGCGAAAACCGGCAAAATAGGTGATGGTAAAATATTTGTATTAGAATTAGCCCGCTGTATCCGCATCCGCACCGAGGAGGAAGGGTCAAAAGCCGTCGGTTAACGATGATTTATGAGGTTGATAACGGTTTTGATGAAAATCTGAATACCATCAGTGACATCAGAATCGTTACAATTTCTTGATTCCACGGCCGACCAAATTAAGTAAAATAAATAACACATAAAAAAGAAAGGGAGGAACAATGTCTACGCTTGTCACTAAAAAATCGGACAATGGAGACCCCAAAACTCCTCAGGATGTCGCGAAGACTATCGAAAAACATGACATCAAAGTCGTTGATCTTAAATTCAACGATCTGCCGGGTCTCTGGCAGCACTTTTCCATTCCCGCCGAGGAATTGGAAGGCGATATTTGGAAAGACGGCATAGGATTTGACGGTTCCAGTATCCGCGGATTTCAAAAGATCCATGAAAGCGACATGATCCTGAAACTTGATCCGACAACCGCTGTTTTGGATCCGGTCTGTCAGGTTCCGACGTTGAGTATTATTTGTGATATTTACGATCCTATCACAAACGAACCTTATTCCCGCGATCCCCGTTACATCGCCAAAAAGGCCGCGGAGTATTTGAGGCAAACCAAAATCGCCGATACCAGCTACTGGGGCCCGGAAGCCGAGTTTTTCCTTTTTAACGATATCCGTTTTGATCAAACGGAAAACTCCGGGTATTACTTTATCGATTCCAATGAAGGCGATTGGAATACCGGGCGCGATGAAAAACCCAACCTCGGCTACAAACCGCGTTATAAGGAAGGCTACTTCCCGGTGCCGCCGCATGATTCTCTACAGGATATCCGTTCGGAAATCATGCTGACCTTAAGAAAAGTCGGCGTGCCGGTTGAGGTCCATCATCATGAAGTCGCAACAGCCGGTCAGTGTGAAATTGATATCCGTTATGGAACACTTGTAAAAATGGCCGACAATCTTTTGATGTATAAATACGTCATTAAGAACATGGCCCGCAAATATAACATGACCGCCACCTTCATGCCGAAACCGCTCTTCAAGGACAACGGTTCGGGGATGCATGTTCACCAGAGTCTCTGGAAAGACGGCAAGAACCTTTTCTTTGATAAGAAAGGTTACGCACTTTTAAGCGATACCGCCCTTTACTATATCGGAGGGCTCCTTAAACACGCTCATGCCATCTTAGCCTTTGCTGCTCCGACGACCAATTCCTATAAACGTTTGGTTCCCGGTTATGAAGCGCCGGTTAATCTGGTCTACTCACAGAGAAACCGTTCGGCTGCCGTTCGAATCCCGATGTATTCAAAGAGTGAAAAAGCCAAGAGGATCGAATTTCGTCCGCCGGATCCGGCGGCGAATCCTTATTTAACTTTTGCCGCCATGCTCATGGCCGGGCTCGATGGGATTAAACATAAAATTCATCCCGGCGATCCCATGGATAAAAACATCTATGCGCTTGATGCAAGCGAAGCCAAGAAAATCAAACAGGTTCCGCGTTCGCTGGAACAATCTCTTGAGGCCCTTGACAAAGACCGTCAATTCCTGCTGGAAGGCGGCGTTTTTACACCCGATGTCATCGATACGTGGATTGAATACAAGCATGAAGTTGAGATTGATGCCATGCGTTTAAGGCCGCATCCGCATGAATTCTATCTTTATTTCGACATCTAAAAAGTAGTTATACTGTTTTGCGAAAGTAGCTAACGATTTGCCCGGCGCCGCATCATCTTTAAATTTCCGGCGGCGCCGGGCAAATTTCGTATAAAGAACTAAATTTTTCACAGTGTAGGAAAGTATAAAACTTTCCTAACTGCTAAAAATTCCTTTCCTGCACAGCCCCAACTTTTCTTTAAACATTATTTGATGTGGTTGGGACCGCCCTGATTCTTTCTGGATACAAGAAAAAAGTTGGGCAGTCCTGATTACCAAAAATGATTAAGGAAAATCAGGGCAGCAAAGAAGATATGACGACCGAAGGGAGGAATTTTCTTGTCGACCCGGGCGTTTAAAAGGGCCGGCGGGTAAAATGTTGACGATCTTTGGTTCAGTTGCTAAAATGACCGCCTTAATCAGGGGGATCCGTGCAGCTCGCACTGCGTAAGGCCAATGATCCGGAAACTAAAGTCAGCGTCATAAACATACAACAAAGGATTGGACATGGTAGAAGAAACAAAAATGAAGTCGATTACCGACATCTACGGCGAAAACGTCTTTAACCTGAAAACGATGCGTAATTATCTTTCAGAAAATGCTTTTAAATCATTAAGCACAACCATCAAAAAAGGCGGCCGCCTGGACCCGGCCATCGCCGATGAAGTCGCTGATGCGATGAAGACATGGGCGGTTTCAAAAGGGGCCACCCACTTTACGCATTGGTTTCAACCCCTGACTGGAATTACCGCCGAAAAGCATGACTCATTCATTTTTCCCGATGGTGAGGGTGGAGTTAGTTTAAGTTTTTCCGGCAAAGAATTGATTCAAGGCGAGCCGGATGCATCCAGTTTTCCCTCCGGTGGTTTACGTGCGACATTCGAAGCGCGTGGTTACACGGCCTGGGATCCCACCAGCCCGGCTTTTATCAAAGAGGGCCCGGAATGCGCGACGCTTTGTATTCCGACGGTATTTTGCGGTTATCATGGGGAAGCGCTTGATAAGAAAACTCCGCTCCTGCGTTCCATGACGGCTCTTTCAAAACAAATTTGCCGTTTGGGAAAAATTTTCGGGATCGATATAAAAGGCCAGCGCGCTTTCGCAACCCTTGGCGGCGAACAGGAATATTTTCTTATCGATAAAAAGTTTTATAACAAACGCCTGGATTTGATGCAGACAGGCCGCACGCTTTTTGGCCGCAAACCCGCGCGCCATCAACAGATGGAAGACCATTATTTCGGCGCCATCAAAAACCGCATCATGGGTTTCATGGAAGATTTGGACCGGGAGCTTTGGAAATTGGGTGTCCCGGCAAAAACCCGTCACAATGAAGTTTCTCCCGCGCAGTTTGAGATCGCGCCGGTTTTTGAAGAGCTCAATTTGGCGGTTGATCATAATATGATTACGATGGAAGTTCTGCGTACAACCGCTGAAAAACATGGGCTGGTATGTTTGCTGCATGAAAAACCTTTTGCCGGTGTCAATGGTTCCGGAAAACACAACAACTGGGCTATCGTCGGCCCCGACGGAAAAAACTGGCTTTCCCCGGGACATAATCCACATGAAAACGCCAAGTTCCTCACCGTTCTTTGTTCCATCATCATGGCTGTTGATAAATATGCCGGTGTCTTACGTGCCGGTGTTGCCTCTGCGGGCAATGATCATCGTTTGGGTGCCAACGAAGCCCCGCCGGCGATCATTTCGATTTTCTTAGGCGATCAGCTTTATGATGTCATTGAGCAAATTGAAAAAGGCGGCGCCAGGTCTTCTAAAAAAGGCGGCGTTATCGAGATCGGCGTCGATTATTTGCCGACACTTCCTCGCGATGCCACCGATCGCAACAGAACGTCTCCGTTTGCGTTTACCGGCGCTAAATTCGAATTCCGCGCCGTCGGCTCCAATATGAGCCTGGCCGGGCCGAACGTTATTTTAAATACGATTGTGGCGGATGCCGTTGAAGAGGTTTGTAACCGTTTGGAGGCCGATTTTAAAAGCGGCAAGAAGGACTTCAACGAAGTCTTGCAAAAGATATTGCAGGATATTGTCAAAAAACACAAACGTGTTTTGTATGACGGCGATAACTATACTTCCGAGTGGCATGCCGAAGCCAGGAAGCGCGGGCTTTTAAATTTAAAAACAACACCCGAGTCTTTGGATATCATGCGCCAGGAAAGCGTCATCAAGCTTTTTGAAAGGCACGGTGTCTTTTCGAAAAAAGAATTGGCATCCCGTTATGAAGTCTACATGCACACGTACAAATCCGTTATTGATCTGGAAGCCCGATGCCAGCTGCATATGGCCAAAACCATGATCCTTCCGGCGGTCATGGCCTATCAAAGCGAGTTAGCTTCGACAATTAAAACGGTCGAAAGTGTTTCAAAAGGCAATAAAACAAAGGCCTCCAGGGATCTTTTAAAAGAGATTTGCGATGAAACGGAAAAGGCTTTTGATGCGGCCGCAAAACTTGAAAAAGTTATCGAAGAACACAAGGCGGATAAGATCCTTGCCGCGATGGCTGAGCTGCGTGAGCCTGTTGATACGCTCGAAGGAGTGGTTCCGTCAAGCGAATGGCCGCTCCCATCGTACGCTGAAATGATGTTTATGATGTGATGCAGTCATAGTTCATAGTGAATAGTTAATAGTTAATAGTTAATAGTTAATAGTTTCTTGTTGATGGTGGATGGTTAATAAGACTGGCTTTCGGTTGAAGCCTATTAACTATTCACCATTAACTATATACGGAAGTCATACATGATCCTTATCATCAAACACGTTGAATACGAAGGCGCCGGCACGATTGAGGAATTTTTTCGAAAGAAAAAATTTCCCATAAGAATCGCTGAGCTTTATAACGGCGATGTTTTGCCGAAAGATTTTAAAGATATCGATGCCGTCATTTCCATGGGCGGGCCGATGAGTGTTGATGAAGAAGACAAATACCCATTTCTTAAAGACGAAGATATTTTCTTAAAGAAGGTTTTAAAAGAAGAAATTCCTTTTTTAGGCGTTTGTTTGGGCTCACAACTTATCGCCAAAGCCGCCGGCGCCAAGGTTACACAGAATCCTGTCAAAGAAATAGGTTGGTTCGATATTGAGCTCACCGGCGATGGCAAGAAAGACGATCTATTCCGCGGACTCAACGGAAAATTTGAGGTTTTCCAGTGGCACGGCGACACCTTTGAAATTCCCCCGAATGGAAAGCATTTAGCGCTTTCAAAAGATTGCCGCCATCAGGCTTTGAAAGTCGGCCGTGCCGCTTATGGCCTGCAGTTTCATATTGAAGTTACCAAGGACATTATTTCGCTTTGGGTTTATAATGATTTCAAAGATAAAGCCGGGCAGGTCAAACCGGAAGGCAAATCTATGATTGAGCATTATCCAAAAGCAGAAAAGCTTTTTAACACTCGCGCCGAGATGATGTACGAGAATTTTTTAAAGATCATCCGTCTTCGCCCCGTCTCTGCCAAAGGTCGGAAAGGCGGGGCTACGCCGCCTGCCTGCCGCCTGCTGTCGGCAGATAGGGCAGGCAGGGATTCCGCCCGGCAAGTTTCGAAGACGGGTCATGTGTGGGCACCACGGGCAGGGGCTCCATGTCCGCCCGTAAAGTTCTTTCCCAGGCACAGAGCTTAAGGAGCGAAATCTCGGGACACCTAACAGATAAGGCGTTAAAAAAGATTAAGGAAACCGGGAGGGCATGATTGTTTTGATTGCACAAGAATAGACAAAAAAATACTATCATTGCGGGTGACAATCCTGTGTCACCCCCGCCCCGCCTTTGGCGGGGTAAGATTCCCGCTTAAAGATTGCGGGAATGACTTCGGTTGGCGATTGCTTCATTTCGCCCGCAATGACACAAGTGAAGTAATATGGCTTGGGCGCACAAGAATAGATAAAAAATACTGTCATTGCGAACCCCGTTTTAAAGGGGTGAAGCAAACTTTTTAAAAGATTGCTTCGGCATAGCCCAAAAAATTCAGTCTCGCAATGACACAAGTGAAGTAATATTATTTGGGTGCACAAAGATTAGGCAGAAAATAAACTATGAGAATCGCACTCGCACAAATTAATCCAACTGTCGGCGATCTGGAAGGCAACGCGCAAAGAATCGCGGACTACATTGAGCAGGCGCGGCGTTACCGGGCCGACATCGTTGTTTTTCCGGAACTGGCGCTGACCGGTTATCCACCGGAAGATCTGTTATTAAAAGAACATTTTGTCCGCGATAACTTAAAAAGCCTGGAATTGCTTCGCCGCGAAACGTTGGGGATGACAGCGATCGTTGGTTTTGTGGATATGGACAAAGACAAGAAGATATACAACGCCGCCGCAGTTTTGCGTGACGGGAAAATAAAAGGCGTTTATCATAAGATTGATTTGCCCAATTACGGCGTGTTCGATGAAAAAAGATATTTTACACCAGGGAAAACGAATTTCGTTTTTCAATACGGGTCCATCCGGGCGCCCCGCCAACGGCGGGGCGCCCCACAAACGGGCGTGACAATGGGTATAACCATTTGTGAAGACGTTTGGAAAAAAGACGGCCCGCATCAGGCACAAGCAAAAGCTGGCGCAAAGATATTGATCAACTTGTCATCTTCTCCGTATCACGCCGGAAAAGGTAAGGAACGCGGAAAAATGTTGATTGCGCGAGCCAGGGAAAACAAAGCCTTTGTCTGTTATGTCAATCTTGTCGGCGGGCAGGACGAATTGGTCTTTGATGGCGCGAGTGTTGTGATCAATCCAGCGGGTAAAATTGTCGCCCGCGGGCGACAATTTGAAGAGGATTTGGTTTTGGCGGATATTAATGTCGGGGCGGCCCGGCAGGTCAATTTCGGGGCCGCCCCCGCAAAGGACGTAAAACGAATAATTCTCTCCACGGGCCCCGTTAAAAAAAACCGGATGCCTATCAGAAAAAATATTCATCAACCCTTAAACCCGGTTGAAGAAATTTACCGTGCCCTTGTTTTGGGAACGCGGGATTATATCGTCAAAAACGGATTTAAAAAAATTGTGATCGGTTTAAGCGGCGGGATTGATTCGGCCATCACGGCTGTGATCGCCTGTGATGCCATTGGCAAGGACAATGTTGTCGGGGTTTCCATGCCGTCACGTTTTACGTCCGAAGGGACGCGCACAGATGCCAGAAAGTTGGCTGATAATTTAGGAATTGAATTTAAGGAAATTTCGATAGAACCGCTTATTAAAAGCTACGCAGGCCTTTTAAGAGAATCCTTTGCAAGTACCAGGTCCGATACTACGGAAGAAAACCTTCAAGCGCGTATCCGCGGTAATATCTTGATGGCCTTTTCCAATAAATTTGGCTGGTTGGTTTTGACAACCGGTAACAAAAGTGAGCTTGCGACAGGTTACTGCACGCTTTATGGTGATATGGCGGGCGGTTTTGCGGTCATCAAAGATGTTCCGAAAACAACCGTGTATCAGATCGCCCGGTTTCGAAACGATCGGGATGGAAAAAAGCCAATTCCCAAAAGTATTTTCACGCGGCCGCCGACGGCAGAACTGAAAGAGAATCAAAAGGACGAAGATTCTCTGCCGCCCTACGCAGTTTTAGATCCTATCATTACGGATTATGTGGAATTGGATAAAAGTTTTAGTGATTTATCGAAGAAAAGTCGTCCCGAAACGGTTAAAAAGGTCGTCCTGCTGATTGATAAAAGCGAGTACAAGCGCCGCCAGGCTCCGCCGGGTGTTAAGATCACACCAAGGGCTTTTGGAAGAGACAGGCGATTGCCGATCACGAATCGGTATCGGGAATATTAATGGTTTTGGGTAGGGGCACGGCATGCCGTGCCCCTACAAGAAGAAATTATGTTTTTGAATATTTTAAATTGTCAAAATCAAAAATCCGAATAGAATGTCACGGATAGGTGTGATCGAGAAAATGGACGATATTTTCCTCCGTTTGAAAGAGGAAGAGATTTTATGAGCCAAAACAATTATCCCCCCCAACAAGGCCTTTATGATCCGGCTTTCGAACATGATAGCTGCGGTGTGGGGTTTATCACCCATATCAAAGGCACAAAATCTCATCATATTGTCCGTAATGGTTTACAAATCCTCGAAAACCTGACGCATCGCGGTGCCTGTGGCTGTGACCCCCTAACCGGTGATGGCGCCGGGATCATGATCCAAATGCCTGATGCCTTCTTTAGAAAAGAATGTGCCAGGCTTAATATTGCTTTGCCTTCCGAGGGGGATTACGGCGCGGGAATTGTTTTCCTTCCTCCAAGTTTGGAAGATAGAAACGTCATCGAAAGGTGGACAGAACATCTTATCCATGAAGAAGGCCAGGTCCTTTTAGGCTGGCGGGCTGTTCCGCATGAAAGTTCGAAGATCGGCCGGGTCGCCCGTTCTGTTGAACCGGAATTCAAACAGCTTTTTATCGGACGCGGCAATGAGACATCCCCCGAACAATTTGAACGTAAACTTTATGTCATTCGAAAAAGGCTTTATAACAAAGTCCAGGCCTCAACTTTAAATCAAAGAAACTATTATTATTTCTGCAGCCTTTCAAGCAAAACCCTTGTTTATAAAGGACAGCTCATGGCCGAGCAGGTTGATGCTTTCTTTAAAGATCTGGCTGATCCGACGATGGTCTCCGCTCTGGCCATGATTCACTCGCGTTACAGCACCAACACATTTCCATCGTGGGCATTGGCCCATCCTTATCGCCTGGTGGCGCATAACGGAGAGATCAATACGCTGCGCGGCAACATCAACTGGATGCATGCCCGTGAAATGCAATTTATTTCAGAAGCTTTTGGTGATGATCTCAAAAAAGTTTTGCCCATTGTTGTTCCGCACGGAAGCGATACGGCGACCTTTGATAATGTTTTGGAAATGCTGGTTTTAAGCGGGCGTTCCCTTCCTCATGCCGTGATGATGATGATCCCCGAGGCGTGGAGCGGGCACGAAAGCATGCCGCCGGAGAAGAAAGCGTTTTATGAGTATCATTCGTGTTTGATGGAACCATGGGATGGCCCGGCTTCCATCGCATTCAGTGATGGACGATATATGGGCGCAGTTTTGGATAGAAATGGACTTCGTCCATCGCGGTTTCTTGTAACGAAAGACGATATGGTCATCATGGCCTCTGAAACCGGTGTTCTGCCGATTGCCCCGGAAAATATTTTAAAAAAAGGCCGCCTTCAGCCCGGAAAAATGTTTCTCATTGATACAAAAGAAGGCCGAATTATCGATGACGCCGAAATAAAACACAGCTACGCGACACGTCGGCCCTATGGCCGGTGGCTCAAAGACAATATCATTTCTCTGGAATCCTTGCCAGAACCAAAATCAGTGTACGGCCTTGATGAAAAGACACTCCTTCTTCGTCAAAAAGCCTTTGGTTATACCCTCGAGGATTTAACAATTCTCATTGAGCCCATGGCGACAAACGGCGAAGAAGCGACGGGCTCGATGGGTGCGGATAATCCCCTGGCGGTGTTGTCGCATCGTCCGCAGCTTTTGTTTAATTATTTCAAACAACTCTTCGCTCAAGTGACCAATCCGCCGGTTGACGCGATTCGTGAAGAAATTATTATGGCGGAAGATGTCACGCTGGGGAGCGAGCAGAATCTTTTGGATGAAACGCCGCTTCATTGCCACCGGCTTAAACTTAGCCATCCGATCATCACCAATCGTGAACTCGAAAAAATTCGTCACATCAAAGAAGGCAATTTGAAATCTGCGACGCTTCCAACATTATTTTTAAGATTGGACGGTTCTAACGGATTGGAAAAATCATTGGAAGAACTTTTTAAGAATGCTGACGAAGCCATGAAGAAAGGTTTTACCATTCTTATTTTATCCGATCGTGGCGTTGATAAAAATCATATTCCTATGCCGTCGTTACTGGCCTGCGCGGGTTTGCACCATCATTTGATCCGTCAAGGAACGCGCACAAAAGTCAGCCTTATTTGCGAAACAGGTGAGGCGCGTGAGATGCATCACTTCGCTGTTCTTATCGGTTATGGAGCCAACGCGATCAATCCTTATTTGGCTTTTGAAACCATTGAAAGTGAAATTAAAAATGGCCATTATTCGGCCGGGATGACTTATGAAAAAGCCGAAAAGAATTATGCCAAATCCACGCGCAAGGGCCTGTTTAAAATCATTTCCAAAATGGGAATCTCCACTATTCAATCCTATTGCGGAGCGCAGATATTTGAGGCGGTTGGTTTGGGAGAGGAATTCATAAGGAAATATTTTACCGCAACGCCCTCTCGTATCGGCGGCATTGGCATTGACGTTGTCGCGCAGGAGATGCTCCTCCGTCACGAACAGGCTTTTCCGGAATTCCTGGAGCCCGAAAAGATCCTCGATATCGGCGGCGATTATCACTGGCGCCGTGAAGGCGAACACCATCAGTACAATCCGGAAACAATCGCTTTGCTGCAGCACGCGGTGCGCGTCGGACATTACCCGCTTTATAAACGTTACGCAGGAATCATCAACGACCACAATAAAAACCTCGCCAACATCCGCGGGCTTCTTAAATTCAAGAAAGGAAATTCGATTCCTATTGAAGAAGTCGAACCCGCTTCCCAAATCGTAAAGCGTTTCGCAACGGGCGCCATGTCTTATGGTTCGATTTCCAAGGAAACTCATGAGACACTTGCGATTGCCATGAACCGCCTGGGCGGTTTTTCCAATACCGGCGAGGGCGGAGAAGACCCCGAGCGCTTTAAGCGCGACCCCAACGGCGACTGGCGCCGGAGCCGCATCAAACAAGTGGCTGCAGGACGTTTTGGCGTGACCATTGAATATCTCGTCAACGCCGATCAACTTCAGATTAAAATGGCGCAGGGCGCCAAACCCGGCGAGGGAGGGCAACTCCCGGGGCATAAAGTCAGTAAAGAAATCGCGAAAACCCGTTATACGATGCCAGGTGTACAGCTTATTTCGCCGCCGCCACACCATGACATTTATTCGATTGAAGATTTAGCCCAGCTTATTCATGATCTGAAAAATTCCAATCCACAGGCTGATGTCAGCGTTAAATTGGTCTCCGAAGTCGGCGTCGGGACAATCGCCGCCGGTGTTTCTAAGGGCAAGGCCGACCATGTGCTTATCAGCGGTTATGAGGGTGGGACAGGCGCTTCTCCGCAAACCTCCATTAAACACGCCGGGCTTCCCATGGAACTCGGGATTGCCGAAACCCAGCAGGTTTTGGTGATGAACGATTTACGCGGCCGCATCCGCGTGCAAACGGACGGCCAGCTTAAGACGGGCCGTGATGTCGTCATCGCCGGGATGCTGGGAGCCGATGAATTCGGTTTCTCGACAGCGGCGTTGGTTTCTCTGGGCTGTATCCTCTTACGCAAATGCCATTTGAATACCTGTTCGGTCGGGATTGCAACCCAGGACCCGGAACTGCGAAAAAAATTTACCGGCCGTCCGGAATATGTTATGAATTTCTTTACCTTTATGGCTGAAGAAATTCGCGAGATCATGGCACAGCTCGGATTTAGAAAATTCGACGATATGATCGGGCGCGTGGATATGCTCGAGGCGAGAGATGTCATCGATCATTGGAAAGCCAAAGGCCTTGATCTCACCAATATTTTACACAGAGCCGATGTCCCGGCGGGTATTGCAATCCGTCATGTCGCGCGGCAGGATCATGGGCTTGATAAAGCGCTCGATAACAAGCTCATCGAACTTTGCCGTGAGGCGATCGAGCATAAAAAACCTGTCAAGGTTGAAATGCCCATTCGAAATACAAATCGTACGGTGGGGACGATGCTCAGTTCTGAAATTGCCCGGAAATATCATTTAGCAGGACTTCCGGATAACACGATTCAGATCAAATTCAAAGGTTCTGCCGGGCAGAGCTTTGGCGCGTTTTTAGCCAATGGCGTGACTTTGACGCTCGAAGGCGATGCCAACGATTATGTCGGCAAAGGGCTTTCCGGCGGGCGGATTATTGTTTATCCTCCCAGGGAAGCGACATTTGTTCCGGAAGAAAATATTTTGGTCGGCAATGTTTTGCTTTATGGCGCCATTTTAGGAGAAGCGTTCTTTAGAGGGCTGGCCGGCGAGCGGTTTGCAGTTCGCAATAGCGGCGCGAGTGCGGTTGTCGAAGGCATTGGTGATCATGGGTGTGAGTATATGACGGGTGGGCGTGTCATTGTCATCGGCCCGACAGGCCGAAACTTTGCCGCCGGGATGAGCGGCGGGTTTGCTTATGTCTGGGACAGAGATAAAACCTTTGCCAGGAATTGTAATCAAAACATGGTGGACTTGGTTGCCCTGGATGATCCAGCCGAAATCAAAGAAGTCCGCACACTCATCGAGAAACATAAAAATTATACCGGCAGCACGGTGGCCGATAATATTCTGAAAAATTGGGACAGCGTTTTAAAACAATTCGTCAAAGTCTATCCCAAAGATTACCGGCGGGTGATTGAAGAAGCAAACCACATACGCAAAGAAGATCAGGCGGCCGTAACGAAGAAATAAAAAGGACATTTCTTAAAATTGACAATCAATAGTTTAACGGTATCTTAAGTATGACAATAGTATGACTTAATGATGCTATGTGCAGGAGGAAAAATATGAAAATTGCCATTAGTTTATCCAAGGAAGATTTTCTAGCGATTGAGAGACTCAAAACGAAGTTTAAGAAAAGCCGCAGCGAGCTTATTCAGAAAGCTATCGGGAGCTGGTTAGCCGGCCGCCGAGAGAAAGAACTCATTGAGCAGTATGAACGAGGTTATAAAAATAAGCCCGAAAAAATTTCCCATATCAAGCAACTCGAAAAAATCCAATTTGACGCCCTCTCAGCGGAGAACTGGTAATGAAACGCGGTGAGGTATGGTGGGCAAAGAAGAGATAAATAACGCCATCAAATTCGCCCTGGCATTATAAAAGTATTCAGGCCGCCGAAAAAGTTTTGAGAGGAGGCAATATGACAAAAAAAACATTCAATACTATTTTTAAATCCGAAAAATTTAAAAATTTGCTTAAGGCGTATAAAGTTAAGCGTGCTGCCATTTTTGGCTCTTATGCGAAGGGCATGTTTCGTAAAGGCAGTGATATTGACTTCTTAGTCGAGTTTCAAAAAGAAGCTGATCTTTTTGATCAAGTAGGCTTGCGAATCGATTTGAAGAAACTCTTCCATCGCGATGTCGACGTCGTTACACCCAAAAGCCTCAGTCAATATATCCGCCGCCAAATTTTAGAGGAAGCTGTGTATTTATGAAAGACGACAAGGTTTATTTTCTTCATATCATAGATGCTATGGAAGCCATTGAGTCGTTTATTGAAGGGAAGAGCCAAGCCGATTTTCTGAAAGACAGGCTCCTTCAAGATGGTGTTGTCAGAAACTTGGAGGTCATCGGCGAAGCGGCCAAAAATTTATCGAAAACAGCGAAAGCCAAATGCCCTGATATTGAATGGCAAAAAGTTTCTGGAATGCGCGATATTCTTATTCATCAATATTTTGGCGTGGATTTGGAAAATGTTTGGAGAGTTGTGATAAACCGCTTGCCGGAATTAAAGGAAAAGATTCTGAAGATAATTGATTCATAAAAAGGCGAAATTGAAAAAGCCGCCGAAAAAGTTTTGCGGGGTGGTGAAAGGTTTTACACTACAATTCTTGCCGCGCGGCAAGAATTGACAAAACGGGGTAAATTCGAATTGTTGCCGCGCGGCCCGCTTCGCCAAGCGAAGCGAGGCGAGCAGCAATTGGCAGGCGGCGCAAAACGGAGAGAAAGTAAAAACAGGGGCATAATCTTTATGCGTCAGATCAAATGGCATTCTCATGCTGAGCAACGGTTGGAAGAACGCGGGATTGATATTAAGTTAGCACAAGCTGCCCTGCGTAATCCGGATGTAATTATTCCCAAAGGTAAAATGAAAATCATTCATAAACGTTATTACGATTCTCAGCGCAACAAAGAGTATCTCTTAAGGATTTTTGTTGAAGTGCATAATGGAGATTGGATCGTTCGGTCAGTTTATCGCACGTCAAAAATTGTCAAATACCGGGAGGGATGAGTTATGAAAATGAGTTACGATCCTAAGGCCGATGCTTTATATATCCGGTTACGAAAATCCAAAATTGAAGAAAGTGACGAGGTCGCTGAAGGTATCATTATTGATTATGATACTTCAGGCAAAGCCGTGGGCATTGAGTTTCTTGACGCGGCCAAACTTTTCGGCGGGCGCAAAGAACTTCAGGTTGAAATGGCCTTGACTGAGAATATAAGGCGGTAAAGAACAAGAAAAGATCAATGTTTAAAACAAGACAAAAGATTAAGAAAATAATAGAAGACTATAAAGACACCCTTTCCGGCTTGGGGATTCATGTGGAGCGCATTATCCTCTTCGGGTCTTTTGCGAACGGAAGACCGAGAAAAGACAGCGACATTGACCTTCTCGTTATTTCGAATGATTTTGAGAAGCTGAATTTAAGAGAGCGATTGGAAGTTTTAGGGGTCGCGGCGGTTCGAATTATGAAACCTATCGAAGCCAAGGGCTATACTTCCAAAGAAATCCGCAACGCATCTCCGGCAAGTTTTCTTGAAGAAGCGCTGGTGACGGGGGTGAGGGTATGATGAGCGCAAAATTGAATTCCCACCGCGCGGCGGGAATTGACAGAAACAAAGGGCGCCTATCGTTGGCAGACAGGCTGACCCCTTTTCCCTTTCATAACATAGCGAGGTAAAAATGTTTACTGCATTAACGGTTTTTCTTACGCGGGAAGTGCGGACAGGTTTTAAGGTTTTTATGGGTATTATCGGGTTTATACAAGACTGCTGTCTTATGTTTTATTTAGGCAAAGGTATGTCATTTGATAAGGGGTAAAAATGCCAAGAAAACGGACACTTGATGTCCCTGGAGTTCTGAAGTAGAAAGTAAAATGAAAAAGACATGCAGACTTTGTAAACAAGATCGTGAACTACAAAAAAGTCATATAATCCCAAAATTTGTTGGTAAATACTTGAAGAAAACCTCTATGACTGGCTTTCTCAGCGCGATTGATTCACATGGCAATATTGGAAGAACCCAGGATCTTTTTAAGAAGAAATTATTATGTAAAAATTGTGAATCTTTAATTTCTGGTTTTGAGACGTATTTTGAGAAAACAATTTTCCATCCGTTCAATGAGGGTATTATCAAATCTATTCCTATAGATGAAAAGATTGGCAAATTTGCTGTTTCTGTTAGCTTGAGAGTGCTATGGGTATTACTTGAGGTTAAAGATTCTTTTGCTCTAAGATGGAGAGAAAAACTTTTTGAGCTGGAGGACGAATGGCGAAATTATCTTATAGAAACACCTGGCTTTGCAAAAGGAAGAAATAGTCATCATATTATTTTTCATAGTAAAGCGATGATGGCCGGTGGTTTACTAAATAATCCAAATCTTATATTTCATTTAATGAGATCTTCCGCTTTTTATATTTATGAGAAATATAATAAAGCCTACATTTCTTCTAATATGGCTGGCATACAAATAATATCAATGATAGAGCCTACAGGGCTTCCTGTCTCAAGAGGAACGCAAGTATATCCTGAACAGAAATTTGGGCAGGAGAAGCTCGGTATTGGATGGGGAGGATACTTTCAGAATCTAATGGATTTTTCCCGTGATTGCAACTCAGCTTTGTGTAATTTAACGGAAAGACAAAAACAAATTATTAGTCGTGCGATATCGAAAAATATCAACAAGGCTTGCCATTCCGAAGACTTAAAAATTTTTATTGAACAGGAGTCCCTTTTGCAATTCGGTAGAAAAGAACCTCGATGATAAAATGGCTAGATATAAAAAAGAAATAACGATAACATTGTTAACCTTATTTTTAGTCTTTTTGGGCACGGCTTCTATGCGCCTAGCAAACGAAAGAGAATATAAAAGGTCGAATTCTTATTTTGATGGTACGACATATAACCTATATTATCCAACTGATTTCTTTTATTCTTGGTGGCAAAGAAAGTTAGTTGGCATCGGTCAGCCTGTAGGATTCTTGGTGTTGGCAGTTTTGTTTTATTTAGTACTTTCTGGAACAAAAAAATTTTTAGATGAGAAATTTCGAGATGCTTCCAACTATTTCAAATGTTTTACATATATCATCGCATTGTGGATTCTGCTAAATGGCATATCTTTTTATGTGACTTCACCAGGTGGAATGATTTTCTTTTTGAAGCCAATCCTTAAAAGTAAAATATATTATGGAGGGTATGATAGAGTTCTCAGAGACATCTCCGAAGAGATTGACTATACGCGTCAAGATAAATCTCTAACTGCTGAAGAAATAGATAAAAAAATAAATAAGTTAAGGATAGCGTATAAAAGAGTTCTGACAGAAAAAGAAGAAGAAATGTTACTAGGCGTGAATCATTGAGACAAAATAATGTTCTACGCGAAATCATAGATTTCCGGGGACGCGAGATGATTAGATGACGAATCACGAACGACGAGCGACAGATGAAATAAACCCCGGCTGGTGCGTCTCGACGTGCTTGTTAAAATAAAAGAACACCGGAGGAAAAATGGTTAAAATCAATTCGCTGCCAACTCAATTTCGAAAAAAGTCTATCGTAGAAAAGATTAAAAATCTCTGCGAGGCAAACGGGATTACCTTTATGGCCATCTTCGGGTCGTTTGTGAGAAAGCAAGAAACCAAAAAAAGCGACATTGATGTTGTGATTAAATTTGACGAACATCAGGCCAAAAGCCTCCTTGATTTAATTCACGCCGAACATGAGATGCAAAAGATATTTCATAAAAAAGTTGATTTGTTGACAATGGACAGCATCAGCCCCTATTTGAAGAGCGATATCTTAAATTCTATGAAGGTCGTTTATGAAAAGTAATGAAATTTATTTAAAGCATATTCTCGATGCCGTTACGCATATCCAAAGCTTTCTTAGCGGAATTACAAAGGAAGATTTTCAGAAGAACTTGCTCATTCAGAGCGCTGTTATCAGACAACTTGAAATTGTCGGTGAGGCTGTTAAGAACCTATCCAGCGAATTCAAGAAAATCCATAAGCATATTCCGTGGAAAGATATTGCCGGCTTGCGCGATAAGCTTATTCATCAGTATTTTGGAGTTGATATTTCTCTTATTTGGGAAGTATGTCAAAAAGAAATTCCAGAGTTAAGAAAAGGGGTATCTGATATTTTGCAGAAATAAAGATTAATCCCGGCTATGGAGATGCATCGTCCCTACAGTTTTGTCCCGCCAAGCTGCGGCGGGACAAAACTAAGCGTTGGGGTGAAAAACCCGGAAGGAAAAAAGGAAAGTTTTTCATGCGCATAAAACTCAACAAAAATTTATTTTGGTTTCTTAAGCCGTTGAAAGACGGAGAAGGGTTCTCTTTGGACCTTTCCCGCCCGTCAGAATTTGAAATGGGCCTGCAGCAGGTGCTGTCACGGGGAAGGGCGGAAGATGTTAAACTGCTTCTGCGTCAGGTGCCCTTTGACCGGTTTAAGAAAACATTTTCGAATATAAAACATTTTCTTGTCTGGGAAGTCAGAAAATTCTGGGAGGATTTCATTGAAAATAATTAACGCCGTGCAGGAGCGTGTCCTCAAAAATTTTGGACAGGCCCCGTTTTATACGGGAAGTACCGTAGCGAAAAGTATTTTAGATAACTGGAAAAAAACTCTGCCTCAATTTGTCAAAATCTATCCGAAAGATTATCATCGGTTAATTGAAGAAACGAATAAGATTAAACAAGAAGAGCAATCGGCGATGACGAAGGAATAAGGTAACCGAGGAAGTAGAAATACCTTTAGGAAGATATACGAATCTGATGAAGATAACTGCTGAATTAAAAAATGAACTCCGGCGCATTATGTGGGATTATGCTGTTGATGAAGCAACCCTTTGGGCTATTTTTGAAGGGAAAATCTCGACTTTTTCCCTTAACCAGGAGAAGCTTTATTCGCGATTGCTCATGAGCACGCCGTGGTACCGGTTATTAGATTGTTTGAGCACAAAGGGTCTGAAAGAAATCCTTACCGATAAAGCGATCAACGCCATCTGGATTAAGGATATTCGCGAAAAATTCATGTACGCTAAAGACGCCCTCCATGGACTATCATAAACATTACCTCGAGGGGCTCTATCCCCTGCAGGATCATTTCCTGAAATTCTTTGATTCCCTTAATCACGGCCGGTTTTACTTAACCGGAGGAACGGCTTTAAGCCGGTTTTATTACTGCCACCGGTATTCTGAAGATCTGGATTTTTTCAGCGTATCCGAACTCAAAGACTTCCGGGAAATTGTGACCAAGGCGTTGGAGGCCGCACGGCAAAAGAAATTTTCGATTGAGGTGGAAACGGTCTCTGACCACTTTTTCCGTTTTTACGCGAAAGAAAAGGAGGCATCTTTAAAAATTGATTTTGTCAATGAAACGGTTTTTCATTTCGGGCCGTTGAACCGCTTCCCTCTTTTTGCCTGCGTGGATAATGAACGGAATATCCTCGCCAACAAAATCAGCTGTATCAGCCGTTACGAAGTGAAAGACATTGTGGATATCTGGGCGTTGGCGAAACATCTGGCCTTTTCGTGGCGGGGGGGTCTGGATATCGCGGATAAGAAATCTCCCGCCGATCCGGTGGAGGCCTCGAAGATTATTAAAACTCTGCCGCGCGATGAATTAAAAATTATTAAATGGGCATTGGATGTTAACCTTGATGATGTTTATTCTGACTTGCAAACCATTGCCGAAGATATCCTGTTGGGGCAAACGAACACTTTGAAACGTCATGAGGATAACTAATGGAGGAGTCATAACTGACGATGGGTGACATCAAGGGTTTCATGAAGTATGACAGGCAGGAATTTAAGAAGCAGCCTGTTGCCGAGCGCGTAAAACACTGGAAAGAATTTTCAGCCCTTCTTCCCGATGAAGAATTGCGTAAGCAGGGGGCGCGCTGTATGGACTGCGGCGTTCCGTTCTGCCAGTCGGGTTGCCCCATCGGCAATATTATTCCGGATTGGAATGACCTGGTCTATCGCGACCGCTGGCAGGAAGCGATTGAACGGCTTCATAAAACAAATAATTTCCCCGAGTTTACCGGCCGCATTTGTCCGGCGCCCTGTGAAAATTCCTGCGTCCTTGCCATCAATGGCCCCGCTGTGACGATCAAGAATATCGAAGTTGCCATTATCGATAAAGCTTATGAAAAAGGGTGGATCAAGGCGCAACCCCCGAAACATCGCACGGGAAAAACCATCGCGGTGATCGGATCGGGGCCGGCGGGCCTGGCCTGCGCGGATCAATTAAACAAAGCCGGCCATCGTGTGACTGTTTATGAGAAAAATGAATTTATCGGCGGGCTTTTGGCGCTGGGAATCCCTGATTTTAAATTAGAAAAAGAAATTATTGAACGCCGTATCGAGCGGATGGAAGCGGAAGGTGTGGGTTTTAAAACCAACGCTCATGTGGGTGTCAATGTGACCGCCAAAGAAATTCAAAAACATCATGATGCCATCGTGCTTTGCGGCGGCGCCGAACAGCCGCGTGACCTTCCGGTTCCGGGGCGCGAGCTCGAAGGTGTTTATCAGGCGATGTATTTTTTACCGCAACAAAATCGTATCAATCGCGGTATTAAAATTGATTCCCGTGAACGAGTCAGCGCCGAGGGAAAAAAAGTTGTTGTTTTGGGCGGCGGAGACACAGGCTCGGATTGCGTGGGAACGGCCAATCGTCAGGGCGCGATCAGTGTCAAACAATTTGAGCTTCTTCCCGAACCTCCCAAAGATAGAAGCGTCGATAATCCCTGGCCGCAATGGGCTTTTATAAAGAGAAAGTCGTCGTCTCACGAAGAGGGCGTCGAACAAGATTATCGTATTATGACCAAAAGTCTTAGCGGCGAAAATGGTAAGCTTAAGAAAATTCACGCGGTCCGCCTTGCCTTCAGCCCGAAGGATCCCAAAACCGGGTGCTCAGAAATGAAAGAAGTTCCCGGCTCGGAGTTCGAAGTGGAATGCGACCTCTTGCTTTTGGCCATGGGATTTTTGGGGCCGGTTAAAAAAGGGATGATTGAAGAATTAGCAATCGAACTCGATGAACGCACCAATGTCAAAACCGACAAAAACAAAATGACCAATGTCACCGGTGTTTTTGCCGCCGGGGATATGCGCCGGGGCCAATCGCTTGTTGTCTGGGCCATCGATGAAGGCCGCAAGGCCGCCGCGGGTGTGGATGCGTGGCTGATGCAAAAAGCAAAAACGTAAACATTCATGGTTCTCACCGTTACTCTTAATCCCGCCATTGATAAAATCATTTGGGTTAAAAATTTCTCGATTGGAAAAGATTTTCGTGCCGATCACATCAGTTTAAGCGCCGGCGGCAAAGGCCTGAATGTTTCGCGCGCCTTAAAAAGCCTGGGACAAAAATCTAACGCGACAGGATTTTTGGCAGGGGCAAGCGGACAATGGATCGCATCAGAGTTACACAATGAGAAAATAGACTGCGATTTTCTAACGATTCCCGGCCAAACGCGGACAAACCTTACGATCTTAGATTCCAAAACTAAAAAAATTACGCGCCTCCTGGGAACAGGCCCCGCTGTAGATTTTAGCGATTGGAAAAAGTTTAAAAGTAAATTCACAGCTTTGATAAAAAATTGTTATCACGTTATCTTTTCCGGAAGTCAAGCGGCGGGCTTGCACGAGTCTTGTTACGCGGAGCTTATTTCGATTGCCAGGCGGAAAGGAATCAAAACCGTTTTGGATACAAGCGGAAAACCACTGCTTTTGGGACTGAAAGCAAAACCTTTTATGGTCAAACCCAATTTAGAAGAGGCCCAGTCCATTGTTGGTTATCAGTTAAATTCAACAGATAGGATTAAGAAGGCCATAAAGTATTTTCATGGTTTTGGAATTGAAAACGTTATCATTTCGTTGGGGGAAAAGGGCGCGATGGCCTCCGATGGTGAAACAATCCTCCGGGCCATCGCGCCCAAAATTCTCCTTAAGAACAATGTCGGCTGCGGCGATGCCCTGGCAGGAGGATTTATTTACGCCGATGCGTGCCGGTATGATTTCGCAACATCATTTCGCTATAGTGTCGCTTGCAGCTGCGCGAACTTGTTAAGTGTTCAACCCGGATCATTACAAAGAAAAGATACCGAAAGGCTTCTTGGCAAAATCATTATCAAAGGTGTTTAAATGGTTAAGAAAATCACTCGTGAAAATTTCCGTCGATTGGAAGCCAAAGCCTTTACTTGTAGGAGTTTCGCGGTTGTGTCATTGCGAGCGTTAGCGAAGCCCGCCTGCCCAAGGCACCGACAATTGGCGGGCAGGCAAACTTTTAAAAGGATTGCCTGCCTGCCGGCAGGCAGGCTTCATCCCGCCCCGCCTTTGACGGGGCTGTCCTCCCCGGCCCGCGGCTTTAGCCGCGAAGCGGCGGGGCGGGCGCAAGGACACAGGGAGAGTATTCAAACGCGAAAGTCCTAACTTGATTATTTTCTTTATCATGATAAGCTTACGTGGCGATGAAGATATTACGACTCATTATTTTAATTGCAGTGCTTTTGTCATTGATACCATTTGATGGCCTTTGCTGTGAACATGGTGACGCGGCGTCAGCCCAGCACTGCATCGTGTCCTGTTACGGGGTTTGTCATCAGGCCCTGGCCCCCTCGATTCAAACGGCCTTATGGGGTCCTCAAATGACTTTTATCGAAGTACGAAAATATTTTTCGTATGCAAATCCTTTCATTGATCTTTTCAAGCGCCCCCCGGTTATTGCTTAAATCCAATCCCAGTTGTTTCTAATTCCTATCGTTTCATTTTTATTTAATAGCTTTTAACTTACTTTGAGGTTTTTATGAACAAAAAATTACGGAATATTTTTATCATTCTTATTTTGATATATTTTTCTCCGCCGTCTTTCGGGCAGGAGGCTGTAGAGAACCATCCTCTGACCTTTAAAGAGGCCCTGCAAACAGCTTACGAAAATAATCCGCGCATGATTGAAGCCAGAAAAACTATTCAGGCCGCTCAAGGCGATTTCATAACAACCCGCACACTTCTTAATCCGGAACTGGGGGCTGAAATCGGAGGCCTTAAGAAAAATGAAGAAGGCGAACGTAAGGGGAGTCTTGAAACTGTTTCCATTGTTCAGCCCTTTGAGCCGCTGGGTGTCCGGGAATTAAAGACAAAAATCGCGAAGAACGAAGTTAAGATAACGCAAGAAGCGCTCAAATCTGTTTGGTCAAACGTTTATTCTGAAGTTCGCTCGGCTTATATGAAAATCATTTTAGGCAAAAAGAAATTGGAGCTGGCACAGGATAATGTATCGACGATGCGCCAGCTTTTTAGCAATGTACAGATTCGTTTTCAATCAGGACGGGGGTTCAAAAACGATCTTCAACGCGCGAAGATTGAACTGCTGAAGGCTGAAAATGATTATCTGATGGCAGAGAAAGAAATAAAGATCGATAGAGGGAGATTGAATCTTCTTTTAGGCCGTTCTTTGGATATCCCATTTGATATCAAGGAAGAATTAAAAGTTGAAGATTTGAAGCTTGACCTGAAAAAGTTAATGGAGTTGGCTTTCAAACGCCCTGATTTAAAAATTGAACAGTTGAGAACAGATTCCAAGAATAAGAATTTGATGAAGGAACAACTCAATCGTTTGCCTTCCTTTTCTGTGGGATTTCAAAAAACTAATGCGGACTATGACAAAGACTACGCCGCTCTTGTTTCTGTTAGCGTTCCTTTATGGAATTTAAATCAAGGGGAAGTAAAGAAAGCCAAAGCCCAAAAAGAGATTCAGGAAGATAGATTACACGTTGTGGAGAAGGAAATTGGTTTTGATGTTTATCAAGCTTACCTGAATGCTGAAACCTCACAAAAACAGGTGGAATTTTTAAAAGAATCCGTTGAAGAAGCCAACGAGTTCATCCGGTTGGCTGATCTAAATTATAGAGAAGGTGAAATAGATTTTATAAATTATCGGGATCAAGTCAAAACAGCCACAGAAACCAAAGTTAGGTATTACGAAGGTATCTTTAACCTCGATCAAAGTATCAGCGAGTTAGAACGAGCCATTTATGGTTCTTTAAGGGAAGGAGAATTTTTAAAATGAAAGAATTCAAGAATTTGTTCATTATTGTCATCGCTTTTATTCTGGGTGTTTTCATTTCACCTTATATACGAGGACACAAACCCTCACAAGAGGCTAAACAAGAGGAAGAGAGCCACGGGGGAGATGGCGTTATTAAGCTGGAGAAAGATTCGCTGGAATTGGTGAATTTTAAGACGGTGGAAGTTAAAAAATCTCTGCTCACTGAGAAAATATCTATTGCCGGTCAAATCGCCCAGGACGCCAACGAAATACATAACGTCTTTCCTCCGCAGGCAGGTGTGATTGTCGAGAATACGGCACAGCTGGGTGCCATTGTTAAAAAAGGCGACGTGCTTAGCCGGCTTAAAGTAGAGGATCAGCTTGACCCTATTGATGTCAAATCACCGTATGATGGTGTAATTATCGGAGATTTCGATACCGTTGGGCAAAAGGTTGAAACAATTTCTTCTCTATGTGCCATCGCGGATTTATCCAAAGTTTGGGCAAATTTTGATATTTACGAAAAAGATATCGCTAAGGTTAAAATCGAGCAAAAGATCGCTGTGCGCTCCAGCGCTTATCCCGATCAATCTTTCGAAGGTAAAATTGTTTTTATTTCTCCACGCGTGGATGAAACAACACGCACCATCAAAATACGCGCCTTGATTGAGAATCCCGCTTATTTCCTTAAGCTCGGGATGTTTGTTAACGGCGAAATTACTTCTCAAGGTTCACAGGAATATATAACCCTACCGGCCAGTGCTGTTCAGACATTAGGAGACAAACGAGTCGTTTTTGTTAAAACCGGTGATGGAGAATTTCATAAAAAAGAAATTGCGATTATATTGCAAACAACAGATCAAGTAGCCGTAAGTGAAGGCGTTAACGTTGGTGATATGGTGGTCACCGATGGCGCGTTTCTCCTCAAATCAGTCTTATTAAAAGATGAATTGGAAGGAGAATAATCATGATTGAAAAAATAGTAGCTTTTGCCTTACGCCAAAGGCTTTTAATATTAGTCGCTATTGTTATTATTGGAATTTTTGGATTCTTTTCTTTAAAGAAGTTGTCTGTTGATGCTTTTCCGGATGTGACCAACGTTCAAGTGCAAGTGATTGCTGAAGCACCCGGACGTTCGCCGATTGAAGTCGAGAAGTTCGTTACTTTCCCTATCGAAGTCCAAATGACCGGGCTTCCCCATCGTGTGGAATTGCGTTCATTATCCAAGTTCGGTCTCTCGATGGTCACGATTGTCTTTGAAGATAATGTTGATATTTATTTTGCCCGGCAATTGGTATTGGAACGTCTTATTGAAGCTAAGGAAAAGTTGCCGGAAGGTGTTGAACCTGCTCTGGGGCCGATCTCAAGCGGTTTAGGGGAAATCTATCAATACACCCTGGAACGGCCCAATGGACAAGAGAACCCGGATGATCTCATGGAGCTGCGTACTGTACAAGACTGGATTGTCCGCCCTATTTTAAAAAATATCTCGGGAGTGGCGGACATTAATTCGTTCGGTGGACATGTCAAGCAATACCAGATCATCATTGATCCCCAGAGATTGATCAAATACGATTTAAGCCTCAGGGAAATTTCCGAGGCGATTGCCGCCAATAACAGTAACGCGGGAGGCAATGTTCTTGAACATGTTTCCGAGCAGTACATCGTCAGAGGCATTGGCATTATTCAGTCGATTGAAGATATTGAAGATATCGTCCTCAAAGTAAACGAAGGCGTTCCTGTTTATGTGAAGGATGTGGCAAAAGTCGAATTTGGCCCTGAAACCCGTCAAGGCGCCATGGTCGTGGACGGTAAAAAGGAAGGTGTCGCTGGGATCGTTATGATGATCCGCGGTGGCAGCGGGAAAGAGATTGTGACCAAGGTTAAAGAAAAGGTTAAAGAGATCAATGAGAATAAGATCCTCCCCAATAGTATCCAAATCAAGCCGTTTTATGATCGCACTGATCTTGTTGAAAAATGCCTGGAAACAGTAACAAAGGCTCTGCTCGAAGGCGGCATTTTAGTTGTGATCATTCTGTTTTTATTCTTAGGCAATGCCAGAAGCGCTTTGATTGTTGCGCTCAATCTTCCTATCGCGGCGCTGGTGACGTTCATTGCCATGAAGCAAATGAACCTTTCGGCGAATCTCATGTCGCTGGGAGGTTTGGCGATTGCCATTGGTATGATGGTGGATGGTTCGGTTGTCATGGTTGAGAATATCTTCCGGCATCTTTCTGAAAAAAGCAATCATGAAAAGAATCGAATTCAAATTATTCTTGAAGCCGCCAATGAAGTCGCCAAACCCATTGTGTTTGGTATCATTATTATCATTATCGTTTTCTTGCCACTTTTTACTTTGGAGGGAATGGAAGGGAAGATGTTTAGCCCGATGGCCTATACGATCAGCATCGCGCTTTTTGCCTCGCTTATTCTTTCGCTGACAGTATCTCCGGTTTTGAGCTCTTATTTTCTAAAAGGTGGAAAAGATGAAGATGTTTTTATTCTTCGGATGATAAAAAGGTCCTATTTGCCTTTGCTTAATAAAGCTATAAAAAATAAAATGTTTGTAGTCCTTACGACCGTGGGATTGTTTTTAGCAAGCCTCGCTCTTTTTCCATTTTTAGGAACGGAGTTTATCCCTATACTAGATGAAGGCTCTTTGACGACCCAGATCATACGTTTACCGAGCATCTCGCTTAAAGAATCCATTGAAATTGAGAAGCTGGCTCAACGTGAATTAATGAAATTCCCGGAAGTTCTGACAGTAGTTTCAAAAATAGGAACGGCAGAAATTGCAACTGACCCCATGGGGCCGAATCTAAGCGATCCTATTGTTGTTCTCAAACCGCGAAAGGAATGGAAAACAACCAAGAACAAAGATGAATTGATCGAAAAGATACGTGAGTCATTAAGTAAAATTCCTGGTATTGGGCTCAATATCAGCCAGCCGATTGCTCTACGCGTTGATGAACTCATTTCAGGCGTAAAATCTCAAATTGCTATCAAATTATTTGGCGATGACATGGATGTCTTAAAAAATAAAGCTGATGAAATTGCCAAAATTGTTTCCAGGGTTAAGGGGGTCGAGGATCTGCGTGTGGAGCAGGTTTCCGGCCAATCCTATGTTGAGATCAATATTAACCGCCGTCAGATTGCCCGTTACGGGATCAACGTGGCTGATGTTCAGGAGATCATCGAAACAGCCATTGGCGGAAAAGCCGCTACTCAGGTTTTTGAGGGAGAGAAAAGATTCGATGTGCTCCTTAGATTTCCTGAAGATAAACGTAATTCAATTGAAACAATTGGAAATATTCTCGTGAATTCACCCGGTGGAGCAAAAGTTCCTTTGTCTCAACTGGCTGAAGTGAAATTAGTAGAAGGTCCGGTTCAGATTAGCCGGGAGGATAGTAAAAGAAGGATCGTCATTGAATGCAATGTCCGAGGAAGAGATATCGGCGGCTTTGTCGCTGAGAGTCAGGCCAAGCTTAAAGAGAAACTAAAACTACCGGCCGGATATTACATCACATGGGGCGGGGCTTTTGAGAATCAACAAAGAGCCATGAAGCGGTTGATGATCATTGTTCCCATCACCATCGTTTTGATATTCTTTCTGCTTTATTTGACATTCAGCTCTATCAAGCAGGCTGTTTTGATCATCATCAATTTACCCTTTGCTTTAATCGGCGGGATTGTGGCTTTGTTTATTTCAAGGATGTATTTGAGTGTGCCCGCTTCCGTCGGTTTTATTGCCCTTTTTGGTGTTGCTGTCTTAAACGGCGTGGTGCTTGTTTCCTATATCAATCAATTAAGGCGCGCAGGAGTCGCTTTAAATGAAGCCATTACGAGCGGATGTGAACGCCGGTTAAGGCCCGTGCTCATGACGGCAGCGGTAGCAATCCTGGGTCTTGTTCCCATTCTATTTGCCACAGGCCCGGGATCAGAGGTTCAAAAACCATTAGCTGTCGTTGTTATTGGCGGATTAATTACTTCAACGCTTTTAACGCTTTTAGTTTTGCCGGTTTTATATGGCTGGTTTGAAAAAGAAGAGGTAGAATTTTAAAGGCCGCCCTTCCCTTTGGATAAGGCGAGCCTCGTCCCGCCAAGAAACGTGGCGGGACGAAAAATGACGGGAGGAATTTATGAAAAAGATTGAAGCTTATATTCAACCATTTATGTTAAGAAAAGTCACGGATGCTTTACAGGCGATTCACATCCATGGAATGTCGGTGATCGAGGCCAAGGGGTTTGGGAAAGAAAAGGATGAAAGTTATCCTCACCATGCAGCTGACTACGTCATTGATTTTACCCCTAAAACAAAAATTGAAATTGTCTGTAATGATGATCAAAGTTCAGAAATTGTGGAGACAATTCAAAAGTCAGCCCATACCGGACGAAAGGGCGATGGCAAGGTTTTTGTAACCACAATTGACAGTGTTGTTAGTATTCGAACAGGAGAAAGGGATAAACCGATTTTATAATGCATCGAAATATTAAACTATTACTGACTTGTTCCATCCTTATTCGCTTTTAGTTTAGCTACGGTAACATTTAATGTGATTCAATGCGTTGTCTGCATCCCTCTGACGAAGGATACCGACTGTGGTATAATGAAATCCGTTTGGTACCGGGAAATCTGCCTTAAAAACCAATTGTCTTTTTTTCGAGGTTATCATCATGATCGGACTTTTCTTACGCTGGATCATCAATACGGTCGCACTTTTGTTGGTCGTTGAGATCATCCCCGGGATCCGGGTGGACCGCTTTGAAACGGCAGCGATTGTGGCGCTGGTTCTGGGGTTACTCAACTCTTTTATAAGACCCGTCCTGGTATTATTGACCCTGCCGCTTCAAATCATGTCGCTGGGGCTTTTTGCATTTGTGATCAACGGGCTTTTATTCTATGGTGTCTCAAAGGTCGTGGAGGGATTTTTTATTACAAACTTCATGACGGCCTTTATGGGTGCACTTTTATTTAGTATTTTTAGTTTTGCTTTAAATTATCTTATCGACCCCAAAGGGAAAATCTCGGTCAGATTCCAGGGAAGCCCGCCTTCGCGAAAACATTCTCGCGATAACGTTATTGATGTGGAAGGGCATACGAAAGACAAATGACCCCCGCAAACGTCCAAGCGCAAAACCCGGCCGATTTTATGAAAAATCTCACCGCAGAGATCAAAAAAATTCAATTCGAAGAAATACGGTTCACGACAGAAGATCTTTTTGAAGGCGTAGTTGCGCAGAATAATTTTGCGGCATTAGAAAGTGCTTTAATTTTATTTTTCGGCCCCGCTATAAAACCCAAAGGAAAAAAGCCGACGCCTCAGGATGAACAGTGTTCCACCCCGCAGGGCGGCGTCCGGGCCAATCAGGTTTTGTACGTGAAAGACCATCACGCGTGCTTACTTTGGCCGTGGAAAAATGGCCAGCAGCTGACAATAAAGATTTATAAGTTTTAATTTTACCGACGACGTAAATCCAAAAAAAATCTGATTTTTGAGCGTATTATTTCTTGACAAAGGAACTTTGGATGATATATTGATGACGTTTAATAATTAAATATTAATTAAACCCTGAGTGAGCACAGCGATCTTCAATTCGAGAGCGAATCGAAGGGTTTATTTTGAATAAACCTCACCGTTTTACCCTGTTGGTCGACATGAAGAAGGCGATGATACTCTTAGAAGACGGCACCGTGTTTGCGGGCCGCTCTCTCGCCGAAACGGGGTCCGCAGCCGGTGAGTTTGTTTTTAATACCGCGCTTACCGGTTATCAAGAAGTCCTCACTGATCCATCCTACGCCGGTCAAATCGTTGTCATGACCTATCCTTTGATCGGCAATACCGGCGTAAATGACGACGATGTCGAATCAAAAAAGGTGCACGTCAGCGCCTTTGTCGTCAAAGAATTCTGCCGCACGCATTCCAATTTCCGCTCCACCCAAAGCCTCATCGAATATTTAAATAAAAATAAGATCCTCGCTATTGAAGGCGTTGATACGCGCGCGCTAACGCGCCATCTTCGGGTTTTTGGAGCCATGAAAGGCCTCATCACAACAGATGATGCCAGCAAAAAAAGCCTCGCGTTAAAATTGAAGCAAACACCCGGCATGGTCGGTTGCGACCTGGTGAAAGGCGTCACGACGCCGAAGAAGTATATTTGGAAATCAAACAAAAAACCTTTGTTTCGCGTTGCCGCTATCGATTGTGGGATCAAATTTAATATCTTAAGAATCCTGGCAAGCTTAGGCTGCGAAACACACGTGTTTCCGGCAACGGCAACCGCCAAGGAAATACAATCTATGAAACCCGACGGGCTTTTTCTATCCAATGGCCCTGGTGATCCGGCTGTTGTGACATATGTTATCAAAACTGTTCAGGGATTTATCGGAGTTGTCCCCATTTTCGGGATATGTTTGGGGCACCAGATTTTGGGATTGGCTTTGGGTGGAAAAACGTTCAAGCTTAAATTCGGCCATCACGGCGCCAATCATCCCGTCAAAGATCTCCTGACCAATAAGATTGGCATCACGTCTCAAAATCACGGTTTTTGTGTGGATATCGATAGTTTAAATAAAAGCGATGTTGAGATCACGCACGTGAATCTAAACGATAATACCTTGGAAGGTTTGCGTCATCGCAAACATCCTTTATATGCCGTTCAATATCATCCCGAAGCGGCGCCCGGGCCCCACGACGCCCAGTACCTCTTTAAACAGTTTATTGATTTGATGGAGAAACATAAAAATGGGTAAGTCAACTGAGGTTTAAAATGTTATTGAGGTTATAGAGGTTGTAAAGGTTACTTCACCCCGACCTGCCTGCCGCAGGCAGACAAAAACCGTCGGGGTTCGCAATGACACCAAACGTGAAAGTCCTACTTCTGTAACTTCGAATAACATTAAGTATGTCAACGTAATTAAGGTAACTTTGATAACTTTTTTAACCTTTAAAACATTTTTAACTTTTAAGTAGGTTGAATATGCCCCGACGCAACGACATTAAAAAGATCTTACTCATTGGCTCCGGCCCGATCATCATCGGTCAAGGGTGTGAATTTGATTATTCCGGAACACAAGCCTGCAAGGCCCTGCGAGAAGAAGGCTATAAGATCGTTTTGGTCAATTCCAATCCGGCAACGATCATGACAGACTCCGAGATCGCCGATTATACTTACCTCGAACCGATCACGCCGTATTTCGTCGAACAGATCATCAAAAAAGAAAGGCCCGATGCCGTCCTGCCAACCCTTGGCGGGCAAACTGCGCTGAATGTCGCGATGAAGCTTTATGAAAGCGGAGTTCTTGAAAAATATGGCGTTAAAATGATCGGCGCAACACATGACGTGATCAAGCGCGCGGAAGACCGGCGGTGTTTTAAAGATGTGGTGATCAAAGCGGGTTTGGATGTTCCCAAAAGTTCTTTTGCTCATAAAGTTGAGGAAGCAAAAAAGATTGCCAGGGCCATGGGATTTCCTGTGATCGTTCGCCCCAGTTATACGCTCGGTGGAACGGGGGGCGGGATCGTTCGCAATATGGAGGAACTCGAGCGCATCGCCGCTTTAGGAATTGAATCGAGCATGATCCATGAAGTTTTAATTGAAGAGTCTATCGCGGGTTGGAAAGAGTTTGAACTTGAAGTCATGCGTGACAATAAAGATAATGTCGTTATTGTGTGTTCGATTGAAAACTTTGACCCGATGGGAATTCATACCGGCGATAGTATTACCGTTGCCCCGGCGCAGACATTGACCGACCGTGAATATCAAACCATGCGCGATGCCTCCATCAAAATCATTCGCGCCGTGGGGGTTGAAACAGGCGGGTCCAATATCCAGTTTGCGGTCAATCCCAAAAACGGCCGCATGGTTGTCATTGAAATGAACCCGCGGGTTTCCCGCTCTTCAGCGCTGGCCAGCAAGGCGACCGGTTTTCCGATTGCCAAATTTGCCGCCAAACTTGCCGTTGGTTATTCTTTAGATGAAATCCGCAACGATATCACCAAAGAAACTCCGGCTTCTTTCGAGCCGACGATTGATTATTGTGTTGTCAAGATCCCGCGATTTACGTTTGAAAAATTTCCGGAGGCTAAAGATATTTTGGGTGTTTCGATGAAGTCCGTCGGTGAAACGATGGCCATCGGCCGCACCTTTAAAGAAGCGCTGCAAAAAGGGTTGCGCGGCCTTGAAATCGGCCACACGGGCCTCGATAATAAATTGGATTATCGAAAGATTGATGATGCGAAATTGAAACTGCGTTTACGCGAGCCCAATGCCTCGCGCATTTTTTATATTAAGTATGCCCTGCAAAAAGGAATGACGGCCTCAGAGATTGTCCGGCTGACAAAGATCGACCCCTGGTTTATCGCGCATATCAAAGAGATATTCGACTTTGAAAATAATTTGGTCAAATCCTATAAGAAAGAAAAGAAATTTGATACAGATCTGTTACGCCAGGCCAAAGAGTATGGTTTTAGTGACCGGCAATTGGCGGCGATCGCCGGAAACGACGAGAAAAATATTCGCGCGCTTCGAAAACGCCTGGGAATCATAGCAACGTTTAAACTGGTCGATACCTGCGCGGCGGAATTTGAAGCCTATACACCTTATTATTACTCGACGTACGAAACCGAAGACGAAGCGATGATTCAGAACCGGAAGAAAGCCGCAGGAAAATCCGCGCAAAAAAAGAAAATCATGATCCTTGGCGGCGGGCCGAATCGTATCGGCCAAGGTATTGAATTTGATTATTGCTGCTGTCACGCGGCCTTTGCCTTAAAAGACATGGGATTTGAGACGATCATGGTCAACTCTAATCCCGAAACGGTTTCAACGGATTATGACACGTCTGATAAGTTGTATTTCGAGCCTTTGACCTTTGAAGATGTCATGAATATTGTCGATGTTGAAAAACCCGACGGCGTAATCGTTCAGTTCGGCGGACAGACACCTTTGAATCTGGCGCGACAGCTTCGTGACGCGGGAGTCCCCATTATCGGAACAAGCGTTGATTCCATCGATCTGGCCGAAGATAGAAAGAAGTTTTCGGCGTTTATTACAAAGATCAAGCTTCATCAACCCGAAAATGCCTCGGCGCATTCGGTCAAAGAGGCCATGGCCTGTGCCGCGCGTATTGGTTATCCGGTGCTGGCCCGTCCTTCCTATGTTTTGGGAGGGAGGGCTATGCGCATCGTCTACGATAAACCGTCTCTTTTGTCATTTATCGAAGAGGCCAAAGATGTTTCCGCCGGCCATCCCGTTTTGATTGATAAATTCATCGAGGACGCCATCGAAGTTGATGTCGATGCTATTTGTGACGGCAGGGATGTTTATATCGGCGGGATTATGGAACATATTGAAAATGCCGGAATTCATTCGGGAGATTCGGCTTGTGTTCTGCCGCCGCATACGTTAAGCGAAGAGATTATTGATGCCGTTAAAAAACAAACACGGCTTATCGCTTTAGGGTTAAAAGTGATCGGCCTTTTAAATATCCAATTTGCCGTTAAAGGAAACAAAGTTTATGTTCTGGAAGTCAATCCGCGCGCATCACGCACGGCCCCGTTTGTCAGCAAAGCGACCGGTGTTCCGTTGGCCAAGATCGCCGCTCAGGTGATGGCCGGGAAAAAATTATCAGAATTCCATTTCGTTGAGATGAATGGCCTCGAACATATTTCCGTCAAAGAAGCGATTTTACCGTTTTCACGATTTTCCGGTGTGGATATTGTTTTAGGGCCTGAAATGAAATCAACCGGAGAAGTCATGGGGATTGATCTAACTTTTGGCGCGGCATTTGCCAAATCGCAGATATCCGCTAATCAATCACTTCCTAAAAGCGGAAAAATATTTATGACCGTCAACGACAATGACAAACGGCATATTGTTTTCATAGCTAAAAAGTTGGTCGATCTTGGCTTTTTCCTGGTGGCCACGCGCGGAACAGCAAAAGCGCTGCGTACGAGCGGTGTCGACGTAGAAATTGTTGAGAAATACACGGAAAGCAAAAACAATGTATTGACATTAATTAAGAAAGGTGAGATAAATCTAATCATTAACACGCCTTCCGGTCAAAGGAGTCAATCCGATATGCGGGCCATTCGCGCAGCAGCGATTCTTTACAACATCCCTTGCATCACCACGCTGCAGGGGGCCTGGGCCGCTGTCAACGGAATTGAGTCTTCCATCGAAAAAGAATTTTTAATCCAATCACTGCAGGAATACTATGCCAATCGGGGTGCAAAATGTGCGGTATCGTAGGCGTTTCCAACCATAAAGAAGCTGCAAAAATTGCCTTTCTCGGATTATACGCTCTTCAACATCGCGGGGAGGAGGCGGCCGGCATTGTTTCTTACGATGGTAAAAAGATCCACATGTCTAAAGCGATTGGCCTTGTGGCGGACGTGTTTCATGAAGGCGTCATTAAAAGTTTAAAAGGAAAAACGGCTATCGCCCACTCGCGTTATTCAACGACAGGTTCAAGCAATACAAAAAATATTCAGCCATTTTATGTCACCCATAAGAATATTCCGATTGCCGTTTCTCACAACGGGAATCTGACGAATACGGAAGAACTTTATCGCCGCCTGGAAGAAGAGGGATCCATCTTTCAGACCACGATGGACTCGGAGCTTTTTGTGCACTTGCTGGCGAAAACCAAAAATGGGGATATGGAGCACTGGTTTAAGAATGTTCTGGCAGAAGTCAAAGGGGCCTATTCCGTCGTATTCTTGATTGGCGATGTTTTGGTCGGCGCGCGCGATCCTCAAGGATTTCGTCCGCTGTGTTTGGGAAAACTGGGTGACGATTGTTATGTTTTGGCCAGTGAAACCTGCGCCCTTGATCTGATCAACGCCCAATTTATCCGGGAAATAAAACCCGGCGAAATCGTTTTTATCAAGGACGGCAAAATCGATTCCTGTTTTTTACCGGAAATTCCCAATAAAAATAAATCGTTTTGTATTTTTGAAAATATTTACTTTGCAAGGCCGGACAGTAATATTTTTGGCGACAATGTTTATGAGGTTCGTAAACGTTTGGGGGCCGAATTGGCGCGCGAGCATCCCGTCAAAGGCGCTGATTTTGTCATGGCTGTCCCGGATTCCGGGAATTATGCCGCGGTGGGATATTCCCGGGAAGCAAATCTGCCTTTGGAGATCGGAATGATCCGCCACCATTATATCGGCAGGACGTTTATCCAGCCGTCGCAATTTTTAAGGGATTTTAAAGTGAGGGTTAAATTAAACCCCATCAATCATGTTATCAAAGGAAAGAAGATTGTTGTGATCGATGACTCGATCGTCCGGGGAACGACAAGCCGCAGCCGCATTGAAGAATTAAGAAAAGCCGGCGCCAAAGAAATTCATATGCGCATCACATGTCCGCCGATCAAGCATCCGTGTTTTTACGGAATCGATTTTCCGGATAGAAAAGAATTGGTCGCTTTCAATAAAACTGTCAAGGAGATTGGTGATTTTATCAGAGTGGATTCCCTTGAGTTTTTAAGCCTGGAAGGGATGCTCAGAGTCATGAAAGATTCTAAAAATTTTTGCCATGCCTGTTTTAGCGGGCAGTATCCGGTTGAAGTCCCCAGGACGAAAAGCAAATATATTCTCGAAGGGGGAATGGCGCGATAAAATTGGGGATTAAAAAATGAGCAAATATATTTTTATTACGGGCGGCGTTGTTTCGAGTCTGGGAAAAGGAATCGCGGCAGCCTCAATCGGAAAACTCCTGGAGGCACGCGGCCTTAAAACGACCCTTATCAAGTGTGATCCTTATTTAAACGTTGATCCCGGCACGATGAACCCGTTTCAACACGGCGAAGTTTATGTCACCGATGACGGAGCCGAAACGGATTTGGATCTGGGCCACTATGAGCGCTTTACCAACGCGCATATCAGCCGCGATAACAATATTACGACCGGAAAAATTTATTACACCGTTATTACGCGCGAACGCCGCGGGGATTACCTGGGAAAAACCGTCCAGATCATTCCGCATATTACCGATGAGATCAAAGAATCAATTTCAAAAGTCGCGCACGACCGCAACGTGGATGTGACCATTGTTGAGATCGGAGGGACTGTCGGCGACATTGAGAGCCTGCCGTTTTTAGAGGCCATCCGTCAGATGCGCTGGGAACTGGGAATCAATTATGCGATCAATATTCACGTGACGCTTTTGCCCTATATCAAATCCGCCGGAGAACACAAAACCAAACCCACGCAGCATAGTGTCGGGCGGCTTCGGGAGATCGGGATCATTCCTGATATTTTACTTTGCCGCACCGAGCGGCCGATTTCCAAAGACCAGCGTGACAAGATTGCGCTTTTTTGCAGCGTCGATAGAGATGCCGTTATCGAAGCCGCGGATGTGAAACATATTTATGAAGTGCCTTTGGCTTTTAAGAAACAGGGTTTGGATGATTTGATTTTAAGAAGGCTTAATATCAAAAGTGACGAGCGAGATTTAAAAGAATGGCAGGATGTTGTGATCCGCCGCGTTCGCTCACCTTCCCAAGAAGTGCGCATTTCTGTCATCGGAAAATACATGTCCATTCCCGATGCGTATAAGTCTATCTTTGAAGCGCTTATTCATGGCGGTATTGCCAACGATGCGCGAGTGACGATCAATAAGATCGATTCAGAAGATTTAGAACATCGGGACGTTGAGAAATGTCTGGCAGGTTCGCAGGGAATCCTTGTGCCCGGTGGATTCGGGACGCGCGGGATAGAAGGGAAAATCAAAGCCATCCGCTATGCGCGCGAGAAAAAAATCCCTTATTTTGGAATTTGTTTGGGGATGCAACTGGCCTCCCTTGAATTTGCCAGGAATATTTGCGGGATGAAGGATGCCAACTCAACCGAGTTCGATAAAGAAACAAAAAATCCTATTATCAGTCTTTTAGCCGAACAGAAAAACATCAAAAACATGGGGGCGACAATGCGGTTGGGGGCCTATCCGTGCAAATTGGTCAAGGGGTCGAGAAGCTTCCAGGCTTATAAGAAGGAAAATATTTCAGAACGCCATCGCCATCGATATGAATTCAATAACAAGTACAAGAAGACGTTTGAAAAAGAAGGGATGATGATTGTTGGAATCTCTGTGAAAGAAAACCTTGTTGAGATTATTGAGTTGAAAAATCATCCGTGGTTCGTGGCGTGCCAATTTCATCCGGAATTTAAGTCAAAACCGGATAAGGTTCACCCCTTGTTTGATCATTTCATTTTGGCCGCACTGAGCATACAGCCGAAAAGTAAATCGCCCTTAAGCCCTGCGGACCATACCGAAGACATTGTTGTATCTCAAGCAAAATCGTAGTCCTATTTTTTAGTTTATGATACAATACGGCCTCGTTTAAGGATTTTTATGGGTTTCTCGTCCCTGAATCCAAAGAGCGAATTCAGGGACTGCTCGGATCTTTTTTAATAAGTGATAATTGTGAATCCGCGCCCCGCCTTGAAATGCGGCGGGGCGCTCGAACCTTTTCTATATAAAAAATAGTTGTAGGTTCTCGCGCGGGTGGCGGTTCTTCTTCGCCCCAATACTTGCGTGTTGGGGCTTCGAAGGAACCCACAAAAGTTTAGAGGAGCAAAGCTCCTACGAAGCTTTAACGCGAAAGCATTAAAGCGAAGTAGAGCGCGGGT
>OBEQ010117667.1_pt1 | contig 80201 bp, 71 predicted proteins | sample 1670901 | NCBI WGS metagenome assembly OBEQ01 (sample SAMEA104232315, study PRJEB22302) | groundwater metagenome | biome: forest; feature: aquifer; material: groundwater | place: USA | collected 2011-08-07 | depth 5.4 m | reverse complement strand
TTAGCTCAGTTGGTAGAGCAATGCTTTCGTAAAGCAGAGGTCCCGGGTTCGAATCCCGGAACTGGCTCCATAAAACACCCCCTCATGTACGAAGGGGTGTTTTGTCTATAAACGTATATACCTTACCGCGCTCTTCATCTTCTCATCCAATGCCTTTTCAAAAGCAGCATCATCATTTTTATATCCTTCTTGGCGAACAGCTGTTTCGAGGGTAGCCGGAGCAACAACGCGCTCTTTGAACGTTGCGATGTCCCATCCAAACGCATCATGAAGATACGTTCCTATTTCGCCAGGATCTGTTGATGTACCCGCTCTTGCGATGAGTGCATCAAACGATCGATCAATATCAGCTTTTTCAAGCTGGATGTGCGCTGTTTGTGCCATGGATCGTACGGCGGCAGCTCTCACAAGTTGATCGAGAATAGTTTTATTCCCCGTAGCATCTAGTTCTTTCGGCATCGGCTGTCCTTGTGTCAATGGGCTATGCAAAAATATCCTTGTGGCATCTTGTTGAACGAGATAATCGGCATATCGAACAAACTGTCCATCGACCCGAGCGATAGGAAAAGCTCCTCGAGCAGCCAATGTCCGTATCCATGGACGATCGTCGGGAGACCCGTACAAACTACTTGCAAGAAAGGCCAGTGCTCCGACAAAAGAGAGTGCGATGATCGCGATGACGACAAACGTACGAGGAGTGATATTTCGCATACACTACAAAGGAGAAGGGAAAAAATATCGGAACCATTTGTGGGCATTGGATTCATCCTGTTGCTCCCCGTGAACGGTTGCGGACCCTCCCGCATCCACGGGTGTTTTCACATCCTGTTCGCGTAGAAGGAATACGCGCTCCCCAGGTTTTTGCAATCCCAAACGGATGCGTGCTTCCCGATCAACAGCGTCTGGAGCCTGTAGACGTGCCAAGGTCTCACTCAAGTGCACACGTCGACCCTCAAGCGCCTCAACCTGGGCACGCAATCCATGGATTTCTTGGTTCACCTTCCATCCTTGATAGGTTTCACGTGCGCTCGATACCCCCGTTAAAACGACAAGCACTCCGCCGACAGCAAACAACCAGGACCAACGAGCACGACGCGGCGCACCCAAAGATGATGAGGAAGACATACATTACGCATCTCCTTTCTCGAGGAGAACCTTGATTGTTTCGAGCGTGGCAGGAGAGGCCTCGTTTATCAACGCTCGCACATGTCCTCGAACATCTGGCGGGGCAAAAGCCGCACGAGATCCTCCACGTCGACCACGAAGATTTTCAATCAACACTCGCGCTCGTTCAGGGGCAGCCAACGCTTCCACGACAAGTTCTTTCGCCGCACCTCCGGCTCGAATACGCAACGTGCCTACTCGAAAAAATGTTTCAAACATCCCTCGCGATTCACAGGCAAGTTCATGGATAGCATGCAGAGATACTTCCTGGACGATACGATGCCAAATACCGGCCTGAATCACTCGAATGATCCGTTCGTTTGTGATAATGAGCGCACTCGCATCCCATAAAAGAAGGGCACGAAGTCCAATCGCGGCTCCTACTGACAACAAAACGGCAAAGCTGATTGCTCCCAAGGAACCCGCGTGCAAGAGGGAAAAGATCCAAAAGAACGGCGTGACAATAAAAAGACTCGCCAGCACAAGGTCTGGAAAAAGTGTGAGACGATGCTTACGAAACACCGCCTCGACATGTTCGTCTGGTTTGGGCTGGATCACGTCCGTCAGATGCAGCATACAAATATCGTACCGGATAAACGAACCGGCGTACACTGATTATCCTCTCACCGAACGTATCGCTCGCTCCGCCGCCGCCCGCTCATCCCATGGCTCTTTTTTGCCATCTGCCACACAGATCCACGGTTCACACCCTTTGCCGGTTAAGAGCACCAAGTCCTGTGGACCGGCAAGACGCATCGCCATCGTAATCGCCTCTTCGCGATCCTCGATCATGAACAGATTTTCTCCCGTCTTAGCGCCTGCTTTCTGTGCGCCTTCTGCGATCGCTTCGATAATGGAGTGCGGATCATCATCATACGGATCTTCATTGGTTACAATCACGACATCGGCGTGTATCGCAGAAAACGCTCCCAAGAGCGGCCGCCGAGCCCGATCACGGCCCCCACCACAACTTCCAAGAACATGAATAATCCGACGGTGTGGCGTAAGCCGTATCGCCTCAAAACATTTCGCGAGCGCTTCTGGTTCATATGCGTAGTCGATGAGCACGGTCCAAGGCTGACCTACATCCACACGCTCCAATCTTCCAGGCACACACAAAACGGCATCCATGTTCTTCGCCACGGCCTTGAGACTCACCCCCAACGCCTGTGTGACGGCGAGAGCCGCGAGGTTATTCGCAAGATTATGTCTCCCCGCAAGATGCGATACAAAAGGAACTCCCTCAAAAGTAAAATGCGTTTCCAGCGCTTGATACGTGACATTTTTTGGCGCCACTTCAGCCGATACCGGGTCTAATCCATACCAGAGGCAAGGGATTTTTGGTGCTTGCTCAGCATAAAACATGGCATACGCATCATCACGATTCAAAATCAGCATCTTAGGAACAGCTTGTCCATCGACGGTCTTGATCTTCGATGTGGCAACCGTCTTAAAAAGCCTTCCTTTTGCCTCTTTATATGGCGCAAATCCTCCGTGAGCCTCTAGATGTTCTGGAGTAAGGTTCGTAAAAACCGCAAGATCGTATTCAATACCCACATGACGAAACTGCATCATTCCTTGCGAGGATGTTTCGATGATGGCGTATCGACACCCGGCTCGCACCATGTCTCGCAGCATCCGTTGGATGAAAAAGCGACCAGGCATCGTCATCTTGGTCCGATTTATCCATTCTCGTGCACCAACCTTCATGAGCGCTGTGGTTGTGCATCCTGTTTGAAATCCAGACGCTTCCAGAGCTTTTGCGATCAGATAGCTCGTCGTTGTTTTTCCGTTGGTGCCCGTCACTCCTATCACGATGAGCTTTTGAGAAGGATTTCCGTACCACACAGCCGCCAATCGGGCGAGGAAATAATGATAGGGCCGTAACCATGCTTCCGGCATCGCAGATTTGATTCGATACAAAAAAGACATACTTCTAGATGCCGTACGTTACAAGAGAAACGACGGCAAAGATGATCGCGACCCCAAGAGTGCCCATAGCAAAAGGCACAGCCAATTCAAAATGCATAAAACGTGCCAATAATAAAAAGGCCACCCCTATCACCTGCAACACCATTTTTATTTTGCCATATTCATTTGCAGAAGCGATTTTTCCCTGTCTATGGCGATACCATGCTGTTGCGGCAATCATCAGCTCAATGCACACAATGATCGCGGCAAATGCCGGATTTACTTCACGCGCAACAAACAAGACCATCACGGAACCAATCAGGAGCTTGTCCGCTGTAGGATCTGCGATCGTTCCCCAAAGGGTGATTTGTTTACGCGTACGCGCCAATGATCCATCAACAGCATCGGTGAATGCGGCGAATAAAAACAGAGGGAGCACCACGGCCCAACGCTCCTCCCACAAAAAATACAACACAACTGGGGTAAGGAGCAGCCGAAGCACCGTGACATGATTTGGGCGTATTCTATACGGAATCAGCCGTAATATCGTCGCCTCCATGAGAGGGTCGTGAATAGAAAGCACAATATTGTCGTTCGTCATGAGAAGAGGAGATGCCATAGATCTAATCTACCGCTCAAACCCGTTTTCGACTAGGATACCGACGTGACAGACCGCATTCGCCTCGGAACGGAACCGCTTTTCCTTAGCCTCGCCCTTGGCGGTGTGGCTGTGTTTGGATCACCATACCCCGTCACGGTGCCAACCGTGCAGCTCTTCTGTCTGCTGTATGCAAGCTATGCGCTTGCCGCAAGCTTTTTTCCAGAACACACCTCCCCTGCGCGTCTTTTTCTGACCGGGGTAACCCTGATAGGGGCTCAATCTATTCTTCAGACCATTTTGTACTATCTCCTCCCGACGCTCGGTGTTTTCACAGATATCCTCACCCAAATCCTTGCGATCATCACTCTCTATAGCTGTAGCGCCCTCGTCCAACCACAAGCGCCTTTTACAGAACCCCAAGATCAACTCACGCCACCCCCCTCTCCCCCTTCACGTGTGACGTTTCAGGTTTTACGTTTCACCTCTCACGTCATCGCTTTGGTTGGAATCTCCTTCATCATCTTCCACGCACATCTTGCCGCGACAATACACGCGATTCGTACCCCGTGGACCATCCTTCCACCGAGCGTATTCCTGGCGTTTTCGCTCATCGTTGGAGCGCTCTGGCTTCTTGCGTGGTCAAAGCGTTCATCGATAGATGCGTGGATCATCGCCAGTGGGTTTTTTGTGAGCCTTGCTCTCATGACGGTGCTCATCTACCCACTTGGGTTTGGATTTGATGGATTTTTGCACCGCGAAAGTGAACGACTTCTGCTCACAACGGGCACCCTCCATCCAAAACCATTTTATTACATCGGCCAATATGTTTTCACAACATGGCTCGCACGAACGCTCGCTCTTCCTGTAGAAGCGATCGATCCATTCTTGCTCGTAGGGCTCATTCCTCTTCTTGCGGCAACACTCACGATCAAACACTCACGATCAAAGGGCCCTCATGCTCCCCTCCTGATCTTGGCTCTTGTGCTTCTCGTTCCTCTCAAGCCCTGGATTGCGACGACCCCGCAATCTTTCGCCTATCTTATCGGATTGAGTGGGCTGCTTTTGAGCGTTTTTTCGTCATCATCTCTTGTTCCTCCGCTCGTGTTTGGTATATGGAGCGCGATGATTCATCCACTTGCCGGACTTCCGCTCTTTGGAGGGATCGTTCTTGTTCTTTGGCGGAACCATCTTCTGCGTTTCCCCTCTCGTAAACTCATAGGCTCACTCATCATCAGTGCCGGGATCGCTCTTATCGTGCCTTTGGCATTCTTTGTTCACAATACACATACCGGCGGAGAAATGGTTATACGTCCACAAACACTGATCTCTTCTGATCATCTACGCACACTCCAGGACCCATTCCTCCCTCCGCCGCTACGCATATCCATTTTTGCAGACTGGTCAAGTTTTGTGGATATGCTCTTCCCCCTCCTTCTTGTCTTGTTCGCGTGTCTTGGCACCACTCGATGGCTTGTAGGGGCGGGGCTCCTCACTATTTTTGTGGCGTGGTTCATGCGTGAAGCCGTCACATTCCCCTTCTTAATCTCCTATGAACAACAAGACTACGCTTCGCGTCTTATCCTTGTCGGCCAACTCCTCCTCCTTCCTGCCGCACTCGAAGGGTTGGCCCGTGTGTGGCATCACGTCAAACGCGGACCAGCTTTTTCCCTCTACAGCTTCATCTTTGTGGCCCTTTCCTGGCAAGCAGGACGTATCTATCACGCCTTTCCGTATCATGACGCCACACACATCGAACATGGATGGAACGTAAGCGCTGCGGACGAAGAGGCCGTGCGATGGATCGACCGTGACAGTGGTGATAAACCCTATACCGTCCTTGCGAATCAATCCGTAAGTGCCGCCGCCATTGCGCATCTTGGTTTTAAACGATATGCCGGTGATGTGTTTTTTTACCCTGTTCCAACGGGCGGGCCTCTTTATCAGATCTTTTTACGTGCCACCAAAACAGATGTAACACAAGAGGATATTCGTGAGGCCGCTCGACTTAGTGAAAGCGATAGGGTGTATGTCGTATTAAACGACTATTGGTGGCAAGCCGATGATGTGGCTCGTACACTCGAACACTTCGCCTCTGCCACACACGACGTAGAGAAAGGACGCGATCGTATCTATCGCTTTGATATCACCAAGGAAAGAAGTCGCTGAGCATACGCATCCGGATCATGGTGCTCTGCCACACGACGCATTAAATGGGCTTGATGAGCATAGACGTGCGGATCTTCTAATCGTTGAATGGCTTGACACCATGCTTGTACGTTGTCCGGAGCACACACCATATGCGCCGCAGCGGCACCGAGCGTTTCGATAATTCCTCCGCAGTGAGATGCGATCACGGGGAGCGCTACGGAGGCCGCTTCTAAAATAACCGTTGGTTGATTTTCATGGATAAGGGAAGGCACCAACAAGATGTCTGCGGCGCTCATATGAGCGAGCACCTCGTTTGTTCCACAGACTCCATGCACGACAACATAAGGGGAGCATGCTACCAGGGCGGCAAGATCCGACCCTGTCCCAACGATGTGGAGCTCAAATGGGATCCGTAACGTCCGTGTTAACTCCTGCAAAAGATGGCTCCCCTTGGCACGAGACACCTGTCCTACAAACAACAAACGTACACGCGATTCGTGAAACGCTCTTCGCGATTGTCCTGCGTCACGCGGTCCTGGATTTGGGAGAATCTCACAATGTACAGATGAAGATTTTAAGAGCGAACGTCGTCGATGTTGCTTAACGAGCCACCGTGTGGGCGAAATCACCACGTCAGGATTCCCAAAGACACATCCACGCAGAAAAGCCCAAAATACCTGCCAAAATGTCACCGGATGCAACCAAAAAAGACGTCCAGATGGTTCAAATAACTGGATGTCGTGCAACATGTGTATCCAACGAACCCCTCTTTTTTGGATGTGCCTTGGTGTACCAAATCCACATCCAGTCAGATTATGTGTAAGAAGAATGTCTGGCCGCCAGGCGATGATGTCGGAAACTACTTTGGATTCCGGGGCAAGATCACGCAAATGACACCATAATCGTTTTATGGGGTGCGCTCGAAACCAAGGAACCTCTGGCGACCAGACGCGTACTTCGTGGCCCGCCTCTTGCAACATCTTCACTTGTGTCGCAGCAATACGCGCCGCCCCCCCTACATCCCGTGGAGGGTAACTGTTTGTGAGGATGGCGATCTTACAGAACATACATCATGATATATCTCAATGAGTCGATCGATGTGATGAGAGGCGCTGTATCTCTCCACCATACGTTCACGAGCCCTACAAGCGAGCGTCGCACGCAGCGATGAATTCGTCAAAATACGATTCAGTCCCTGTGCAAGATCGAGCGAGGAACCTGGCTCAACCAAGAACCCCGTTTCCTCATCACGGACGACCGTTCGAACACCTGGCAAACGAGAGGCAACCACTGGCACGCTACACGCCTGCGCTTCCAAGGCAACGAGCCCAAACGCTTCCGCCGCATTTGTGGATGGCACCGCAAGAACGGTCGCTGCTCGATAAAGATCACGCAACCGATCACGCTCCACTCGGCCACAAAAATACACACGATGTGCAAGCCCCATCGCCTGCACCTGCGCTTCGAACATTGTACGCTCCTCTCCATCCCCCACGATCGTCAGCCTCGCGTCGTTTGATAGTTTGGTCATCGCCTCAAGAAGAACGGTCAACCCCTTAAAATCATGTGCTCGATCAAGACCGCCAACGAAAAGAACAGAAGAACGGCCTTCACGTCCCCCATCCATTGGTCGATCAGCCGGACAAAAAAACCCCGTATCTAATCCAAAAGGAAGTTCGATTATTTTTTCACTACATTCATGAATATAGTGGCGCAACGACGAGTGTTCCGCGTAATCCATCGAAGAAACAAGAATCCTACTAGCGTGACGAAGAAGCCGCGGCTGTAACCATCGACGATGGAGATCAAACATCTTGCCGCGCCAATCATCTGCCATTGCATCCATGTGGAATGTGACCACAACCGGCACCCGAGGCGGGAAAAAAAGCAACGGTTCCGCCACGCCATACCACGGATAATGAAGGTGAATCACGTCCGCTCCTTCAAGGGCTTTCCACAATCCTCTTGGAGAAGAGGCGTTGCCGACACGTGCCCATGTTGGTCGTTCCACTAAAAAGGCGTCTTCTCCTCGCGCACAAAGCTCATGCACCTCATCAAAGGCAGCCTGCCCCATCCCTCCAATTTTTGGGGGAGTGACACACACAAGATGAGGAACGCGCATACACAAAGGCCTATGTTTTTGGACCATTCCTCCACGCGCGTAACGCTTCTTCACGAATAAGCTCCGTCAGTTGACGTTCAAGCTTATGATGCGCAACATGTAATTGAAACACCAGAACAAGAAGGGCGATCACCGCCGTATAGAGCATTAAATCTGCGCCACGACCAACGCCAAGAAATTGTGCGACTGTCGTCGTGACTTCGGGACGAGCTACCACGAGAGCGACGGCAATCCAGACGATGCTCCAGGCAATGGCCTCAAAGAGACGCACAGCACCTTGTCGCGCACGACGCCATGTCAAAGCGAGAGCCAACGCGAGAACTATCCAAAGGAGAATGCGGATTAACATAGAAAAGGAATCATGGTATGTGACATACTAAAAACTTCCGAGCAACAATTCCCAAACAATTTTTACGGCATGATGAGCCTTCTGTCCTTTTTGCAACGACTCATCTGTGTATCGAACACGAATCGGCACCTCGCCCCATCGAAAGCGAGAGCGTGTCACCCATCGCAAGATCTCCGAACAATGGGCCATCCCATCTTGTGCAAAGACGAGCTCACGCGCAACCGTTCCCCGCATCGCTCGAAGACCGCTTTGCGGATCGGTGACGGTACGAGGAATCCCTAAACAATAAGCGCTAAAAATACGAGCCGCGTGCAACAAATAACGTCGTGATGTTGGCATGCCCTCCGGGGCCACGCCTAAAAACCTCGAACCATATACAACATCAAGCTCTCCCTTCTGAAGAGGCATAAGCAACGCAAGAAGCGTCTCAGGATCGTGCTGTCCATCTGCGTCGAGATGTACCACCACGTCCGCTCCTCGTTCTAACGCTACATGCATGCCCGTTTTAAGTGCAGCTCCTTGGCCGCGGTTCATTCGATGAGAAACAACATGCGCCTTTTCGGAACGAGCGATCTCTGCCGTCTGATCTCGCGAACCATCATCCACGACGACGATTTCCGCCACGTAAGGTTTAAGCGACGCCAAAACAGCTCGCAAACGCGAACCTTCATTCAAGGCGGGAACCACCGCGATCACCTTCATCACCTTACTCTAACCTACCCCCCAAACCCCTGCAATCCCAACAGTGATCGATGAGAAACGGTGTATTCGATCGTGCGGCGCAACCCGTCTTCCAACGTCACAAGAGGCAACCAGCCCAAAGATTCCTTTGCCTTGGTGAGATCTGGAAGACCAAGCGGTGTCATAAAAAGAAGCGCTTCTTTAAAGGTGATATGCGAAGAGGAACCCACCATCTCGATGATTTTTTGTGCCACATCCACAATCCGCATATCAAGATCGCTGCCAATATTTATGGGCCCAAGCCCTGGAGGCGCACTCATCACCTTGCGTAATCCTTCGACAGCGTCCAACACAAAAAGAAGGGAGGTTTGAAATGTTTCATCCCCACGAATCTCCAGATCTTTTTGATCAAGCGCGTTCAAGATAAAATCAGGAATCATGTGTGCTTCGTAGAGCGGAGCTCGTGGACCATAGACGCGAAACAAACGAGCCACCCGAACATCGACCTGCTGCACCTGCGCGTAGGTTGCACACATCGTCTCGGCAAAGCGTTTGCCTTCATCGTAACAAGCACGCGAAGACATCGTATCCACAGACCCAAGGTCTTCTTCTTTAAAAGGGTGGCCATCCATCGGACGGCCACCGTAGATCGTCGACGTGGAAGTATGGACCATCCGCGCTTTAAAACGATCCGCAACATCCAAGATGTTCTTCATCCCCATCGAATTCACGTAGAGCGTTTGGAGTTTGAACTGATCGAACCGCTTTGGACTCGTAGGGCAGGCGAGATGATAAATTTCCTGGATCCCCTGCACTTTTATCCGAAATCTGGCAAGTTCTGGATACGCTTCCGGATCAAAGGGCGTGGTAATATCGTGACGGATGAACTCAAAATCACTATTCTTCAGCAATCCATCAATGTTTGATTCTTGACTGGTTGCAAAATTATCAAGACAAATCACGCGAGCGTTGCCTTGCTTCAAGAGCGCCTCGCACAAAAATGACCCCACAAATCCAGCGCCTCCGGTCACAAGGATGTTTTTCTTCTCAAACACGACAGGTCGTTCAGGCATATGGACTATGGTAACACGGCCGCAACACGAAAGGTAAACAGTCGATGCGCTATATACGTGTAAAAAGGGATAAAAACGGCGACAACCAAAATAACCACAAGATCATGGCCACCTAACACGTGGTATCCAATCCAAAAAAGAAATGATTGCAGCCCGATAGCGCTCAATGCAACCACAATATACCGAATCGCTTGCGTGCCATGTTTGCCCTGTGATTGAAACGTCCAGGCTCGATGAGTCAGGTAGTTAAGCACGCAAGTGAGAGAGGTTGTCATAAAATTCACCACGGTGCGATTTCCCGTCGTCCAGATCACACGAGAAACGAGGAGATACAACGTAGAGCCAAAGACAAACGAGAGCCCTCCAATCAACACAAACCGCATCACACGTTCAAGTTCTGCACGATGAGAAAGCCATGGAGCTGGGAGGAATGGTGCAAGGCGATCAAAGAAAGAGGTGAACATAATTACCGATGTTTTTTTCTGATAGGTCGAAGAGGTTTTTTTATAGGCACGAAACGAGGCCGTTCTACACCCAATGTTTTAGAAAAAGAAGACGCGGGTGTGGTTGCCGCCACAACAAGAGCAGGAAGCGGCTCTGTAAGCGCACGACCAACATTGAGTCGGCCGTAGCCGAACACCCCCTTTGTTCCGGGCGCAACAGTGGGATCAAGTGGATCTGAAGAGGCATATAAACGTGCCCTGATTTGCTGCGGCGTCCAGTCACGATGGACGGATTTAAGAAGAGCCACCACCCCCGAAACAAGAGGAGCGGCAAGACTTGTTCCGATCACCCCATCGCGATAGTTAGGCACCTGACGCGCAAGCGGACCTTCGTGATGAGGATAACTTGGCCTTGCCACAAGCAGCGAATGCCCTGGGGCAGAAAGATCCGTACAACGCGTTCCAAAGTTTGCAAACGGCGCTTTTTGATCCAACGCGTCCGTGCCTCCTACCCCGATCACGGCGTCATTCCCTTGATCTGCACACACCGGATATCCAGGTTTTTGATCAAGATTTCTGCCCTCCTTCAACGTTTCATCATTCCCCGTGGCGGCAACAATCACAACTCCTGCATCCGCAGCACGACGAATCATCTCATCGAGGGCTGGATCGTCATCATAGCCAACTAAGCTCAAGTTGATCACCTGCGCTCCCATATTCACGGCATATCGAATCGCTTGAATAATATGATCTGTGGTACCCGAACCCTCTGCATCGAGTACGACCAGGGGCATAATGCGAACATTCCAAGCAACCCCCGCCATCCCTATTCCATCATTTCCTTTTGCTCCCAGCAAAGAAGCAACCATCGTCCCGTGACTCCATGCGTCCTCAAGCTGCACCGGAGCAAACACTGGGCGGACATCTGGACTATTCGTGACAAAATTCCACCCATGAAGATCATCCACGAATCCGTTTTGATCGTTATCCTGACCATCGCCCGCTTGTTCATGGGAATTAAGCCAAATATTTTCCCGAAGATCAGGGTGTCCAATATCAACCCCTCCATCGATCACAGCAACAGTAACGGCGCGCGTGCCGGTTGACACAGCCCACGCCTCTGGCGCACCTATTTGACGCAAATACCATTGGTCCTGCCAATGGGGATCGTTGGGTATCAGCTGGGCATGAGCCATCGAAAGACCGCAAACGCTGAAATACACACAGACAGGCAGAATCAAGAAACGCCTCCAGCACGTCGAGAGACGTTGGACAAGTTGCATGTGCGCAGTCTACCGTATGAACGTGAAATGCGAAATATGATCCAAGCTCAACAACAATTGAAACGCATGATCCTCATCGTAGGAGATCTTTTCCTCCTCGAGCTCTGTGTGGTGATCACCCTCCTGATTCGATATAGCAACTTGCATGCGTGGCCTTCCCACATTGTGCCTTTTACACTCGTCGCGTTCCTGTGGTGTATCGGGTTCTATATCGTCGGACTCTACGATCTCGCCCTTGGGCAAGACACCCTTCGCCTGTTTCGCGCCTATCTCGAAGGAATGATCGCAAACCTTGGTGTCGCGTTTGGATTTTTCTACCTCATCCCGTTGTTTGGCATTGCTCCACGAACGAATCTCATTTTGTATTTTTTGATCGCCCTTGTCCTTGGATATGCGTGGCGACTTCTGTTTCATCGCTACATCGTGGGAACATTTGAACGTGAACGTGTGTTATTCGTAGGGTCAGCACAAGACGCGGTACAAGTGCATACGCTTTTAAAAACCAGCTCGCTTGGGGCAGATCTCATAACCGCTGTCATCACGCAAGGCGAACCAGATAAAACCGTGCCCATTGAATGGATCCAAACAACCGACACCCTCGAAGGGGTCCTTCACGCAAGCCGGATTCAAACGGTCGTCCTTGGTACACGTCTCGATGAGATTCCCAACATGACGAACGCTCTCTATAAAACGCTGTTTAATTCATTGACGATCTTGGATCGTGCAGAGCTCGAAGAAGCGACCACGGGCCGCATTCCTCTTTCTTATGTCAATCAAAGTTGGTTCTTGCAACACTTGAATGAACCAGAAAAAGCTTGGTATGAGTCGTTTAAACGTATCACGGACCTCGCCCTAGCAATCCCCTTTGCCTTGATCGGTCTGACGCTCACCCCTTTCGTCGCTCTAGGCATTTTTGTAAGTTCGCGCGGACCCATGTTCTACTCACAAACGCGCGTTGGACGACACGGCAAGACGTTGCGTATTTGGAAATTTCGCACCATGAAAGTGAACGCAGAGAAAAATGGCCCCCAATTTACCACCTCTACCAAAACTGATCCGCGTCTTTTTCCTTTGGGTCGTCTCCTTCGACAGCTTCGCATAGATGAATTGCCACAAATCTGGAATGTGTTGCGTGGCGATCTCTCGTTTATCGGACCGCGTCCGGAGCGTCCAGAATTTGTCGCCCCTCTTACCGAGCGCATGCCCTACTACCACCTTCGTCATCTTACAAGACCAGGCCTCACTGGTTGGGCTCAAGTACGGTTTCTCACTCCAACATCAAGTCTAGAGGATAATCTAAAAAAACTGCAGTACGACCTCTATTACATCAAACATCGCTCTCTCATGCTCGATGTCGCCATTCTTCTAAAGACGATCGGCATCGTGATCAAGAGACAGGGAACATAAAGCAAACCCTTTCCTATTCCAACGAAATCCCCTCCTCGCGCAATAAATTTCCAAGCCCTTCCTCAAATCGCACCGCTGGTTGCCAATCAAGCAATGCGTTCGTCATCGAAATATCTGCCAACGTATCGCGCGATTCTCCTTTGCCTCGTGGTGAGGCACGATGCAACACATGAGGGCTGATTTTTTGCGCAATAAAATTGACAGAATATTTTTCTCCACCACCAACATTCAGCACCTCACCCTTGCCAACACGTGGTGATGTCATCGCGGCAATATTGGCGCGCACCACATCGTGTACATGCGTAAAATCACGCGTTTGTTCACCGTTACCATCAATCGTCAACACCTCACCTGCCCTGCACTGACGCATAAAAATCGCAATGACCGTGACGTACGGACCATCGTTTGCCATACGTGGACCGTAGACATTAAAATAGCGTAAAGAAACCGTTTCCATCTCATAGAGAGATGAGAATTGTTCGCAAAATAATTCGCCCACATACTTTTGGAGGGCATACGGATTGAGCGGATTTGGACGCATGTCCGGTGTGAGTGGCAGATGGTCTTGATTGCCGTACGCAGAAGACGAAGCACTGTAGACGACACGTTTGACCTTGGCATCGCGAGCGGCAACCAACACATTCAACGTGCCCATGATATTGGTTTGAGCCGTAACGACGGGTTGTGCAATCGAAAGCGGTACCCGAGGCAGGGCACCTACATGAAAAACCCCTTCCACCCCCTCAAAGGCTGGACGAATCGCCTCTGCATCAGAAAAATCAGCTTCAAAAAATTCGACACCTGCCGGCAGGTTTTCACGCTTGCCCGTTGAAAGATTATCGAGCACTCGAACACGATGCCCATCACGAAGCAGCGCTTCCGACACATGCGATCCGATAAACCCAGCACCGCCTGTCACAAGATAGAGCATATATTATCCTTTTTTTGGTGATCCTTCACGCCATTGAATATCCATATTCTGAGCCGCAACCAGTACATTGTTGTACTCCTCTGCCATGCGTAAAAGGGTCAGATCTACCCCTTTTGAGGCCGCAAGCTGAATGAGAGCACGCGTGTCTTTCGGTAAACACTTGCCACCATAGCCACGATACCCTTTGTGAAAAATATCTAAATGCGTCCGACCAATACGCTTGTCTGCCGCCATGCATTCCTTTACCTCGTCATAGTCCACGCCCATTTTTTGCGCCAAGTCATACATTTGATTGGAAAAGGCCACCTTCATCGCAAACCAGGTATTACCAGCATACTTGACCACCTCGGCTACGGTTGACGGCACCACTCGCTCAAAAGGAGCAAGAGGCAACATCGCCATCACATCCGCTGCAACCGTGAAACTTTGAGGCGTGACACCTAAAATCTGACGATCAGGAAACTTCATGTCTTGATCCGCCGTGACTTCTGTCAAAAATTCTGGATTGTACATGAGCTTATGCTGAGAAAACTCCTCCTGTAGCATAGCCGTTGTTCCAGGAATAACCGTTGACTTTAATACAACGATTTTCCCAGGTGTTAATGACTGCAGCGCCTCTCGTACATACGAAAGGTCAAACCCTCCTTCATCCAGATAATACGGGGTAGGAACACACACGAACACAACATCCGCTTGGTTCACTTCTTCAACCGATCCCTCGTTCTTTCCTTTGTCGTACGTAAATGGCGTGACACCAGATGTTACGAAATACTGTTTGAGAGCACCGCCCACGAATCCTGTTCCCATAATCCCCACAGAATAGCGTATCTTTGTCATACAATTTTTTTTACAATACGGAACGAGGGATGGGGTGTCAAACATTTTTAGCGGCGTCTAAACAATGGTCAACCATCATACACACAAGATCTTGAAACGTTCGCTCAGGTCGCCAGCCTAATCGCTGTCGAATCGCTTGCGCATCTCCTCGATACACTGTTTGGGCAACGGGTCTGTACACGTTTGCATCTTCACGCGTATACATCTTCCAGTCTAAGCCAACACGCGTAAAAGCACATGCGGCAAACTCACCAACAGAGTGAAGCTCTCCCGTTGCAATCACAAAGTCTTCTGGTACGGTCGCACACATCATCATGTGCATGGCACGAACATAATCACCAGCAAATCCCCAATCCACCATTGCTCCTAGATTCCCCAAAACTAATTCCGTAGCTTTTCCTCGTGAAATGTCTACGGCGGCTTGCGCGATACGCATGGTCACAAAATCCATCGAACGCAAGGGAGATTCGTGATTGCATAAAATACCGGTACATACAAACATTTTTTCTCGATCACGATACATGCGGCCCAGGAGCGTCGCGGCGACCTTGGTCACACCATAAAGATTGGTCGGGGCAAATGCCGTTTGTTCTGTTTGTGGTGATTCTTTTGCCTCTCCAAACATATGACAAGATCCTGCTAGAAAAACACGACAATCAGGATTCTGATGACGTAGGACGTGTAACATTGTGTGCACAGAAAGAACGTTTGTCGTGAAAGCCATGCGCTCATCTCCATCCGTTGTTGTCACGGCAGAAGCGGAAGAACGATGTTGTGCCGCCAAGTGGTAACATTCATGTGGCTGTATCTCCTTCAAACACGCGCTGAATACATCATGGTCGCCGATGTCTAGCACTCGATAGTCCTTAACCCCTGCTGGTGGTACTCGGTCGAGAGCGTCAATCCCATATACGTCATATCCTTTTGAAAAAAGAAGGGCGGAAAGATAGGTGCCGTCTTGTCCGCTCACCCCTGTAATACAGGCTCGTCGTTTTTCCATACACCGTCTTCTACGGTTTGATGTGCACCGTCGGAAGTGGCACAATAAATTTTCCACCACGCGACACAAACGCCGCCTCACGATCCAAGAATTCAGGCAAAAAGAACCAAGGAAGCACAAGGAGATAGTCGGGATTTGCTGCACGCATCTCGTCTTCAGAAATGATAGGAATATACGTGCCTGGCGTGGTCTGTCCCCACTTTGCCGGATTGCGATCCGCGATACCGGTGACAAGTTCTGGGGTAATAGTACAATACTGAAGAATGACATTCCCTTTTGTAGAGGCGCCATATCCGTATATTTTTTTCCCTTCTACACGAAGCTTGGCGAGAAGAGCCGGCAGCTCCTTTTTGATCGAGAGAACGTTTTGTGCAAAAACGGCATAAGGCTCTGGCGTATCCAGCTTGAGATCAAACTCGGAACGCTGCATCCGATACACGCGCGTTTTAGCCTCTGCGCTTCGCTCGAACCATCGGCTCGCCGCATGACAAGCGTATACTCGAATCGTTCCACCATTTATGTCATTCTCTCCTACATCTGCGACCACAAGACCGTGACGATGCAAGAGCGCTTCAATGGAAGAAAGTGAGTAGTATTCGAGGTGCTCGTGACAAATGGTATCAAACGAGTTTTTTGCTAACGTCTTGGGAAGATACGCGACTTCAAAGACCCACAGACCCTCCTTGTCTAAAACAGATGCAACATCTGCCACAAAAATGTTGGGCTCTTCTAGGTCATAGAACATCGCGATACTTGTCACGATTTTTGCGCGTTGATCCCCACAGCGCAGACGATACGCTGCCGCCGTGAAGTACCCCTTGATATACTGAATATGCTCTGGAAGCACATCAGGTTGAACAATGGAAGGCTCAAATCCAACGCCCACAAAACCTTCGGTACGATACGACGTCAGCAACGTTCCATCGTTTGCTCCAATATCCACAACAACATCACCGGATGCAAGAACCAAACGTGCCTCAAGTTCTTGTGCAAGCGATCCTAAATGATTACGCATTGTCTGATTGATACCGGAACGATAGCCGTAGGAAGAGTACATCAGATCACCCGGCACCGTATGACGAAGCTGTACAAGTCCACAGGCGTGTTCGTCTCGCTCCGAATCGCACCGAACAAGATCAAGGGGAATTTTACGCGTTACTGCTGGAAGCTCTGGAGAGAATCCAAAGTTCCCCGCCAACGTCTGATTTCCCAAAGAAATAACAGGCGTGAGCGCCGATGATCCACAGCTGCGACATGTTTGACGTGTGATGAGCATACAAAAGATAAGAGATAAAACCGTTATTTTTTCGTCATGAACGAGGCGGACCATATACCAACCGTACCCACACGAACTTCCGTATATTCTTTTGGGAGTTGCCAGTAAGCCCTCTGCTCATCCGGGATGATGACCCATGGACACAGCTGACGAAACGCTGGCTCATTCAGCACATGACGATCGATCGCTTCCGAAACACGTTTCCAATTCGCATCGATCACCTCTTGTCGACATCCTATGAGCTCATTCGCCTTCTTTGGCGTCAATCCTAATCGGACAAAGAGGCCATACCAACGCGCATTATGGGAATATTTACTGGCAGCTGCACATGGAACCGTTCGATAATGATCCGTATCAAATTGATAGGTTGGTAGATTACCGGAGGAAGAGACGCTATATGCGCCTCCAAGGGTTTTTAGCATATGAAGCACCTCCTCATTCGTCAACGCATACGACAAAGTAGCTTCTGCGGGAAATATTCGCAATCCTGTGTGTGCTGCATAGAAAGAAGCTGATTCTGGATCGGAACAGAGACCCTCTTCTGGTGGAACATGCTTCCGTATCCAGGCAATGATCGGAAGACGGGCGATGGCCCCAGGAACCAGATTTTGATCACGTACAACCATGGACCAGACACCAAAATACGCTATCACAAGACCAAACACAGCAAGAACACCGAGACCGACCCTCTCTGAGAAAGGTTTTCGTAGCCACGTACGACTCGCAACCATGCTCGCGGCGACCGCCAAGGCAAGCCAATGGATAATATGCACGACGTATGACGTGAATTTGGTAGGAGAAAAACGAAGCGGTTGTTGGATAATGTAGATCACGAATACCCAAGCCCCTATTGCAATAGCAGTCAATAATCCCCGGAATAGAGCGGATCCTTCCGCGCTGTTTGGAAGTTTTGATAACTCACGCGAGGCAGCTAAAACCGTTGCAAGACTCAACCAAGATAGAATCACTGTGACGCCAATCAAATGATCGCTGTAAAGATGTATCCCTGTAAATGGAGTGCTGAACCAAAGACACGCGAGAGCCATCCACGCCCAAAGATCTCGTACCAATCTTCTCTGTATTGTCGGTATCTCCCAAGAGAGACGGGCAAATATCGCTAACAGGATAATCCATGCCCCAAAAGCGATGATCGTGTTCGCGAAAAAAGGAACATGCGAGAACACGATACCACTACGTTCGTAGATACCTAATAACGACGCATGCGCTGGAGCCAATATCCAACGCGCCAGTCGCTCAGAACTCATCACGGTGATCGCAGGAACTATTGCGGCGATTGCATAAAAGACTCGACGTGACGCGCGTGCGCCATGTGCCGCCCATATCGAGCCAAGCCATATCCCAACAAACATCAAATACCAAGGATAAAGAGTCGCTATGCCAACGCTCAAGCACGACCATACAAGCGCAGAGCGATATCTACGTTCTTCCAACGCATCATAGACGCAAGCCACTGCCACAAAAGCAAAGATTCCAAATGGCAAATACCAGGAATATGCACCTGGCCGTATCCCAATGGAAAAAGCAATCGCCCCACCATAAACGCAAACTAGTATTCGAGCGGTGTATCGATCGATCCCTGACCAACGTCGAAACCCCCACACGCCTACCACAACAAGAAGTATGAGGGAGAGCCAGCGCGTCAAAACCCATACCTCCGGAAGACTGGCTTCTGGCGACATAACCCACCACGCGCCCTTGATAACGAGGGCATACCATTTGAATAAATCACCGTAGGCCAGTCCTTGTGCAGCAGCCCCCATCCAATTAAAATAGACGTACGAATCGAACACCCCCGGTGTCACGATGAGAACGCGCCACCATGCGTACATGAGAGTCTTTCGATTCAGAAGATTCAAGAGCCAATACGGTGCTCCGGAAACAAAAAACGCAATAATACTTACCCACACGATCCACGTACAGGATTTTTTGAACGACGTTTCCTTTTCGTCAGATGGATGAAAGAGACCGAGGAACATACCGCTTAATATCTTCCGGTTTTAAAACAAACCAACAAGTCATACAACCGCTCGCCCAATCAAAAAAGTAGGTAAACGGTAGTCCAGGGTATTTTTTACGAAAATAATCGGCAGAAAAAAGCTCTTCATCGGCCCACACCCCTTTCTTGCCCAAAACCCGCCTACTAAACCATAAAATAGCCCGCATATGGATTGCATGGGTAGGAACTTCGACTAACACCGCCGTTTTTGCAACACGTGCTTGCTCATGAAGCAATATCGCTTGTTCAGCCGGCTCAAAATGCTCAAGGAGTCCGAGTGAATACACGACATCAAACGCCTTGTCCAAAAAGGGCATCGCCATCCCATCGCCTAAAACCATTTCACAATTTTTTGCGAGCGCTTTCCCAAGCTCATAGGCACGCGGGGTTTTCTCGATTCCCACACAACGTGCGCCGGTTCGTTTTTGAAGACGAACCAGCGTTTGCGCTGTCCCAACTCCTAACTCAAGATACGAAGAAGCTGCTCCGCCCAATCGAATAACCCGGCGAGCAAACAGATCACCAAAGTAATATTCTCGTGCCCAATGAACGAGCTTGGCAAACGCTCCTGTTTCATCTTCGGATGCGTAATATCGATCCCACATTTCAAGGCTGTTATCATGCATAGTAGATCCGACCTTAGCATCTCTACAAGAGCGGCGAAACATCCACCCGAGTCTCCAGGGCATCTTGAATGCTTCAAACATGATGTGATGGTTGAGCTTAGACACACCTAACCGTCGATCACGAAGCGTGATGGGTATTTCTTTTGGTGGATGTCCTACGTAATAAGCGATGAACTTCAAAGAAGTGAGAAATGCATACCCATCGCCTAAAACAGGATAACGAAGCACCGCACTCAACACATCGCGTCTCCAGGCGATAAATCCAGACGTATTATCTCGCACGGGATACCGATGAAAGAATAGTTTCAAAACAAAACGTATGTAGGTGTTTGCGCTAAAACTTAAAAAGAGCCGTTGACGATTCCAATCCGGAGCAGATCCACCTGGCACATAACGAGATCCTGCCGCTACACCATGCGTTTGAGCTTCAGACAACAAAAGAAGAATGGATTTTGGATCATGCGAGAAATCCGCGTCCATTTGTACAATATACGTATATTCTGGCCACTGCTCCATGATCCACCGATGCGCATCAAGGTAGGCAACGCCGAGACCAAACTTTCCTCTGCGTCGCATCACATGGACACGGCGAGGCTGTTTTGCGGCAAGAACGGCTACGAGATCTGCCGTTCCATCTGGGCTCCCATCATCGACGATCAACACATCGATGGATAGACCGGGGACACACAACGCCTCAAGAATCCCCTGCATATTTTCTCGCTCGTTATAGGTAGGAATAACGACCAAGGCCGAGGTGGAAGATCGCTCTTTGTTATATGTCTCCACCCCCTGTATACGGGGATGGGCAACGACTAACGGCTCGTCAGTTTTCATAAACATCAGACAGTATGCGAGGTTTTTCCTAACGCTTGGACATCATATTCTACCATGAGCTTCACAAGCTCCTGAAACGAGGTACGCGACTTCCAACCCAGCACACGCTCTGCCTTGGTTGGGTCCCCCTTTAAGTGATCGACCTCCGTAGGACGGAGATAATGAGGATCAATGGCGACATAGGTCTTCCCTGTCTTTTTATCTATCCCACGCTCATTCGCTCCTTCCCCTACCCACGCAAGATCAATATCAAGGCAACGACATGTTTCGTCGACAAATTCACGAACGGTATGTGACTCACCCGTCGCGATCACATAATCATCCGGCGTAGGCTGTTGCAACATAAGCCACATCGCCTCGACATATTCTTGCGCATATCCCCAATCACGTCGCGCTTCAAGATTCCCTAATACAAGATGCGGTTGCTGATCAAGCTTTGTGCGCACGAGTCCCATCGTGATTTTTTTCGTGACGAAGTTCTCCCCTCTTCTGGGAGATTCATGGTTAAAGAGAATGCCGTTTGCTCCGTATAATCCGTACGCTTCACGATAATTTTTGATGATCCAATACGCGTATAGTTTTGCAACCCCATACGGACTACGGGGATGAAAAGGGGTGTCCTCATTTTGAGGAACGATGGGCGAAGACCCATACAACTCGCTCGTCGAAGCTTGATACAATTTGCTTGTTTTATCGAGACCAAGAATATGCATCGCCTCAATCACGCGCAACGTTCCAAGACCATCCACATCCGCTGTATACTCCGGCGTCTCAAAAGAAACCTGCACATGTGATTGCGCTCCCAAGTTATATACTTCATCTGGTTTGTATTTATTGAGAATACGCAAAATACTCGATGAATCGTTCAGGTCGCCGTATTCTAAGTGGAATCGTTCATTTCTATCGTTAAAATCGCGATGGATACCTTCTAGTCTCCAACGATTAAATGTAGAAGCACGACGAACCATGCCGATGACCTGATACCCTTTTTCGAGCAAAAACTCAGCGAGATACGATCCGTCTTGCCCGTTGACTCCCGTGATCAAAGCAATTTTCATATACGATTTTAGGGGGTATGTATCAAGAAATTGACGCTGAAGCACCTTCTGTTTTTAACCACTTCCCATCAACGCGGGTCAAAGTCGTTCTATCCGGTGCATGAAGCTTATGAGCAAGATAGTATACCTGCCAACACAAGATGGGACAACGACGACAAGGAATTAATAAAGGTACATATGGAAAACGTATGTAAAGCCCCTCAATAGCATCAATCCCAAAACCATTTTTTTTAAGCAACCGCACCATATCTAACATGGTCCAATTCTGTAAATGTTCACCTATGTCTGGATCACGTATCCAGATACGAAAAAACCAATTATGCAAAGTAGTCCACCAATCATTAGCTTGTGGCGTTGATAGAACAAGCTTGCCACTGGATTTAAGTACTCGATTCACTTCACGGAGAAAATGACTTGGGTTTTCCAGATGTTCAATCACGTCCCCCGCAATGACCGCATCAAATGTTTCATTTTTATAAGGTATGTGTTGCGTGTTTAAATCACATGCCACCACTTCTGTGTACCCCACCGGGGTGTGTTGAGGTACCACAATATCTAGGCCATGCGCTTCGCGAAGAAAGGGGTTCGGATTCGCACTACAACCGACGTCTAAAACAAGACCAGAACCAGCATAAACAGCTTGGCGACGCATTTTAAATTCAACGTGTGATTTCATAAGTTTATCCCCTCCTATACCTCCCCCCACTCGTCGCGTCCATCTCTTCCCAAGCATGCGCAACAAGCCCAACTGTGCGAGCGACCAGGAAGAGCGCATCAGCTCCTTCCATCGGAAAACGCATGTCAAGCATGAGTGCCCCAATCGCTCCATCAACATTTAATGGCAACGGAGCACCCTTACGCTCTTTCATCAAGCGCGAGACTTCAAGCGCAAGATCGAGATGAGGATGAGACACGAGATGTTGTTTGGCAAGATCAACGATCGTCGTCGTACGTGGATCTATCTCATATTCAGGGTGTCCAATCCCAGGTAACCGTTTTTTAGTTGCAAGCGCTTCTTCCACAATCTCTTCGGGGGTTTGGCCCGCTTTTATCGCCTCTTGAATCCATGCGCCGGCAGCCGTTGCTGCATTACCGTGACGTGGGCCGAGCGTTAAAAGTCCTCCGGCCACTGCATCTACGAGGGGCTTTCCGCAACTCGCGATCGTTCGAGTGACTTGAGTGCTAGGTGGGGCAATGCCATGGTCCACACAAGCAACAAAGCAAGCGTTGACGAGGAGCTTTTCTGTCGCAGTTGGCAAGCGACCAATCCACGTTAAACACAAAACAGATATAAAATCTTGTTCGCGTATGAGTTTCGAAATCGGAACATCACGCAGATGATACTCGCCATTTTTTATTAGGCCAAAAGAAGATAAAGTGGACATAATCAGCTCATAGAAAAGGGAGTATCTCCCCCGTCATCGCTCCGCTCGACGTCCCCCTCTTATCTTAAGCGGGGGAGCTAGCTGCTGACCTCCACTTAAAATAAGGGGAGGTGTCGCGAGTTAGACGAGAGGCGGATGGGATAGTCTTTGACATGCTTCAAACATCTCGCGTAGTGACCCCGTACACATATACCCTTTGGCGCAAATCGCCGCACGCAGCCCTGGCACAGATCGATCATCTTCGCCCAGGACAGTCCCTGTGTGTCCGTAGGGCATACCGCGAGGAAGGGTATCTAGCACATCGCCCGGCATGAGGATAGCAAGCGGTTTATAAACCGCAAACTCACCATTTGCGAGTGCTGTCAAGACGGGGTGTCCAGGCTCTGCAAACATCACGATAGAAGAAACGTCCTTGGAATCTTCCGCGTGGCTGATTGCGTCGCGAAGAGAGGTGCCTACAACACGATCTCCGCCCACCGCGCATGCGAAGCGGACACCAATTCCACGCCGAGACAGCCCCATAAGCAGCTCGTTTGTCATCCCCCCAGAATTAGAGATGACGGCAAGCGATCCTTCTTTCAAGACACGAAACGGATCTTCGCCACCAATGTAGCCGATGCGAAACTTTGGAAAGTTGAGATACCCAACAGAACTTGGACCCAAAATATGCACGCCAACTTCTTGTGCTTTTTGTCGCATCGCAAGCACATCATGCACGGGAATATTCTCGGTAAGCACGTGGACAAAACGAAGACCTGCCAAGAGCGCATCTTCGACGGCTCCCAGCACACGCATAGGCGGCACGACGATACTCGTCACTTGGATATTTGGAAACGCTGTTTTTGCTTCCGCAACAGAGTTAAATATAGGACGATTCTCGACAAGCTGCCCCCCTTTACCCGGCGTCACTCCGGCCACAACGCGCACACCACTCCCAAGCAACCACGTTGCCATTCGCATCCCCTCTTTGCCCGTCATCCCTTGAATAAGAACCTCTGTGTCCGATGAAAATCGTTGCCACATAATACATTATTTACTTACAAGATCCGCCACACATTGGGCAGATGTCTCGAGATCGGTATCTCCACGATGAAACGTGAGTGAGATCCCTCGTTCGGACGCCCATGCGATCGCGTCTTTTTGAGCCGCATCCGCGTTTGGCCCATCACGACGGATCACGACAGGAATACGAATGCCTACATCATCCATCGCACCGAGCACAGCCATGACAGTCGCCTGAATATCTGTAAAGTTCGCAAAAGATCCAGCGATCCACAGCGCTTTGAGTCCAGGCTTCGAGAGCACGATCCCCGCTGCCTTTCGTAAACTTTCTGGATCAGGATTGCCACTCGATTCAAGATAGTTACTTGGTTTCACACCCACACGCATCAAAGCATCCATCGCAAGCAAGCTCGCTCCACCGCCGGAAAGAATGACGGCTACATCTCCATCAAGCTCAACATAACGCCCCATCGTGCCACGATGTCCCGCAGAATCAAGTAAGACGCTGAACGCTTGTTCTCGCTCTGTCTTGCCCACTTTACGCAAACGATGCGAAAGAAAATCTGCCCATTCTGGATGACACGACCAAGCGGCATCATCAAGCTCAATCTTTGCATCGAGAGCGAGACATGAACCGTCGGATAGGATCGCGAGAGGGTTGATCTCCATGCTTAGAGCATCGTGCACAGCCATCGCGCTGTATAATATTCGCAAAACATCTTTGATGGATTCTGAAACACGTACCGACTCCCAATCATGCTCTTCACGAATAGACAAAGAAGTAGCCTGAGCGACTCCCATTCCACCTTCCGGGGAATAGTTGATTCGCAAACAGCCCTGTTCACGATCAATATCACAACTCACAAGCCATTCGGCGACGTGTTTTATTTCTGGGTCACAGACGAGACCGGCACAAGGGGTTGCACCCAAAGCCTCGTGGATCGCCACAATCGCCCCTCGTAGCTCGGTTTTGCTGACCACACGACGCACAAGACCAGATTTGCCACGACGGCCTTGAAGAACTTGCGCTTTGAGATACCACGGGTGAGACCAATCGAGCACGCTGAAGATACTTTCCGCTTCGTCTAACGACGAAAAACATCCTTGCGGGATTGCGATGCCGAGGCGATGAAGGAGTTGTTTACCGTCGTGTTCGAGGAGGAGCATACGCGCTGGGATCCTTTAGGGATTTAAAATAGGGGAAGGAAGCTGAATCTCATAATCTGTTAAGGCTTGTTTTTGTCCATTTTAAGCAAAATATATGACTTTCCAATCATTTTAGCTTTAAACAGGTTTTTCATATTGACCCCCTCTGCAACCAGAGTCGTGTTTAGAGAGGTACTAGACGCACCATTAAACTCAAAACATAAGTTTTTAGTCGATGAACATGATGTTTTATTCTGCTCATCTATAAGCCAAATCTCATCAAATTGAGCTCGTGGAATGCTGCGTGGTACGCCTACAGAAATCGTAAATGGAAAAGCATTGTTCTGAAAACTCGAGTCCTCTAAAATTCTAAAACGACGAAACACGGGAACGTCCGTTGATTGATCCGTGAACGCAATAGACGCCTTATTCAGTATAGGAACTTGAAAATAGCCGCTTTTTATAATCACGAGAGCGCGTGAAGATATAGGTGCTTGACGAAGTTCGACGTCTAAACGTTTTATAGAAGAAGGTTGCCAGAAAAGTAGGGCTGTTTTTGTCAGAACGGCTATAGATCCCAACATACAGAGCGCTCCTATTGTTTTGTACCAGGACATTTCATGCATCAAAGAAAGAGCCACCACGAATATCACCATCACCGTGAAAGGAAGTTCATATCGAAGATCAACACCAAAACCAAGAACGATATAAAACAAAAAATACACCAAAGCAAGATGAAGAAAAATAACGTGGGTTAGCTTGATTGAGCTTCTTTTCAATACGAGCCTGAGACAAGCAAGAAAAAATAATACAGCTAACAAAGGGTGCGTGCTCCACAGAGCCTCCCATGGCCAAGCTGCCCGATCAAACCATGGGTGCAGAGAAGAACTTGTAATCAACCTTACATTGTTGAAATGCGATAATTGACGAGCTAGTTGAAAAAAATTTTGAATAAAGGATAGGTGGATTAAAATAAATAATCCGATACCCACCATCATCCAAGACCGTTTTAATGCTGCAAGCACATCACGTATACTAATATGTTTCAACATCACTGCATCAGCAATCCAGAGGAAGGTCAGACTACCAAGCATCACTTGGCTCCAGGAAAGAAGCGTGAGCAATATCAGCGTATTAATATATAATGACTTCGTGGTTGGAGCACCACCTTGTCGAATGCTCCACTCCCGCGAAACCACCGACCATCCAGCTAAAATCTCGATCACGGCATAGAGAGGCCACACCTTTGATGTGTGTGTAAGTGGTATAAAAATGCTCCCACTACACAACAGTGTGACGATAAAAAAACCAAACCAAAGGATCGATTCGTTCTTCAGTTGCTTAGATAGCTTAAAACACTCGACGATCAGCCAAACAAGAGAGACATACACAACAGCACCGTTGACTAACCGTCCAATATGGACAAGATCTCCCCAATAAAAAGATATCCAGGGGGCTATTGTGTTTGCATGTGCACCAAAAAATATCGATACAGCACCACCCACAGCCACCAGCACAAAAATTATGTAGGTGAGAACTCCTCCATAATAGGCTGCCGTTGGATCGTGAATCCACCCTGGTAACGTATGATTCTGAATCGCTTTTATTGCGCTTGTCAAAAAATACGTCTCATCTCCTATCACGCTGGGTTGATTCCCAAACGGATTCGGATTGATGAAAAAAGCGCCTCCGATCAAAAACGCAATCATCAATAATGATGATATAAGTATTTTTTTTATCCCGCCTGCTTCTAAAAATTTCATACCAACTTTCTAGACACCATGTGTCCCGATGCGTCTAACCGTCCAAGTAATACCGCCGACAAGCTCTGTTACTTCAAGCACGACAACAAGCATACCTCGCTTAGCCAAATAGCATCCAGCCGTAAGACCAGCAGACCCTGCACCTATAATAACCTCTGAATGGTCGAGAGTTCATGATAGCATATATATATGTTCATCAAATTTATCTTCGTTCAAACATCATCGTTGAACCATACCCAAAATATCGCAATAAAGGCCACTTACAAAAATGATCGAAGAATCTCACGAAAGATAACAAAGAAGTAGCACATGGTAAGCACAACGTGCTCGCTTCATAAGAAACCATCCTCCACTTTGGATGCCGTAATCTTCGTTTGACAATCCATAAAAAACGCCAAACATGAGGCGGTTCATCCTGACCCGCGTATCCTTCCTGTACGCCCTCACCGCTAAGGTTACAAAGCGTACGTAAAAAACCTAATGGGATAGCCACGAGTGATCGTTTTGAGAGTTTCCAGTATCCACAATCACCCCCCAAGAGAGCGAGAGCACAAAGATTGAACCCTGTGGGAAGAGCGGCAACAATATGTTTATGAGCTACACGACAAAGCTCTTGCCATTCCGCATCAAAATCAGGGAGATGCTCAAGCACGTGTGAGCTCACGGCCACATCAAAAGACTTATCTGGAAAAGGCAGGTGTTCGGCATCGCCTACACAAAAATTTGTAAAGTGGCTTAGATCCAACTTTTGTGCCTCCGTACGAGCCCAATCAGTATTGGGGGTCGAAAGATCAACACCTGTAGAGGCTATCCCTTTTTTGGCAAGCAACAAACCAATTGATCCCTCACCGCGCGCTGCATTCAAAACGAACATATCTGCATCAATACGATCTATAATCATTCTGTATTGAGCCTCATGGACATAACGTCTTATGGAAAAAGGAGACCTAAGACGCTTATCCAGAGTCGTGTCCGCGTAAGTTTCGTAAAAAGATTTTATTTCACGGTCATAAGACATACATCAGATCAGATCTAGCAGTTCAACACCTTTGTGTGTACGCTACCGTTTGAATGTCTCTGCGTCAAACGATAAAATATATTCTGCTGGAACTAGGAAAACATCTGCACATAGACACGATTTTTTATGCAAGAATTCTTGGTTGGGTGGGTGTAAATTACAGCACCAGCGTTCTTCGAGGTATCACTACCACTTTTCTACTCGCTCGTTGGCTCCCCGCTGAAACGTTTGGTGCGTTTAGATATGTCATCGCAATTTACGGGCTTGCAAGTATTTTTTCTTTTTCGTCATATAATTCTGGTGTGATCAGAGGGGTTGCAGCGAATGACACGGAAACCGCTTGGGCGGCAGGGAAACAGATGATCAAATATTCTTTCATTGGTAGTTCAGTCATTATCGGCGCTGGGATCGAGCGCTTATGGAATGGTGAAGCGACAATTGCAACATGCATTTTTGTCTCCTCACTCTTTTTTCCTTTCGCAAGCGCAAGCAGTCTCTATGGATCCGTTCTCACAGGCAGTCGTAAAATAGACACCCTGTCGAAACATCATTCCATGAACAACATTCTTTTCATCCTTGTATTTTTACTGTCATTATATCTCGGCAGGAAGAATCTTGTCGTGATTACTCTCGCTTTTTTTGGAGTGGACGTGATACTAAAAAGTCTACTGACGCTCTATCATCTTTCTAAACTCGAACGTCGTGGTTCTGCCGCAAAACATCTTGAGCTCGGTTCACAGCTATCAGCCATGGGCATCGCTCAGGCTTTTGCACATCAAATTGATCAGTTTATTATCCAAAGGTTTTTTGGGTATACCGCTTTAGCCAATTACAATATCGCGATACTTATCCCGGAACAGATTATTGATTTTATCAAAGGGTTTAGCGGAATTCTGCTACAAAGAAAAACAGAAGAGCCCCTTAATGAGCGAGCAAGCATCCAATCCACACGAAAACAGATGATGTATTTTTTTTACTGCACCGCACTCCTTGTTGGCGTCTATGCTCTCGCAGCGCCTCCGTTTATTAAACTCTTTTTTCCAAAATATACATCCCAAATTATTCCAACAATTGTTTACGCTTTCGGCATCATAGGTACCGCTAGCAGCATCGGCTTCGCATGGATGCAGGCACGCCACCGTATCAAGGATCTCTGGAGATTTTCGCTTGTCAATGGTACGTTACAGATTGTATTGACAACAATGCTCACCCCTCTTTTCGGAAGCATGGGTGCAATTTTTGCAAAAACGGTGACACGAATTATCAATATTCCTTTTTGCATACCAATAAAAGAAGCACGAAAGATAACCACGTAACTCCCGATATTTACTATGCTTGCTCCTGTGCTAGACATACATCAAACACTCCAAGAGGAAGAATATACTCTTCCATACCATTGGTTCTGGACGCCTGACAGCGAGGCAGGCAGATCATATTTCTCCTACCTTTCCCGTGTAGTAGAACTCATTCCTCATACAGCTCAAACACTTCTAGATGTGGGCTGTGGAGACGGACGAGCTACCGCATATCTCGCAGAGAGGTGTCCGCACTTACAGATAGAAGGCATGGATTACTCGGAACGTGCACTAGAGCACGCACGTATTCTTGGTAAATCTAACATCATCCAATGGAGACTAAGCAATCTTTATGGAGATACTCATCAAGAATCGGAAGTCTTTAACGTCATCACCGCTATAGAAGTGATTGAACACATCCCCCCCGAAGAACTTGCCGCATCTCTTCGTCGAATCAGAGAATACCTACAAGAAGACGGCTATCTTATCGTGACCACGCCATCAACGCTCATGCCTCGTCCAAAGAAACACTTTCAACATTTTACACCCGCCACGTTAAGACAGGTCATGAACGATGCTGGATTTAAAATTATAGTTATAGAGGGTCAGGAGAGAATGAATCATATCTTTTTTTTCATCTATAAATTAGTAGATAATAGATGGTGGTCTATAAAACCATTTATGCGATGGCTTAATAACAGTGCGTATCCTCGATGGGTGAGTCCTAGTGACCCATATCAAGCTCGACGGTTGATTGTGGTTGCAACGCCGGAGAATAAAAATCCCCCTCATGCAGATGAAGGGGAGTGAGATAGAGCTTTCTTACGAATACTAGAGACGGTAGCTCACGAACAAACGAATTGATGAAGGAGCTAGATAGATACCTGAGAGAAAATAAGTGGTGTTTACCGGTGCTACATCATCTCGATCATGGACAGTAATAACACCAATCCATACATCTGTTGATCCGCTAGTCAAATAACTTCGTCCCAGAGCATTCATGGGAATGGAGTGAGCCATTCTGTCTTCCCAAAGAGCATTGGGAGCCTCGCCAAGAGGCGATCTCATATACCAGTGTTCTATTGCATAATCCTCCAACACAAGCGTGAGCCCCACCCCATCCCTCGGCACGAATGGAACCAAGGCGAGTACCGTATTCGCTACGTTACCCCACATAGGAAGAGCGGAAAACTCTAAACGAGCACCAACAACAACAGCTCCAAGAGGGAGAGTAGCGACCGAAAAACGCAATGCAACGCGTCCGAGTCCATAACTCGGATGACCACTACCGTCCAAACCACGAAAGCCCTGTACTATCAAAGTAAGGCCACTCATTTCAGCTCGTGGAGCGGCACGGAATGCAGCCCAACTCCCATCAGTAGTACTACGCCAGCTCTCAACAATGTAGTCATGTGTTACTGTAGGCGTAAAATACATCGCATCTAGACATACAGCAGCTACACAAGCAATCCCAGTCGGACATGATCCACGGCACCTGCCACAGTTAGCAGGATCGTTCGTAGTGTTCACACACCTCCCAGCACAGAACGCCTGACTAGCCGGGCACGGTGCATCCGCAAAGATATCCGGTGGCACATCTTCGATGTTGTCGATCGATGCATCGGTAGATGGCACGTCCACAGACAGTGTTGCATCGCGTGCCTCAACAGCATCCACGCTATCAAGGACCACGATATCCATCGGCGGTGAAACATCTTCGACACTGTCGGTAGCAACGTCTGCACCCGCTTCCATGATATCGGCGACGATCACATCCACTCCTCCGTCGAGAACGTCGATGAATGAAGGGCTGTCTATTGCATCGACGATCATCATGTCCGTGACCGCGAGTATGTCAGTCAGCGATGGAACGTTATCGAGATCGCTAGCATTGTCACCGTTAGTGACATCTACGAGAACGTCTCGAGAATGATCGTCAGCTCCTTCATCAGTCACGGCGACTGTATCAGTTGAACCGTCTATCCTCCCAACTCGCAGCCACACGAGACCATCCCAGCATCCCACGAAGGACACGAGAACCGAGAACGTCAGTACTGTCAGCAGAAAGTTTGATACTCTTCCATTGTGAATGAACATGACTCACACTCCTCTACTTTTGTTGATCTTCTTGAACCGTGCTCCAACCTTACATCAGCGTAAAGAGGAACGCGATACCTTGGCAGATTTTTCATTTTTTGTCTACACTTTGTATGCGTCCACCCAGTTTTGCACTCCTTTGGAGTTAGACGATCTAAAAGATACGGGATCGGGGCTTCCATGCCAAGAGATTCGTCATAATGAACCTCCCCGTCAGCAAACTGAAGGGATATCTGAGCTCAGAAGGCGCCGTCAGCGAATTCAAGCCCTCAATGCACCACCCCTGATTCTTTGAGCTCTTTGAAGCATAGATTGGGAGATCGGTAGCCCAGCTCCTTCCTCGGTCGGTTCGAATCATTTCTTGACTAAAAAACACTCCAAGGGAGCTGTCATAATGCTATTTTTTGAGGGCGGTTTTTATAATGGAAGATAAAATTAAAAGACCGTGTTTTATGGGAACAAGATTGGATCTACCTGCTGGGCGTCGACGGTAGGTGATCGGCACATTTTTAATCCTGTACCCTTTTTGGGCTGCTCGTATGATCACCTCGGCTTCATACCCATAATGATCTACTTGCATGCCTATGTCTTTTAGAACAGGCTTTCGGAAACCTTTATAACCCGCAGGCATATCGGAAACGCGTTGACCAGCGGCCCAAGAAGTAACCAGAGAAAGAAGCCAAATGCCAAAATGTCTCACGGGCGTGACGGATTTATATTCTGTAAAGGCTCCAAACTCGTAGCGTGAACCCACGGTCATGTCGTAACCCGTTCTAAGCGGTTCAATCATTTTAGGTATATCGAACGGCATGAATTGATAGTCAGCATCCATCTGAAGAACGTAGTCACCTTTTACAAGAGGCATGGCGGCTCGAAGGGCTGCGCCCTTACCCTTCCATTCCCCCGTTTGAACAATGATCGCCCCTTCTTTGGCGGCGACTTCTGCGGTGCGATCTGTGGTTTTACCGTCTAAAATAACCAAAACTTCAATATCGTAATCTTTGACTTCAAGACATTCTCGAACAGTTTTCCCGATCACGTCTTCTTCGTTTAAGGCCGCCATGGTAATGGTGACCTTCGGTTTATTTAAATCATTCATATCTAGGTATTGATGGGAGCATATAGGAGGGGCGAGCTGTGATCAAGCTGCTATAGTGAAATCGTAATCTTTTAAAAAAGCATCTATACTTTCCGCTGAAGCAGGAAGATGGGGCGCTTCTTTCAAAGCCAAGTAGCGTTGAGTGGACAAAGCTGGGCTTCTGTTCGCGTTGCCTGTACGTGCCTTCCACGTGGCAAACGAAATCTCTTCAAGGACGGGACGTGGGACGAAGTGAGCGACTTTATCTGCGAGAAGACGAACGAAATCTCTGTTAGACAGAATATCTGATCCACCAATATGCAAGATTCCTCGGTAACGATTTTTCACCAAGTATAAAATAGAGCGAGCCGCGAATGAGCTGTAGATAGGATTTATGAACTCATCGGTGATCGCTGTGGTTATCTTATGGTTAGACCAGCCCGTGATGAGCCTCCGTACGAAGTCGCTTCTTTGTGTGTAAGTGGAACTGAATATGTTTATCGCTCTGGGTACGAGAGTGATTGCATAGGCTAAAGTAGCTTGTTCGCCAGCATATTTACTTTTGCCATACACGGAAGACGGGAATGGTTTATCTTCCTCTCTATAACCATCTTGAGTGGCTGGCAGTCCGTCAAAAACGGCATTGGAAGAAATATAACAAAACTGGATTCCTTCATGGTTGCTGATTGCGGCGATCCTTCCAGGACAATTGGTATTTAAGAAATAAGCTTCCTCTGGGTTAGTTTCTGCCTCCATTGGTCGCGCGATGCCAGCCGCATAAATGATGGCGCGTGGACGAGTTTCGAGTATCAATGTCTCGACGGCGTCTAGATCATGAAGATCTAGTGCCTTATGCGTTGGAGCAATCCATTCAATGTCCTCGCCCATTTCTAAAAGTTTGCTTCCTAGCATGCCGCTACCCCCGAAGATCAAGATCCGATCCATAGATGATGCGTGGATTTGGTAAAGGGATGATGAAGTTTCCCCTGTAGCCTTTTTTTCGCAGTTTTGGCATGAGCTCTGCTGCAATATGCCAAGAAAAAAGCAACGCAAATTCAGGTTGGTCGGTGAAGAGCTTCTCCTCGGAAACGATCGGAATGAGTGTTCCCGGGAGGTATTTGCCGATTTTATGTGAGCCTGCAACCTCAACGGTACATTCAATGATATCACTTTGCAGCCCCGTGTAATTCGCTAGAATGGTACCACGAGAAGGAGCGCTGATGCCAAATATGCGCTGGTTTTTCTCTTTGATTTGGCAGAGCAGACTTTGAAGTGAGAGCTTGGATTGTCGAGCTTTGTTTCTGAAAGCAGTAAAAGCGTCTTCGCTCGTAACCACATCCTTTTCTTTCTTTAGTTGCTCTTTGACGCTTGTCTGAATAATATAGCGTCCTGGACGGGCAGCGTAGACGCGAATCGAACCACCGTGACTTGGGATTTCCTTAGCATGGAATACTTCTAGCCCATGCATCTCAAGGAGGAATTTTAAACTATGTAACGAATAATAACGCAAGTGCTCATGATAAACCGTGTCATATTGAACGTCTTGCAGCAAAGGAAGGAGGTAATGGGATTCAGAAATAAATACGCCATCTTCTCTCAAAAGAGACAAGATATCATTCAAAACTTGATGGATATTATCAATGTGAGCAAAGGCGTTTGTAGCGGTGATAATTTTTGCTGTGCCAGTTTCTTGTTGAATGCGAGCAGCTATTTCATGTGTAAAATAATCAAGAATCGTTGGAATACCTTGATCAATCGCCTGCTGTCCAATCGCTTCTGGAGTAACGCCCAAGACCCGCATAAATCCTTTGAACTTTGCTAGAAGGTTACCGTCATTCGACCCAATATCTAGAATGAGGTCGTTTGTGTCAGGGTTGATCAGTGCTCGACACTCCTCTGACAGCTCTTGAAAATTCTCTCTTAGCACTTTGGTGGTGCTGCTTGTGTACGGATATTCTGGGGGAAAAAGTACCTCTTTATTGACAACGGTGCCTAATTGAACAAGATGGCAGCGTGGGCAATGCAAAAGCTGTGCTGGAAAACTTGGTTGTTCAACGGGAACGCTGCCAACCAAGGGCATGCTATTGACTGGGGGCATGTAGCCCAAAAAAAGAATCTCCTTGAGATCTGGAGAATCACAAATCTGACAGTTTGTTACTGATATACTGTGAACTGATTTATTTGGAGTGTTTGTCATATAGATGGCAAGTATTAGGTGTGAGATGCGACATAATTCGCATACCACAGAACAGTCTTTTTAAGACCCTCATCAAGTGATGTTTCTATGGAAAAATCGAGCTCTTTATGCATCTTTGTGGTGTCTGGACAACGTCTAAGCGTTCCTCCTTCGCGTAACTCTCCAGGAAGGATATCAACAGTTTTGCCTAGAATTTTAGCAATGTGAAGAGTGATATCCTTGATCGAAACTTCCTCCATGGAGCCTATATTATACGTTTCCATGTGCTTTCCACACTTGATAATTTTGAGCAATGCTTTTGTAAAATCATCAATATAAATAAATGCACGCGTTTCCTCGCCGTTCCCTTGAATCAGAAAGGGTGTTGATGTTTTCGATGCTACTTCTCTTGCCATGCGCATGGATAGTTGAGGAATAACGTGCTCAAATCCCATGTCTGGACCGTAGACATTGTGAGGGCGAAAAATCATGGCACGTTCAAGAAATTTACCTCCGTAGTGAACCGTTATGAGTTCTGATAGGAGTTTTCCGCCAGCGTAAGAATATCTGGGATTATAAGCATCGGGAATGACCATGGGGACATGTTCGGGAGTAGGGATGATAGATGGCTGATGGTAGACTTCAGAACTTGAAGCGGTGATCAATTCTTTTACACCATGGTTTCTGCAGGCATCCATGATATTCATGATGCCTTTCACGGCTACTTCAAGGACAAGGTCAGGTTTTTGATAAAAAAACTCCGTTCCATTCACACAGGCTAAGTGGATCACCCCATCCATGTTCTGACAGGCTTTGTCTACAGCTTGCGCATCTCGAATGTCCGCTTGAACGTAGTCAAAACTATTTGAGCAATCTTCAAGTCTTTGTAAAGATCCACGGGAACCATTGTCCAAAACACGTACGTGGTAACCTTCTTTTATAAGACCTTTCACGAGTGCATTGCCGATAAAACCAGTTCCGCCGGTCACAAGATAGCGCTTCATAGCTATGATTTTTGAAAGAAAATCTGATTAGTTTTACTGACGTTCCAGATATCCACAATCCATGCTCCCGTGGAAATGGTCGAATAAATAGCCTCGAACTCGTGTGCAAAAATGCTATGGTTGATAGCCAGAAACACAATATTGGCTTCATGCAGGGCTTGGTCGCGCTCAGTGTTAGGATAGAGAAAATGCTCGCGTGCGTCCTCAATGGAGGCGCCTAAGTGAGGTTCGTGTACGACGATTGACGATGGTACTTCTCGTTCTAGGTAGCGAATGAGTTTTGGAATAAGGCTATCTCGAATATCATCGCTGTCGCGTTTGAATGTGGCTCCTAAAACAGCGATGCTCTTATTGTGAATAGTGGTTCGTTGTTTGAGTTTGTGGATGAGAAAAAGGGGTGTATATTCATTCACTCGCCAGGCGGATAAGAAAAGATCACAATAAGGATGGTCTTCAGAGATCATGCCAAAATCCTTTCTCAAACACGCTCCTGCCGCCATCCCCGGGGAAGGAATCTGACTCCGTGGATAATCCTCGTTGGCAAGTGTTAATATATCGTAGATATTCGTATCGTAGTGATCTGCAATCACGGCTAAGTGGTTAGCGATAGCAAAGTTCACATAACGATAAATATTACAAAAAAGCTTTGTGAGTTCAGCGGTCACATAATCCGTATGGAAGCATTTTGGCCCCAGACGAGAAAAGAGTTTTTCCGCTTTCTCCCCGCTTTTAGCATCTTCAGTCCCTATGATTTGAGGGAGAGTAGCCAACTCGATTTTAGCTTTTCCTCCGGCTAGACGTTCTGGGCAAAAAGCGAGAAAGAAATCTTGTCCAATGCGTAAAATTGTTTTTTGTTCAATATATCGACCAATGGTACGCGTGGTACGAGGAGCGACGGTACTTCGAAGAATAAGGGTATGTCCCTTGCGCAGAAAGGGGATGATAGTATCTATCACTCCCATGACTTGGCTGAGATCGGTTTCTATGTGCTGACGCAAGGGAGTTCCAACGGTAATAATGATATGTTCTACCTCGGATAAACGACTGTGCTCGGTTGTAACTTGTAATTTTTTTGAAGCGGTCAGTTCATCATAGCCAGGTTCGGTAAAAGGCATCTTGCCTTGTCGTAAGCTTTCGAGCTCTTTATCGAATCTTTCGATGCCAAGAACCTTTAAGCCTTTTTCGACGAAACTAAGGGCGAGTGGAAGACCTACGCGTCCTAAGCCAACGATCCCAACATCGATACTGAAAGGAATGTCCTTCATATCTTTTATAATAATGACCGAGATGTTAGCATCGGTTTACACACAAAGCAATGCAAGTATGAGAACTATACCAAGAATAGAATTCTCACCTACTTTGGAGAGTCACGAGGAAAAGGTGAAAAGATACGCTTTCCCGCAAAAAGGACGTTATAACCTTCCGTATGATATGATTCCCTGAATAGGGGTGTTAATTTCATAAAAAACGCATCAGATAAAACCCTTGCGTAATCCAAACCACCCTCGCGCCCCCTCCCTAAAACTCCACCAACGATAGCATAAAAAGACTCGATTATACACCCACGGCAAAACTAGCTCACCAGCAAAACGTCCTCGTATATCGGTGATTGTTACCCTTGCCAATTGACCGAGAAAACTTCGCAAATTATACCAAATAATCCAATAAAACAAGTGCTTCCAACTTGGATTCTTTAAGGCTTTTCCCTCTAAAATAGCATATCTTTTTGAACGTTCGGCGAGGCTAGAAGGTGACGGCTCTGGACACAAAATCACGACGTCATGATAAACATGGTTAAGACCTTCTGGGATCAAAAACTTTTCATGCACCAATCGTTCTGCGATACGGATCCCTTTTGAGCGTGCAAACAGACGAAAGTAATGCGCATTATAAAAGGGGCTGTTACGAATGACCCGTCCGTCGGCTAAAACAGGATAGCGCCTTATCCAGTGCACTTCGTCACGCCTATCCTCAGCTACCACAGAACGGATCATCTCCACACATTCTGGTGTCAATACCTCATCAGCATCTAATACAAGTAGCCAATCATATCGAGATTTATTCCACGAAGCCATCCGTGTTTTAGGAAAATCCGTGATCCGTTGATTGGGTTCATCCGTATCGAATTGCTTTTCGACGCGCACTCCCAACGAACGCGCGTATTCCCCCGTTCCGTCCGTGCTATTGCCATCGACAAGAAAAACATCATCGAAGGTCTCTACCAAAAAAGGTAACGCTTGAGCAAGCTTCTCTCGAGAATTGAGTGTCAGGATAGGAACGGAACAAGGGATCTTCATACACCGTAGTGCTCTCGTACAGCCTGGATCACTTGGCTGATCTCTTCATCCATCATCATCGAAAATAATGGTAACGACAAAATTACTTCAGAGAGCTTCTCCGCCTCCGGACACGAACCAACGCCTTCACTATAGGCCGCCATCGCTGGCTGGAGATGAATGGGGATGGGGTAATGAATCGCCGTGTGGATCCCCTTTGCTTCCAATCTCGTTTGCAACGCCCCACGATCAGATACTTGAATGACAAACAGATGATACACGTGCTGATCCTTTGGTAACGCCGGCGGTAACACAAGAGGCAATCCTTGCAGACCGTCTCTATACCTATCCGCAATCTCTTGCCGACGTTCGTTCCCTGCCTGTAGACGCTTAAGTTTGATGCTCAAAAAAGCGCCTTGCAAAGCCTCCATTCGCAAGTTTGATCCGAAAAAATCATGACGATATTTTTCACGCAAGGAGCCATGCACACGAACGCCTCGCAAACGCTCCGCAAGTTCATCGCTGTTTGTAACGACCGCACCTCCTTCACCCAACGCTCCTAGGTTTTTGGTCGGATAAAAGCTAAAACACCCCACATCCCCTATCGTTCCGGCGTATTTTCCATCCATGGATGCTCCATGTGCCTGACAAGCGTCTTCTATGATACGAAGATTTTTTCGAGTCGCAATCTCTTGCAACGGCCCCATCTCCATGATGCGCCCGTACAAATGGACAGGGATGATCGCTTTTGTTTTTGGTGTACACAACCTCTCTGCTTGCGCAAGGGAAACATGATACGTTGTCGGGTCAACGTCGCAAAACACGGGACGTGCGCCCGTCATGACCACCGCTTCAGCCGTCGCAATAAATGAATTCGTTGGCACGATAACCTCATCCCCGTGACCAATGTCTAGTGCTAACAATGATGCGTAGAGGGCGAGCGTTCCATTACTGACAGCAATCACGTGCTTTACATGCAACGTTTTTGCAAAATCCTCTTCGAATTGAGCGACTTCTGGGCCTAAGAGAAATGTTCCACTACAAATCACACGATGCGCTGCTTCTTCGTAGGAAGACAAATCCAACTTGATTTCACGAGTGATATCGATAAAAGGGACAGCCATAGGATTTTATTCACCTGTACGCAGTTCACGAATCACACACGCCGGATTTCCGGCTACGAGTGCTCGAGTCGGCACAGATTTTGTCACTACCGCACCTGCCGCAACCAAAGCCCCTTCTCCGATTTCGATCCCAGGCAGGATCGTGGCTCCCGAGCCAATACTCGCCCCTTTACGCACAAAAGTACACTCTAATGTCCAGTCCGCATCTGTTTTTTTGCTCCCATCTGCATTGGTTGCACGTGGAAATCGATCATTCGTAAACATGACACCGTGCCCAATGAACACCCCCGCTTCCAATGTCACGCCTTCACATAAAAAGCTATGCGAAGAAATCTTACAACGCGCACCAATCACGACCCCTTTTTGGATTTCTACAAATGGACCAATGCTCACATCATCACCGATATCACATCCGTATATGTTGGCATATGGAGCGATGCGGACTCGCGTTCCAAGAGTTACGTCTCTCACCATACTTTATCTCATAGGAATAAACGATCCTTCCCCTTCCAACGATTCTATCCCCGCTTCCAACATGCGCACCACACGTAACCCCGCCTCTCCATCCGTTTCTGGAACGCGTTCTTCACGAATCGCTGATAAAAATTCTTGGATTTCTAGATACAACGGTTCTTGCTGCTGCACATACGGGATGTGGACATCTCCGGTCCGCAACTGAGGATACATCGGTGTATCGAGCTTTGGATCATACGTCCCACAATCATACACACGCAGAGGTTCGTTTAGGCTCATATCATCGTACACAATCATCTTCTTACTCCCTGTTACTACCATTTGACGCTGCTTGAGTGGCGAAAACCAATTGACATGGAGGTGTCCCAAAACATCATTTCCATAATCCATTGTCATGTACGCCATCGTGTCTTGTCGTCGAGAAGGATGCGCGACGTGTTGGGCTCCATACGCTGAGATTCGTTCTGGCTGCCTTCCTCCCATCACCGCTTCAAAAATAGAAAGATCGTGCGGCGCAAGATCCCAGAGGACGTTGACATCGTGACGAAACAGTCCAAGGTTTACCCGCACGGAATCCATATAACAGACGTCCCCAATATCCCCACGTCGAATCATCTCAACCATCATCCGCACCGCCGGCTTGTAATGAAATACATGACCTGCCATCAAACAAAGACCGCGTTTCTTCGCGAGATCGATGAGCGCTTGTGCATCAGTCACGGTATACGTCATCGGCTTCTCGATGAGTACATGGAGTCCTGCTTCGAGAACTTGGCGCCCAACATCCGCATGGGTAAGCACCGGAGTAACAATAATCGCTGCTTGATATCCAGCTTTGAGTGCCTCCTCTAGACTCATCTCGATACACGTTCGTGGAAACTGGCTCGCGACCGTTTGAGCTTTGGTGCGGTCTACATCAAAAATCCCTATCCGCTCGACTTCTGTACATCGAGTAAGATTTCGCACGACGTTTGGCCCCCAATATCCAGCTCCAATAACAAGCACGTTCATACAAAAAGGACTGTATCACGCTTACTCTTTCTGCAAAATATCCATCACTCGCACGCCCGTTTGCCCATCACCGAATGGGTTTTCCCACTGTCGTAATCTCCCCATCGCCGCTCGCATGACCGCCTCAAGTAGATCTTTGTCTGGATGGTTATGCAACGTATTTGCGCCAACGTGTACTGTTTCCGGTCGTTCGGTGTTTGCACGAAGTGTCACACAAGGAACACGCAAAATACACGCTTCCTCTTGAAGACCACCAGAATCTGTCAACACAAGTTCCGCCGAGGCTTGCAAACGCAAAAGATCAAGATATCCAACGGGCTCAATAGCATGAAAAATAGTCTCATCCATCTTGATTTTTGCTTGATCCAGTTGAATCTTGGTACGAGGGTGTATGGGAAAAACAATACACAAATTAAGAGAACGAGCCGCCGCTGTGAGTGAAGAAATCCATGATTGCAATCGCTCTCTGTCATCAACGTTGCTTGGACGATGCATGGTTAAAAGCGCATACGGACGATTAGCGATCCCAAGACGCTCTGCGATATCACTTTTTTCATACGCGATTTTTGAATAGAATAACGCCGCATCCACAATGGTATTTCCAACAACATGAATGCCCTCATGCACCATCCCCTCTTGTCGCAAACGCTCACGTTGAGTCTCGGTAGGACAGAAGAGCCAACGAGATAATCGATCAGCGAGAACACGGTTTGCCTCTTCTGGCATCGACCAATCGTCGCTCCGTAAACCAGCCTCCAAGTGTGCGACAGGAATCCCCATCTTATGGGCCGTGAGCGCGCCGGCCAAGACGGAATTCGTGTCTCCTTGAACCAGCACCGTGTGCGGCTTGAGCGCTTGTAATACCTCTTCCAACCGCTGCATCATGATTCCAAGCTGACGAACAGGAGAGTGAGACCCGACATGAACATGAGCCACGGGAGCCGGGAGGTTCAGCTCTTGAAAGAAGATCTCATCCATCTCGACCGTGTAGTGCTGACCCGTATGTATGATACCGACGGGGATACCACGCCGAATCGCCTCCAGTACGATGGGGGCTGTCTTGATAATTTCTGGACGAGTGCCTAAGATGATGGCGAGCATGATGCAGAAGCTATTTGAGCAGATCTTGTCGTATCACGCAAACAATGGTCCACCTTCACAAACGCACCGATAACACAATCTTGAAAAGAAATGAAATAGCTTTTTTATGATCCTTATCACAGGAGCCACCGGTTTTATTGGAAGACGTCTTATAAGACGCCTAGTGAACGTATTTGATCCTCAAAACATCCTCTGCTTAGTTCATCCCAATCATTCGAACCCACTAGAACAAAGTGGTCGAGCTCTGCTCGATGCTTTAGGCATTCGCTACATCCCTGTAGATCTCGCTACTGGCTCCGGAATGGAACAGGTTCCTCGCTCCCCCGATATTGTTTTTCATTTGGCATCAAATACCAACACGGGTGCTCGCGATCATCGAATTAATGACGTCGGTACGAAGCTGCTCATGGAAGCCATTCAACCTTTTCATCAAAATGGAACTTTTATTTTTACAAGTACAATATCCGTTTCCGATCACCGCTCCGATCCTCATAAAGCTGGAAATGAAAACTCCGTACTTCTGAGACCGCGTAGTGAATATGGACGAAAAAAACTCGAAACCGAACGCTATCTCCGTGAAAAATGCGGGCAAGATGGATTCAGCTTATCCATTCTGCGCGTCAGCGCTACGTACGGTGGTGGTACAAGAGCTCACGGCCTTTTTGATGCGCTTGTAGCCATTGCCAAACAAGGATCTAACATTGGGAGATTCGATTATCCAGGTCTTATGACTACCATCCATGTTGATGATGTAGCAGATGTCCTGACACGCTTAGCGCACCTTTCCACGCAACCAAATAAACCTCGTACTTTTATTGCTCACGCCGAAGTACTATCCATTCACGATATGAGCGCGGCTATTCACGAAGCCCTCCACATCCCTTTCGCACCCATTCGCCTTCCAGCATGGTTTTGGCAACTCACGCAACATGGAAGCTCATTCATCTACGCATTGGAACGCATGCTTCCTCATAGCATCTACAACAAACTCTGGCAACTTACGCTCCTGGTAAACAATGGATACAATAATACATCCCTTCACCTACAAGATGCCTTTCCTGATAAAGTGTATAAATATTTCAAAGACAACGCTCGCGACCTTCTTTTACCTTAGAATAAGCATTCACCTCATTTGCCATGAAAACAACGAAAAACGACAAAAATACAATCACAGATGAATTATTTGCCTTCTTCGGACGCAACGGATTTCGCACTATCATCATTCATATAGTTGAGTTGTACGGAGGATGGATTCTTCGTTCATTGCCCGGTCCAGAAGGGATTTTTCTGCGGGGATTCTTTTACCGCCTTCTTTGCCAAGGAACCGGCACGAATCTTTTGCTCTATCCAAACTGTTACATTATTTTCTCTCATCGAATCACTCTAGGAAAGAGAGTAGCTATAAACGTTGGCACGTATCTGGATGGACGAGGTCAAATAGAAATAGGCGATCACGTTATGATAGGACCTGGTTGTGTTCTCTCAAGCTGTGAACATGGTTTCGCCCAGGTGGATATACCTATGTGGCAGCAACCGATCGTCTACGATAAAATTACCATACAAAACGATGTTTGGATCGGAGGAAATGTCTGTGTAAAAAGTGGAGTAACCATCCACGAAGGATCCGTCATTGCCGCTGGAAGCGTCGTAACAAAAGACGTGCCTCCTTACTCCATCGTAGGAGGAGTGCCTGCAAAAATCATTCGCTCTCGCAACAGTCCTTTCCCCGCTCTCCATCAAACTCAACCGGAGAGCTAAGAGCAGCAACTCGTACGTGTCTAAGCCTAGGGCTATATGATGGGGATCGCCACACGGAAAAAACATCGTTTATTTTTATTTCTCGATAGTCTTGTGGAAGACTCCAGTAAGCCTTCTGATTCCGTGATATGATTACCACAGGACACAGCTCACGGAATGCACTTTCATCTTTTTTCCGAAATAGAAGGTGTTCCTGAATACGTGCTCTGTAGCGTTTTCCACCATCCGCTGAACATCCCTTCATCGCGATAACATCGGCCTCTGATCGCCCTAGTCGTCTAGCAACCTTTTCCCACGAGGAGAACTGCCCACAAACGGTTCCACGCATGGAATCAAGCAGTTCTAAAAACAACTGCTCGGTTTGTGCAGCACGCGCATCATAGTATCCGAGCTGTGTCTGCAACTGCTTCACAATTTCTTCATCCGGCTTCGGCAATGCAATGGCCGCAAAAGAAGGGTGCACCATACGACCTGAGAACGAACCAAATATCTCACCACCATGCGCGTCGGTACAAACATCTTGATGTACTGGCACATGGTCGTGAATCCAAGAAATCGTGGAAGCATAAGGGAGATACGAGGAGAACTTTTGTTGTTCTTTCCAAAAGAGGGCTGCCCGAGCAGTAAAACCAAGTAGAATAGAGAGAACCAGTGTAACAATCCAGACCGTACGCACGGTTTTTTTTCGTGTGTACACCAATGGAAGCAAGGTCGCTACGACGAGCGTTAACCAATGTGAAGCATGTACGATATTCAAATCGTCCCCTGCGAAAACAAAGCCCTTACCCAAGGTATTCCACAAAAATAGACCTAGGGATACGACAAAAACTCCTCTCAAAAGAAAGACAGCTAACCAGTTCAACGACCTCTTCTCGAAAACTTCCCGCGCTCCTTCTTTTGCGGCTTCCTGTATAACACCGTATATAAAAGCTAAGCTAAGCCAAGCAAGGAACACAGCAGGACCTCTAAAATGATCATTGTGGATATACACGCCTGTGAACACGTTCGATAACCAAGAACCCGCAAGAGCGATCCAACCTATCAGCAAAGTCTTTGCACGCTCTTGAAGACACGCTTCTTCGACAAAAAGATAGCCAGCGATCACCAAAAGTATTCCCCACAAAAAAACTAATACCAACGAATTTGAAACAACGGGCAGGCGTGTAAATGCAAGCCCGAGACGCTCTTTAAGCTCGAACGCGAGACGTATATTTGATCGTAAGAAGAGAGGAGCGATGAAACTAATAACAATCGGCACACTTACTATCCCCGCGATACCAAGCATGCTTACACTTCGCTTGAACCGTTGGTAAAGACACAGGAACCAAATCACGATCAACCACAACGCTATATGAATCAAAAAGAACGGATACGTCCACGCCGCTCCAAACGCCACGAGCGTCCATAAAAACGCAGAAACATACTTACTTGCACTCAAGCGCTCATACACACGCCACACCCCAAGCAGAGCAAAGGCATAAAAAGGTACGTACCACGTATACACGCCCGGACGCCCCATAAATGGAAGGATGAGAGATACCCAAGCACAGCAAGCGAGAGCACGAGAGCGCGCCAAAGGTAGATCAGACCAAGCCTGCATGGCATGAGCCATCATCCATACGCCGAGAGTCACGGTCATCCACAACGTCAAGAGCCAGACCTCTGCAATGCTGAGCGAGGCTGGTAATATGAACCCCAGTGCACGAATAATCCATCTGAATAAACCGATGTGATCACCCGCAGGATATCCGGATAGCGCTAGACCAATCCATTGAAAATAGGCACTGGAATCAAACAAGACGATGGGAACAAATGGAACACGCCAAATAGGCCATTGAACGTGCCCCCCTATATTTAGGACGACGTAGGGACACCATGTCAGGATCGCAATCACAAACGGCACACCAAACCACCATATGATATTTTGTTTGCGAGTGGAAAAAGACATAGAAACATTCAAAAATTTCTCCCCCACCCCTCCAAACTCACTAATGCCCAGATCATCTGAAGATGATACTGTTTTTTTATCACATGTTCTTCTAATAATTCCTCGGCCGCAGCGAAGTTGATCAACGCGCCAAGCTCCCCTTTCGCCCCTTCTCGCAACCGTTCGCGCACAAACCCATGCATCGGCCCTCGCATCCACTTTGCCGCCGGTGACATAAACGCCCGCTTCTCTTCGGAGAGCACATGTGGTGGCAACGCATCCTTCCATGCATCAATCAAAATGCGCTTACCCTGCTCCCGCGAACCCATCTTCCACTTAGATGGAATCCTCGTAGATAACCGAACAAGCTCGAGATCCAAGAGTGGTACACGTTCTTCTAGGCCATGTGCCATCGTCATCTTGTCGCTACGCATAAGTGATTCATCTGCGAGCCACGTCGAAACATCAGCCGCCATCGACTGATTCACTGGATCTTGCCAAGGCGTCGCAAAGAATGGATCAAATAGATCATGGAGCGCTTTGGTAGACGCCTGTTCAGCATACCCTCGTCGTATTCGTACGATATCACGCTCCTTTTGCAAAAGAAAAGAAAGATGACGATCTGTGCCCATCGGGTGAGCCACAAGATTTGTAAATTGCCCCCACTTTCCACCCACTCCTAAAACAGACGCGCCCCTGGCAGGCCACGCCCCTCCAAAAACACGTGCACGCTCTGCCATCGCTTGATACCAATACCGTGCATATCCGCCAAAAAGCTCGTCACCGCCATCTCCACCCAACGCCACCGTGATATGCGGTTTCGCGGCTTGTGCCAAAAGATAGGTTGCGGGTTGAACATGATTGGCAATGGGTTCATCCATGTGCCACACTACTTCGTCAAACACACGCATCACATCTTCGGGTGTCACAACAATCTCGTGGTGATTTGTTCCAAAGTGTTCCGCTGTTTTACGAGCGAGATCGGCATCCGCGTTGTATTTTTGTTGATCAACGTCTGACGTAAAACTGATCGTAAACGTCTCAATGGGACCTGACACCATTTGACGCATGGCAGCCAACACGATAGTTGAATCAATTCCACCAGACAAAAATACTCCAACAGGCCTATCAGAAACAAGCTGACGTTCAACGCTTGCTTGCACCGTTTCTCGAACCAGGCTGCGCGCTTCTTGATACGAAGAAATTCGCTCGCCTTCCTCGATACACGTCCATGCCAGGAGCTCGTGCACTCCTTTTTGGAATCGCAAAAGATGTCCTGCAGGAACTTTATAGATGCCTTCTAACATCGTACGTGGCGCTGGAACGTATAATAGTCGTAAATAGACATCTAACGATGTTTGATCGATAGCAGGTCGTCCACTTCCAACGTGAACCAACGCCTTAAGCTCGGATGAAAACCATAACCGCCTGCCTTCGACGCGATAATAGAGCGGCTTTACTCCAACAGGATCGCGTACGAGGGTAAGACGTTCTTCATGATGATCCCAAATCGCGAACGCAAATATGCCATTCAGCTTATTGAGGCACGCTTCGCCCCAGACAGACCACGCCCGCAATAACACCTCGGTGTCAGACACCGAAGAAAAACGCTCACCCATCGTTTCCAACAGTTGACGAAGTTCGCGATAGTTGTAGATCTCTCCATTGAATACGATCGTATAACGACCATTAGGACTCACCATGGGCTGATGGCCACCAGGCGAAAGATCGATAATCGATAAGCGATTGTGCGCCAGTGAAACTTCGTTCGTTTCAAAAAATCCCTCATCATCAGGTCCACGATGGTGGGTTTTTTGATGCATCTGACGAAGCAGATCTGCATCGCGGTACGTGAATCCATTGATGCCACACATACGTCTAAGTACCTGGCTTGATATACACGGACATTTTTTGTATCAACGCGCGCAAACTATGTCGTTCATCCACGATGGCACGCAAACGCTCGTGAGGCAAAAGAGAAAGATGCAAGATGTATTCCGCGATATCACGAGGATCGTCGCTATGGGGATACGTGATCTCACCAATCGCTTCGGCTTGGCTTTGGGTCACAACGGGCGTGAGACCAGCATACATTGCCTCAAGCACCGTCTTGTCGATGGTGCGCGGTGCCATGTTTACGAGCACACGAAATCTTGGATAAATCTCTCGCAATTGAGGCATAGGAACCGAGCCCATAAAACGTACACGATCTTTCAAACCCAATTTTTCCACCAATGCTTGCAGTTCTTCGTAGTATCCCGCGTCGTTTATCGGATCTTGAGGACGTCCGTAGTGGGTCAAACGATATGCTGACGGCAACAAGGCAAGGGCTTGAATACCAAGCTCTAACCGTTTTGAACGAGATAATCGATGAACAGCCAAAAGATGCGTGACCGGTTCGCGCGTTTCATCTGACGCCGCTTGTACATCCCAAAAACGTGTATCAATTCCATGACCCGTCACCACTTTTCGAGAGTCGCCTTCGTATTGCGGAAGACTGTCTTTTGTCGCAGCAAAGGCACGCTTTACAGCTAACATTCCCAGACGGAGTGACCAAGGATTTGTATAATGTGTGTACCAAAGATAGGCAGGAATGCTGCGCAACCTCCACCACCAAGCACCCGCTCCCAACCAACGCTGACCTAAATGGACGAACACGCGATCGTATTTGAGCGTGCAAATCAACCGCTGAAAACGTAGAAAGGAACGTAAACGCGATTGTCCTGGTACATGTCCTAGATCATAGACGGGGCATGTCAACTGCGTCTCCCCTTTTTCTCCGCAGATCACCGTCACTTCATATCCCGCGTCGATGAAAGCCTGTGCCCACAAACTCGCAAAGGCTAAATCATCGTGGTGCTCATCGATGCGCGGCGTGATAAATAATAGCTTCATACTTGCAAAAGAATGTCCGCAATACGTTCGGCGGCGCGGCCATCCCAAAGCAAAGGGATGCGCGCCTGTTTGGGAGCGTTTGCACAAAACGCATCAAATGCTTGTAAAATATTTTCGCTCTTGTGTCCAACCACCACACTCGTTCCTTCTGAAACGGTGATAGGTCTCTCCGTTTCTTCACGCAGCGTAAAACAAGGAACGCGAAGTACCGTCGTCTCTTCTTGCAATCCGCCTGAATCAGTAAAAACACAACGCGCCTCACGAACCAAGCACTGCATGTCGGCATATCCCAGTGGATCTATACAGCATATCCCCTCTTGCCTCAGCAATCCTGCTTGCTCGAGCACGCCACGCGTACGCGGATGAACGGGAAAAATGAGGGGCAAAGATGCATGAATCCTCGTCAACGCTTCCCACACAGCTCGTAGTTTTTGAGGGTGTTGAATGAGTTCTGGTCGATGGATCGTCACCACTCCGTACATACCACGTTGTACCTTTAAACGAGAAAGAATCGTGGATGCGTCTACCTTGACTTTCATGTGATACATCGTATCGACCATCACGTTCCCCGTCTCGTGGATCGTGGTGGAAGAGATCCCTTCATCCAAAAGATGTTGTGTCGCGGACGGCTCCGTCGTAAATAACCAGGTAGCATAATGGTCAACAAAGACACGGTTTAATTCTTCTGCCATGTCCCATCGAAAACTACGTAACCCCGCTTCCACATGAATGACCGGCACACCAACTTTAACCGCTGCCATCGTTGCTGCGACCGTGGACGTCACATCACCCACTACCAAGACGGCATCCCAAGATGCGTCACGAAGGATCGGAAGCATGCCCTGCATGATCGCCTGTGTTTGTGTACGCCGATCAGAAGAACCAACATGCAAGGCATAGCTTGGTATAGGTAACTCAAGCTCCTGAAAGAAGACATCAGAGAGAAGTGCGTCGTAGTGCTGGCCTGTATGCAAGAGTGGACACTCCACACCACGAGCACCAAACGCTCGCACCAACGGCGCAAGCTTCATGAAATTTGGACGCGCCCCACCAACGAGTAAGATGCGTTTCATACGTTCTTCGATGTGATTCCTTTTATGCGCAGCAATATCATACGTTTTAATAAACGTATGTGACGCTTCATTTCTTTTCGATATTCAAGTTTACTTTCACCGTATACGCGCTGAGTGAGAAGGGCCGGAACTTCGGCGATGCGCCGACCCGCACGAACGAGATAAAATAATATTTCCGCGTTGATATCAAATCCAGTGGCCTGCAAAGGCAGATCCAGAAGTTGTTCACGTTTGTACACACGAAAAATGGGAGTAATCGTGCTTACATTCGCCCCGAGAACCACTCGGTACACAATTGCGGCGACATGCGAGACGAAAAGACGATAGGAGGGAATATCTTTGCCATAGCCCGCAAGTTTGGGTGAACCACACACAACATCCACATCACCTTTGCGAAAGCGTTCAAGAAGAGCATGCACGAGTGATGGGGCAAAGGTAAGATCCGCGTCCATCGTGATGAGGAGATCTCCCTTAGCTTCCTTGATAGCTGTGCGCACCGCTGTCCCAAGCCCACGATTACGATCGTGTTGAACCAAGCGAACGTGCGGACCAAGCCCACGAACGACCTCTGCGGTACGATCCGTACTACCATCATCCACAATTAATACTTCATACGCTTCGCCCAATTGATCAAAAACAGGCAACACTTCGCTCGGAAAACGCTTAAGGTTGTCTGCTTCGTTAAAAGCAGGGAAAGCAAAGGTTATCATAAAAGATGCTGAATGAAGCGTAGCGTACTTATCAAGACTTTTAAATGGGCAGGCGCAAAAAGAGCCATTCGGGCAAGAGATTCAGAGGAGTCATGATCCACCACCAAAACCAGGGGGTATACATCTCCCCATTTTTCTTTGCCTTCAGTGCTTCGTAAATCGTCTGACCAACTCGGACAGGAGAGGCAAACAAAAAACTTTTTTGAACATGAGCTACCATCCGTGTGTCGACATATCCAGGCTTGATGGTAAGGACGTTCACCCCAAATGGCAAAAGCTCTCCACGAACCCCCTGCAAAAAGACGGTCAGCGCTGCTTTGGCTGCGCTGTAGGTATAAAGAGTCGCACGACCCCGATCGCCTGCCACAGATGAAATCACTCCAAGTGTTCCTTCTTTTGCTTGCTTCAACCGTGGCAGGAGGTGTGCTACGAGCGCCATCACACTCGTCGCATTTGTAAACATACAGGCCATCGTTTTTTCTGGATCCTCGCTTGCTTCTTGCTGTTGTGTAAGAAGCCCGTGTGCCATGAGCACAACGTCGAACACAGGAAATGCGGAGTACGCAGATTCGATCATCGCCTTGTATTCAGAAGGATGATCAAGATCCAACACGGATATTTCAACCCTCCTCGCTCCTCGTGCACGTAAGTCCGCGGCGACAATTTCAAGCTTTTCTTTGGAACGCGCCACCAAAAAGAACGAAGCGCTGTCTTTTGCAAAACATCGCGCGGTTTCCTGCGCAATCACCGACGTCGCACCGATAAGAAGGATGTTCATAAATATAAGGTCATTGAATTCGTTTGATCGCATACGCTCCTGACGTAAACACAGGCGCTCCAGGCAACCGCTCATACAAAACTTCGCCCTGTCGATAGATCACAAGATTGACGTGGTATTTTTTTAATCCTTTTTCCAAATCTAGGGCCGTGAGTTCTTTTCTACGACGTAGAATGGCACGAGCTTTCTCGTCTGTAACAACAAAACTCACCGGCGGCAACCAACGCCCAAGCCAAGGCACGCGGGCCACCACCGCATCACGCTTTTGTTGACGAGCCTGATCTAAAAAACCAAATAAAAAACGGTTTTCTACCAATAGCTTTTTGTTTAAAAAAACATTTTCTACATCATGATATAAAAAACGATCTTCTAGTTCATCCTGAGAGAGACGGTAGAGCCAAGCCAACTGAGAAAAAAGAACCTTATGGTTTGTTTCTAGGTCGATTCTATACGCAAGTTCATCTGGAAAAGAGAGAACTGAATGAGGTTGTTCACGTAACCAGTCGATAACCATGTTCTCATCGGCGTTCGACGCGATATGAGCTTTTTGAAATGGACTAACTGCATTCTTTTCACATATTACCTGAATAGAAAAAATGGCGATAAAAACAATCACTGCACATGGCCACCATGCTCTCCGACCCAAAATACGCGGCATAAACATATTCAATGCCCACATACATGAAACGACCCATGTCAAAAAAATCATCGACTTATAGTGAGCGCTTAACTCAAACTGAACCCCTGTGATAATAGGTTGATTTAACACAATAAAAACAGAGAACAACCACGTTAACAGAAACATCCATCGCTCTTTTTCAATCCCAAGAAAACGCTTGATCTTCCCTACCGTATAGACGAATAAAAGGAGAACAAGGTTTTTACCTTGATAGACAATACCCGTAGGAAGCCTCGAATGGAGCAGACCGTTTCTTTCCATAACTAAAGGGTCCGTGTCGAGCACTCTCGTGGATGCTGCATAGAAAAAAGAAGGAAGAGCAACAAGGGCAAATATAAGATATGTAGATCCTCGCAAGCGCCAGTCCTCGTGATTTTTATATAACTGCACCGCGTCAAATATCATCAATGCGGGCAAAACAAACGTCCAATGAAATGGATAGAAGGACACCATGATCCCCATAAGAGCTCCCATGACTATACGCGTGCGATAAGTCTGTGTGTGAACGAGTGGCCAAGCCACGAGAAGATATGCAAGTGGAAGGATCATGGAAATTTGTGGATTCACTGGACGTGTCCACGCGGAGCTATAACCAGGCCACAAAAACAACAACACAGATCCCAACGCTGTATATAGCAACGAGCCTGTCAACCGAAACAAGAAAAGACTAAAAAGCAACACGAGCAAAAAAACAGTCGCATAATCAAAAATGATTGACGTCGTTTTGAGCGTCGTTCCTGTCCACCGCAAAAATAAACCCTCTAACGTCGCCCCCATCTGCGGCGACGTATATTGCGCTTGCGTATGCTCTAAAAAATAAGGGCTACCAAATCTCCACGGATGAGCCGCCCTCTCTTTTATCAGCGCCAAGTAATAATCCTCATCATCGATCTCTGCTATGATCGTCGGTGTTTTGGCATATTTCGTCGTTAGAAGAGCATGCGTGAGATTGGTTTGGACGATGAGCGTAAGCGCGCAGACCCAGAGAAAAAGAAAGACCACACGATATCCCGCAACAGACTTCAAGAAAGACCAAGGAATGGAAGCAGTCATATCTTTGTCACGGCAGCTTCGATACACGATTGGATCTTTTTCGTACGAACGTTCCATGTGTATAGCGCTGATTTTGCTCGCGCTTGTTTTTGCGCCTCTTCTTTCCATACGTGGTCATTTATTGCACGCTCACACGCTTCATCAAAAGATGATTGATTGATAAAAAACTTTGCAACAGACTCATCCAATATTTCTCGTGATGAAGGAACATTCGTTGCTATAATTGGTAGTCCCATTGCAAGATATTCGAATAGCTTAAGAGGAGACGTGTACAACCTTCCAATTTCATAATCAGGAGAAGTTGGCAAAACACCAACGTCTGCAGCACTCAAGAATCGAGAGACCTCCGTAGGAGAAACGGTACCGAGCATCTGAATAGAATGCGTGGTAAAAAGCGTAGCAATCCGCGCTTTATCCACTTCTGCACCACCAAGAATGACCAATTTTGCTCCCGTTGGTGGATGTGCATTCCACCATTTCACGAGCTGATCAACCCCTTTCCAGGGGAATAATCCTCCGGCATAAATAAAAATCGTTTCATCTTTCTTCCATCCCAGTTCTCGTCTTACAGCCTCTCGATCAAAACCGGTTGGAAGCGAGGATGGATCCCATCCGTCGGGCGCAACCACGATATCCTCTCGTGCGACGCCCTGATCCAATAACCACGCTTCAAGCGCGTGACTAATAACCACGTACTTTTTCACACAGGCGCGCGTTCTCTTCCACAAAAAGAGGTTCGGCGCATTATGCAACTCAACGACCCACACATCCGACGAACCAAAAAGCGCCCACACAACATATAAATCTCTCGTATACCACACATCGCTTTTCTGATTTTGTTTCCATGTTCGACATGCCCGAAAAAAACTCCACCGTTCAAGATAATAGGCGATACGTCTCGGCACAAAAGACAGAGCCAATACATCCAGAACCGGTAAAAGCACATGAGAGAAAGCTGGAAGTTTTTCAGAAAAAAGATGTTCATATCGCCCTCTCCCCTGTCGCGCTGGAGTCACAAGAACAACCTCATACCCCAACACACCAAGCTCCTGACAGGTATGAAATATTTGAATGGAATGTGCCCGCTCGGAAGGAAAACGGATATTCTCAATATACGTGATCTTCATATATTCTGTTTTCCTCTTACCCAATCCCACATCATCAAGAGCGTATATCCAGCATACCCGGCCAAGAGATGATCGAGAGGAATGCGATATTTCGTATAGCCCGCGAGCATCGCGTGCAAGCAGGTAAACACCATGAATAAGATAAGAGGCAACCAGACGTTTTTATCACGTCGACGAAGATGAAGGATAACGCCTATCCATCCAAAAACAATCACCAGCGCCGTACTAAACCACACCGCACTACGTGCCAACCACACCTTCCAAGGACTGTTGGCAAAACTCCACGGCGCTCCTGTTTTGACGCTTGGAAATAGGCCCGGACGCCAAAAAGTGCTTATTTTCTGTAACGGGAGTTTCCATGCTTGATCATAAAAATGCTCGTGCCAAAACTCTTTCGTTTTGCCCAACCAATATTGATTAAATGTGTATTCATCCAGAACCCCCCTGTCTTCGCAACGAAGCAAAGCCAAACTCGGCTCCTTTGGATGCCACTCGGTCCAGAGGATGGATTCGTGGAATACCCCTTCACGTCGCAGAGTCGCTTCTAGATCTGGAGGCAACCGATATTGTTTGTACAAAGGGTTTGTAGACGATGGAACATCCTCGATGATTTCTTGCGGATACCCTCGCTTGGTGAGCTCGTAGATGTTCTCATTGTTTGCTTTAAAAAGCGCATGACCCAAATCTGTTGTGAGTGGAATCACACGATGAAACACGACCCAGTTACGATAGGTCCATGGAGCGATGAGGGCGGCTGCACATATCGCCATGATCCCTATCGAGAGCACGGCACGCTTCCAGTCCGGCCAAAAACGCCAGAGAATCCAGAGGGAAATGAGAGGTGTTGCGGGCAAGATTGTTCCTTGAACATAGGCCAGAACACCGATCGCAAACCCAGCAGCAACAGCGCGTGAATATTTTCTCGTCTCATCTAAACGCAGCACGCACCACAGTACCAAGAGCAAAAAGAACGATTGTAAGAAGGTATGATAATACTGCGTGTAATGGTAGAAGGTGTATGGATAGCACGCCATGATAAACGCTCCGACGAGGGCAGCGCGTCTACCAACCAAATGCTTCCCGACAAGATACGTGAGCCATAACGCACCAACCACAAAGATATTTTGTACGATCGCTTGAGCCCAGGTGTTCGTTGGATCAAAAACCTTATACAAACCTGTCAGAAAAAAAAGAAATCCGGGTGATCTATACGCTGATCCACAACCAAGTTGCGCGGCAAAACTATATCCATATCCGTGAAACCAACGATCAACCAAGGTGTAGAACCCCCATTCACGATAGACGAGTTGTCCGTGAAACAAGATGACAGAGGCAGTGCGTGTCGCGAGAGCGAAGAGGATAAAAGCACCGACCCACAGCTCGAAACGAATGTGATGTGTTTCTTTTCGACAAAGATGCAACACCGTAGACCAACCCGCCCGTTGACGTGTGTGCAGAGCATCACGTCCAAGAAGAATCTTCGTCCGTTCACGAGCTGTCGCACGCATCTGCTCGCGAAGCGGTGCATCTGCGATCACACGTTCCATACTTGCTGCGAGAGCGTCTGCATCTCCAACAGGAACGACGAACCCATCGATCTCCCGTCGAAAAAAAGAACCAACACACCCCACATCCGTGGTGATAACTGGAATACCTGCTGCCATAGCCTCCACGATCGTTCTTCCCCACCCTTCATATCGAGAAGAGAGAACAAACGCTTGCGCATCTTCCCATAGATCTTCGAGAGCCTTCCATCCTCGAACTTCCGCAACTTGCTCTAGATTTTGTTTCCGAATCGTGTCGCGCAACCAAGACTCACGTGGACCAGATCCTATGATACATAAACGTGCGTCTATCCCATGTTCTCGCACCAAAACAAACGCTTCCAACAAAAGGTCCAAACCCTTTTGCGGGACAAATCTGCACGGAGCCACAAACGTAAATGTTCGATGATCTGAAAAAGATGTAAGGGGGCGTGCCCTGAGCTTTTCCACGTCCTGTGCAACAGGGATGACATCAATCTTTCCCATCGATATTCCTCGTTCTACAAGATGCTCTTTTACACGTTCACTCACGACGCGAACACGCTCGGCACGACGAAGAAGTGAAAGGCCGATAACAGACCAAACCCGGTGGATAAGGCGTTCTTTCACCCACTCCCCTGACCAAAAATCTCCATGCTCCTGTATCTCTAGAGGCTGATTCGTCCAACGCGAAATGCCATAGGCAACGCAGCCCGCCACGAATGGATCTTGAGCAGAGATTACCGTTTGTGTGGGCAATCGTTTGGCATCACGTACACCCGTTCGAAGAGCCTTATAGATACGACGAAGAGATCCTCCTTTGTATGCCTGTACATGAAGGCCATCACGTTCAAGCTCGACGTCTTCCGGCATACGTCCAAGAACCAACGTCGACAAAGACACATGATCCGCAGCGAGGGAGGAAACGCGTGCGAATGTTTCGGATTCTGTTTTTAATAATTCACGCTCATATCCAACCATGATCACGCGCATCGGTAGATCAACTCCTGGATGCACAACAGACTGCAAGACATTCTCCACCGCCTTCACCATATCTGCGTGTGTCCAATACAAGGAAGTCGCGGCGTGTAGATCACGAACCCGAACAGCGCGGAGCGCCACAACCCACGCATCACGATCTTGATACGGCAACACAACAACTTGATCACCAAATTCCTCTTTTGTTTCCGGATTTCCTCCTTGATCGCTCACAAAACAAGACACGCCTCGCGAAATAGCTTCCGGTACCGTATGCGGATATCCTTCATAGCCTGTGTGCAAGATAAGCGCATCGGCCATGTCATACCATTCAGCCATTTCTTGTCGATGCAAGCGGCCCAAAAACTGAATACGATCTCCAAGATCTTCTGCGATGGCGAGTTGCTTCCATCGTGCTAATTCAGGACCGTCCCCCGCAACAACGAGCACATGTGTAGATGGAAGTCTGTGCCACCACGAGATGAGCTCGCTCACTCCTTTCCACGGAAGCGCACGCACCGCTGTAAAACACACCACGCGATCGGATACGCCAAACTGTTGACGCAATACCGTGCGGCCCTTCGTAGAAGGAAGAGCCTGTACCGCATTTTTAATCACGTGAATGCGATCGGATACGACGCCAAAACGGAGCGCAACCAATCGAAGGTACTGGCTTGGTGCAATCAATGCGTACGCTGAACGACTCGTCCAACGCTCTATCCATTCGTACCAGCGAATACGTCCACGATGAAGCCGTGTCAAAAACCGATCCAGAGAAGGTTCCGTATCTTTTGGAGAGATCTGCATCCCCATTTCCCAAGCGTAATCCCCTGGAATACGCATCACCATTTTTTTGCCTAACAGTTTCGCGACAAGCGTGGCCGGCAACCCTTCAGAAACAGCCCCTTGTACAAAAATCAGATCCGCCTTACGCGCCGCACAAAACAATGCCCACGTATACCGAGCGTATCGTACAAAAATCCCCCCGCGACGAGAAACGCGTGTGACAAAAAAAGACTCATCGCCCGCTCCTTGTATTTCTCCATACGAGATGACCCTCACCACATGTCCCCGCAGAACCAACGCATGAGCCATGTCGCGTGTATACGTTGCCGGACCGCCGGATTCCGGCGGATAAATCCCCGTCGCAAGAAGAATATTCATGGTTTTTGTAAAATAAGCGTTGTTGACCACATCACCCGATCAAGATCAATCGATGTACCAAGATCATTGAGCTGTTCTTCAAAAGCCACCCATGCCTTGATCATCTCGTCGGACTTACCACGCATAAACCCTTTCAATGGATGTAAGTTGTGTTTGCGCGTGCCCTGAATCAAAAATCCTTGTCGACGAGCCTGTTCCGCAAATAACGCGTCATCCACTCGCTTCATATATGGTCCTTCCATACCAAATATCGCGAGCAGTTGACTCACAGGCACCATCACTCGCTCCTTTATGTTTGACGATCGAAAGTGGCCTGCATCATAGTTTAGATACGCCGTGCCTTGAGGAGCTAATCCTTGCCACACCGTTCGTAAAAATGCTTCACGATGAACGACATGCTCCATCGCGCTGAATGCAACCACGACATCGAACGGTTCATCCGATACAGGATGCTGTGCATCAAACACACGCAGCTCCAACTGGGTACGTCCATATGTTAATCGACCACGAGAAATCGCCCCAGCATCTGTGTCGATACCAACAACGGACACGTGTGGATGCATATCCAAAAAGAGTTTCCACAATCGTCCATCTCCGCAAGCAAGGTCTAAAATTCGTAAGGGACCACTTTGGGTAAGACGATCTAATTCCAAAAAAATCCATTGTTTTGCCGCATTTCCACGTTCATAGATGATCATACATGCGGAGACAACCCCTCGAGCATCACTCCTATACGCGTGGCGATACCATCCCACCCATACCCCTCTCGTACGAGCAAGGCACCCCTCGAAATCAGTTTCTCACGCAGCCCTGTTTCGGTTTGAATATGCAACACAGCCTTCGCAATAGACTCTGGATCGCGTGGCTCACAGAACACGCCGGTTTCTCCATCGATCAAAAAATCTGGAATACCGCCGACAGGTGTCCCAATGATCGGTAACCCACACGCCATCGCTTCTAAAAACGCGTTGCCCAGTCCTTCTGACAGCGAAGGTCGACAAAAGATATCTGCGGATTGCAAAATACCTGGGAGCTCCTGATGTCCACGTCCACCCAAAAAGACAACACGATCTTCCAGACCTTTGGATGCAACGAGCGCGGTGAGCTTGTCACGGTCCTCGCCTTCGCCAACGATCAATGCTTTGTAAGATATTGGTAAAAAATTCAACGCGCGAACAATGTCATCTACTCCATTTTTAAGAGCGAGCCGCGAAGCCGTCACGATGACCGTATCTGTTTTCAAAAAACCATATTCCTTCCGCAAAGCAAGACGCTTGTCTAGCGAAATACGCGTCGAAAATCGCTCAACATCAACTCCATTGGGCACAACAACAGGCGTTCTCTTGTGCCCCATCTTGATCGCCCAAGCAGCAAGAAACGTGCTAATAGCTTGAACAGCATTCGCTCGTACAAAAATAGACCGATGTAGCCACGTGAATACGCCCGTTCGTTTTGCGTAGTGCTCTAACGGATCGCCTTCTTGCAGCGTGAGGAGCATTTGCGCCGATGGCTTTATCCACGTGTAAACAAGAGTCGCGAAACCACCATAGCTCGCCATAAGTGACCATACGATTCCACGATAACGGATCCCTCCAACACACAATGCTTGCCATACGCCGAGCACAGGCAATAGATACTTGTCGATTGGATAGCCTACTCCACAACGATGTACGGTGATGTTCCCGATTTTTTCTTTCCGAAGAAGTCCGGGTTGAATTTTCGCGCAAAAAAGATCAAACCGCCATTCTGGCAATCGATCCGTCACCTCTTTCATCGCGACTTCTGCACCACCAACCAGCGGAAAATAGGTCGTGGAAAAAATCAACGCTCGTTTTTGCATAGGATACATGATGCTGGTCACAGAACACGTTTAAAATACGCAATGGTTTTTTCTAGACCTTGGCGAAGCGGTACATGCGGCTCCCATCCCAGCATCTCTTTTGCGAGAGCAATATCCGGCTTCCGCTTCTGAATGTCGTACTCGCTGTACACGCGTGGCCCTGGAATATAATTCGTGCGCGAGACGGTTCCCGTCATTTGCATCACAAGCTCTGCAAGCTCATCCATCGTAAATTCTCCTGGATTTCCAATATTTATTGGGCCCACAAACCCATCTTGAGACATCATCCGCATCATTCCTTCGATGAGATCATCCACATACTGAAATGAACGTGTCTGTGTACCCGTGCCGTAAATAGTTATGTCTTCGCTACGCAATGCTTGCAAAATAAAGGTGGAAACCACACGGCCATCGTCTTTTGCCATGCGAGGACCATAGGTATTGAAGATGCGAATCACACGAATATCGACCCCAAATTCCCGATGATAATCAAAGCAGAGGGTCTCTGCGCATCGCTTGCCTTCGTCATAGCACGCACGGCGCGAAATCGGATTCACATTTCCCCAGTAGGTCTCCTTCTGTGGATGCTCAAGCGGATCACCGTACACTTCGGAAGTTGATGCTTGCAAGATTCGCGCCCCTGTTGATCGAGCAAGATCAAGCATATTCATCATCCCAAGGACGTTGGTGCGCACCGTCTCCACAGGATCAGAATGATAATGAACGGGTGAAGCAGGGCAGGCAAGATTAAAAATCCAATCAACCTGCATCGAAAACGGCTGCTGTACATTTTGTTTGATAAAAGAAAATGCAGGATGATTCTTCAAGTGTTCGACGTTCTGTTCGGAACCTGTCATAAGATTATCCAAACACACGACTTCATGTCCATCCTTTATCAAGCGATCACAAAGATGCGAGCCTAAAAACCCCGCTCCCCCTGTCACCAGCACACGTTTTCGTACACCCATAGATGACCGGAGCTTAGCGAAAACGATCGGAAAAATCAACTATTTTTGCCGAGCCACGTAGAGAGCGTCATGAGCATCCACATACGATTTCCATGATCGGTGCCCGTATCGTTTGCCTGTAAAAGATACTCAATTGCCTTTGGATTGCACATTTGATGTAGAGGGCTTGCGGGTGCGATACAGCGCTCGACAAAAAGCGGACGTAATTCTGTACGAAACCAACGCGCGAGCGGTACTTGGAACCCTCGTTTCTTTCGCGAAAGGACCTCCTTTGGCAACACCTGCTTGAGAGCCTCTTTCAAAATATACTTGCCTTGACCACGACGCAACAACCATTCGGTTGGCAATGACGCCACAAAACGTACAAGCTCTTGATCTAAGAACGGTGAACGTGCTTCCAACCCATGAGCCATCGTGGCACGATCCATCTTTACGTTCAGATCATCAGGTAAATAAGACGATCGATCGAACGCGAGTGCTGCCGTTAACGGATCGCCTTCTTGCAAACGTTCAAGCATCCAGGGCTCCGCAGACATGTTCGCCGTTGTGTCCGCGAAATCTTTTTGCAAAAGAAACGACTCCTCTAATTGAGAAAAATATGCCCCTGTGAACAGGCTTGCATATCCTCGCTGTGGAGATTTATGTGCGGCGTACAGCATCCTCCCAAAACGGACAAGACGCGCATCTTTCATGAGTTGGCCCGTCATATCGAGCCACGGCGTGACGAAAACAGCGCCGTGCTTTGCGAGCCAAAGCGCCCGTACAAAGTGCGCATATCGATGGTATCCCGCAAACAACTCGTCCGCCCCGTCGCCCGTCAGCACCACCTTCACATGTTTCGCTGTTTCACGTGCTAGCATCCACGTTGGCAATGCAGATGAATCCGCGTAGGGAGCAGCATAAAGATCAACAAGAGTATCAAGTGTTTCGGCTGCATGAGCACTCTTGATCTCAAAGGAGTGATGGTCCGTTCCAAGCTGTTTTGCGAACTTCGCTGCTTCTTCTCGCTCATCAAAACCCATGGAGGGGAACCCCATCGTGAAGGTAGAAACGGGCTTTACCGCATACCGTGTCATCAGCGCAACAATAGCCGATGAATCCACTCCACCAGACAAAAACGCCCCCACGGGTACGTCAGAAACTAATCGTAATCGAACGGACTCTTCCAAAAGAGCCATAATGCGCTCTTTTGCTTCTTCAAATGTTCCTTCAAACGGAGGAACCGCGAACACATCGTCATATTTCCACGTTCGCCATGCACCAGCTTCCAAAAAGCCAGCATATCCTGGTGGCAAACATTCGATCTCCGTAAAACCCGTCATCGGCGCTGGCACGTACTGAAGCCCTAAAAATACACGAATTGCCTTCCAGTCGACCGTTGGACGCATGTCGCGCGTGAGAGCGGTGAGCTCTGAAGCAAAGGTAAATTCCTGCGCATCTCGTCGATAGAAAAAGGGCTTCTTCCCTAAACGATCACGCGCCACAAATAATCGACGTGTACTTCGATCCCAAATAGCAAAAGCGAACATCCCTCGTATGTCTGACAGCATTTTTTCTCCTTTGCGTGCATACAGATGAAGCAGGACCTCCGTATCCGAGTCAGAACGGAACACATGCCCACACTCTTCGCATTCATGACGGAGCTGTTTATAGTTGTAAATTTCTCCATTGAACGTCACCACGTACCGCTCATCTGCCGAAACCATCGGCTGCGCTCCACGCGGAGAAAGATCGATAATCGCAAGCCGTCGATGCGCAAGCCCAACTCCACCCTCCATCCAAATCCCCTCTTCATCTGGCCCACGATGTATGATCGCTTGTGCCATACCACGCAACCGGTCTTCTTCAACCGGTTGTCCATCCCACCGCCATATACCAGCAATGCCACACATAATATTTGCCTAGTCTCTCAAGAAGAGCCTATCCTACTTCCATGAACGAAGCAAAACGACATATCGTCCTTGCCGTCACCTTAGCCGAACAGGGTGGTGTACAGGCTTTTTTGCTGTGTTTCGCGAGATATTTGATGGCAAATGGCCATACCGTCACTCTCATCGCAGGTCAAGGCTCGTGGCTTTTTGAAGCATGTGCCAAAGAAGGAATCACCGCTCACAAACTCACGCACATGCAACGAGCCGTCTCTCCTTGGGCCGATCTTCAGGCCATCCTCGAGTTACATCGTCTATTTCGAGCCTTAAAACCAGACGCCCTTCATGTAAACAGCACCAAAATGGGAACGTTAGGCTCGCTCGCTGCACGCACAGCCTCTACGCCTCGCATCGTATACCGCATCGGCGGCTGGACGTTTCTTGAACCGCTCTCCCCCGTCGTAAGATTTTTGTATCGCGCAGCGGAACGTATATCAGCACGATGGAAAGACATCATCGTTTGTGTGCATCCAGGAGATGAGGCGGTCGCTCGGTCGCTCTCGATTGTGCCACGCGAATCCATTGTCACCATTCCAAATGGCATAGATCTGGCCGCACAAGAAGCTCAAATACTTTCGCAAAAATACGCACGTGACACACTCGGCATTCAAGCTGAGACATTTGTTTTTGGCACCATCGCGAATTTATTTCCCGCCAAAGATCTTCCACGATATCTGGAAGCCTGTGCGAGAGTGTACGCCAAACATCCACACACGCGATTCGTGATCATCGGTGAAGGAATGGAACGAGCGGCCATCGAAAAGGCACGACAAGAATTTCATCTTGAGAACGCCGTCATCCTTCCCGGAGCGATCGAGCAAGCATCGCATCTTCTGCGAGGATTCGACACGTTCGTGTTACCTTCCGCAAAAGAAGGGATGTCTTGGGCGCTCTTGGAAGCCATGGCTGCATCGCTCCCTTGTATTGCAACGGATGCAGGAGCAAACGCTTGGCTTTTACAAAACGCTGGATGGATTGTCCCGGCACAAGATCCACAAACACTCGCACAAACCATGGAAGAGGTTTTAAAGCATCCTTTAGAGGCACAAAAACGAGGTCGTCACGCCTATGAAAGAGTGGCGCGTGATTTTCCTCTTGAAAAAACGCTTCGGGAGAATGCAGAGACATTACTTCTTGATCATACTCGGCACCGTATTGGTCGCGACCTGTGATGGCGGTGACACAATACTTGGTGAAGCGAGTGTTGGTGGTTGCGTGGCTGTTGCTGGACGATCGAATGCGGTCCGTGTTTGCTGATCGATAGACTGCCCATACGTCAATACCAAGTCTCGTAGATCTGTTTTTCCGGCGTCTTGGAGCATATGGGCCAGCTTTGCATAGAGGGCCGCATCTGCTTTCGGCAATGTTGCCAATCGATCTATAACACCACGAAGTCCAATATCATCTTTCGCTGTGAGATAAGCATCAAACAAAGGTTCGAGCTCTCGTGGATCTTGCAGCGCATACCGAATCAATACATTTTGTGAAATAATCACCTCTTTTACTCCCTCTTCTTTTTTACCCACCACGTCATACATAAGCGATAATCCAAGCGTCCAGTGTCCTTCACCAAAATCTGGATCAAAGTCCCTTACTTTGCGATACAGATCAACAGCCAGTTCCGGGCGACGTGTTTGAAAATATAGACGTGAAAGACTGTAATACAGTTGTTGACGTTTCGGACTTGTAGCGATGGCTATGTTATAACGCGCCTCGATTTCGGCAGGAGGAATGCTTAAAATAGGAGCCATTTCGTGCAAAAGACGCGCATACAAAAATTGTGGATGTGTGTTCCGTGGATGGCGCCGCAACTCCTCTTCGCTCGCTTCTTTTGCGATAGCGTAGAACTCTCTCCATCGTTTATAACGGTTGAGCGTTCCTTGTGAGGCAAGCGTCACAATATCACGACCTGTTAAAAACGAGAGCTCGTCACGATATGGTGTCCACGTATCCATGGACTGACGATACAGATCGTACGCCACGTCTTCTTGACGAGCAGCAAACGCCTGACTTCCTTGGATTGCCATGCGCGAGGCTTGAAATGGCTGAACAGATGCATTCCACACAACTAAAAATGCCAGAAGATACATCACACTCAAGCTCACCCACGGCGTGTCATGTTTTGTGCCAACATGCACCTCTCCATCGCTCTCCTTTCTGCCAACAAACTCTCCACGCGTGGCAGCGATGACAAGCGCAAACAAAAGATAACTCATCGAGAAGGCAGCAGGATGATCGAAGACAAACAAATTTTGGATAAAATACGCAACAGGAAGAGCGATCAACACCGCAGACACCGGAAGATCAATCCACCCTTTTTTGAATGCTCGCCAGGATGTGTAGAAAAGAGTGACGAAAATTGCTGCAAAACCAATCATTCCCAAAATCCCTGTCATCGACAGCACATCAAGAATTGTGTTGTGTGAACGATCAAACCAGGTTTCGTAAGGACCAAACCGAAGTGATTGTGGGTTGTAATGCTGGTTGAATAGGATATGGAAGGTATCAAACCCCCACCCGGTCAACGGCCGCTCTTTAAACCCATCCCAGGCGATATGCCAGGCGATAAAACGCGTAGATGCCGATGTATTAAAATGCGTAAACCGCGCCAATGGTGTGCCTTGAATAATGGCCGCATCCCGAAAAGCAAAGACGGTACCATACGCAACCATCGCCAATGCCAACAGACTCAAAACCGTGACGCGCACGCGACGACGATCGGTAAAAAACGCGTAATAGACGGTAAAAACTCCAAGTCCCGCCACAAGACCAAGAAAAGCTCCACGCGATTGAGCGAGAACAAAAGCAATGAGAGCGAATACCGCGGCCACGGCATACCAAATGCGCATGGAGTGACGATGATCTTTGATGGCAAGCAGCGCCAAGAAGAACAGGTTGAATATTTGATACGCCCCCATGTAGATAGGGTTATCGAGCAAGCCGCCGACTCGTTCACTGGCTGGGAATGGAAGGATGTTTGGATTGATGCGCTGCATCATGGCAAAAACCCCCATAAATACCGCAAGACCAACTTGATAGTTCAGTAATTTTCGCCATTGCTCCCAACGGGTGATAAGCGCTGTCGTCATCGTAAGCCAAGCCAAAAAGTGCAGGAGTGTAAACAAGCCATTCATCCGTTCTTGGTTTCCCCACCACGATCGCATCGGGTCTACGCTAAAGACGACAGAAAGGCCAAGAGCAGCAAAATAGCCGAGAAGCGCAAAATAGAGGAGGTGCTTTTTAGGACGATAGGCAGGCTCCATCCAAGCCAAGGCAATATATGCAGGGAATGTGAGGCCAATCAATACTTGAAAGAAGATGAGCTTAGAGAAAACAAACGGAAAGATAACAACAGGAATAAAAACCAGCGGCATGAGCAATCCGCCGTAGATTCCAGCAAGGACGACAACCTTTAGCAGGCTCACAGTATTTTGACGATTCATAGGTGGGCTCACGGTAGCATGGGCGTTTAAAATGCCAAAACCCCGCCCTTTTTGGGAGCGGGGTTGTGGTTACGACCACAGTGATCGTAGACGAGCCGAGCAAATCTTATTTGCTCAAGCTCTGTGACTGGGTCATGTCTTCGACGAGGAAGCCATTTGTCCAGTCGTACGAACCACCAGACGAACCAACATTGTCAGAGTGTCCCACTTCGGACATATCCGACCAGATGAAGTTCGCTGTCGTGACGGAACCACCTGGAGCTGCTGCTGCGGTCAAGTTTGGATTGATAGAGTTCGCTGTTGCGGACGCTGTCAAGTAGCCGGCCTGAATCGTAGCTGCATCGTCTCCACGATCAAGAGACAAGGTGACTTGATCACCCGTGATCACCGTGCCACCAACGGTAGCGACAAGCGTGTACACGTTGCCAGAACCAGAGATCGTCTCCTCACCACCACCAGAGCCGTTGTCAAACGTGACAACAACGCGTTGTGCGGTTGAAGAGTTTGCACTGTTGACGAGCGTACCTGTCTCAAGATTGTTGCCGTAACGATCCGAGATCACCACACTTGCGAGTGGCAATTCCGTTGAACCACGACGAATGCGGAAGGTGCCCAGATTGAGCGAACTACCGGTTGTTGTGGCTGTTGTGATCGCAAAGCTTACTTTCTTAAGAGCGACAGAACCTGCTGCGTCAGCCGACACTTGGAACTTATACAGATCCATTTGTTGACCGGAAGCGAGGGTCGTTGAGCTCAACGCTTGGCGAGTGACCGTTGGCTTGCTCTTGCGGATAACGAAGTTGTTACCAGAAAGCGCAGCGCCCATGGAGGAGCTCGATGCGTAAACAAGGTTACCCGAGCCAATACCGACGGCGCGGATGTTCATCTTGTCGTTGTAGTCGCTGTTCCATGCGTCATCACCAGAGGTGATACCGCTTGCGATACCAAGACCAACGAGGTTACCCGTACGGGAAACGCCCGAAGTGGCTTGGCTCACCGTGGAAGAAGCGGAGATTGGAGCCAGTTTTGCCCAGAGTTGGAAGTTGGCAGACGTGTTCTTCATCACCATGAGAGGGCTCGCGGTGAAGTCGATCGTCTTGTACTTCGCAGATCCGGCAGGAAGGACATCCCAACCTTTGACAGCGCCATCCATCGCAACGGCGATTTGAGCGTAGTCAGCAGCGTCGTCTGTCGAAGACACGGCGATCTTTTCGATGCGAATGTCCTCGTTTTGTGCGGTTGCACGATATTCAGCCACATTTTGCCACGTGTCCGTGCCGCTCACCAAGATGGTTTGCGTGCGGAGATTGCTGGTTGCAATCGTGAGCGTACCGCCCGAGATTACCGTTTGGTAAACACGAGAAGCGCCACTGATAGCATATTGAGCGCTGACAGCCGCGGGGATAGCAACGGAAATGGAATTCGCGTCTGTATCCTGTGCCGTTACTGCACTGACACCAACGGCAACACGATCGCCTGCGGCGTTTGTCACCGAGGAATCGGTTGTACATTTGGCAACCAATGTTTTGGATGCACCACGATTGATGCGTAAGTTCAAACTCGTGATCGACATCACGCCTGTCGTAGCGTCAGGAGCGCGAGATTGACCAATTTGCGTGTCGCCATCGAACAATGCACAGCCTGTAATCACATTAGCTGCTTCAGCCAATGTGTAGGAAGCGCCTGCGTTTAGATCACCCACGGAGGTCAAGGTGATCGCTGTGATCACAGAGTCCGCTTGGCTACCAGCTGTAAACACAAAGCCTGCAGCAGGAACCATGGTGGCGTTCTTCACAACTGTACCTGAACTTGGGTTTGAGGCCAAGGCCAAAGTCAAGCTAGAAGATTTCACCGTCATGGTGTTTCCGGCAATGACGGTGTTGGGCACAATCTTCGCAACAGCCAGATATTCACCCGTGTCTGGTATACGAACATCCGTCGAGTTGAAGATGACCGTCGAAGGACCAAGGGTCAACACATACGTACTTGTACCGTTGGTGAAGAAGTTGTGATCACCGTCTTCAGAATTCGAAAGATCAGCGGTCAAAGCAAGATCGAGGATCTGGCCTTGAGCGATCGTAAACGAATCCGAAAGCGTGATCGTATTGGAGTCGGAGATACTCGTACTCGTTAACGTACTTGGGAGAGAAGTAGGACCCATCACTGTGGCACCTGTTGCCATGTTCTTGAGCTTGATGTCGGTGAAGTAATCCGTGTTGCTTACACCACGTACGCGACCACCATTGCTGCTCGCGATCTTGAAGCGCAAGTTGCGGATTTCGAGAGCACTTTCAGGAGAAGCGAGAGCGAAGCGATACAAGACTGCATCTTGTGCGCCACGAGCTACGTTAGAGGCTGTTGGACCGTTGAAGGTCACCGTGAGTTGCCCACCTTGGGTTGTCACACAGCTTTCTGCTGTACCTGTGGAACAGTCTGTTGCGCCACCTGTGCCATCGTACGAGCTGATCGTAGCGGCTGCACCGGTGTTATAGGTTTGATCGATACCGTACACGTCTGTTGCGTACTCAACGTACGTACGAATCGTCCGAGCAGAGCGACCAGCGACCTTGGCCTTAAGCACAAAGATACGGCTTGTACCATTAGTGATGAGGTAAGGAGGGTTGAAATTTAAGACGATTTTGTCTCCAGCAAGGGAAGGGGTGGAAGCCACCATCGTTGCGCCTTGATAGAGTTTAAGATCGGTTAAATCAGAGTTGGAAATCGAGCCAGCTTGCAACAAGGTGATGCGGCGGACTTGAATATCCTTGCTGTTAGCCGTGAGCTTAAAGCTCGAGACTTCAGCCTCCAAAGAACCGATGTTTGGGTTTGAGAGCGTGTTGCCACGTTCGACTGTGAGCGTTCCAGCGCTCGAGGTACCAACTGTGAACACGTTGCCGCGCACAGGGAAGGATCCCGATACTGTGGAAGAACCGCTCACGACCACGGAAGCTGCGTCGACCAACTCAAAGGAGTGTTGACCACCCGTTGAAGAAGGCGTGGAAAGGTCTCCCACAAGAACGACGACCATGGTTTGACCGGCCATCACTTTGAAGTTCAATGAGTTGAACTCAATCATGTTGGTCGTCGAGTTGATCGTGCGACCCGTTGTCAAACGATTGCCGTTACCGTCATACACGTAGATGTTGGAGAAGTCTGTCGTTGCACCAACGCCTGCGCGGTGAAAACGAAGTCCTGTCACCATCACATCACCAGATCCAGCCATGAGGTTGAATTTGGCAAGTTGAGCACTCGCAGCATTTTTTGGAAGCGTCACACCGGCTGGCGTGTCGGAAGCCAAAGAAACAGAAAGCGCACCACTGACAGGGCTCGTCGAAGGAGCGCTCGCACCAACTGTGTTGGCAAGAGCTGCTTCGCGACCTGCGACATCTGCACCGTCTGGATAAACAGCGGTTGTTACGATGACGTTGGCCATCTGGTAGCGGTTGTCAGCCATGGCAGTGCCAGTCAGCTTGCGCTTCATGCCACCCCACACGACAAACACATCAGAGGAACCGGCGTACATGACGAGGGAGCCATCAGGATGCATCGCAGAAGACACCGAAGAGCCAACCGTGTAGTTCACGAAATAGCCATCTGGGACGTCAACGACACGACGAGCCCAATTGGCACCGTACAAAGCAGTAGCGATTGCTTCGGATTCGATCCAACGAAGCATCCCGCCAGGAGCGACGGCATACACTTTAGGATCTGTCGTGATTTTTACAAGCTTGGTACCTGGACGGATCGTGACGTTGCCTCCAATAGTGATCGTGCCCATCTCTGCGTCAGAAATTGTTTTGACGGCTGAGAAGTCGGAATACCAGCTAAAGTAGGTCTTTTCGTTAGGGAACACGTAGCGCTTGCCATCAGCCGCGTAGTAATACACGTCTGAAATGGAAGTGATTTTTACGAGGTCGCCTGCAGAAATCGTTGCTGCAGAAGCGACGCCAGGAAGGGCGAGCAATCCACCGCTTACAGACCACAAAATGGTCGTAAAAGAGGCGACGCCCGAAATGGTTTTTTTAAGAATTTGGCTCATAATGAACCGTAAATAGGTTCGTTTCTTCCGAAGAATCGGATAAGAAAGATGAGAATAAAGAAGGTGAACCGTATTGGTTTTTAGCCAACACTCGACCTTTCTAGGGTCCACCGGAATGCAGACCGAACACAAGCGAGCCAAGACCCCGACAGTTCATCGGAGGTTCTCCACTCGTCTTGAGGTTCAAACGCGCTATTTGAACACTCGAGCGAGGGGAGAAGAATGATCTTGGGAAGTATCCCCCTTCGTCCCCCTTATCTTAAGGGGGAAACTTACAAACAGATGTTCGACTCTTAACGCGGGGCAGAGGGGATAGGGTTCGCTGGTGCGGTATTTGAGGACGTTGTGTTCATCGGGGGAGGAAGCGGTGGCGGTTGGGCGGGAACTGGAACCTGAGATTGGGTAGACGTAGGATGGATTGGAACCGAGGCGGGGGGTTTGAGAGCTGCAGGAGGAGACATCGTGGCGTCGGCCACGGTTTCTGCAACACCGACCGCTTTTGCCGCATCCCCTAGCTTGTCCCTAACCTCACTTAACTTGTTTTCCTGTAATGATTGTTTTGCTGCTTCCAAAGAGTCTTGTGCATTTTTTATTTGGATGAGCGGTGCCGCAGCTGAACTTGTAGATGCATTCAGCGTGAGGAGCGTGGAGGACGCCGTGAGAAAAGGCAGTGTCTGCGTTCCCGTTGCGGCGTGGTTTGCTGAAATGATTTTTTCTGTCGCCGCCGTTATTTGATCCTGAATCCCATCTACCTTCCCCTGAATTGAACGAGAGATGTCCTCTTTTGTCACCTCTCCTTGCGCGTCTGGATGGTTCTGTGAATCGATGAGCACCTGGAGAGCCTTGACCCCTGTGGCTACCGCCGCTGTTTCAACCTCCCCCACCTTGCCTTGCGCTTCTGCCGGCAGACTTGGCTTTACGTCTTTCAATGTTGCGGCCACTTCTGCGCTTTTTTGATCAACGAGCTTTGCCGCCTCTACCACCTGACCAAGAGAATCTTCCTTGTTTTTGTTGTCAGAGACTTCTGTGAGTTGGTTTTTGACGGTGTCGAGATCTCGACGAAGGGTTTCTGCAGCCGCTTTGATCCGTTCCCCTTTTTTTGGCTCATCGCCCGAAGCAATGGCTTGAATCTCCTTAACACGTCGCTCGACAAACCCGGTTTTCAGTTTTAATTTTTGAGATCGTGACTTAGTAAAAATAAGCTGTGTTTGTTCCCCAGCCAGCTTGACAGGGTATAAAAAATCTCCGGGCAAAGATTGCTCAGCTGCTGAAACGCTCATGATCGAACCACCAGCCACGATGCCGAAAATCGAGAGCGTTGCGAGTGCAGGGCCACGAACGAGTTCAAGCCACTGCGTGGGGATAAAACGACGCCAAAACTCACGCAATTGATGGTGTGCCGGAGCTGATTCTGCCGAAAGAGTGTTGGAAACCTGCATCAAAAGCCGCTCTCGTGTACGCAAAACCCACGCTGAATCTGGTTGAATCCCGCGTTCAGCACTTCGGATCAATTGCAGCTTGCGCTGAAAATCACGTTGGTTCATGGTATATTTAAGATCACATCTACTCTTTGATCACGACGTCGAGAGCCTTTAATGCTCGATGGAATATCACCCGAACATTCCCAGAGGTCTTACCGAGCACGCTCCCAATATCGGCAAAGCTCAACCCATCGATGAGACGCATGGTCAACACATCCTGAAAGTCCTCTTTGAGTCGAGCCATCCGCTCAAGAACAAGCGCCACATCCGCCCGCGCCTCAATCATGGCACGCCCCGCTTCTTGATCCGAAAGGTCGCCTTCATCTACATGTGACGGTTGAGCAGAGGAAAACGTTACAAACCGCTCTCGTGTCGTGTCATGCTTCCGATAATGATCGGCGATCAAATTACGAGCGATCTTGTATAAAAGAGCTCGAATATTCTCAATATGTTCCGCTTGTTGGATGTATTGCCATCCACGTAAAAAGGTTTCGGAGGTCACATCTTCCGCCGCTTCTTTGGAGGGCAACTTCAAATAGACAAACCGATATATAGCGGTGACGTAACGATCGTACAGCTGCGCGAATGCCTCTGGATCACGCTTTGCACGAATACGATATAAAAAATACTGATCAACGAGTTGGTTCATCGCAGGAACTGCGGGCAAACAATGACGTGTAACAGTGGAAGTAGGCTACCCTCTCTCTCCTTGTTTGGCAACAGATACAACGGCTCATAAAATCAAAAATAGCCTTATATAAGGCTATTTTTGATTAAGAGGAACGAGCGGTTGCTCTCGCGAATGAGACGGAGGCGACCGTATTTTTTTCGTCCAAAAGTTCTCGATAGACTCGGGCAACCTCATCGACTCGTTCTGCGAAGCTGTGACGAATCTTCACATGCGTCGCAAAATTATTGGCATGATGCTGTCGTTCAGTGTTTGACATGTTTGCGAGCTGAATCAACGCCTGAACCAGCGCTTCTTGATCCGCGAGAGGAACGTAGATGCCGTACCCGCCCCCTGCCTCGCGATTTGCGGGAATATCGCTCATCAATGCCATTCTTCCATAGCCAGCCGCCTCGAGCACCGCAAAGGAGAGTCCTTCGCTGCGGCTTGGAAATAGGTGTGCCATCGCTTGAGATTGCAATGTCGAAAGCATCGGCCCTACTTGCTCACCCAGCAATCGTACATTTGGAATGGATTGTGCCAGTTTTTCGAGTTCTAAGACGTAAGCGTCTGTCCAAGATCCGCTTCCGATAATGACCAAAGGCAGATGGCCGAACAACACAGGAAAACGCTTGGAAGCCTCCCGATACGCCTCGATAAGAAGGTGGGGCTGCTTATGCGCCACCAAACGTGATACGGACAAAAGATAGCGTTCTGGACTCAAGGTGAAGGTCTGAAGTCGCTCTACCGCGTCTTCGGGGGGAACCGCTGGATGAAACGGGTGAGTGATGTACTCCGCTCGCACTTTGTATTCTCGAAGGCAGTAGCGCGTGAGAGCTTCTGAAACGGTGATGACACGATGCGAGAAACGCCCCATAAACCATTCACCAAGACGAAACGCGGCACGAGCCACTCGACCCCATTTAGCATGCTCCCAATCGATGCAATGAAACGTCGTTACGACTTTTGCACGAGGATGAAGAATCCGCACGAGAGGCAACAAAAGAGCCGTTCCAGCTCCGTGCAGGTGGATCACGTTTGGTTTGATGGAAAGCGCATCAAAGACCGCTGTCATGCCATGGGTGATGGCATCCAAGTGCTTCGTGTGAATCCCGGGGGTCAAGCGCTGCTCAACCGCTCCATTTACACGATCTGTGCCCACGTACCAACGGCGTCCGTACACGATGACCCGATGACCACGAGCCGCCAAACCAGAAGAGAGCAACGAAACATGGCGTTCGATGCCTCCGGAGCGGGGTGGAAGCCCCTTTTGACCAAGCATGACAATCGTCATAGAAAGAGGTAAGCAGCATTCTTACTAGAAAAATGACTTTTTGTCAAGTCATCAAACGAGTAATTCTTGCTTATTTTGGCCAAAAAAGCACTCTCTAGACCCCTTGAATCCATTCGATATGTGGGGATTCTTGTGTAGGCAACAGGGAAATAGCTAAAACATCCACCTGATACGATGCGGACGTGCAGTGATGCCCTCGCAACCAAAGCTCCATCGCTCCAGCAAGATGTTGAAGCTTTGTTGGCGTAACAGCGCCTTCTGGAAACCCAAATACATGGGAACGCCTCGTTTTTACCTCCACAAACCGAAGCTCATGTCCACGTCGTACCACCAGATCTATCTCTCCCACACGTGAACGCCAATTTCTGTCCACAATTTCGAACCCTTTTGCCAAAAAGAAGGCAGCAGCCAGCTCTTCCCCGTAACGTCCTAATCGACCACGAGCAGAATCTGCGTGATTACTTTTTGGCTTTTGGGAGCCATTTTTCATACGCTTGACGCTCCAATTGTGCGCGTCTCGCAGCAGGAATCATTTTTCGTGCTCGGAGAAAGATAGAAAGCGCCCAGCTAACGTGGGCCAAAAACCAGATTGGCCAAAAAATACGTACACCCAAAACAGGAATACGTTGCCATGTGATGGCATACAGAACGAGTCCTGTGAGTCCCGCACAAAGACAAACGCCAAACACACGACCCCATATCCGCTTTATGAGCTTCTCTTTAGCTCTACGTCGCATCCAAGAAATACCAAAAGGGGCGAGTGTGAGAACAACAAGAAAAAACAGAACAAGATGATCCACCCAAGGAGAAAAAGGCTGCGTATACGGATTCACCCAAAACGACCAATGAAATAACGGAGCAACCCATGACCACATACTCAGTAAACCGGATGAGAAATAAATTCTACCTGCGTTTCCGGTGGAACATCAGGCTTGTGACAGATAATAGCGTAATGATGGTCCCCTGCCACCATCACATCACCGCTTGCGATCCATCCTTCACGAACAAAGAGCTCGGAAAAAACAGACGCCTCTTTCCGAAGAGTGGCCGCAGGTCCCAATGGTTTGGCATCTGGATGCCAATCAACGACGAGCACTCGACCTCCTGCCTTGGTAATACGCCAGGCCTCTTTTGCCCAACATGCTGGCTTCGAAGAAAGATAGAGGGCGTTCACGATGAGCGTCAAGTCCGCTGCATCTTTTGGTACGTGGGTTTGTCGAGGATGTTCAACGTCAGACCACACAGGATGAATATTCCAATATTGTTCGCGCCGGCCTTCATCTTCTATACGACGAAGAGCATCTCGTTCAACATCTACGGCATAAACACGACCAGTCGAACCCACCATCTCTGCCGCGGGAAACACAAAGTGGCCAAGGGATCCACACCCGAGATCTGCGACCGTCCATCCCGAAAGAAGGCCGATACGCTCAAGAAGAGCAAACGGATCAATCAAACCAGTGCCCGTGTATGCCATACGATTCTACGAAGATCCAGGAAGAACAGATCCGAGCGTAGACTGCAAAAAACTGTCCCACATATTTGTCGCCACCAAAAACCCAATAAACACAAAGAACAGCCCAACCCCCTTGTAGAATAGATTGGTTCCACCCCCGCCTAATTTTTGCTCTGCCCAATCGACAGAACCGAAGAGATCGATCACAAGGTGTGTTTTGATCACCATCACACTGCCGAGCCCTGCGATCCCAAGCCCAATCAAAAGACGCATGATAAATCCCATATGACAGAAGTATACTACACCCGTCGAAGAGATTGAAATGGCGAGAGTATCTGCTAGGATGGATAGATCTATGACACACAAGACCAGTTGGGAGGGGGTTTCTGATTGGTATGCGGACTACCTCGCGAAACCCGGAACCATACAGGCGGAGATCGTGTTTCCTGGAGTGATGCGCCTCCTTGAGAGCAAGCCGTCTGACAAGCATCTTGATCTGGCTTGTGGCGAAGGAAGTTTCGCACAGACACTTTTGCAAAAATCTCATCTCACGTTGACCGGCCTCGATGCTTCATCCTCTCTCGTTCAAAATGCGGAACGACGTCGTTTAAAAGGGGCACGCTTTCTTGTTGGTGACGCGACCAAATTTGCGCATCTTTTTTCTCTAAACCATTTTGATAGTGCGAGTTGTATCCTCGCTATACAAAATATTCATCCTATCGCGCCCGTATTTTACGAAGTAGCAACCGTTTTAAAAACAGGTGGACGATTGGTGCTTGTCATGAATCATCCTTGTTTTCGACAACCACGGCAAAGTGGCTGGGGATGGGATGAGATGCGTAAACTCCAATATCGTCGCGTAGATCGATATGCCCACGAATATGAAATGCCCATCATCGCACATCCAGGCTCTGCGCCTTCCATCAAAACATATTCATACCATCGCCCGTTGACAGACTATGTTTCCGCGCTCGTTGCGGCGGGGTTTGTGATCGACGCGCTAGAAGAATGGACGTCAAATAAAATCAGTGACTCTGGTCCGCGTGCCAAGGCAGAGAATGTAGCACGTGAAGAAATTCCTTTGTTTCTCGCCCTGCGGGCACGAAAGACTTAGACAGACAAGACGACCTGCTCGTACACAATCCGCGTAGGGAAAAGTCGATGACTCGCATATGAAACCGCGTCAGGATCCCCGGTCGTTGCAAAACGATATGCCGGTAACCCTTCCTGTGTCATGACACATGTCGGATGTCGTTTTAGATACCCTTGCAGGGCGCTCGCCACGATTTTGGGCTGCGAAAGGACAAAAACAGGCTCAGGTAAACAGGCACGAAACAGCTCCTCAATCAGCGCATAGTGGGTACATCCAAGCAACACCCCATCAAGAGGCGTCGTTACACGCAGGAGAGCCGTCTGCACATAATCATGCACAGCTCGCTGTAAGATTGCCCGTGGTACCGCCGCCTCCATCAACGAAACAAGATCAGGACAAGATTGTAAAATAACAGTTGCTCGTGGAGAACGCTTGAGGATCTCTCGTTCATAGGCACCAGATGCCACGGTACTTGGTGTCGCAAATACGAGCACCGAAGGCGCCCCATTCGTTGTATGTTTCTCATCCCATTGGACACCCGTAATGACTTCGACCGTTGGCACAAGAATGCCAAGCACTCGCACGGTTGGTGCGTGAATAGGAAGCCATGTTTGTTGCAGGAAACGCAACGCGTGGGCCGAAGCTGTATTGCAAGCAAGGATGACAAGTTCACATCCTTGTTCGATGAGCCACGCAACACCCTCGGTTGTAAACCGACGCACCTCTTCGGCGGACCGCAAACCATAGGGAGCGCGAGCGTTATCTCCAAGATACACATACGTTCCTTGTGGACACCGTTCTATCACTTCTTGCAAAATCGTGAGACCTCCAAGGCCAGAATCAAAGAAACCGATCATACCTTGACAAGATGAGTATTTTTTATTATTTTATTTCGTCTCTCTCGTTCACGATAGACGAACCGATAAACAACAAGAGGTACACGATGACCGTACAACCGACATACGGAACAGAACGAATCAAGACATTCATTCAAGATCTACCAAGGAGCAACTTCTGCGACCTGCTTGATCGACAGGTCAATCACTGGTTGGCAGATAACCCCAAGATCAAAATCTTGGATCGAAAGACGGCGATGACGAGCGGAGACTCCATCAGTTGTTCCGTCATCGTCGTCACCATCTTCTACCACACAACAACGGAAGAACTCTAGCAGATACGCCTTATTCCATTCTTTTCTTTTGCCCCGTTTTGGATCATGTCCGGAGCGGGGTTTTTCTTTTTTATCCTCCATGACACTTCTTGAATTTCTTCCCACTTCCACACGGACAGATCTCGTTACGACCGATATCTTTGAAGGCCCGGTCGGGAATCGTTCGCGGGGCGTGAAGGATCGCGGGCCCTTCCATCTCTTTCATAGGTCCGGATAGCTCAACAGGTCTTGCCATGGTGGGCATTTGACTAACTTCTTGTTCGGCCACTTGACGCGCTACCTGAACTTTAAAGATCGTGCGTGTCACCCGTTCGTTCACGCGCGACAAAAATTCGTGGAACAACCGATACGCCTCCTTCTTATACTCGACGAGTGGATCGCGTTGACCATACCCCTGGAGACCGACGCCTTTACGTAGATGATCCATGGTTTCGAGATGCTCAATCCAAAGATCATCGATGGAACGCAGCATGACCATCTTCTCGATATCTCCCATCACGACGGAATCGCCGACGGCCTCTTCTACTTTTTCGTAGGCTTCCTTGATCGCATTCTGTATCAACTCCAACAACTCTGTCCGAGCCGCGACCGCGTCTTCTTTGCCCTGCACCGTGGTTTTTATCGCAGCAAGACGCTCATGCATGGGAGCGGTTTCAGAGAAGATGGTGCCGAGGAGAGCCTCGAGTGTATCGAGCTCCCACAAGGTCATGTCTTCGGTGCTGGTGTGATACGCGACCAAACCTTCCATCTCGGATTGAACCATCTCCATCACCTTTTGCTTGGATAAGCGCACCCCTTCTTGCGTAGCTTGAGACGCGAGCTCGAGTAATTCACGACGTCTCTTGTAGATCACCGTACGATGCTTGTTCAGTACATCGTCGTATTCAAGAAGATGTTTGCGAATGTCAAAGTTATGTCCTTCTACTTTTCGCTGCGCGGCTTCGAGCGAGCGTGTGAGGAGCTTGTTTTCGATAGCTTCATTGTCCGGTAACCCTAACCGATCCATCGTGGCTCGCATCCTATCAGAACCAAAAATACGCATAAGATCGTCTTCCATCGAGACGTAGAATTGCGTCGTGCCCGGATCACCTTGGCGACCACTGCGTCCACGCAACTGATTATCAATGCGTCGAGATTCATGACGCTCTGTGCCAAGCACATGAAGTCCACCGAGCGAGCGCACCTCCTCGGCTTCTTTCGCCTCGGGAGGATTTCCGCCTAACACAATATCAACTCCACGACCCGCCATATTCGTTGCAACCGTCACAGAACCTTTACGACCTGCTTGCGCGATAAATTCTGCCTCACGTTCGTGATTTTTTGCATTCAAGATATTGTGAGGCACCCCTTTACGCGTAAGAAGCTCGCTCATCAGTTCATTCTTTTCGATGCTCACCGTTCCAACTAATACGGGCTGCCCTTTTTGATGTCGGATCTTTATTTCTTCTGCGACCGCTTCATACTTAGCCAGCTCCGTCTTGTAAACACGATCCGACATATCCCGTCGTTGATTGTCACGATGCGTGGGAATATTGAGAACATCCAACGCATAAATCTTGTGGAATTCCTCCGCTTCCGTTGCCGCCGTGCCTGTCATACCGGCAAGCTTTTTATACAAACGAAACAGGTTTTGGAAGGTAATCGTCGCAAGCGTGAGAGACTCTCGTTGAATAGGTACACGCTCTTTTGCTTCAATCGCTTGATGCAACCCCTCGGAATAGCGCCGCCCAATCATGAGGCGTCCAGTAAACTCATCCACGATCACTACCTCATTTTCACGCACAACATAATCTTTATCTTTTTTATACAACGCATGAGCTCGAAGGGCCTGCTCAAGATGATGTACAAGTTTCATACCGCCCTGTACGTAAAGATTTTCTACGTTGAGCCAGCTCTCCATCTTGCTAATCCCCGCTTCGGTAAGCGTCGCCGTACGCAATTTTTCATCAACAAGGTAATCTTCTTTTACCATCAACCGAGGAACAAGTTCCGCAAATCGATAATATAAATCTGCCGCCTCTTCTGCCGGCGCAGAAATAATGAGCGGCGTACGTGCTTCATCGATCAAAATAGAATCCACCTCATCGACAATCGCAAAATTGAGTTCGCGCTGAACCATTTCTTCGCGACGCTGAACCATGTTGTCGCGCAAATAATCAAATCCAAACTCGTTATTGGTGCCGTACGTGATATCCGCCGCATACGCTTCTCGACGAGAAACGGGGCGTAAATAATCCATATCCACTCGAAAAGAACCTACCGCATCACGCGCTTCATCGTGCGCTGGCTCCGCCTTGAAGGCCGGATCGTAGAGGAAACTTGCCGCGTGCTGAATCACCCCAACGGAAAGGCCGAGCGCGTGGTGTATTTGCCCCATCCAGATCGCATCACGACGTGCGAGATAATCATTCACGGTCACCACATGAACCCCTTTACCGGAAAGAGCGTTCAAATAGGTTGGCGCTACCGCCATAAGCGTCTTCCCTTCTCCGGTACGCGCTTCTGCAATCATGCCAAGATGCAAAGCCATACCTCCCATGAGCTGAACATCGTATTGGCGTTGTTTTGTCGTACGTCGTGAAGCCTCACGTACCGCCGCAAACGCCTCCGGAAGGAGCGTGTCCAGCGTTACTCGATCGAGAAGGCGATTTTTAAAATCGAGCGTTTTTGCTCGCAATTCCTCGTCAGACAGCGCCTCAAACGCCGAAGCCTGCGCGTTGATTGCCTGGATTGTAGGTCGTAATTTATCGACTTCACGCGCATTGGGATCTCCAAGGAGTTTTTGCAAGAAATTCATACAGTGATCGCATCCTAACCTAACGCAAAAGAAGGGTCTAGCCCTTCTTTATGATCCGTTTTGGCGTTTGTCTGCTTCGCGCTTCTTTGCCTGCGCCAAGGTTTCGCGTAAGTGATCCCGTACTTTGTCGATCGCCTTGTACAAATCAACCTCTTCTCGCTCAACACGAATCACCTCTCCACCCACGACCACGTTCACACGACACAAAAACACATTCCCTTTGTGATGATGGTGTGTGCTCATCCCAACTTCCACGTCCATTTGCTCAATTCCTTCCATGAACTTATTCAACGTTTCCATTTTTTCCTCCACATACGCCGTAATCGCTGGGGTGAGTGGGAGCCCTTTGTGCACAAGATTGATCGTCATACCTCTTTACTGTAATCACGGGGCAACGATCACGCAACAACAAGACTTGTCTCACGCAAGATGATCCCCAAATAAGAAACGGCCATTTTGTCTCGACGCCGGAATACGGTAATCGGTGTCTGAAATAATCGGTGTCTGGTCCCATTTTTCTTAAAAAACCTCGACAAAAGCCTATTTTCCACTGTAAAAATGTTTGAGACCTGACACCGGAAGTAAAAAGACGAAATAACGATCTGTTTTAAGGTGTTTTTGCTATTTTTTGGACCAGACACGGTATTT